>OLWA01000001.1_pt1 | contig 388053 bp, 343 predicted proteins | sample 1673251 | NCBI WGS metagenome assembly OLWA01 (sample SAMEA3178937, study PRJEB25190) | human gut metagenome | biome: human gut; feature: human-associated habitat; material: faeces | place: Austria | collected 2013 | reverse complement strand
TCACATCCAAGAAATTGACATCGCTCAAATCTCTTTTTAGTCCACCACACGGCAATGCCACCATTGCAGAATGAGACGCGTTTAAAAATTTGATTGCTATATTGTCTATCGGTCAGTTTCATAGTGTTCAAGGAGTTTTCGGGTTGAGTTTATGACGTCTTTCCATGACGCGCCGTCAAGGTCAAAAGACAGGGCGCGGGCATAATCCCAGTCAAGACCTTTGCCATCGGTGGCTTTCCGGGTGGGCAAAATCTCCAAAGTGCGGCTGTCGTGTTTCAGAAGCACGCCTGTAGAGTGTTGGTAAAGCTGTCGCCATGAGCGTTGCTTCATGGCTTTGATCAGTTCTGCGTTTTTCAGTTCCACATATTTGCCATGCAGACTTGCATGGAATATTTCCATGAGTGTATTCTCAAATTCCACATTACTACAGCCTATGGCGAGGAATTTAATCGGAAGACTCGCTGTAACATTATATACCGTAACAAATATATATTCCTTATCAGTGCGGTAAATACGACACCTTCCAGTGCCATCCAACTCCGGGCAGCTGTCGTTGTATTTTCGATTGATTTTTCGCCATCGGTATAGTGCCAGAACAATCGCAGCGAGGACGAATATTGTGACCGAACCATAGGACGGGCCATCATAATATTCAAACACCGTCATGTTATTCTCCGGGTTATCTTTCTGATATACCACACCTATGCTGTCGCCAACGGCAAAACCATTGGCATGCATACCACCTTTATATGTTACACCGTTCACTGTAAAGTTGTAATGTATTATAGGACCACTGTTGCCTATATAGCCGATATCTGAAATCACAGTCGATGTATGTTCCGGATTTGCCGACAAAGCATTGTATTTGTGATTTTGGAAATACAAACCTCCGATAAGAAATGGCACGAGAATCAGCAGCATAGCACCGAATGGCAAGTGCCTCTGCCCCCGCCGTCCAAAGAAAAACCGATATATTTTGCTGTCAGATTTCATTCGTCTATATGTCCTTTAACGATACTGAAAAAGATATTAGCATTGTCCGGATATTTTTTGATATAGTCGCAGGCAACTTGACAACTTCGGGCAACATACTCATACGAAGTTTCAGAGTTATTCCGATTACAATACCAATTGTCGAATGTGGGTTTAATGTTACCATTATTAAAGAAATACACGTCACCACCAAGAATAGGTATATTTGAATTGTAATACTCCTCCGCTATTCTCAGAGCTTCACTCTTGGTATAGGCAATTCCATCCACACCAATTGATTCAAGTGAAATACTCCTTAACTCCATACCTGTTGCCACCGTTGTCTTAGCCCTAAAACAAAGTGAGGCTATAAATGTGGTAATCATCGTCGGAAGAAATGAAACAATACTCCATATCAATATTATTACCAATGTTAAATCTAAAGTTGATAAACCTACATGCACGTCAGCAGATACATCGTCAGATACTTCAGTTGCTGCAAGCCAATCTATAACTGATATGATTGCAAAAAAGACAGCTAAGGCGACAGCGGAGAACAAATAAGTCGCAAATCCAAGTTTTAACCAAGCGCAAGACTTATTGCTCTTCCAAGCCACAGCGTGCCCGATTAGGTATGTGATAAGAATTATGATACAAATGGGTAAGACATCAGAATCCAACCTGAGTTTGTAAAATAATTCCATCTGTCCGATTGTCAAAGCCGTTGACAGCATGGCAAATGCCTCAAATATCCAAAATCGTTTATCAGTCAGTTTCATAAATTCATCCTTACATACATTTGAATATTATCACACTAAGAACTATTCCAATTATAAGAGGAAGAATCGTAGGCCAAAAACAGAGGTCAAAGCGTTTTTTACTATTTATTGCTGTGATTTCATAATCAAAAGAGCATTTGCTGCCGCTGAAATGGTTGATTGATTCAGCCAGACGATTCCTATCATATGAAATACCGGATATCCAAACCGTGCTTAAGTTCCCCTGTTCATTCTCTACTATGATAAAAGTCTCATATAGCCTTTCTCTACTGATACTGTCATCCCAGTCAAGATATACATTCTTGATATTTTCCCAATGATACACCCTGTATGAATCCTCCCAAAACGAAGAGTTGGAACTTAGGGTAAAACTCCGGTAATAGACATGAATTCCCAATTCATTGATTACGACTTTATTGGGATGTTTGACATATGCCCATGTTTGGAATGAGGCACCTAATGCGCAAACGGTCACCATAATAAGAAATAACCAAGCGGAATGTCTTAACGTCCAATCCGACAAGACACCAAATATTAATATCAAGACAACCGTCAGCACCCAATATGTGATGGTTTTGCGCTTCTTTTCCCTGAATATAGTTTCTTCCATATCTTATCAATTAATCCTCTAAGTCTATGCTAATCCAAGATATTTGCTTGCAGTTGATTTCCATTGTTCCGGAATTGGCAACAAATGAGTTACCGATTCTATCTGCCAGAGTCCATTGCTCGGCAATGCGTTTGCGCAGTACTCCAAAAGGTATTACAGTTGAAATCATCGCTGTGAGTTCTCCTTGGTTGTCTGATTTCCAATAGCGTGTATAGTCTGAAAAATCAACTTCGGAAGACGAATCATCTCCAACTGTCTGATATAGAAAATCCTTTACATCATCTATTGGTAGCCTATAATTGTTAGTGATAATCCTTACCCAATATGATTTGCGGTAATCGCCCCACAAATCATATAACCGGCAAAGTTCTCTGTTGCCATGATAATCAAACATGATTCTTTTGTTGTCTTTCAAAGAAATCAGACTTGCCACTTTGATGAAATCATCGACATTAAGCTGATAATATGTCGTTGGTATTTGAAGAACCGCTTTTAACAGATCGCCCGAATAAAACTCACATTCAATCAGTATGTCATCTTCAATAAGTCTGATTGCCAATGGCAGAGTAAATCGCAGACCTTTTTCTTGACTTACTGCAAGGTATATATCCGAATTACTATAATCGCAAAGTTTCTTCTTGCTTAGACAGTCCAACTCCATAGTAAGGCGGTCTGACTGCAAATTATCGTCAGACGGTTGCCAGAGCCAAGTCCATTCACCAAGCTCAAGCAGTGATTTATTCAATATCTCATTCTTCATCTGCTACATAAGGATATAAACGGTTTGCCGTTTTGTTTGTAATTCCAGAATTTGCGATAGCAGTTGCCTTCTTGATCATAGTATTTCCATTCACCGAATGGGTTGCTGAAATCATCTTCCAGATCATCAAAGTATGCAACCCAACCCTCGCATCGGATACTGCCATCTTTGTATAGATAACGAATATATGCGATAGAATCAGGCTGTCCGGTATAATCGCCAATAGGGCATATCCGTGACTGATTAAAGGATATGCTGTCTATCAATGGAGGAACATTGTAATCCTGTTCAAATTTTGAAATTCTGTTTATTGCAGCTATCGTGTCTGCGTTTACAGGCATTTCTATCAGGCAAATATCTGGCTCTTCAGTCCAGCAGTGATCATGGTACTGCGTGAGAACACCATCCTCAGAGGTATATTCGACAACGTATTCTTTGTCGTTGAACTTGATATAGTCAAATATAATTCCTTTGTAACAATATCCTCCACCGCCTGTCTGCCTGAAGCCCACTTCCGACATCGATTCGGGCAAATGTCCGTTTGCTGCACGGAAAGAGTCTATGCGCTCGATTATTTTATCTCTGTTCTCAAGCTCTTGATCTCTTCTTTCCGCCACATTATATCCCATCAGATAAGTGGCAACAATAATCAATCCGACAACAAGAACGAAGCCGACAGCGATGGAATATGCTATTATTCTGCCTAACCTTTTCATCGCTTGCCTCCTTTCCGGTAGATAAATTGATTGGGTATGACATCAGATTCGGTATTGTAACGGGTAAAGAACGGCAGTATATATTCGGTTAGATCGCGCTCTATTTCGTTCCATAGTTTCATAACATCCGTACTGGAGGTAATGCAGTACCATTTATCCTCTTTGACCGGAAGCAAGCCGCCGATTCTCTCCCGTATAGCACACTCATATTCTTTCGGGAAAGTAGGGATAATCCCGGTATTCTTGAAATCCTCACATTCAAGCCAAAAAGCCTCGGTAAATATACCGACATTCAATGTGAAGCGGATTTTATTGGCATCATTCCATTTATCATTCTGAATGTTCACACAATAACCTATCTCGCCATTGCTTTTGAAGAAATGATTGCCTCGTTTCTTGAAATCATTATCTTTCAGATAATTCGTTATCCTTTCAAACACGAAAGTGCGTTTGCCTTGGATGTCCATTTTCGGTAATTTGGGCCTGTCTATTTTGATTAGAATACCCAATATGAACATGACAATCGCTCCGAATACCGGAGTTTGCCATGATATAGTTTGCTCGGAAGGATTGAAGCGCCAACTCGTTACGATGCTTGTCGAATTGAAATCAGCCACAAACATATAAATTCCTATGCCAAGCATTATAGCCGAACATATCATCAGGATTATGACACCCTGTCGCTGAAACTTATTGTCTATCGCCATTATGAGGATTAAGCAGAATATGCAGCTTATTTAAGCTCTGACTCTATGTCCTCAATTGAGGGCAGGGAACTCTTGAACTCATCGGGAATAAACTTTGTAAGTTGAAATTCAGCCACGCCGATAGGTTGTGATGATGATTCAAGGGCATATTGGGCAAGTACGTTGTCCTTATCCTTACATATCAGAAGACCTATCGTAGGATTATCCTGCTCGGCTTTAAGAATATGATTGACTGCGGTCATATACGTTCCCAGCTGCCCAATATCGCCTGCACCGAATGTCCCTGTCTTGACCTCAATCACACAATAGGCGTGTAATTTCACATTATAAAACAGCAAATCAATGAATTGCTCCGTCTGTCCGACTTTTAATCGGTATTCCTCACCAATATAAGCGAAGCCGGAACCCAATTCAAGAAGGAACCTGGAGATATTCGACATAAGTGACTTTTTTAACTCACGCTCTTTGTATGGCTCGGTCATTTCGGTAAAATCAAAAATATATGGGTCTTTTGTCAGTTCTTGTGCAAGGTCGCTGTCGGGAGCGGGGAGCAAACGGGAGAAACTTGTCAACGCCTTACCTTGACGCAGATGCAGACTGGTGTCAATAAATGATTTCAACCCATTCCGTGACCAACCTTCTTCAACTACTTTATGAGCATAAAATAAGGCTATTTCTCGTTCTCCTGTTTCGAAATATTTGTCTATAAGGGTGCAATGGTGCCCCCACGGAACAGAAAAGATAATATTGTCATTAATCTCTTGAGATATGCCAACAGCTTGTTGGCATATCTCGTCTTCATAATTGCCAACAGCTTGTTGGCAATTTGTAGTCAACTCACCATAAAGGAGATACATCTTCTTCATGTATTGCAGATTCTGTCGGGAAAAGCCCTCGGCTTCAGGAATAGCCGATTTCAAATCCTGACTAAGATTCCGATAGAATCCGCTGCCATAAACATTTTCGGCATCACGAGCCACTATGTCACGCCCGAGCGACCAATAGTAGCGCAGCATCTCTCGATTCACCTGTGTTGCAGCCTTAATCTGGCTGTAGCGGTATCGTTCTTTTAACTCCTGTATCCACCGGGAGTATTCAGCATCAGTTTTAATCAGTTTACTCATTGTCAAATGCCGTTGGTTTCACACGATATATCTGTAGTATCGCAAATTTACAAAGAATAATCAACATTGGATGTGACGAATGTCCCAAATGTGCGTGAAAATCAGCGCTGAACGGTGATATCCTTGAATTTATCCATGTTGATGCACTCCGAAAATTTCAAGTTTGCTTTCGTCAAGATTTATAAGTATGTCAACTTCATCACTTCCGCCATCTTCCAGACATATCAGTTCTTTATCATTGTTTAAGTAGCCGTTGGTCATATATCTCTCAATAAGCTCTTTGCTGACAAGAATAATGTAAGCATATTGAATATCCTCAGAATCTTTCCATCCGAAAAACTGATGACGATATTTATTATACGGGTATGCGGTATATTCCAAACTCCCCGATGGATGCTCTATCAGATAATCCCCGCTTTCAGCCGGTTTTATTGAGTCGGTGAAATGCTTTATGAGTATTTCTCTCGCTCTTTCATATTGTGATTGTGTCAGTCTGAAGAACTCAGGTTCGCTAATTCCCCACGAAGCGATTTTTTCGTAATCGCTAAAGATGATGTCATCAGAATCCACAGGCATTACAATCATTTTATCTGCCCCGGATTCTCCTTCCAGTATATCATTCCAAATATCATTGCGGCTATCATAGACATATTCATCATATTCCGATTTTACCAATAGTGTAAATGCACTTTCGTTATGGGAATACAGAATGTGTATATCTCCAAAATGAGAGGTGGTATCGGAAGGCACACCTATCTTAGCCAAACTATCAGGATAGCGGTCGTTATCTTTATAATAATCGTTAATGCGTTCAATTACATAGTTTTCAGTATAGGTTGAATCCTTAACGGCATAATAGAGTAGTCCGGTGCCAACAGCCAAGATGACAATATAGATAAGCCCCTCGATTTTAATTATTTTCAGTTTTTCTTGTTTGGAAAACTGTCGGATAAACATCAATGGAATTTGCGACACAGCAAACAATACTACTGTAACTATAGCTGCAAACATGAACCTATACATGACATATTCCCTCCAAGGGTGCAGGTCAATGTTGAGTGCATTTACACTCAATCCCATAAGTGTAAAGAACAGAGCAAAGAATAATGCCGGCAGAAACAGCACAAAGACAGCCACTTTATATAAGTACACTCCCGGCTTTGGCCATTTAACCATAAATCCGACAAATGCAATGACTGCACACAAAATCAAGATGATTGGTATCATATCAGTTGGCTATTAAAATCAGAGAAACTATAAAAACGGAGAAGCTGCGATATGCACCACGAGCGTACAATCATTGCTCTCCTTTTATTTGAAAATTATTACATAGGTGAAAATAAATAGAATTACACCGATAATGGAAATGTTTCATAACTCTCAGAGATTAAGCAATCGCTCAAGTTCTTCCACTGAAGATGCTGTGATTGAGCAGGCTCCGCTTGTGATTTCGCTATTAATCAATGGCGCCATAACGGCATCATCATTAATCTCCATCACCACTACCCTGCCTATATTGGATTTGGTAAATTCTGCCCACTGCTCAACCTTGCAGGAGAAAACGAATGAAAGTCCAACGACAGGCTGCCATTCATTGTAGATGTCAACAACCACTTCTCCTACCTGTGCGTCAAACCCATCTTTCTCAGAAGCAAGTCCAATTGTCCACTCTCCGCTCAGACTCCTAAAGCAAAACAGTTTGTAGCCTTGCTTCATCTTTTTATTGAGCGACTTTATTAATTTCATAAGTTCACCTCGCTCGACAGCCGGCTCTCTGAAAAACTTCATAAATCCGCTGAACCGGAACTGAATCATCTCTTTTATACCAAAACGATCCATGACCTGCTCAATCGCCCGGTCATAATCGTTCTTCAATCCCATAGGACAATCAGATGGATCGGCAACCGGTTTTACTGTTACGCGCCATTTGACTTTACATGCATCACCTGATACATATTCTTTGTTTCCTGATTTTATCTTTTTCTCTTCCCTGTCATTATTTGCTGCTTCACGTTTACCAAATACCATTTCGACTACAGACTCCATATCTTGTTGGCTTAAAAGCGGATCCGTCAATCGAAGCGCCGCCTTTACACCTTTTATATAGTCATCAATCGTAAAGGATGGAAACACCAGACTATTTATAATCAGCAGCTTACCGGTAGACCGACCTAAATCATAAGCCGATGACGGAATCATGCTTTCAATGATGTCAATAACGCCCCGCGCAAAATGTATATTGTCGGCTTTTATCCCGCTACCGCCGTTTTCATCTATAAGCTGCTGCAATTCAGGATGCAGACCAGTGAATATTCCATATTCAATATACCTGTCGCACCTATCATCGGCCGATAGCATTTGCAAAGCCTCGGAGTCAGCCAAAACAGTCAATCGCTTCATCAATCCTATTGTATCTGCCGGGAGTGAGACTGACTTGTCAACAACCTTCCTTACTCCCCAAACAATACAGCGAGCGGCAGTTTCCCACTCGACACTGGTTTGAGCCAAGCGATTAACAATATAGCCGCCCTGCATCACTCCTATAGAATAATTCTTAATATAGCAGGAATCATCAACCACCGATCCGGAAGGAACATTCTCTTCAAGACCACTGATATATCCCTTTATATCCGCATCTGAGGTAAAAAGTCCGGTATCACCCGACAAGAGTTCAGCAGATGCCATGTAGCCAAGCGAATATGACAACGAGTCCAACTGAACAGATGCTGCAGGCATAAAAATCAGACAAAACGCATAAAATATAATCAGCCTTGAATATTTCATATCATTACGTTTTTTATGAGTGAGCAATTAATTCTTTTTGTGTTTGAACTTGATGGTTTTCTTGGCGTTGCGTTTGGGATATTTGACCTTGATTATTACAGGGTCATCGTAGCCATCAGCCTCTATGCTGAGCATCGCTTCTTTCAATGGTTTGCCGTCTTCGTCTTGCAAATCAGAGCTGGCATCCCAGTAAATGCGACAAGGGTGTTGCTCATCTATGAATTCATGATACAAATAATCCGAGTATTCCTCACAATCTTCATCAATTTTTACAATGCTTATATCTAAGTATTCAGGATTAATCGAGTTACCTTTTTCATCAATGATGTTAAAATCAAGATAGTGATTTTGCCGTAGATTTGTATCATAGGGCATTACGCCTGCCAAAACCACTTCTCCCAATAACGCATTATTTGGAGCAAGTGTGATTTCCACGTCTCTCATATCCTCGGTCACGACAATCGTCTGCGGTTCATAACCGACATATTCCACTTTCAATGTATCTCCGACACAGGCGGGCAGTCCGAAATGACCATCCAAATTGGTTATGGCTCCTGACGCACTGCGCTTGTTTGATATCGTTGCTCCGATTAACGGCTCTTTTGATATGCCGCCGTCCGGCAACGTATCGCCACTTAGCACAATGCCTTTGACTGTGATTGTATCTGTCACTGCCGGTATGCTCCCTTTCATAAAGGCTTGACACTCTTGCTGCGTTTGCGCCTCTGAACTGATAGGCATTAGCATGGCGAGGGATGCCGCCGAGATACCGGCGATGGCTACGGCTTTTCCGGCGAGGGAGCGGGAGCGGAGCTGCTGCTCCAAGTAGCGCACCTCGGCTTCGCATTTGGGGCATGTGCCGAGACAGTCGCCCTTGTAGCGACACTCCGACGTTGCAAACTCGATGCCGTTAGCCTCGGCAATCTGCCGACGTATCTCTTTCAATATCTTGCAGGTCTGCTTTCCTCGTGCCATAGTCAATAGGTTTTAATTAAAATCGGGTGTCAAGCACATTGACTTTCTCACATAAAAGCTTCTGTGGAGCATCAGTATCAAAGACAAGTTTAATTCGTTTAATCTTGAAACTATCCTTATCAAAACCACCTATTTGAGGTACGAAATCTATACATTCTTCACCCCATGTGATTCCGTCCTGATACAAGTCGGTGATTGTGAGTAGTATCGGTGATTTTATTCGATTGTCTGATTTTGAATATCCGCTAATATTCTGTATGGCATATTCATATTGTTTTTCCTGTCCGTCAGCGTACTCTATGATAGAATGTATTTTGTTGATAACAGATGTCTTGACATCACAAACCAAATCTGATACAAATACGGGTCTATGAAAGTCTATGTATAGTGTATCGGCAGTCATTTTCACAGCAAATTCAGACTCGGGTATCTTGAATCTTTCAATTAAATGCTGAATGTTATTTACCGAGCGATCGGAGCGGAAATTCACCGTAAAGTCGATAGGCTTAATATCTTGTGCGGATACATAGATGTTGCGCTCTATACGGTTAACATAATAGTAATAGCCATCGGTTTCTCTAATCCACGGGCTATCAAGGTTGGATAGGTTGATGTCCACATCAATTACAAAAGGTGCGCCATTACCAAAATGCTTTGCAGGTGTAAAGTCATATAAGATGTCAAACCTATTGGAAAAATATCTGTATGCAAACGGCAGATTATTGAAAATATCGTTAGAATCTTCCTTCTTTCGTGCAAAATAGGAAAAATCATAATAGTCAGTATAGATTCCGACAGAAGAGTTGGCATACACTTTATAACGCACATTCAGCGTAGCATTGGCGTATGGTTTCATGGAAAATACAGTGTAAAACCAGCGGCGATTTACGGCATCAACCGGTATGCTGTCATTGTAATCTTCATATGTTTCCACAATATACCCGGCTTCTCTCACGCTTTCTTTTGAGGAGTGAAACGGGAGCGCCTCTCCATTGAACGTAAAGGCAATGTCCTTAATAAGTTTTTCATTCCACCCGACTTCAGCAATGCTTTCGCTGTAATAATCACCTGTAAACTGATATGTTTCCAGCTCATCGGCTACAAGATAATCTATCGGAAAACCATAGTGAATTTCTTGGAAATCCTTGTCTGACTTGTTTTTGAAGGTATATGTGATATCAAAGCAGTTGTATCCGTCGAGATGGGTTATGTCAATCTTCTCATGGATAATGTATATCTCGGAAATAGATAACGGTTCAGGATTGGCTACACGGTAGATCGATGAAAATTTTGCCACAGGGTCGCCATTCGCATAAGCAACAACCGCAATCGTCGAAAAGACAACCGCCATCAACAGCCTTATAATGTTGATATTGCGTGCCATAGTGTCAGTGTTTGCGGATTTGGTAGGTGAATAAATCGAATCGGGTGAAGCCGAGGGCTTCAATAGCCTTGCGGCTGTTATCGCGGTCGGCGTCGGTGTTGTAGCCGGGTATCAGCGGTATGCGAACTATGCAGTCGCTTTGCCGTCCGGCTTCCGCTATCAGGCGGAGATTTTCGAGTACAAGAGCGTTGCTTTGCCCCGTGTAGTCGCGGTAAATGTCGGGGTTCATATCCTTGATGTCAATAATCAGGGTGTTTACCAACGGGAGCAACGCCTCGATGTTGGCAACCGGCACATTGAGCGACGTTTCAAGATTGAGCTGCCACTCCGGACCACACAACCCACGGAACTCACTGATAAACTGCGAGCGCAGGCAAGGCTCTCCGCCGCCGAAAGTCACGCCGCCATTTGTGGCAATGAAATAAAGTTCGTCAATGCGGGTCTCGGTATAAAGCTGTTCCGGAGAATACTCGCGGAAATGTCCGCCGTCGCCCAATGACTGTGGATTAAGACAATAGCGGCAACGTAACGGACAGCCGTGAAAAGCCACAAGCGTGGTCACGCCATCACCGTCAGTCGATAGGCGATGCCGCGCGATACCAATTATCTTAGCCCGTTGCTTTTCCATTGACTATACATCTAATTCCCAAATATAATAAAAAATATTCAATTTATCAAGCAATTCCTTATTAGACATCAATTAGCACACTAATCATGACACCGCTTGCATAAAAAAGTGTGATTTTTTGCTTAACTTTGCGCCATATTTCTTGCAACAAAAAACCGATATATGTGTGCAAAAAGAATCATAATGGTGACCGGTGGACAGAGGTCAGGTAAAAGCATGTTTGCCGAGCGTGTTGCACTGGAGCTATCCGATCACCCGGTGTACATAGCCACCGCCGAACCGCGTGACGATGAGTTTCGTGAACGCGTCAGGCTACACCGTCAGCGTCGAGGCAGCGAATGGACAAGTATCGAGGAGCAGCTGCATCTTTCTGTTCATGACGTGACATCACGCACAGTGCTTGTCGACTGCGTGACAATGTGGGCGACCAATATATTTTTTCATTGCGGGGAAGACCTCGACAGGTCGCTCGCAATGTTCAGGCGTGAATATGACGCACTTATAGCAAGCACCGACACGACATTTATTTTCGTCACCAATGAAATAGGTCTTGGCGGCACGAGCAGCAACGCAATGCAGCGACGGTTTACCGACCTGCTCGGAATAGCCAACCGCCACGTGGCAGAGAGCGCCGATGAGGTTCACATGCTTATATCAGGAATTGACTTAAAAATTAAATAGAGCGATGAGAGTATTCAACATCTCCCGACCCGATGACGCGATGCGCCGCCGACTCACCGACAAAATAGACAATCTTACAAAACCCAAAGGCTCTCTCGGACGCCTTGAAGAACTTGCCCTTCAGGCAGGGCTTATACAGCAGACCCTCACTCCCGAGCTTCGCAATCCCTGCAACATACTCTTTGCAGCCGACCACGGCATTATTGAAGAGGGAGTCAGTGTGTCACCCAAGGAAGTCACCTGGCAGCAACTCGGACACTTTGCCAAAGGAGGCGCAGGCATAAACTTTCTATGTGAACAACATGGATTCAGGCTCGTGCTTGTCGATGCAGGCGTGGACTATGACATACCCGCCGGACATGGCATAATAGACCGAAAGATTCGCCGCTCGACCCGCAATTTCCTTCATGAGGCGGCAATGACCGCCGATGAACTTGACCGCTGCATCGAGACAGGCGCCGAAATTGTCGACATGGTGCATGAAAGCGGATGCAACGTGGTGAGTTTCGGAGAAATGGGTAGCGGCAACACCTCCCCGGCATCAATGTGGATGCACCTTTTCACCGACATTCCTCTTGAACGCTGCATAGGGGCAGGCGCAGGGCTCGACAACGCAGGAATCAGACACAAGCTTGAAGTCCTCTCCCACTCGCTCGACAATTACCGTGGCGGCGACAGTGTGGAGGAAAAGATGGCTTGGTTCGGAGGCTATGAGCTTGCAATGGCCACGGGCGGAATGTTGCGTGCCGCAGAACTGGGCATGATAATCCTTGTCGACGGCTTTATAATGAGCAGCTGCATCCTTGCAGCATCCCGGCTCTATCCCGAGGTAATGGACTATGCCGTGTTTGGACATCAGGGCAACGAGTCAGGTCACAGGCTGTTGCTCGAAGCCATCGGCGCCAAACCCATCCTACATCTTGACCTTCGGCTTGGCGAGGGATCCGGTGCGGTATGCGCCTACCCTATCTTACAGTCGGCTGTCAGGATGATTAACCACATGGACTCCTTTTCCGACGTAAACGTGACAAAATACTTTGACTGATGAGACATATATTTGCCGCGCTTACATTTTTCACACGACTTCCTTTCTGGCGTCTCGGCAGTGTCGATGTACGCTACTACAAGGAGGTCGTACCCTACTGGCCTTATGCGGGATGGCTCACAGGCGGCATAATGTGTCTCGTCCTGTGGCTTGCCTCCCACCTGCTGCCTCCCTTCGCAGCCATTCTTGCCGCGCTCCTGTCAAGAGTCCTTGTCACGGGAGCCCTTCATGAAGACGGACTCGCCGACTTCTGCGACGGAATGGGCGGCGGCAGCGACCGTACGCGCACACTTGCCATAATGAAAGACAGCCACACCGGCAGCTATGGCATCATCTCACTGATATTTTACTTCATGCTTGCCTCTTCCCTACTTCTTGCGTTCCCTACGGGCGTAGCCTGCTGCGTGATATTTGCCGGCGACGCCTGGAGTAAACTATGCTCTTCGCAGATAATAAATTTCCTGCCCTACGCCCGCACCGAGAATGAAGCGAAAAACAGACTCGTCTACAACCGCATGACTCGCGGACAACTTGCGGCAGCGATAATTGGAGGGGCGCTTCCGCTCCTCTACATGCCTGTCGCTCTTCTTGGGGCGACACTGTTTCCGGCAGCAACCGTCGCATGTCTTATGCTACTTATGCACCGTCGCATCAACGGCTACACCGGCGACTGCTGCGGAGCGGCATTTCTCATATCGGAACTGACATTTTACCTGGGAGCCGTAATCCTTTACCGCTTATAACTTACAACGATGAAAATAGTGTTTATACGCCACACATCCGTAAAGGTTGAAAAAGGGATATGTTACGGGATGACCGATGTCGATGTCACCGACACCTTTCCTGAAGAGGCGGCAGAGGTCAGGAGGCGGCTTGCCGCGTATGAATTTGACAAGGTTTATTGCAGTCCGCTGTCTCGTTGCAGAAAGCTCGCGGCGGCATGCGGGCACGAGTCACCTGTTATCGACCGCCGACTGCTCGAACTGAATTTCGGTGACTGGGAGATGAGACGCTTTGATGACATTGACGACCCTGTACTTCAGGAATGGTATGACGACTATATAAACGTCGCGCCCACAGGCGGTGAATCATTCATGGATCAGCAGGCACGGTTTATTGACTTCATCAATGACCTCAAAGCAAGCGGACACGACAGTGTCGCCGTCTTTACTCATGGCGGCATACTCGCGCAGGCACTTGTGACACTCCGCGGCATGACTCCGCAAGAAGTATTTGCCGATGCTCCCGTCTACGGCGCAATAATCGAGATAAACATTGACTGATAAAATAAATGATTCACTTTCCTATAGCCAAAGGACTAAGGCGACAGCTTGCCTCGCTTACCGGTCCTATATTTATCGAGACCCTTCTTATCATGACTCTCGGCGCCGTCGACACGGTGATGCTGTCGCGTCACAGCGACGCCTCGGTAGCCGCCGTAGGGGTTGTCAACCAGATAGTGATGCTCTGCTTTCTTGTATTTGAGGTAATCAATCTCGGCACGTCGGTGCTTGTGAGCCAGTATCTCGGTGCAAAGCTCAACGACCGCGTGGAGAAAGTCGTAGGGGTGTCCTTGCTTGTAAATCTCGTGATAGGATTCACCATAAGCGCCATGCTCTATTTCGGCGCTGTAGCGATACTCAGGCTTATGGGACTGAACGACATGCTGCTTGGAGAGGGTGTCGGATACATGCGTATCGTAGGAGCGTTTGCATTTTTCCAGGCATTGTCGCTCACTGCATCAGCCGCCCTCCGCGCATCTAACCGCGCCATCTATCCGATGGTGGTGGTAGGCATTGTGAACATCCTTAACATCGCGGGCAATTACATGCTGATATTCGGAAAGTTCGGCGCTCCGGCACTCGGAGTGGAGGGCGCCGCGATCTCCACTGCCACAAGCCGTGCGATTGCCATGATTATACTGACCATCATCCTGTTTCACACTGTCGTAAAACGAATCCCGTGGGAGATATTCCGCCGATTTCCGAAACGCGAGCTATCCAATCTACTGAAAATAGGTCTTCCCTCGGCAGGCGAGCAATTCAGCTACAGCTCTGCCCAGATTGTAATGACATTTTTCATCAATATGCTCGGGCTTGAGGTACTTGCCGCCCGCACATATGTAGTAAATATCGTCATGTTCGGCTACCTGTTCTGTATCGCCATATCTCAGGGAGGAGCCATCACGATAGGTCATCTCGTAGGAAAAGGCAAAGTGAGTGGAGCATTCATACTCGGCAAATATGTCATGCGCCTGGCATTCATAATCACCGTCACGCTTTCGGTCGCAATCGCCACTGCGGGACACTGGATTCTGTCGTTGCTGACCGACAATCCGGAGATTATCTCCATCGGCGCCACTTTACTTTGGCTTGACGTGCTCGTGGAGACGGGACGTCCTATCAACATCTTTGCGACCAATGCCTTGAGAGCTACAGGCGATGTCAATTATCCGTTCTATGTAGGACTGATCGTGATGTGGTCGCTTCAAGTTGCAGGAGGCTACCTTACAGGCATATACTTCGGACTCGGCATTTATGCATTATGGCTCATGATTGCTTCCGATGAAATAACGAGAGGCATAATATTCACCCGCAGGTGGTGGAGCATGAAATGGGCGGGAAAAGGTTTTGTAACCACCTGATCCCGCCCTATGGCAATAAGCCAATGCCCTTGTCAGAACATCAGCGCAACGTTATAGACAAGCCATGCGACAAGCCATGCGACAGCTGTATTATATACTACAGAAAACGCCCCATATTTCCATGACCCCGTTTCCCTTACTATAGCCGTCACTGTTGCCATACACGGGAAATAAAGCAAGACAAACACCATCAGACTCAAAGCCGACGCGGCTGTGAAGTCGGGTCGTCCGGTCACGGGATTAGGCGCTGTAAGGCGTGCCGACAGCGACTTGTCGTCAATCTCCTCGTCACCTGTGTAAAGCACTCCGAGCGTAGACACGACAATTTCCTTTGCAGGAGCTCCGGCAATAGCCGCGACAGTCGTGCGCCAATGAAATCCCAGCGGCTCCATCACAGGGTTGACCGCCTTACCTATCATCTCGAGATAAGAATCGCGCGATGTGTCAATCTTAGAGTCGTCACCGGCAATCATAGCCTCCATCGACGGGGTGCTTGAATCCTCGTCATGAAGCGGGAAATAATTCAGTGCCCACACGATAATACTCGCCACGAGTATTATGCCTCCCATCTTCTTGAGATACTGCTCGCCCTTGCCCCACATGTGGCGTAATGATGCCTTCAATGTCGGGATGCGGTAAGGAGGCAGCTCCATTACAAACGGAGTCTCATCGGTCTTGAACCAAAAGCGCCTTAAAAGTCTTGCCGTCAACACAGCCACAAGTATTCCGGTAAGATACAACCCGAGAAACACGAGGCTCGCATGGCGGCTAAAGAACGTGCCGACAAGCAACACATACACCGGCAGGCGCGCCGAACAAGACATAAACGGATTTATAAGTATCGTGATTATGCGGCTGCTGCGGCTCTCTATCGCTCTTGACGCCATAATAGCAGGCACATTACAGCCAAAACCCATGACAAGAGGGATAAAGGATTTTCCGTGAAGCCCTATCTTGTGCATGATTTTATCCATGATAAACGCGGCGCGCGCCATGTAGCCCGAATCCTCCATGAAGGATATAAAGAAATACAGTATGAGAATATTGGGAAGAAACACTATCACTCCCCCTACTCCTCCTATTATACCATCGGCGATAAGATCCTTCAGCGGACCTTCAGGCATAGTATCCTGCACGATGCCGGCAATCCAGTTGACCGCCGACTCAATCCACTCCATAGGATAAGAGCCTATCTCAAACGTACACCAGAATATAAAAAGCATTATGATGAGAAAAATCGGGAATCCAAACAGCTTGTTTGTGACAAACGCATCTATGATATGTGTTGTCTTCGCAGTCTCTCTCGTCGACTCTGTAAGCGTCTCGGCAAGCGCACCGGTAATAAACCCGTACTTCTCATTGGCAATCAGCGAAGTGATGTCGTCATTATTGCGCTTCTCAATCAAGCCTACCTCTTCATCACGTAATTCAAATAATTTCTTATGGTCGGGCGAGTGTCTTACCATGTCATCGACCTCGGCATCATGCTCAAGCATCTTTATCGCGAGGTAGCGAGGAGAGAAATGAGCGCCGATAGCACCGTCTTTCTTGATTTCGTCTTTAATCACCCTGACTCCTTCCTCTATCTCCTTTCCGAGGTTTACATGAATGTGGCGCACAGCCCTGTCGCGTCCCTCATAGACCTCAATCACTGTCTCGAAAAGCTGGTTGATACCCTCACCTGTACGTGAGACAGTAGGGACCATGGGCACTCCTATCATCTCTCCAAGCAGCTTGTAATCAAGCGACGCACCGCTGCGCTCAAGCTCGTCATACATATTAAGGGCAATCACCATCGACCGGTCCATGTCAATAAGCTCGGTAGTAAGATACAGGTTTCGCTCCAGATTGGAAGCTACCACGACGTTAATTATCACGTCGGGCATCTCATCGCGCAGATAGCGTCTTACATATAACTCTTCGGGCGAATAAGATGACAGAGAGTAGGTACCCGGCAAGTCAACGATGTTAAACCTGTAACCGCCATATTCAAAATGTCCTTTCTTAGCGTCTACGGTGACTCCGCTATAATTGCCTACGTGCTCCTTAGACCCTGAAGCGATATTGAAAAGCGACGTCTTGCCACAGTTAGGATTGCCGATAAGGGCCACGTTAATAGTCTTTGACCTGCCCTCGAAGTCGTGATGCACAGGAACCGACTCGCTTCCCGAGGAAACAGACCCGACATGAACCGGGTCGGCAACACTCTCTTCCTGACCGACAGGAAGCACCTCAACCATGTCTGCCTCACTGCGTCGAAGTGACAGCTCGTAACCCATGATACTGTATTTTATAGGATCTTTGAGCGGGGCGTTTAGCAACACTTTTATCACCTGCCCTTTAACAAATCCCATTTCAATGACACGCTTGCGGAATGCACCGTGTCCCAATATCTTGACCACTATCCCGGACTCGCCTGTTTTAAGCTCCGATAGTCTCATAATATGCTTGAATTTTTTTAGTTAATATTTCAGAGTGCAAATATCACAATTTTCAACCGAATTACGAAACAATCACGGCATTAATTTAAAATGATTTTAAATAAGAAAACATACAGCACAAGCCATCATCACAAGCGACATTCTTATGGCACAACTACTTACAACAACTATGACATAAAAAGAGCCCCACTCGCTGAGCGGGGCCGGGCTTAACTAAAAGTCTTACAGCTCAATGCCTGATGAGTTGACACGCTTGATTATACGCTCTACAGCGGGGAGCAAAGGCTGAAGATTGTCGGGCTCGCGAAACTCCATTTTAGTCTTGTCATCACGCAATTCCATATATTCTTCGACCGTAAGATAATTTATCACAATAGGATACAACTCAACATAGCTGTTCATCTCAACAGGATTTTTTGTCTTGAACTCTTTTTTTATCCACTTTCCCCGACAAAGCAGATTAGCCGATGTCACGCGGTAAATCAAATCATGTATATTATATTTCCCTCTGTCATTAGCATTATAAACGAAAGACAACGACAATTCTCGGAAATCAGTAGTTAAGCCCAATAATTTCATAAAATTAGGCGAATACTTATGATTCTTATAGTTTGACAGAACATCAGCAGTTACAGTAAACAAACCGCCTGACTTTTTAGCCACAGCATTCCAGGAATATTTTCCCATAATTGTATCCGTGACAGCACCGTTCAATATAGCTTCCGGCTCATCCATGTCTACATCAGCACTGAACAGCATCCTGATATTTGAAATATAATCAGCATCTTCGGGTGACGCCACACTGTCACAACCATCAGCTCCCGTATAATGCGCATAACGCTTCACCGCTTTCAACTTAGGGATACTGTCATAACGTCTATACCCTTTAACTTTGGCATTTTTCTCTACGTTATATGTATCGATCATATACTCCGAAAACAGTTTTAGGGTATCTCTGTCGGTAGCGCCTGTGTCATATTCCCTGGCATAGTAGATCACCCTTGTTATCGGGCGATCTCCCGGCACTACGGTGACTTCGGGAAGCGTGTAAGTATCAGCTATCATTTTAAGAGTGTCACTCATTACAGAAGTCACACTCTCCTTATAGCCGAGCGAACGCACATTTAAAGGAAAGAGCGACGCAGAAACATCAGGCGTAAAACCATCGACGTCGGTAGTACCGAGAATAAGACCAGACGACGAAAAAACTGTGGCTCCTACCAAAGGCGAGGCATCTACGGCATCAACCACAGCAACACGCTTCGCCATTACGCCAGACACCGACAAAACAGACAGAACAAGAAATGCAATATACTTTTTCATAAATATTTTTTTAATCCGCCTGCAATATTACGAAAAATTATCGGAATTCCATACCAATAGACGATATTTCAATATTATTATCCATAAAGTCTGCTACCTGCAAAAGTGGCGACCCCGAGTTTCAGACTCGTCACTGCTTTTCCGTAAGATATTTCCAGAATCTCACCGGCATATCCTGACGCTGCTTGCGTGGATTAGATCTCTCCTTAATGGCTATTGCCTTAAAATATGTGCGCCACATGTCCTGCATCAGCAGTTCTTCTTCATCCATCATGTCGGGCGACAGTCTTCCGGTGGCGATATGAGACAGCTCTTCCGGCAGAGTGACGCGAGTGGCATCCTTGCCATCATAGTAATAACCAAATCCACGCCGTTTGTCATAAAGGAGAAACTTCATGGTCGAAAACCGGTCGACAAAGTGAGGCACAGCAATTGCAAGCACATTGTAAATCGGCTCAATCATGCCGAAGTATGTACCGTCGGCAGCTTTCTGGAAACGCACAAACTGCTTCACCCGGTGAGCCTCTCCCCTTACACGACGAACCATGCGCGTCATCTCCACCACATCCGGGTCACTGAAATCAGTCTCAATGCTCACCGGTGAATCCACAGCCTTGCGGAGATAGCGGAAAAGCACGATGTCATAGTCGGCAATCTCACAAAGAAAACTTGCCACGACAGCCGACAACGCTTCTCTTGACAGCTTCTTTTCAAGAGCGCGCCACACACGTCCCGCCTTCTCCTCATCGGTAATCACCGCTCGGCAATCATCATAAAACATGGGAAGAACCTCACCCTCCCTAACGAGCATGTCGGGGAAGCACCTCCATGAATAGGCGTCAAAGAGTGCGGTCAACAATCCCTCAAATGTACTGTCAAACTGAAAAACCGTCATTCGCCAAAATCAAGAGTCATCTGTAACGAATTATCTCCCTTTGGAGCCTTGCGCGGAGGCTCTGTAAGCTGCCTACGCACATACTCGGGCGAGACATCGGCGACACATGCCGACTCAAGCTCTCCGCAGGTGATAAAATATCGGGCACGCTTCATCACGACACCGATCTTGCGCAGATGGTCGGAAGTAAGACGCCGGAAGCGACGTGCGTTGACAATAAGGGTTGCCGACTTGACACCCACCCCGGGAATACGCAGTATCATCTCATAGTCGGCACGGTTGACATCTACCGGAAAAGCCTCCGGATGTCGCAAAGCCCATGACAGCTTCGGGTCAATCTCAAGCTCAAGATCGGGGTGAGAGTCCCCCGCTATCTCATCGGCGGTAAAGTGATAGAAGCGCATAAGCCAATCGGCCTGATAAAGCCGGTTCTCCCTGACAAGAGGCGGCTGCTTCAGCATCGGCAGCCTCTCGTCGTAAGTATTGACTGGCACATAACCGGAATAATATACACGCCTCATGGTAGGGGTGGCATACAGCGCCGATGACAGTCTGAGTATGTCACGGTCACGCTCCGGCGAAGCCCCTACAATCATCTGTGTGCTCTGACCGGCCGGAACAAAACGCGGCACATGGCGCAGCCGCTTGCGATCCTCCTTGTTTTCAAGCACACCCTGACGTATGTAGCCCATAGGCTCATAGACACTCTTGAAATCCTTCTCCGGTGCAAGATATTTAAGCGACCCCTCGTCAGGTATCTCGATATTTACGCTCATTCGGTCGGCAAATCGTCCGGCAAGATTCACAAGCTCCTGCGATGCCCCGGGGATGCTCTTCAGATGTATATAGCCGTTAAAGCGGTGGATTGTGCGCAAATCCTGCGCCACTCTCACAAGCCGCTCCATTGTATAATCGGGATTACGCACCACCCCGGAGCTAAGAAACAGACCTTCTATATAGTTGCGCCGGTAAAATTCCATTGTTATGCCTACCAGCTCTGTCACCGAAAGCGTGGCGCGTGGAATGTCGTTGCTACGGCGGTTTATGCAATAGGCGCAGTCATACATGCAGACATTCGTAAGCATAACCTTCAGCAGTGATATGCACCTTCCGTCGTCGGCGAAACTATGACATATACCCACTCCGCCGACAGTATTGCCGACGCCATCGCCTTTCCTGCCACGGCGCACAGTCCCGCTTGACGAGCATGACACGTCGTATTTAGCCGACTCGGCAAGTATTTTCAGTTTACGGAGTGTTTCTTCAGTCATAGTTTTCGTTATACAAATTTAGACATTCCCCGCCATATTGCAAAATCACAAGTGTCATATGTCAGGATTATTTGTTAATTTTGCACTATATACAATATGGAAGACTATATAAGCAAACTAAATAAACAGCAACAGGATGCGGTGCTCTACACCGGAGGTCCGCAACTTGTGATTGCAGGCGCGGGATCGGGCAAGACACGTGTGCTTACTTACAAGATAGTACACCTGCTCACACAAGGCTATGAACCCTGGCGCATACTCGCACTTACCTTCACCAACAAGGCTGCGAAGGAAATGCGTGAACGCATCAAGAATGTGGTAGGTGAAGCCACGGCGGCAAAGCTGTGGATGGGCACGTTTCACTCTATATTCGCCCGCATATTACGAAGCAATGCAGAGCTTATCGGCTTTAAAAGCAACTTCACCATCTACGACGCATCAGACTCAAAATCGCTGATAAAAACCATAATAAAAGACCTGCAGCTCGATGACAAAATCTATAAGCCAAGCGTAGTGGCGTCGGCAATATCATCGGCAAAAAATGCTCTCATATCGCCTGACCGCTATGCACTTGCCTCTGACATAATGGAGGCCGACAGGCGCGCCAAGCGTCCGAGACTGCACGAGATATACAGAATCTACCGCGACCGGTGTTTCGTCGCCGGAGCAATGGATTTTGACGACCTGCTCTACTACACCAACATTCTGCTCCGCGACCATCCGGAAGTACTGCGCCATTACAGCGAGTATTTCCGTTATGTACTCGTTGACGAGTATCAGGACACAAACTTCGCGCAACACCTGATTGTGTCAAAAATATGTGAAGCCAGTAAAAACCTATGTGTAGTAGGCGATGACGCACAAAGCATATATTCGTTCCGTGGAGCCAACATCCGTAATATCCTCAACATGAAAAGCGCATATCCCGACTTGCGCATATTCAAACTTGAACAAAATTACCGCTCTACCCAGAATATTATCAACGCGGCAAATTCGCTCATTGCCAAAAACAAGGAGCAGATACGCAAGAATGTGTTTTCACGCAATGATATCGGGTCACGCATAGAGGTAGTGCAGAGCTATAGTGACTATGAGGAAGCATATCTCATATCCAACCGCATCTCCCAGTTGAAGATGCGCCAGCAAGACAGCTACGAGGAGTATGCCATACTCTATCGCACCAACGCCCAGTCGCGAATACTTGAAGAGTCGTTGCGCAAACGAAACATACCTTACCGCATATACGGAGGATTGTCATTTTACCAGCGCAAGGAAATCAAGGATGCCATAGCTTATTTCCGTCTGTCGGTCAACCCCGATGATGACGAGGCGCTGAAGCGTGTAATCAATTTCCCGGCACGTGGCATCGGCGAGACCACGCTGAACAAGGTGTTCCGCTGTGCTATCGACAATAATGTCAGCGCATGGAAAGTGATAAGTAACCTCGCCTCCTACGACACAGGCGTGAACTCCGGGACAGCAAAAAAGCTGCTCGGATTTCGTGACCTCATACAGGAATTTATCGACAAGAACTCGACCGGTGAAGATGCCGAGAGTGTAGCGCGTTACATCATCACCCGAACACAACTTCTGAGTATGTTGCTTACCGACCGCACTCCGGAAAGCATCTCAAAACAGGAGAATCTTCAGGAACTGCTTAATGGCGTAAAAGAATTTGTGGCAAATAAAATCGAAGAAGGAGCCGACGGCACCTCTCTCACCGACTTTCTCGGCGAAGTGTCGCTTGCCACCGACCAGGACAATACGGATGTCAGCGAGGCGTCAATAACGCTTATGACAGTCCATGCAGCAAAAGGGCTGGAGTTTAACAATGTATTTATCGTCGGCGTAGAGGAGGAGCTGTTCCCGTCGGCCATGAGCAGTGACTCACCTGCCGAAATAGAGGAAGAGAGAAGGCTGCTCTACGTAGCGATTACACGCGCGAAACTGAACTGCACGATAAGCTACGCTTCATCACGGTTTCGCAACGGACAGACAAAGACTTGCCAGCCATCGCGATTTCTGAAAGACATCGACAGGAGCTACCTGCATCTCGCCACCGGCAACGATTTTGTTCACCCTGACTCGTTCATCAACCCGATTGACAACTACCGCAGCTCAATGACTCCGCCCAAACGCCAGTCTTTCAGCCATCCGCTTGTCGACCGCGCGTCCACTCCATCCCCGAAACCGGCTTCATCGGCAGCCTCTGCCGCAGGAGAAGGACAACATGCCGCTTCGGAACTTGAAGAAGGCATGAGGATAGAACACAGCCGCTTCGGCAAAGGCACGATACTATCCATCGATACTGACGCCACCGATGCCAGAATAGAAGTAAAATTTGATACGGTAGGAAGCAAAAAACTGCTTCTTAAATTTGCTCGATTTAAAATAATAGGATAATGAAACCACAAGACATCCCCACCCCGTTTTATATAGTCTACGAAGATAAACTTCGAGAAAACCTTGAACTCATAAGCCGCGTGAAAAGCGAAGCCGGAGTAAAAATAATCATGGCGTTCAAGGCAAACGCATTATGGAAGACATTTCCCATAATCCGCGAGTACGTAGCCGACTCGACTGCAAGCTCGTTAAACGAAATGTATCTCGGCAACGAAATGCTCGGCGGGGAGGTCCACAGTTACTGTCCTGCCTATACACCGGAAACAATAAACGAATTTATTGCCGGCAGCAGTCACCTCACTTTTAACTCGATAAGTCAATGGGAGCGCTTCAGAGAATATGTGGACAAATGGAACTCTGACTGTGGCAATCACCACGTGTCGCCGGGGTTACGTGTCAATCCACAGTGTTCGGTAATAGAGACTGACATCTATAATCCTGCACTACCTGGCTCTCGATTCGGCGTGACGGCCGACATGATTGGCGACTCTCTACCTGAAGGGATTGAAGGATTGCACTTTCATTCGCTGTGTGAGTCAGACTCTCATGCTTTAGCAAAGGTACTTGAAGCCTTTGAGCAACAGTTTGGGAAGTACCTTAACCGGGTAAAATGGGTAAATATGGGAGGTGGACATCTTATGACAAGGAAAGATTATGATGTCAACCATCTTATCTCTCTGCTGAAAGAGTTCAAGTCACGCCACCCTCATCTTGAAGTAATCATGGAGCCGGGCAGCGCGTTTACCTGGCAAACCGGCGACCTCATCACCTCTGTTGTAGATGTAGTCGAAAATCAAGGAGTCAAGACCGCAATCATAGACGCTTCATTTGCCTGTCACATGCCTGACTGCCTTGAAATGCCTTATCAGCCTGCCATAGCAGAAAGCTGTGAGCAAGGCGACGACGCCATAGCCTACCGCCTCGGAGGCAACTCCTGTCTCAGCGGCGACTACGTAGGCGACTGGTATTTCAAAAAACCGCTTGTAACAGGCGACAGGCTGACATTGAAGGACATGAACCACTATACGACCGTAAAGACCACCATGTTTAACGGCATCCAGCATCCGGCGATAGTGCTTTGCAACCACAACGGTCGATGCAGCTATCTGCGCCGCTTTGATTATAATGACTACAAAACACGCATGAGTTGATGAAATACTCTGTAATAATCCCGGTCTACAACCGCCTCGACGAGGTGGAGGACCTTCTTGAAAGTCTGTCGCGACAGACTTTCAAAGATTTTGAGACTATTATCGTAGAAGACGGCTCGACGGCTCCATGCATTGAAGCCGTAGACCGGTATGCAGGAAAGATTTCCATAAAGTATTATCACAAAGAAAATGAAGGACGCTCAATAGCCAGAAACTATGGCATGGAACGTGCCGGCGGTGAATACTTCATCTTTTTTGACTCCGACTGCGTGATTCCTGAAGAGTATTTTGAGAATCTTGACAAAGCTCTCACCAATCATCCGGTAGACTGCTTCGGCGGGCCGGATGCCGCTCACGATTCATTTACTGACACACAAAAGGCTATTAACTACTCTATGACGTCGTTTCTGACCACTGGCGGTATACGCGGAGGAAAAGTGAGCCTTGAAAAATTCACACCGCGCACCTTCAACATGGGATTCAGCCGCAAGGTATATGAAAAAGTAGGCGGATTCAGGGAAATGTTTTCGGAAGACATAGACATGAGCACCCGCATCAAAAATGCGGGATTCTCCATTGCGCTTATCCGAGAAGCATATGTCTATCACAAGCGTCGCGTGGATTTCAAGAAATTTTTCCGGCAGGTACATGTCTTCGGCATGTCGCGCATCACCCTAAAGCTGCTCTATCCCGGCTCTATGAAGCTCGTTCACTGGCTGCCGGCGATAGCTGTAATCGGCGCATTGTTCCTTGTCGTGCTTGCAATTACTGTAAGTCCGTGGTTCTTGCTTCCTCTTGCTCTTTATATAGCGGCAATCTGGATTACAGCGCTATTATCGACCCGGAGCGCAAAAATCGCCACACTTGCCATACCTGCCGCCATAATACAGCTTGGTGGATACGGCACAGGATTCATAAAGGCTTATGTGACCAAAATCATTTTAGGGCGCGGTCGCGATATCAACGAGGAAATACTGATAAGAAAAGGCAAGTAAGGAGTGTAAAGTCTTTGAGACAGGTCTAAAAAACCTAAGCGGATGAGGATTGTGACAAACCACAATCTCACCCGCAAACTACCGGAGCAGGATTACCCGTTGACAAATCCTTTGGGTATTCCTGTCTTAAATCTCCGATTTTACCTTAGCGACCCACTCATTCAACCGGTTTTCAGTCAGCTCTTCCTTGTTGACATTGTCAAGCAAAAGCCCTACATATACACCGTCAATGAAAGCGGGACTCTCGTCAAAGTCATAACCTTCGGCATTGAAGTATCCGACAAATCCCGCGCCTGTCTTCTGAAGACGGTTGTAAAGTTCACCGAGAGCACCACAGAACGTATCGCTCATAGACTCGTCGCCGCAACCGAACAACGCGATTTTCTTTCCCTTCAGCTCAAGCACCTCAAGCCCGTCAAGAAAATCATACCAGTCATCCTGAAGCTCTCCGGCGCCCCATGTGGAAGAGCCGAGTATCAATACATCATAGGGTGCCACGTCGGAAGGCGATGATTTTGCGACATCGTGAACATCGCCATCAGCAACACCGAGTTTCTTTGCTATCTCCTGCGCTACCTCGGCAGTCATTCCGGTTGATGAGCCATAGAATATTCCAATTTTTTTCATAACAATTCTTCGTTTTCTCTTATAAACGTGAGACCACAAAGAATGTTCACTTTCCGGCGGCGGTCAGAATGAGAAGTGAAGCGCAAACCGTATGCCCCAGTCAGGTGCCTCGAATGAATGTCGGTAGCTGAGACGCCACACCGAGTCAATCCTTATAATACGGAATATATTGTCAATGCCGGCGCTGATTTCCATATATGGCATATCGGTCATTGGCGTAGTATGTACATTTTCAGGAAAAATGAACAATGACTTGTCATAAGCCGGATTATTCTTACGGCTAAGATGTCCCCACAGTCCGCGGAAGTTCACGACTTCACGCAGTTTCAGTTTTTTCACAAGTGGGATATGGTTGAATATCAACCCGTTCATCCAATAGGTGAGGTCAACCATCGCATAGGAGTCATTGATAAATTCAAGCGGGTTCATCAATGCAAAACTTTCAGGCTGGATTGTATAAGAGAGATTGGCATTTGGCAGACACAGGTTCATGTAAGGCGACGGCGACCATGAATGACCTCCCTTGACTACGGCATCTATATAGCCGAATGCAGAGAGCCAGATGCGTTTAAAGAAGCGCATTTCAGTGCGGTTGACAGTAAACATGCTTCCCAGAAAACCCTTTGGCGCGTAGGTGTGCATCAGTTCGATTACAGGTGCATCCATATTAATCGGGCTGCGGTTGGTAGTACCCTGAAGGAATTTTTCACCCGGCGCATAACGTAGCTTGACGTTAAACAACATTTCATTGTAATGGCCGAAATCACGTCCGTATCCGTCAATAAACGGAATCCACCGAGTCGCCTCCTGCCGCTCAAACGCCGCACCTGCAGTGACAGAAAAGTTATTATACAGTTCAAGCGTGTACTCAAGCATTGTGGCACGCCTGTATGTGACTCGCGTATCTGCGATGCGCTTCAGCGAGAGAAACACATTGTCGGCATTGGTAAACGAGTAGTTCTGTCCGAGTTCGTCAAGAAGATACAGGGATGTAAGACGTAGCGAATGGACGGGAAATTCCCTGGAATGATATTCTTTGTCACGGAAGGAGTATTCCACCTCTCCGCGATATTTGACCTTCCGGTCACGGAATCCATAGGCGACATAACCGCGTGCAAACCAACGTGGCGAAAGATATGCCGTTGTCATTCCTCCGGCACGCAACCTCACACCCTCGGCTGTGTTGTAGGAGATACTCGTATTAACAGGTCCGTAGTCAAATTTAGGCGGATTCCCGGTGTGCCAATACCCCATGACAAGCAATTTAAGTGTCTTTTCCGTCCAGTAATAAAGCGGGACAGACCGTAACCGCTGCACCATCGTCTCCACACTCCCCTCTCCGCGCTTCAACGGGATAAGGCGGTGATTCTGCCAGAAATCATCATCCCTGTCACGCGCTCCACGAAGAATTATCTCAGGCGGAGTCCCGTCAAACACCTGCTCCTCCAGACCGGGGCGGTCAAAATTGTGGTTCTGATAAACCGTGTTGCGGTGGGAATAAAGCTTCGGCAGTGCAGGAAGCACCGAAAATTCAATAATCATGTCATCGGTCTTCTTGAGACGGGTGCCGTCAGGCGCTTTTTCATACTTCTGCCTCACAGTCATCGCATCAAGAAAATTCACATTAATCGTATGTGGCAAGTGCAGCTCTATCTGCTTTATAAACATCGTAGAGTCATTTTTAGGCACATACAATTTGCCGATAAAGCCCCATGTCTCCGAGGTGTGAGGCACAAAGCTCAACACGACACAAGAATCGCCGTCAACCTCAAGCGTGTCGGTAAGATAAAACTTATAGAAGTCGGGAGCTATACTCGACAACGGACTCACAAACCTGTTTTGAAGCAACGTGACATCATTATTATAAATGTCAATCTCACGAAATACATCCTCCAGCGCCTCGCGCGCCCCATCCTTGTTTGACGTCATCTCATCAAGCCCCACCTGACGCAATCCAAGCACAGTCTCTCGCGTCGCCTCAGGCTTTTTCCGGTAATTGACCTCCGATGACTTCTCTTTTGTCAGGAAGTTCAAGACAGGGCTTCCCGACAATTCTGAATAATCAAGATGCTCTTTCAGAAAGTTAAACTTATTGCCTATCCAACTGTAATTCTTATCAGGGTCAAAATCATTGATTGCCATGTTGATGCGCTCATACTTGTCATAATTGTAATAATCATGACGCTTAGGGTCGGTAAGAGGAGCAGCAGCCCTTATACGGTTAAGGAAATCAACTGCGGGATTATTTTTTTTACTGTACTTCTCCTTCTTGGGCTTCACCACTATCTCGTTAAGCGTGACCCCGGTAGGCACAAGTTCTACGACAAGACCAGGCACAGCAGCCACTGTCTTGGAAGAGTATCCCATTATCGAAAAGCGCAGCGAGTCGCCAGGAATCTTTGCTGAAATTCTGAAATGCCCGGAATCATCGGTCATGGTGCCGGTATTGGTCCCCTCTACATATACCGCCACGTAAGGCACGCCTTCATGAGTGAGCGAATCAATCACCGACCCGGACAAAGCGGTAGCGCCTACTGCCGCCCTCACAGGCAGAAATTGCACCATAACAAGCAGGCAGCATAAAATATACCTCAGCAGGGAACTTTTCAAAACTTTTACTCTAAAAATTGTATCTTTCTCAAAAAACAAATATATCTTTGCAATGTTCGGTAACAGGTACAAGCCGTTACCGCTTGCAAATTTACTATAATTATGACCTATGGCAAAAGAAATCGAGCGTAAGTTTCTTGTTAAGGACGATTCCTACAAAGATGTCGCATCAGGCAAAAAGCATATAATACAGGGTTATCTGTCAACTGAAATCAAGGCGACAATACGTGTGCGCATCGTGGATGACAACGCCTTTTTGACAGTCAAAGGGAAAAACGACGGCGCTGTACGCGATGAGTGGGAATATCCCATTCCGGTCAAAGACGCGACAGAGATGCTCGACAGGCTTACCACCGGCACGGTTATCGAGAAGACCAGATACATCGTAGACTATGAAGGCAAACGCTGGGAAATCGACTCGTTCAAGTCGCCGGTCGCCGGTCTTGTAGTCGCGGAAATCGAGCTCACGTCACCCGACGAGCGGTTTGCCATTCCTCCCTTCATCGGGAAAGAAGTTACGGGCGACCCGGCATATTACAACTCAGCCATCGCCGGACGTGCCGGGCAATGACATAGAGTCATCTCACATTCAGCAGCTTGTGCATCTGTAGGCCAAGACGCCACTGCGGATGGTCAAGGCAGTATTCAAACGCGGCAGCAGTCAACTTCGCGTTTTTCAGGCTGTCACCCGTATCACACGGTTGCAGGACACGGAAAGCAGCCTCAATATAATCGTAATCAGCAGGGTTATTGTCTCCGCTATATACTATCTTGAGTTCATCACATCTACGCAAGACCGGCGTAGCATTGCTACAGAAAGCGTCTTTAGGCGACATCGTTACAAAATCGATATTGTCAGGCAAGGCACAGGTGCCATTGGTCTCGATACACACCTTTTTACCTGTATCTTTCAACTCACTGACAAGTTCGGCATCAATAAACAGTCCGGGTTCACCACCTGTCAGCACGACAATCACGCCTTTATGGCGCTTCACTTCCGAAACAATCTCGTCACGCGACATTTCAAGAAAAGAAGAGTGGTCGGTGTCACAGAAAGGACACTTCAGATTGCAGCCGCTGAACCTGACAAACACGGCGGGCACGCCCGCATGGATGCCCTCACCCTGGATGCTATAGAATATCTCGTTTATTCGGTAAGTCTCAGCCATACTCCAGCCTTCTCTTCATCAATGTAAACAGCCTCGTTGCCTTCCGACTCCCTAACACATGCCTTGTAGCACTGAGGGACACGGTCGACAATCCATCTCGCAATATTTTCTGCCGTAGGGTTAAACGGCAGCAACTCGTTAAGATTGCCATGATCGAGATAGCCGTGAATCATCTCTTTTATAGCGGTAAAGTCGCATACCATTCCGTCAACATTCAATTCACGAGACATACAGCACACGGTAATCACCCAATTGTGGCCGTGCAGCCGACTGCATTTACTCTCATAGCTCAGCGAAAGACTGTGAGCCGCCGATATTTCAAGTCGTTTTGTTACAAAATACATAGACCGCGGGTTCTTGTTATTTCAAGGTAAGATTCACGACATTCTCAACGTGTGCCGTGTGGGGAAACATATCCACCGGCTGAATAGCCTCCACCTTATACTTGGCGTCAAGCAGTGCAAGATCGCGTGCCTGAGTGGCAGGGTTGCAGCTGACATAAACAATACGGCGCGGCGCGGCATTAAGAATCACATTGACAACATCCTCATGCATGCCAGCACGCGGAGGATCCACAATCATCACGTCGGGACGACCATGCTCAGCGACAAAACTATCAGTGAGCACATCTTTCATGTCTCCGGCATAAAAGAGAGTGTTCTCAATACCGTTGACCTCCGAATTTATCTTTGCGTCAGCAATAGCCTCGGGCACATATTCAATACCGATTACCTTAGAGGCTTTTCCGGCAACAAAATTAGCGATAGTACCGGTGCCGGTATAGAGGTCATATACCAGCTCGTTTCCTGTAAGACCGGCAAAATCTCTCACTACACTGTATAGTCTGTAAGCTTGACGTGAGTTGGTCTGATAAAATGATTTCGGGCCAATTCTGAATCGCAGCGACTCCATGCTCTCCTCTATATAATCCCTGCCTGAGAACGTAAGAATCTCCTGGTCTCCGATTGTATCATTGACTTTTGTATTTATCACATAAAGCAATGACGTTATCTCGGGGAAACGCTCTTTCACAGCTGAAAGCAGTGTATTTATCTTGTCGGCATCATCCTCTCCAAACACCATGACCGCCATAATCTCTCCTGTCGAGGCAATGCGTATCATCAGTGTGCGCAGCAGTCCCTGCTGCTGACGCAGGTCATAAAATGTATAGCCATGCTCCTTTCCGAAATCACGCACAAAGCAGCGCAATCTGTTGCCAAAATCATCCTGCAGGTAGCAGCAGTCTATGTCAAGCACTTTGTCAAACGCTCCTGGAATATGAAATCCGGCTCCATCACGGTCACTGAACTCCTCGCCCGATGAAAGTTGCTCATAGGTGAGCCACTTTTTATTGGAGAAAGTATACTCCATCTTATTGCGGTAACACCAGATTTCTTCCGAACCGAGAATAGGCGACACTTCCGGGGCATCAACTTTGGCAATGCGCTCGATAGCATCCTTTACCTGCCGCTCCTTACATGCAAGCTGAAACTCATAGGGAAGATGCTGCCAACGGCAACCGCCGCAAACCGTGAAGTGACTGCACTTAGGCTCTACCCTCACATCGCCCGGCTGATGAATAGCGGTAATCCTGCCATCGGCATAATTCTTTTTCTTTTTGGTAAGCTGTATATCCACAATGTCGCCGGGGGCACCGAACGGTACAAACACCACCATGTCATTAACCCGCGTAAGGGCATTGCCTTCAGCAGCGACATCGGTTATCTCAATCCGCTCCAGCAGCGGGAGCTCTCTACGTTTACGTGACAAAGCAATAATCGGTTTAGTTAATATTGCAAAGTTACATATAAATCCTGAGATTTCTACACCGGCAGAATAAAAAGCATTAATTCATATCCGGCAAAATAAATTCATGAGTTCAAGATAAACGCCCCAAAGGAAATGCAAGACCTGTATTTGCTTTTTGAGATCAGTCAGTCTCTTTTTATTATAAATAACAAGGCTATGATATTTTGGAAAGGAGCCACGAAATGTTTTTGCCGAGGTTGCGCATAGTTTCCACTCCTTCGGCATCTTTCAATGCCTCGCCGGGTAATCTGCCGTATGCGATATTCCAATAGGTTGATCCGACAATAAACATTTCTTTGTTAAGGAAGAAACGATTGATGGTGTCGAGCACGTTCATCGCTCCGGCACGGCGTCCTACGGCTATTCCGGCACCAATTTTGTGGCTGAACATTCCGGGATTGGTGTCGCTGACAACACTTGCCCGCTCAATTACTGCCTTCAATGTCGACGAGACATCTGCCGAATATGTCGGAGACCCCATTATTATTACGTCCGCATCGGTCATCCGCTCATAAACATTTCGGAATATGTCGTCGGAAAACACGCAGTTTCGCTTTCCGGCACAGGCGAAACATGCTTTACAGGGATTTATAGTGTGTCCTGCGAGGTCTATTTTGTCTACTTGGTGTCCCTGACCTGACAATTCCGATAGGACAATATCAATCATGTCGCCGGTGTTTCCCTGTTTTCTGGAGCTGCCATTTATCGCAAGTATCTTCATCGAGCTATTATCCTCACTAATTAGACCGGAGGCACCCGCCAGTCCTGTCGAACTAATAACAGCACCAGCCGTCAGTGCCCCCATCCGTTTAATCGCGTCGCGTCTGTTCATAAAAGACAGGTATCAACGGTATGACTCAGCGAATATGTCTATAATGTCTTGGTCAGACATCTGTACGCGATCGCTTGTGAACATGATGCCCATCACCTCGCGGGTGTTGTGCATGAATGTCTCGAACTCCGACGGTTCTATGCCGTAGTCCGACATTTTCAGGTCGGCTACACCGCATGCTTCCTGCAATGCCACAAGCGCGTCGATGAAGTCTTCCGGCTTGTCCGCGTCATGTTTTCCAAGAAGTCGGGCAAGCTCAATGAAGCGGTCGTCGCAACCGTGATTTCTTATGAAGTAGCTGAAATATGCCTTGCTTATCATTATCAGTCCCGCGCCGTGAGGCAGATTGGGATGATATGCCGACAGTGCGTGTTCCAGACCATGCTCGCTGGTAAGCAGCGTAAGGCACATCACAGCTCCCGAAAGGGTGTTGGCGAAAGCCACACGGGTGCGTGCCTCAATGTCATTGCTGTCCTTGACAGCGCGAGGCAGATACTCGGCTATGTTGCGGATTGCTTCGCGGGCATTCATGTCGCTGGCAAGATTGGCAGTGGAGGCAACAAAGCCCTCTATACTGTGGAACAGCGCGTCAAAGCCCTGAAATGCGGTAAACATCGGTGGAACAGTCAGCATGAGCTGAGGATCGACCACCGCAAGAACCGGGAACAATGCAGGGTGCATTATAAATGCCTTTTCGTTGGTATCCTCTTTTGTGATTACCCCGCAAGGGTCGGTTTCCGAGCCAGTACCGGCGGTTGTAGTGATTGCCACAATCGGCAGCGGCTTGTTGTTGATTGGATTTCCTTTACCCGAACCAATCGCTACATAGTCCCACAACTCACCGGGATTTGTAGCAAGCAGGGCGATTGCTTTTGCGCAATCCATGACGCTTCCGCCGCCGAGAGCTACGATAAAGTCGGCTCCGGATTTCCAGGCGGCATCTGCTCCGGCTACTGCGTTGTCGACTGTCGGATTGGGTGCTATACCGTCAAATACTGACGTTTCCACCCCCGCCGTGTGCAACTGTTCTTCCGTGCGGGCAAGATAACCGTTGGCGCGTGTCGATTTGCCGTTTGAGATGACAATCAGAGCCTTTCTGCCCGGCATTGTCTGAGAGTGGAGATTGTCAAGCTGTCCTGCCCCGAAAAGAATATGGGTGGGAATGTACTGTGAGTAGCTTAATGTAGTCTGTATCATAATATATTCTTGTTTTAAAGATTGATTATTCAATACCAGTCATGTTTCTCGTTGCGGTTAAGGGCGGCAATCCGAGCCATTTCCTCATCGCTTAACTCGAAATCAAATATGGAGATGTTCTCTTTCATGTGGTCGGGGTTGCTTGAACCGGGAATTACGACAACACCACGCTGCAAGTCCCAGCGCAGAATGACCTGTGCGACTGATTTGCCGTGACGCATGGCGATTTTGGTCAGCACCGGGTCGTTCAGCAATTCTTTCTGATGCCCTCTGCCCCCTAACGGATACCACGCCTCGACCGCTATTCCGAGATTCTGGATATGGGGAACGACATCGGTGTCCTGATAATAGGGATGAACCTCGTTCTGCACAAGCACAGGCTTTATATCGACCTGACGGATGAAATCGTCGATTTCCCTGATATAGTAGCATGACACGCCGATGGAGCGGATTTTACCCTCCTTGACATATCGTTCCATCGCCTTGTAGGCTTTCACGTCGTTAGTGCCGGGATGATGCAGAAGCATCAGGTCAACGTAACCGAGGTCGAGTTTGCGCAGACACTCCTCTATGGCGGCTTCCGGGTTGCCATACTGGTTGGGGTATATTTTCGTAGCCACAAAGATTTCTTCACGCGGCACACCCGATTCACGTACTCCACGACCCACCTCTGCCTCGTTGCCGTACATGTGCGCGGTGTCAATCTTTCGGAAGCCGAGAGAGATAGCCGACTTCACGGAGTTCACGCACACGTCGCCTGTAAGGCTGTATGTGCCAAGACCCACCACCGGCATATCATATCCGCTGCTGAGGCGGATTGTGGGTGCCTGACCGTTTTTGCCCTCTGAAAGAGGAAATTTAGAATAATCCATATCTGTGTCAAATTTTATATCAAATCCTGAAATCCACTTTTCAAGCTCTGTTTTGGCAGTGTTTCCCGCAAAGCGTCGTCCGGGAATCCAGACAGCATCCGGAGCGAGAGAATGCAGATTGTGGTCGCTGCTTCCAAGACCGCTGGAGTGCGAAGTGCAGAAAGGCACAATCGTTTTCCCTTTGAAATCTCCGCTCTCAAGGAAGGTGCTGATTATACGCGGTGCTTCTCCCCACCATATCGGATAACCGAGGAAAACCACATCGTATCGGTCAAGACCGTCAGGCATACCTTTAATTGCCGGACGAGCCTTAGGATTGTTCTGCTCCCTGTTGGCGCGGCAGTCGCTGTTATAGTCGAGGTCGGCGGCAGTGTAAGGCTCTTCCGCTTCGATTCTGAATGTGGATGCCCCGGTTATATTCGCTATACCCTCGGCAATGCCTTCTGTGGTGCCCGTACATGAGAAATATGCTACCAATACGCTGCCATTGTTGCCGGTTTCAGTGCCGGGAGTCGGATCTGGAGCCGGATTTTCAGCTATGGGGTCATCATCCGTTGTAGTGCATGATGCACAAGCTGTCAGAGAAAGCATAGACATTATCATTGAAAGAATTTTGATTTTCATATATTCATGTATTTATATGTCGTATATACTTGGCGGGTATCCCTGCGACAATTGTATTATCGGCGACATCATTTTTTACAATAGCCCCTGCGGCCACTATGGCATTTTCACCTACCGTGACACCGGGCAGTATTATCGCTCCGGCTCCGATCCATGCGTTACGGCGAATCACAACCGGAGATGTAATCAGTGAATGTCGTCTTTCAGGTTCTTCGGGATGTCCTTCGGTCGCAATTTTCACACCGGGGCCGACAAATACTCCGTCCTCCAGCGTTATGCCGCCCTGATCAAGAAAGGTGCAGCCGAAGTTTATAAAAACCTCTTTGCCTACCGTTGTCATTTTGCCGAGAGCGGTATAAAACGGTGGGAACATCCTCACTGTGCTGTCAAGCCGCTGCCCCCAGATGCGTTCCAGAATGGCACGTATCTTATCGGGTGTATGGTAGCCGGTGTTCAACTCGGCGATAAGCCGACGGGTATTCTCGATCTCGTCACAGAGAAGTTCGGGAGCAGTCTCGGATATGCGCTCGCCGTTTCTCATACGTTCAATAATATCATTTACCATATCGTTTCTTTATTTGTTCGTTTTCACAGTGCAAAATTAGCTTCAAAACAAATGGCAGGAATAACCAATGTTACGCCTGAATGTACCTCGATTACGGAATTACACATCTGCCTTAAATCGCTGATTCGCAAAATGTACCAATCTTACGGAATTATGTACCCAGATTACATATCGGAGAGTTTCTTGCTTTGCGCTACAACTGTTTATGGCTATCTTTGCAAAAAGAAATCTTATATGGAAATATACGAGGCAGACACTATTGAGAAATACAACCGCTATTTCGGTTTTGAAACACGACACCCGCTTGTCGGCATAGTTCACTTTGATGATACCGTGGAGCAGCCGACCCATTGCATGCACTTCGGGTTCTATTCGCTTTTCATTAAAAAGACCACCGGGTGCAAGATAAACTATGGAAAGACATCGTATGACTTTGATGACGAAACGGTGGTCAGTTTCGCTCCCGGTCAGACGGTAGGAGTGCATCGTTTTGAGGACAGCCCGGCACCGGAAGCGATCGGGCTGCTGTTTCATCCCGATTTTCTTCTGCGGACTCCTTTAGCTCAGAAAATCAAGCAATACACATTCTTTTCCTACGCCTCAAACGAAGCGTTGCACCTGTCTACGGAAGAACGCCTGATCTTGCAGGACTATATGGACAAGATAGCCCGTGAGCTGCAACATCCCATCGACAAGTTTTCCAAGTCTCTTATAATATCCAACATAGAGGTGATGCTCAATTACTGTATGCGCTTCTATGAACGTCAGTTTGTGACACGTGAAGAACTGAACCACAACGTCCTCGGCAAATTCGAGCAGCTGATTGACGAATATCTTGACAGTGGACGCGGAGTGACCGACGGAATACCTACAGTAAAGTATTTCGCCGACAAGATATGCCTTTCATCCAACTATTTCGGCGATCTTGTAAAGCAGGAAACGGGGAAGACCGCACAGGAATACATACAGCTGAAAATGATAAACTACGCTAAAAACTCGTTATTGAATCCCGCACTGAGCACCAAACAGATTGCCGAACTGCTTGGCTTCCAGCACCCGCAGCACTTCATCCGCTTCTTCAAAAAACAAACCGGAAGCACCCCAAGAGAATACCGGCTACAACTTAATTAGACCCCGTTCCCCTTATTTAAATTAATAACTATATGATCTAAGTGTTTGTGCATCTCTAATTCTAATTCTTAAATATGGGATAATCTGGTAATCTAAATACAAAGTTACAAACAAACAGACAGACAATATCCAGCTTTGATTTTTGAGAAATATTTATTAATTTTGTGCTGAATTACCCTCTCATCGCCAGGTCCTTATGACGAAAGAAGAACTGCTCGACAGGCTCACCTATATAGAATGGGACGATTTCGAGGTCAAAGAAGCGTCCGGTGGTCTCCCAAAATCCATGTGGGAGACGGTCAGTGCATTTTCCAATACTGCCGGAGGTTGGATAATTCTCGGTGTTAAGGAAACAAAGGTCAAAAGCGTGTCTACATATGAGATTATAGGCATCGAAAAAGCCGAAAAGATGGAACAGGACATTATCAGCACCCTGCGTTCCGTCTCCAAGTTCAACGTGCCGATTCTTGTCACGGCACGGCTGCTTCATTTTGACGGCAAATCGGTTCTCGCCCTCAATATACCCGTGTCTGCCAACAAGCCGGTGTATTTCGGCAACAATCTGAACAACACATTTGTTCGTATCGGTAGCGGCGACCAACGAGCCACCGACATAGAGATTGACATCCTTATGCGGGAAAAGACTTTTGGAATGAAGTCGGAAATGGAGGTTGACGGAACTGGGTTCGGAGATCTAAACATACAGTCGCTCCAGACATATCGCCGCCGCATCAAGGACTACAATCCTGATTTCCGATATAACGACCTTGATGATGAGCAGTTCTGCATAAAGACTGGAATAATCAGTCGTGGGAAGCTGACTTACGGCGGCTTGCTGATGCTTGGTAAAGGCGATGTCGTGCAGGAATATGTGCCTCATTTTTGGATTGATTACATCGAAATTCCCGGCAGAACATATTTTGATGCGAAATGCCGTTACACATACCGTATGCCTGAGCAAGAAAATATCTGGGAATACTTCAAGGTACTCCTGCAACGGTTGCGCCTGTATGTTGATAATCCCTTTATGGCGGGACCCGACGGGTTCTCGCCTGAGGATAATTCCCAGCTATATTGTCTCAGGGAAGGTCTTGTGAACCTTCTCGCCCATGCTGACTACTTCAGCCCGATGCACTCGACTATCAGGGTGTTCAATGACAGGATTGAGTTCCAGAACCCCGGTCGCTTCGCCGTGCGTATCTCCGACAAGCCCGGCAAGGTGAAATCGGTTCCGCGTAACCCGAATATCATAGCATTTTTCCGTTATGCCCGACAGGGTGAGAATGCCGGTTACGGTATCGACAAGATAATGCGTTGGACTAAACTGACAGGTCTTGAAGTTGAATTTGAAAGTGATATAACATCCTCAACCGTTACATACCCGTTGCCATCACAAAAAAGTGGTCAGAAAGGTGGTCAGATGAGTGGAAGTATGGAAAATATCAACCCTGGAAATCACAATAATACATTAAATAAAGGTGGTCAGAGCGAGGTGGTCAGAAACGGTGGTCAGAATCAGGGAGAGGAAACGAGAGCCAAGATTGTCAAAGCCATGCGAAATAAGCCTGAAATCTCGCGTAGGGAACTTGCGGAAATAGTAGGTATCTCTCAGTCTGCTATCCAAAAGCATATCGAACACCTAAAAGATGCAGAAATCATTATCCGTCTCGGTAGCGATCGAAAAGGACTATGGAAGGTACTGAAATAATACTACGACTATCAAGACACAAACATCCTTATAGACGAGGCTGAAAGAATGGCAACAGAAGATGCCGGGAGGCTCAGAGAGATCGCCCTATCCCTCAAAGCCTCTCACCTGCATGCCCTTGCTGCAAAAATGAACGGCATAGCCGGAAGCATAATCAACGACCTTGACCGTCTGGAGAAAGGGAACGGAGAATGAGCGTCAACGTCCTTTTCGAGACCTCCAAATGGCGTGGCATAAGTTACCTTCGCCCCGACCTTAACTAACATCGGGGAACGGGGTCTTAGTATTGCTTAGAGCATCGTATTCTTCATCGGTTACCGGTTCAAGCCAGATATTTTCTGAGTTTTCACCGGGCACACTGAATGCGAGATGCGCAAACCATGAGTCTTTTGCCGCTCCGTGCCAGTGCTTGACGTTGGCTGGGATGTGTATTACTGTGCCCGGGAGTATCTCGACAGCAGGCTTTCCTTCTTCCTGATACCATCCTCGTCCTGCGACACCGACGAGCATCTGTCCCCCGCCCTTGTCAGCCTTGTGGATATGCCAGTTATTGCGACAGCCCGGCTCAAACGAGACATTGGCAAACGGAATCTGCGTGTCGGAAATCGGTGCAAGATAGCTGTTGCCTGTAAAATACTTCGCGTAAGCCGCGTTAGGCTCGCCTATCGGGAATATCATCGAACGCGCGAATTCTTCGCGTTGCGAAGCGACAGAGTCGTTGGCTGCCATTGCATCATCACCCTTGATACCGTCATTCCATACATCTTTTGCAAGTCGGAAAGCCGCCCATGCCTTCGGCCATCCGGCGTAAAAAGCTACGTGAGTCAGTATCTCGGCAATCTCTGTGCGTGTTATCCCATTTTTCTTCGCCTCCTGAAGATGATAGGTCAGCGAACTGTCGGTAATTCCCTGCGAGATAAGAGATGTGATTGTCACAAGACTGCGGTCGCGCAATGAAAGAAGGTCATTGCGGCTCCATACTTCTCCGAAAAGGATGTCGTCGTTAAGACGGGCGAACTCCGGAGCGAAATCGCCAAGCTGGTCGCGCCCTGCGGTTTGCGCGACTTTCGTCGCGCGAGCTGAATGTTGAGTTATTTTCTGCTGTGCCATAATAAGATTTGATGTCATTGCCGATATTGCCAGCAATATTATTGTTATTCTTTTCATTTCGATATAATTGTTTTCTTTCCGTTTATGATGTATATCCCCGCTGATAATCCTGCGACAGAGCCGGCCTCAGAAAGAAGCCTTACGCCGGAGAGTGCATATACTGTATATCTTTCGTCAGAGTCAGTCGAAATATGACCGACACCTGCTATCAAGCTGTCGTAATTTATATCCTTCAGCCAGTCGTCAAGCATAGCGCCGGCATTTGAAGTCTGGGAAGACCTTATCCAAAGTGACGGGGAGAGGAAATCACCGCCGGGTATCAGTCGCTTTGCATCGGCTTCAACACCGCTTATGCCACTGCTTGCACTTGAAACGATGAGTCCGATTTTCTTCCCTGCCATCTCCCTGCCATATTGAAACAGAAATGTCTGCAAAGGGGCTGCCATATTACTCCACCAAAGCGGAGCACCGATGATAATACAATCATATTCCGACAGATTCACATCTACAGGATCAATCGCAGGATATGAAGCCGCGTCACCGGGATTATTGCGAATGGAAGCTATCTGCGCGCTGCCGATGGCATAGTTGTCGGCGGCATAATCAAGACCTTTTTGCGCCGGTTCGACCTCCAGCACATCAGCATCTATTTTCTTACTGAGTTCATCCACTATCCTCTCTACATTATTGGTATAACTATAGTAGACTATGAGTGTTTTTGCCTGAACGCCCACGATTGCAAGCAGCGTAAAAATTGCGATAAAAACTATTCTCATTTTATTTAATTTATAATGCAAAATTAATAATCAATATTATAATTGTCCCTACCCGAATCATCTGTAAATATACCCGATTTGCTGTAATCAGTATCCTACCTGCTTTTGCTGCTCGGCATTATACCTGTCACCGACTACAGGGATAGCGGCTACAGCGGTCTCAAGTGTGCGCCATTCTTCGTCAGAGACACTAAATGTGAGTGTGTGAAGATTCTCTTCGAGATGGGAGTGTTTGGTTGTGCCGGGGATTGGTACTATCCACGGGGCTTTGTGCAACAGCCATCCCAGTGCCACCTGCGAGGAGGTCATACCCCTTTCCCTGCCGAATTGCTGAAGCTCGTTGACTATCCGTGTATTGGCGCGTATTGCCTCCGGCCGGAAACGCGGCAATGTGTGGCGGTTGTCGTTGTTGGTGTCAAAACGAGTGTACTCATTTATGCAGCCGCCGAGAAAACCGCGGTTGAGCGGACTGTAAGGCACAAACCCTATGCCGAGCTCACGGCAGGTATCGAGCACTCCGTTCATCTCTACGTCGCGATGCATCAGATGATATTCACTCTGGATGGCTGTCAGCGGGCATACTGCATGAGCCTTGCGTATTGTGTCGGCACTCACCTCGCATAATCCCCAGCGCCGCACCTTACCTTCCCTGATAAGCTCGCTTATCGTTTCGGCAACTTCCTCGATTGGAGTATTGCGGTCATATCGGTGCTGATAAAACAATGGAATGGAATCAATGCGCAGTCGTCTCAATGATTCCTCGCAATACCGTCGTACAGTAGCACGGCTACTGTCCTGCCGACCGGTGCCTTTGCCATCGATCACCTCATGACCGAATTTAGTAGTCACGTTAACGCGCCCCTTATACGGTTCAAGAGCCTCACCGGCAAGCAGCTCATTTTTAAGCGGACCATATATTATAGCCGTGTCAAACAATGTCACGCCTCGGTCAACAGCCTCATGTATAAGCCGTATGCACTCCTTTCGGTCGGGCGACTGCGAGCGGTTGTAGTTCATCCCCATCACTCCAAATCCGAGAGCCGACACTTTCATTGCTGCGTTTCCCGAGCCAAGTGTGCGATATTGCATACTGCCGGATTTTAGTTTTGTCGAATCTTTGCCCGACAACACGGCTTCAGCCGCATGCACTTTGTCAAGCACAGGATTTATCGACAATGCCGCACCGATTGCTGCCGCGGTCTTCAGAAAACCCCTGCGGCTGACTCCCTTTTCCTCTTTCATGATTCTATCTTCTTGATTATTCTTGCCGGATTGCCGGCGACAACTGTCATCGGGGGAACATCCTTAGTCACCACGCTTTGCGCTCCGATAATCGAGCCATAGCCGATTCTGACTCCCGGAAGAATTGTGGAATTTATACCGATCCAGACCTTATCCTCTATGACAATCGGTCGTCCATATGTAGCACTGCGATTGTCGGGGTTCGGGTCATGGTTGATGGTGATGAGATTGCACTTCGGACCGATAAACACTCCGTCACCGATTGTTATGCCTCCCCTACCAAAGAATGTGCAACACTGCTGGATGAAACAGTCTTTGCCTATTTTCACCGGTTTGCCGTAATCGATATAAAACGGAGGCAATACCGTGGTACTGTCGTCAAGCGGTTTGCCGAGGATTTTCGCCATCAGTTCATGCACTCTTTTTTGGTCGCGAACACTGACCGAGGCAAGCTCCTGCGCAGTCTCCATAGTCGAGAATATGTCATCTATCAGAAGCTCATAGCCCGGTTCGCAGGGCGACACAAGTTCGCCGCTGAAGTCTTTTGCGAATATGTCGTTCATATACGGAATGGTTTTGATTTCATATCGCAAAATTACAGCAAAAGCCACGCATCGGCTTTGTTGCGTGGCTCAATTCATTTTGTCCTGCGGCTCATTATGTGAAAGTCGGTGCCATACCGTAGGTTTCCTTATATAGTTTTGAGAAGTGAGACAGGTTTTTGAAACCGACATCGAAGCATATTTCAGACACCTTTTTGCCACCTTTGCGTATAAGTTCGCGTGCCGCTTCAAGCCGTCGACGAATCAGCCACTTCTGCGGAGTCAGAGTGCTTATCTTTTTAAAATCGCGCTTGAACGTGGCAAGACTTCTGCCCGTATAATATGCCATTTCTTCCATCGTAAGGTCGTTCATGTAGTTTTTCTCCATGAAATCCGCGATGTCGATTTTCCACGGTTCGACGAAATCAAACAGCGAGGCATACAGGTTTTCATCGGTTTTAAGAATGGCAAACATCCCTTCTGCCATTTTCATTTTCAATATTTCCTCATCCGGAGATACTCCTGCATCGAAGTAAGGAATCAGCGAATCAAAGAGACTTCTCACATCCGGACGATTTGCCGGAAATTTCACAAGACTCGCTTTCTCACGCCGCGCATCAGCCGGAATGTCCCTGCGGTTAAGAGTGTGGAAAAACTCTTTCAGATAATCTCGGGAGAACTTCATCACAACCGAACGATAGGACTTACCGTCTTTGACTCGCTTCTGAAGCCACATCCTGTTATCACGCCTCATGAAAGCGCAGTCGCCGGGATGAAGTATGGTCTTACGCCCATTGTCGGTAATTTCCAGTTCGCCCGAATGAATGAATATGAGAGTATGTTCACGATTGCAGTGAGCACAGCCACGGTCGTCAGTGAAATAACTCGCTATAAAGGTGTTTGAGCAATCCAACACTTCCAGTTTTTCCATATCAGTCTGAGTTTAGACAACAAAGATAGCTCCAAAAATCTTCACATACTTTGTTGTGGGGCTCATTTTTTTGACTTCACTCAATAAAATCAACGACCTGAAAGCCATAAATTCTTATCAAGACAGGCGTCAATTGTAATCGGGTATCTCGTCGGGGTGAAAGACGATTGAGTCAGACACAGGCGAAGACGCAATAAAATAGCCCAGACATCTATCGCCCGAAAACATTGCCGGGCCATTGCTGTCATTTTGCAGCGCTTCAAGGTAATCGTGCATCGGACGTGTAATCTGACTGACGACGGCAGTCATGACATCGCCGTCAAAAAGCACAGAGTCGTCTTCTTCCTCATCGGTGTCCATGCGCGTCGTCATCGTGAAGTAAGTCAGAATCCCGTCGACCGCGCCACGGTCATCCATCTCTCCCCATTGATATATCTCTCCATTGCGATAAAGCTTGACCCAATAATAATCATTTCCATCACTGTTGTCAATGAACTGACCTTGCAACACAGCCACATGGTCGTAAGGCATCTTTATCCAGTTAAATTCAAGTCCGACAATGCTGACAGGAGGAAACATTGTGGTCTCCGCTTCATAATGACATCCGTCACGCTCTACTACAAGGCGATAATCATGCCCCGCAACGCCAGGAGACGGGTCATAGAAAAAGCCTTCATCATCGGGCGTGAGGACAGTCGTCTCGCCTGATGTGATGTCTTCCAATGTCACAACGGCGTCAGTAAGCCGCGTGCGGTTCATCGGCTCATCCATGGGAGTAGTAAGGGTTATCCCTACTTTTACGCCGCGAGGCGTAAGTTCGCCCTCTATGACAGTCAGAGGCTCGATATAATGATATTTGAAGTCAAGCTCTTTCTCACATGACGTCGCCAGAACAGAGACAATCGTCACTACAAGAATATGCAATAATCTATTCATTATTAAGTAAATTTTCATGACAGGCTATGTCTATTTTATATAACGCAACTCCGGAAATCATAGGATTCAGAATTTCAGAATATAGGAAACCGACGGCACAAGACCATACATGGACTGCTGGACAGCCCTTGTGCCGGAAGGCTTTGACGGGTCATCCTCAAAATATATCACATAGGGATTATAACGGCAATATGCGTTATAAACACCGAAAGCCCACTGATAAGTGAACCGCGGACCGGCATGTGTGTAAGTCGCCGACAGGTCAAGACGATGGGTGGCAGGAGTCATGTAAGCATTACGGCGAGAATAGTAATAGCAGGTCTCGCCGGCAACTTCATATTTCGCATCAGGCGCTGTGAGCGGCTGGCCCGACGAGTATATCCATGAGCCGGAAAAATCCCATTTCCGCGACAGGTGATATATGGCAGTTACAGAAAAGTCATGACGGCGGTCATTGCCGGCGTCATACCACTCTCCGTCATTTATGCCCGGAATACGGGTTTCCGTATGTGAAATCGTGTATGAGAGCCATCCCGTAAGTCTCCCCGTATTCTTTCTAAACATAAACTCAGCGCCATAACTGCGTCCTTTTCCTCCAAGAATTATATCTTCAAGCACAATATTGGAAAAGGAGCTTCTGCCATCTTTATAATCGTAGACATTATCGATAGACTTAAAATAGCCCTCTGCCGACCAGTCATAGTCACCGGTCACTGTCATGCCGGCATAACCCAATCCATATTGCAACACACGCTCCGGCTTTACTACCGCCGATGTCAACGCATAACGGTCAAAAGGGAAAGATGTGGCGCTTGAACGTATCGAATGGAGATTCTGCGTTGCCACGGCAAATCCGGCTTTTATGTTGTGACAGCCGGAAATGTTATATTTCAAGCTTATGCGTGGCTGCAAATCAACGTAAGTCTTTCCATCAAACTGATTGCCCTCACCTGACGATGATATGAATTCATGAAACCTGCTGCCTGACATTACTGACGAGACATCAATGCGCACACCTGCCGAAACTTCAATCTTCTCCCGGAATGACCCGGAATAGTCAATCCACGCCGAGTTTTCCCAAAGCGACCTCACTTCCCGCTCCTTCGCAGCGTTCAGAAGCCATTCTGCCGAATTAACCCTGAACAGTTCTGACCGCAAACCCACCTCGACGCCATGACTGTCGGTCACACTAAAGCGCACTCTCTCATTAAAAGAATAATCGTGAACATAACTTTTCATGGTCTGGTCGATATCCATTACCGACGCCTCCATCTTCGGGTCAAAATGGGTCAACGACAAAGTGGAAATGAATGTAAGTCGGTCGGCGGCATGGGCGGTCCAGTTGACAGAAGCCCCGAGATTTCCCCAATACATACCCATAAGGCCGCTTATCGCCATATTGTCATGGCTTATAAAAAATGAACAGTCGACAAGATGGGCATGAGCAGGGCGATAACGCAGTTTCGCCGTAACGTCATAAAAATTCATAATCGTGCTTCTATACTGCGGCACAAGTTTAAGAAACGCGTCGACATAAGAACGGCGTGCGGTAACGGCAAGTGAGAGTCTGTCCTTCACAATCGGGCCGCCAGCCATAATTTTGGCGGCAAGAATACCTATCGAAGCCTTCCCGTGCCACTGTTCCATATCACCTGCTGCAAGTGACGTCTCAAGCACCGATGACGTTGCACCGCCATACATCGCAGGAATAGGGCCCTTGTATAAGGTAGCGCTCCCCAATGCATCATCATTGAATGTAGAAAATATGCCCATCACATGAGATGGGTTATAAAGAGTGATGCCGTCAAGCATAATAAGATTCTGCGAGGCATTGCCGCCACGCACTTCAAATCCGCCACCGCCATCACCCTCACCATGAACTCCGGGGAGAAGCGCTATTGACTTTATTATGTCGTTTTCGCCCCCAAACGACGGCACTTGGGAGAGTTTTGACAGTTCGAGCCTCTCAGCGCCAAGACGCGGATTTCCGACCCGACGACTGACGGAAGTGCCATTGACCACAACTTCCATCAGCTGTTGGTCAGCAATGCTGTCGGGCAATACATCAGCCGCCAAACAGCAAGCCGAGCCTGTCAACTGAAGTCCCAGCAAATATATCTTCTTTAACATTATCAAGAGCTGTTTCTTGTCGTTCACAAAAAATAAAATGCACTCGGCAATAAGCCGGTCCATTAGTTTAAAATATTACAAACCACATCAGTCCTACGGAAATTGCTATCAACAATAACGCAAAGCATAATGTGAAATCAACTTTCCTACCTTTATTATCCATTTTAATCTCTTTATTAAAATATTCCATCACAAAATCATGTGTTTCCATCCGTAACACGCAACAAAGTTAACAATTATTCAATTTATTTCAAAACCACCGACGCTGACAACATGTTTCAGGCATACTGATAATCTTCGTAAGAATTATCATTTATAACATTTTATTATGTAAAGTCAGGAGATGTACCGGACATAATACATACCGGACAGATACCGGCGTGACAACGAAAAAATCGGGAGTTATGGATGACACGCTATAAATATTTATTAAATTTGCAGTCCATTAAGAAAAAGAGACTAAAAGTAATGAAACTGATTGCTGACAGCGGAAGCACCAAGGTTGAATGGTGTCTTCTTGATTATGATAAGCCGGTGAAGCAGATATTCACCTCCGGATTCAACGCACTGATGCTCACTGAAGAGGAAATCGCGCAGTATCTTGACGATGAGCTGATGTTTCAGCTCGGCGACCTTGCCGAAAAGGTGACAGAAGTATATTTCTACGGAGCAGGATGTATCGACGAGGATGTTTGCCGCAATGTACGCCGTGCCATCCGTCAGAATCTCAATGTAGCCACTATCGAGGCTCATTCCGACCTTCTGGGTGCGGCAAGGGCACTGTTCGGTCATAACGAGGGCATCGCATGTATACTCGGCACAGGCTCAAATTCATGCTACTACAACGGTCACGAGATAAAGGACCATGTAAGTCCGCTCGGCTTCATTCTCGGCGACGAGGGCAGCGGGGCGGTGCTCGGACGCCATCTTATAGGCGACGTGTTAAAACATCAGTTGCCCAGAGAACTGTGTGACCGTTTTCTTGACGAGTATAACCTTGAACGCGCAGCAATCATACGCCGCGTTTATAAGGAGCAGTCGCCCAACCGATTCCTGGCGTCAGTCACGCCATTCCTGCTTAAAAACATCGAGGAACCGGCGATACACCGTCTTGTGCTAAACGAGTTCAAATCTTTTTTTGTGCGCAATGTAGCTCAATATGACCGCTATCGCTCGCTTCCGGTAAGCTTTGTAGGCTCCATAGCCTACCACTACCGTGCCGTGCTTGATGAAGCGGCGGCAGCGCTCGATGCAAAAATCGACACAGTGATCAAGACCCCGATGGAGGGATTAGTACGCTATCATTCATCACTTTAAACGACTCATGAACAACAAAATACCGGAACTGGAGCTTATCCTGGTCAACATCTCAGGACATGACCGCCCCGGCGTGACATCGGCACTTACTGAAATTCTTGCCGAATATGACGCAACAATCCTTGACATAGGTCAGGCTGACATACATCATACACTCTCTTTAGGCATCCTGATAAAGACCACCAGCAATCTTTCAGGCAATATAATGAAAGACCTGCTGTTTAAGGCATCGGAGCTGAATGTACAGATACGTTTCACGCCTGTGACCGTGAAAGAATATGAGGCATGGGTAGGACGACAAGGCAAAAACCGATGGATTGTCACTATACTCGGACGCCGCCTCACCGCGCGTCAGATAGCCTCGGTAACGCGCATCATCTCTGACCAGAACCTGAACATAGACAGCATCCAGCGTCTGACGGGCCGAGTGCCGCTATCGGAAGGTGAAGAGGCAAAGACAAAGGCATGTGTTGAATTTTCAGTGAGAGGTAACCCCAACGATGCCAATGAGATGCAATCGCTGTTCATGAAGCTTTCGGCTGAAGAGGAATTTGACATCTCGCTGCAGCAGGACACCATGTATCGCCGCTGTCGCCGCCTGGTATGTTTCGACATGGACTCAACGCTTATCGAGACCGAGGTAATCGACGAGCTTGCGGAGCGCGCCGGTGTAGGAGCCAAAGTCAAGGCGATAACAGAGCGCGCGATGAGAGGCGAAATCGATTTTGACGAGAGTTTCCGCGAGCGTGTGGCTCTATTGAAAGGACTTGACGAGAGCGTGATGAAGGAAATCGCCGAGAAACTGCCCGTCACTGAAGGAGTGAGCAGGATGATGGAGGTGCTCAAACGCGCCGGATTCAAGACCGCCATACTTTCGGGCGGATTCACTTACTTCGGAAATTATCTCAAACAGAAGTTTGGAATCGACTATGTGTATGCCAACGAGCTTGAAATCGTCGACGGAAAGCTTACCGGCCGATATGTAGGCGACATCGTAAACGGTAAACGCAAAGCCGAGCTGCTGCGTCTACTCGCTCAGGTCGAGAATATCGACATCGCTCAGACAATTGCCGTAGGCGACGGAGCCAACGACCTTCCGATGCTGACCACCGCCGGACTTGGCATTGCTTTCCATGCCAAACCGAAAGTAAAAGCCACCGCAGGACAGAGCATCTCAACAATCGGGCTTGATGGAGTGTTGTACTTTATAGGATTTAAAGACTCATTCATTTCAGATGGCTCGAAACCTGTCAACTATTGAGAAGATGAAAAAGCTGCCGCACATAATCATCACTATTGCGGCGATGTTAGGGACAATCACTGTCAACGCCCAGCAATCCGTAGGACTGGTGTTAAGCGGCGGCGGTGCAAAAGGCATAGCCCATATCGGTGTAATCAAGGCTCTTGAGGAAAACAACATCCCGATTGATTACATCGCCGGGACATCTATGGGTGCCATAGTAGGTGGACTGTATGCCTCCGGCTATACTCCTGAAGAGATGATGGCGCTGATTGAGTCAAAAGGCTTCAGCTATTGGTCGACCGGCACAATCGACCCTTCATGGGTGTATTATTACGCGAGGGAGGAACCGACACCTAAGCTTGCCAACATCAACCTGAGTCTCAACGACAGCACCAAAAACAATAATATACTGCCCACGAGCCTCATAAACCCGCTCCCCATGAACTTTGCTTTCATGGAGCTGTTTGCCCGCTATACGGCTCAGTGCAACGGCAATTTCAACAACTTGTTTGTGCCTTTCCGATGCGTAACGTCAGACATTTACCACAAGCACAAGATAGTGTGTCGCGACGGGTCGCTCGGCGATGCCATACGCGCGTCAATGTCATTTCCCATAGTGTTCCGCCCGATTGAGATGGATGGGGTGCTGGTCTACGACGGCGGCATTTATGACAACTTTCCTGTCGACGTGATGAGAGAGGATTTCGCACCCGACATAATGATAGGTGTAGACGTGTCATCGCCCGATAAAAAGCCCGACCCCAACAATATCATGCAGCAAATAGAGGACATGGTGATTCAGAATAATGACTATTCGCTGCCCGACGATGAAGGAATCAAGTTGAAGATACCTGTGCAACAGTTCGGCCTTCTTGACTTTCCTGCGTGCCGACAGATATACCAGATAGGTTATGACTGCGCGATAGAGATGATGGACTCCATCAAGAGCCGTGTATCATCGCGCATCCCGGCAGAGACACGCCGCCTGCGTCGAGCCGTGTTCAAGTCAGAGACTCCTTACGTAGTATTTGACTCCGTTAATGTACATGGAGGGACACCCGCCCAGGACGCCTACCTGAAATATATCTTTACCAAAGGAAAGCGCGACACATTCGGGCTCACTCAGGCAAAAGACGCATATTACCGCGCGATAACCCCCGGTAAACTTCGTAACTTTGTGCCACGCGCCATATGGAATGACACCACCCGCCGGTTTGAACTCGACCTCAGCGCCGACGTAAAAAACAATTTCAATGTAGGTCTTGGCGGATATATAAGCTCGTCGACAAATTCAATGCTGTTCATGTCGGCAGGATACAACACTTTGAGCTTCAACTCGCTCAACACTTCGATAAACGGATGGGTGGGACAAAGTTACATGGCAGGAATGCTTGACATCAAGATGAATCTGCGCTCAGCCAATCCCTCCTATATAAAAGCTCAGGCAGTGATTTCGAGAGAAAAAATGTTTGACAGCGACAGGATATTTTATGATGACGGCAACACGCTTGTCACAGATACAGAGCTGTTTGGCCGACTTCGCTACGGCATGGCAGTGGGTCGAAGCGGCAAACTTGAAATTGACGGAGGTGCCGGAAGATTAAGCAGCCGATTCTTTGACGGGCTCATATTAAACGGCAAAGAGCGCGACCGCTCGACTTATATTCTCGGACAGCTCCGCGCCATATATGAATACAATACACTTAACGACCTGAATTATGCCACAAACGGCATGATGATACATGCATCGGCATTTGGAGTTTACGGCAATCACAGCTTCTTCCCCGAAAACGACAAATCGCGCAAGCAGGAACAGAAAGGCGTAAACTGGCTGCAAATAGCGCTGAATTATGAACGTTTCTGGTCGCTGAACCGACATTTCTCAATCGGGCTGGAGAGCAATCTTGAGATTTCGACCCGCCGGCTGCTTGACAATTATGCCGCCACGATGGTGATGCTTCCGGTGTTTCATCCTACGGCATCGACCTACAATTCATTTAACGCCTCGCTAAGAGCCCCCCAATATGTAACCCTGGGATTCCAGCCCATATGGAAAATCACTAACATGCTTCAGCTCAGAGGCGAGTTTCACTGCTTCATGCCCTGGCGGAAGGTACTGCCGGAAATTCCCGCCGACATCACCGATGCCACTTCTGTGAAAGCAAAATATGGCGATTGGTTTGCCGACCCTGTATTCTTCAGTGAGCTGGCGGCTGTCTATGCCCTCCCCTTCGCCCACCTCACCGCCTATATAAATTATTGCAATACACCGGGCACGAAATGGAATGTAGGGCTTTCATTCGGACTTTTCTTCCTTGCACCTAAATTCCTGCATTAACAGCCGGCAATATAAGATAAACATAAGTTATGTAACAATATTATTTAATCATCAATCGTTATAGGAAAGATTGTTTTTTAGTTTTGTATTATGATTTTTCAATGTGCAGTGCTCTTTGCATTTCTTGCATTGGGCGAACTAATCGTATGGCTCACTGGGATACCCATTCCGTCGAGCATTATCGGAATGCTGTTGCTTGCCGGCAGTCTTAAAGCCGGGATAGTAAGGGTGATGTGGGTCGACAAAGTTTCTGACTTTCTGGTAAAGAACCTCGGATTTTTCTTTGTCCCGGCAGGAGTAGGACTGATGAACTGCCTCGGGCTCATAAAAGCCCAGTGGCTGCCGATTATCGGAGCCTCTGTCATCAGTACATTTTTCATTCTCGCGGTGACAGGCTGGGTGCATCAGGCTGTGCGTCGCATTACATCTTCACGTCATGAGCTATCTCGAGAATAAATACTTTTTAATAGCGCTGACATTTGTCGTTTATGTGACAGCGCAGATTATTCAGAAGCGCACGGGAATGTCGTTTCTGAACCCGATATTGGTGACTATCGCCGTGCTTATCTGCATACTTATGTCGGCGGGGGTCGATTATCAGACCTATGCCGCAGGAGGCGACTATATCGACTTCTGGCTGAAACCGGCTGTGGTGGCACTCGGGGTTCCCCTCTACCGCCAGCTTGAGGCTATAAAAAAACAGCTGCTGCCTATACTTCTTGCCGAACTTGCAGGCTGCATAGCCGGAGTCGTGTCGGTAGTAGTGGTAGCGCAACTACTCGGAGCGTCAAAGGAAGTGATACTTTCGCTTGCGCCAAAGTCAGTCACCACGCCTATAGCCATGGAGATAGCTCAGACCGTAGGCGGCATTCCAGCCCTCACAGCGGCAGTAGTCGTGTGTACCGGTATTTTCGGTGGAATGGCAGGATTCAAGATGATGAAATATTCAAGAGTAAAAAGTCCTATCGCCCAGGGGCTTTCGATGGGGACGGCTGCCCATGCCGTCGGCACATCGGCAGCGATGGATGTAGGCTACCGTTACGGAGCCTTCTCTTCACTCGGACTGACGCTGAACGGTCTGTTCACCGCCCTGCTCACTCCATTGATACTGTCGCTTCTCGGCTACGCATGACAGCAGTCTTGAGAGACAACAAAAAAACAGGACAATCCGTCGCGGGTTGTCCTGTCACGTTTTTGAAGTTATAAATTGTATATGATAGTTTATTATTAAATCATGTAATCGTTGATTCAGGGTCTTGTAATCGATTTGAGTGAATCGGGGTCTATGTCGCCGGTCATAAAAATAGCCGACAATATTTCTGGCGATTCCTTAATCTCTATAAGCAGCAGGCTCGACAGCTTGTCGCCGTTACGCTTTCCATAAATCGTGATGTTGTCATTGTCATCACGAAGTCTTGAAAGGAGCTGAAGCTCATTTATACACGGGTCAAGCATCTCTATTATACGGTCAAATGTCTCCGGAGTCTCACATGTAAGAATTTCCACACTCTTCAATCTGTCAATGGTCGACGGGCTGAATCTTGTAGAGTCGACCATAGCGCCCATTGACGACAGCATCGACTCGGAGATATAGGCATACTGAGCCTCGGGAAGCTTTGAAATCTTTTCAAAGCTCTTATTCTGAGCCGAGCCGGAAACAGCTGCGGCCGCCATTAAAATCCCTAATGCAAATTTCTTATATCCGATCATTGTCAAGTTCATTATTGATTGAATCACCGTAAAAGTCGTCTTCATATAAAGAGTCGTCGGGGAATGTTATCTTTGACAACACCCTTGTCGCCTCGTCCATGAATTCACCGGTCTTGTTAAGGCTTTCCGAAACCATAAGCAACGCGCGCTCCGTCTCGTTGTAGGCGGTCTGCGGGTCGGTAATCTCATTTGGATTATGAGTGCTGCCTTTGACGATAAACAATACAAGCGTCACAACAATCGCAAGACTCGCCGCCACACCGGCAAAAGCCACAAACCGGCGTCCCGCCGCATTACGGCGCTCCTGGCGGTCAAGTTTATCAATCATGAGGCTTATGTTGCCTAAAGCGTCGTCCGGAACATCCACTGAGACACCTTCCGACAAAGCGGCAACAATGTCGCGGTCGGCAGCCAGCTCCTCAGGAAGATTTTCAGCTTCTTCAAACATCCTGACAAGCCTCTTTTCATCGTCGGGAGTGGTCAATCCGCCGTAATATAGATTGAGTAATTGCCTAAGTTCGTAATGTTCTGACTTCATTTTATATTATTGTATAATTCTTTTAAACGTCGCCTTGCCCTTGACAGCAGTGTGCGCGCATTTTCATGTGACACACCCGTTATCGCGGCAATTTCCTGTAGGTCACAATCGGCTTCCGAACGCAGTTTTATTACCTCCTGCTGCAACGGCGGAAGCTTCTCTACAAGCGTCCTGACAACAGAGAGGGTGTCACGCGCCTCTATTTCCGCCGACAGGCACCCTGTCTCCTCCTCGCCGGGCTCCCCGTCGGTCATCTCCATTCTGGAAGCGCGTGTCCGGAGCATGTCAATACAACGGTTTTTGACAGCCTTGACACAAAACGACTCATAATTGTCGATACCGGAAAGCATCGAGCGCTTTGCCCACATTGCAGCTACAGCATCCTGAACAGCATCCTGCGCATCATCGCTATCGCGCAATATTGAATATGCCACGCGATACATTGACCCGTAATGAGCCAATACGAGATGTTTGAAATTTTCAGTCGCCATATTGTTCTACACTATGTAGACGGAGACCCGAGAAAAATGTGACAAGAAAAATCAATATTTTTTACCCCAGCGGCTTTCTTGTGTCGCTTTCATGCGGTCTTCGGAAGCGTTGGCACATGGTTTCCAGAACATTGCATTTTCCAGAGCGTCGGGTAAAAATTGCTGACGCACAAAATTTCCGGGATAATTATGGGCATAAAGGTAATTTTTCCCATAATCGAGGCTTTTCATCAGCTTTGTCGGCGCATTGCGCAGATGCAGCGGCACGGGAAGATTGCCCGTGTCGTTGACTGCCGCAAGCGCCGCGTCAATTGACAGATACGCAGAGTTGCTTTTGGGTGATGTGGCAAGATATACCGCACATTCCGCAAGAGGAATCCTTCCCTCGGGCCAGCCTATCTTATGGATTACATCAAATGTCGCGTTGGCAAGCAACAGTGCGTTAGGATTGGCAAGGCCGATATCCTCGGCGGCAAGAATCACGAGTCGCCGCGCTATGAATTCGGGAGCCTCGCCTCCTGCAATCATTCTCGCGAGCCAGTAGACAGCAGCATCAGGATCACTTCCGCGAATGCTCTTGATGAATGCCGATATTATATCGTAGTGCATCTCTCCCGTCTTGTCGTAGGCAAGCGGGTTTTCCTGAAGACGCTCGGTGACTGTCATGTCGTCAATGACAATTTCTTCATCGGGCATCGCCGACTGTTCAATCAGGTCAAGTATATTAAGCAGTTTTCGCCCGTCGCCGCCGGCAAAACGGAACAGCGCCTTAGTGCTGTCAATACGGAATTTACGCTTCTGCAGCACTACGTCGGTAGTTATGGCGCGCGTAAGCAGAGTCATCAGCTCCTCTTCTTCAAGCGGTTTCAACACATAGACCTGGGCGCGCGAAAGCAACGGGCGTATGACCTCAAAGGAAGGATTTTCGGTAGTAGCGCCTATCAGTGTCACGATACCACTCTCCACGGCACCGAGAAGGCTGTCTTGCTGAGCCTTGTTAAAACGGTGTATCTCATCGATAAACAATATGGGGCGTCCCTTGGAGAACATGCTCGCGGCGTCAGATTTACACCTGTCCATCACCTCTCTCACTTCCTTCACTCCCGAATGGACGGCGCTGAGCGTATAGAACGGCGATTCCGTAGTGTTGGCAATGATTTTGGCAAGCGTGGTCTTCCCTACTCCCGGAGGGCCCCAGAGTATAAAAGAGGTTACATTTCCCGAGTCAATCATGCGACGCAACACCGACCCCGGGCCGACAAGATGTGTCTGTCCTATATATTCGTCTATTGTATGCGGTCTTAGTCTTTCAGCAAGTGGAGCCTGCATAAAAAATATCTTTCTACTGATTAATATTGATACAAAATTAACAAATGTCGGTAGTAAAAAAAGAGTGTCTGATGTTAATTGTGTTTAATATGTGAAATTATCATTATGCCATATCTAAAATTTTACTTAACTTTACAACTCGGAATTAACAAAGATTCCGAGACAGACATCTAACCATGTATTTTTCGAACTATTAATGAAGGAAAGTGTTAATTTTATAACAGGACATCACAACCGTCCCGTATATTGATTGACAACACTAAAAACTTTTTATTATGAGCCAGGAAGGTAATGCAAACAAGGGCGCCAATACCGCAAGAACCATTTTCGGTATTTTCATGATTGTAATATATGTAGGCATGGGCATATTGCTGCTTATCAACTTCTTCCAGTGGGAAAGCGGACCCTGGGAATGGCTTCGCTGGGCAGGCGGTATCCTTCTTATAGTTTATGGAATATGGCGCGGTTATCGTCAGTTTAAAGGTATCGACCGCAATATCGGTGACGAGTACTAACAGAAGAAAAACATCATCATGATAAAGAAAGGCATAATCAAGTATACAGGAATTGCGCTGACGTCACTTTTAATCGCCGGCGCGATTTCTTGTCGTAAAGCACCGACCAACACAAGCACGTCAGGCATAGCCACGATCGTTTGTGACGCAAGTTTTGAAAACATCATGGACCAGGAGATTGATGTTTTTGAGTACAACACAAAGGGGAAAGCAAGCATCATCCCCTACTATGAGTCGGAAAAAGCGTGTATCGACTCGCTTCTCGACTTCAAGACAAAACTGATTGTAATAACCCGCGACCTTAACGAGAAAGAAAAAGAGTATATAAAGGCAAAAAACCGTAACGTAAGATCCAACCGCATAGCGGTGGACGCCATAGCCTTGATTGTAAACCCCGACAATCCTATCGAGCAACTGTCGGTAAGCGAGATTGCCGACATCCTGACGGGAAAGACCACAGAGTGGTCACAGCTTGGTCCGGGAATGTTGAAAGGCGACATACAGGTGGTGTTTGACAATGAAGGCTCAAGCACCGTGCAATACATGCGTGACTCGGTGATGAACGGAGAGAAGTTTGCCGACAACGTGTTTGCCCAAAATACCAACCAGGAAGTGTTCACCCAGGTGCAGAACCGTAAAAACGCCATAGGCATAATAGGTGTAAGCTGGATTAGCGCCGACATGCGCACACGCGACCTTCCGAGGGAAGAGCGCATAAAGTCGCTCAATCAGCAAGACACCACCGTTTCGGAATTTGACACCTCGGTAAAAGTGCTTAAAGTAAGCGGTAAAGACGATTTCAGGGCTTACAAGCCTTATCAGGGCTACATCTACGACGGAAGCTATCCGCTCCACCGCTCAATGTACATGATTTCCACCGCTGCCAACGGCAGCCTTTCCCATGGTTTCTACTCTTTCGTCACAGGTACGATAGGACAGAAAATCATTCAGCGCACCGGCATACTCCCGGCTCGTGTACAGCCGAGAATGGTAAATCTGAATTAAACTATAAAAAGCAAAAACAATCAAATAAGTATATTAATAACAAAACAGGTTTAAAAACATGAAATTTAAGTTTTTATTATCCCTTTGCCTTGCAGGAGCGTTGACAGCTTCAGCTCAGGGATATAAGGATGGAGTCGAGTATTTCAAGGCCGACCAGTTTGCCAACGCCAAGACTCTCCTTGAGCGCAATCTTAACGATGCATCAACCGACAAAGCGGTAGCTTACTACTATCTCGGTGCCATCGCTATTCACGAAAAGGACCTTGCTGCGGCAAAGGCTAATTTCGAGAAGGGTCTTGCTGCTAATCCCGACAACGCTTATAACAAGGTAGGACTTGGCGAAGTCGCTCTTATGAACGGCAATGTCAAGGAAGCTGAAAATTACTTTGATGAAGCAAAGAAGGTTAACAAAAAGGATGCCGGTGTGTTTTCTGCGATAGGTCGCGCCTATTTCAATGCTGACCCGGTAAAGTATGCCAAGGAGATTGAGAAGTATGACGCTCAGGCTATCAAGGCTGACAAAAAGGATCCGTCAATCTTTGTACTTCGCGGCGACCGCAAGGCGGCTGTGAAAGAATGGGGCGACGCAGCAGCCAACTATGAGAATGCAATTCTTTACTCTAAGGGTCTGCCTGAAGCATATGTAAAATATGCCAACGCTTATTTCAACGTGAATCCCGACTATGCTATCGCAAAGCTCCAGGAACTTCTTCAGGAAAACCCCAGCTCAGCTCTTGGACAGCGCGAACTCGCCGAGAAGTATTATGAAAACGACCAGTGGTCAAAAGCGGCAGCCGCTTACGGCGACTATATCAACAACCCCAACCACTTTGTAGAAGACGAAGTGCGCTACTCTGTGCTACTCTACTACGGACAGCATTATGAGCAGAGCCTTGAAATAGCCAACCGCCTTCTCGCTTCTGACCCCAACAACCTTCAGCTACAGCGCATCGCGTTTCTTGACAAGGCTGCGATGAAGGATTATGCAGGTGCCGAGGCTGCTGCAAAGAGCCTTTTCGCGCTCAAGAATGCAAAGTTCACTTCCAATGACTACTCTACTTACGCAGAAGTGCTCCAGGAGCTTGGCAAGGACTCACTTGCAATCTTCGAGTATGAAAAAGCGATTGAGGTAAACCCTGACAAGCTTGACCTTTACAAGGCACTCAGCTCAGCTTACAGCGGAGCAAAGAATTACAAGAAGGCTCTTGAAGTATTCCAGAACTTCATCGACAAGGGTGACTATGTGACCAATGACCTTGTGACCCTTTCAAGCCGTTACCAGAACGTAGCCGCAACATCGGAAGAAGGTTCTCCCGAAAAGCAGGCAGCGATCGCAAAAGCAATCGAGACTATCGAACAGGTTATCGCAAAGGTGCCCGACAATCCTATACCTGTGCGAAACAAAGCGCGCATGATGCTTGTGAAGTATGACAACAAACCCTCTGAAGAGATGGAGGCAACCTACCAGCAGGTAGTGGCACTTCTTGACAAGGATCCCGAAAACAAGACAAAACGTGCTGACATGTACAACGAGGCATACAGCCAGATTGCATCATATTACATCTCTCAGAAGGACATACCTACCGCAAAGATGTACTATGAGAAGGTATATGAGCTTGACCCGACCAACCAGGCTCTCCGCGACTATATTGACAAGATGAAGTAAAAGGTTTTCCCATACCAATAAAAAGGAGTTGTGCAAATGCACAGCTCCTTTTTATTATGTCTGCATCCATCAGCAGCGTATCAGCAGCGTAGCTGTAAGGGCTGACAACGTGGTTGATTGCCGGTGCAAGGTTTGTTGTTCAGGGCAACGTCGTCGATGCCGGATGCCGGGTTTGAGTGTCAGCCTCCAAGATATGGCAAACCACTACGTTAAAAAACACACAAAGGGCCGCGCATTTTTTTGCGCAGCCCTTTGGTAAATTTACGAGTACCTGTTTATCAGAATGTCGCCTTTACAGTAACCGACTCACCATCGGCAGCGACAGCCTTAACGACATAGAAACCGGGAGCAAGGTCAGTAACAACCTTTGAACCGGGATTTGCGACATTGAACACGTCACGTCCGTTCAAGTCATATACTACAAGCGATGCTGCTTCACCATTAACAAAAATCGTTCCGTCAGCAGCGCTAAGTTCAAGCTTACCGCCTGCGACAGGAGCAGCGACACCCGCCGACGGTGCAGATTCCGTGCAGATTACATAAGAATAAGCAGCCGGCTTTTCGTAGTTTTCAATATCCCAATAGTCTGTCGTAGTCCATGTAGCGATTATTGACATATCGGCATTGGAAGTCGGGACACCGGTTACCATATAATTATCTTCAAGAATAAACTGGTAATTCTCGTCTGTACCCACTATAACTCCGTCATGAGACATATTTTCAGTCATCCATTTGACTGTCTCCTGAGAATCGGCAAGGAAATCAACCAAGGGAATAAATTTGTCCGTGCCGTTTTTAAGGGCATACGCCTGAGAAAGTGATATCGAAAGAAAGTCAAGAGGAGTACCGGCAAGAGCGTCTCCATTGTCGGCGATGAATGACATCACCAGATTTACATCAGCAGAACATTTTTTATATTCTCCTGTCTCGAGGTCAAAGATATAAGGCACATTGTTACTCTCAGGATAATAGTTGCCTTCTGTAAAAATCAATTCTTCGGCAGTTGAACCATAATATCTGCCGTTAGCCGACAGGCATACATTATTATATTCAAATAGTGCCGCGCCATCGTTTTGAAGAGCGTATATCAACTCTACAAATTCATTATTGAGCGACACCCATTCATTATATATATCGGCATCCTTCTGCCACTCGGCTATCTCCTCAGGAGTAAGGAAATCCTCATACTTAGGATATTTCTCAAAGTCATATCCGCTGTTGAGATAATCATTGTAAGCCTCATCATAAGCCTCCTTCTCTTCAGGCGACATATAATTTTCAGGCGACGGATAATCCGGACCCTCTGACCATTCCGGGAACTCGGTGTTATTAACGTTCAACAACTCCGGGTGAATCAGTTCATACTCCCACTCGTTTTTGTCATTAAGACGATACACAATGGGCTGCGCCATCATTCCCATATAGTCAAGCACCTGTCCAGCTACAGTCTTGCCGTCGTCGCTTATACATACAGCGGTGATATACTGAGGATCGCGACCGGTAAAATCGGCTGTAGGATGAGGCAGAATTTCATACATGCCATAAGTGCCGTCATCATTTCTTGTCCATACGGCAGGTAAAGTAGTAGTCTCACCTGTCTTGGTAGACGGGACGATACCACACATTCTCTTTCCATCGGCAGAGATTCCGTTTACACCATATACACCGACCTCGTCACCCATTGGCAACATTTTCCATTCGCCGGCTTCCCAATATGCCGCGATTTCATAGTTCATGCATCCTACGACAATGCCTGTCGAAGAAATCGGGTTACCATTTCCCAACGAGTAACTATTACCTACTTCACCATCACCGGCATAATCGTATCTCTTGTTATTCTCAAGATCCAGGATAGTAAGAGTGTCATACATGTCACTGGCACCGATGCTTCCATCGGGAGAAAGCTTATTGATAGTCAAGTCCTCAAACACCTGAGACTTGACGGCAGAAACAGTTACCGCCGAGATGGCAGCCACACTCAAAAGTAAAACTTTTTTCATACGCAAAATTTTAATTGGTTTACAGTTTTCATAAAAACGAGTGCAAATATAATATATTTTCAGATATTTTCAATAAACTAATAAAATCATTCAATCAAATTAACAGAAAGAATGAAACGACCAAGTTGCCTTGTATAATTCATCAAAAATCTGTACTTTCGTAGAAAGAAATCATCCAAGTCATCAAAAATGAATCTAAAAAACATCATAATCATTTCAGCCGCGACTCTTCTGCCGGCTACATCATTAGCCGACAGGCTCGTAATCCTGCACACCAACGACACCCACAGCCAGCTTGACCCCAATGATAAAAACGAAGGTGGCATATTGCGGCGCAAAGTGCTTGTCGACAGCATCCGGGATGTGGAGCCAAACGTGCTTCTGATTGACTGTGGCGACGCCGTGCAAGGCACATTATATTATACGCTTTTTCGCGGCGAGGCGGAACGTGTCATGATGAACAATCTCGGATATGACATCCAGATACTCGGCAACCACGAGTTTGACAACGGGGTTGAAGAACTTGCCCGTGAATGGTCGCAGCTTAATGCAAAGAAGATTACATCCAACTATGACCTGCGCGGGACTGCACTTGACAGCATATTCGAACCATATACAATCAGCAGCTTCGGCGACAGGAAAATAGGCTTTTTAGCCATAAATCTTGACCCTAAGGGCATGATTGCCGACGCAAATGCTGAAGGTGTCAGATACCTTGACGGAATAGAGGCAGCCAACTCGCTCGCATGGTATCTAAAGAATGTCAAACACACCGATATGGTCATCGCCCTTACCCATGTAGGATATGACTCGGCAAATCCGCCCACACCAAGCGACCTGGACATCGCCCGCAACTCTAAGGACATAGATATAATCATAGGCGGACACTCCCACACAACAGTCGATCCTGACGCCCCCGATGCTCTCGCGTGGAAAGTTGCAAATGCCAAAGGCGACACAGTAATTGTCGCACAGACCGGAAGCCGCGGAGTGAATCTCGGGAAAATAACCGTCGACCTCCCCACCCTCGCGTCAACCTACAGCCTTATCCCGGTCAACAAGCGTCTTGACAATCGCATCGACCCGGAAGCAGCCGCGCTGCTGTCAAGATACCGCACAAGCGTAGACTCGTTAAAAAGCCACAAGATCGGAAAGTCGGCGCAGGAATTTCCCGCGGGCAGCCAGATACTTGTCAACTGGGTTGCCGATGTCATGCGTGACATGGGGCAGGAACTGTGTGCCTCACCTGTCGACGTGGCGATTGTCAACAAGGGCGGCATACGCCGCAGTCTGCCCGCCGGTCACATAACGAAGGAGACAATCATGACAATGCTGCCCTTTGACAACAAGCTGGTGGTGATGGAAATCAAAGGCAATGACCTGAAAGAAGCGTTTGACGTCATGGCACGACGCGGAGGCGACGGACTAAGCTCCGGATTTGACCCGAAGTCAATCAATCCCGACAGCACCTATACCATAATAACCATCGATTATCTCGCCAATGGCGGCGATTATATGGAACCTCTCACAAGAGGCAAGATTATCACGCGCAGCAAAGCGCGTCTTGACGAGACTATGATTGAATATATCGAGCGTCTCCGGGGCAAACCGATAAAATATGACGACAACTCACGGCGTATGTGATTAACAAGCCTGATAAAACATTTACATGATGAAAAAGACATTCTCACTTATATTCATGGCTCTGTACATCGGAGCCATGCTGATTTCGGCAAATGCCGCCACATCTATAAATGACCTGACGAAGACCGACCGTTGCCGGCAATGGGTCGATTCGGTGTATGAAACGCTGACCATGCGCCAGCGCGTAGCCCAGTTGTTTGTTCCCAAGGTAAACCCCGCCAATGTGACCTCCGCGAAACAGACCATCGCCGCATATGTAAAAAATCTCGGTGTAGGCGGACTGTTGTTCAGCAAAGGCACAATAGAGCAGTATGCCCAACTCACCGACTACGCTCAGTCAATCGCCACCGTGCCACTCATAATGACTCTTGACGGTGAGTGGGGTCCGGCAATGCGCGTCACCGGAACAACGCGCTTCCCTTACAACATGGGGCTCGGCGCCATCGAAGACGAAGAGCTTCTTTACCGCTACGGCAGGGAGGTAGCGCGCGAATGTCGCCTGCTTGGCATAAATGTCAATTTCGCGCCGGTGCTTGATGTCAACTCCAATCCGTCCAATCCGGTCATCGGCTACAGGTCATTCGGAGAAGACCCGCAGCGTGTGGCAAGACTCGGCACCGCCTATTCCCGGGGGCTTGAGGATGGCGGTGTCATGGCTGTTGGCAAGCACTTTCCTGGTCATGGCGACACAAGCAAAGATTCCCACAAAGAGCTGCCGACAGTCGACCACTCCCGCCAACAGCTTGACGAGATAGACCTGCTTCCGTTTCGCAGCTTTGTGAATGCCGGATTGTCAGGAATAATGGTCGCTCATCTTAACGTACCCGCAATCGACCCGTCAGGGACTCCGACATCCCTCTCTTACAAAGCCACCACCGGACTGCTAAAAGAGGAAATGGGATTTGACGGTCTTGTGTGGACCGACGGACTCGCGATGAAGGGAGCGTCATCAGGCACAGAAAACAACTGTGTATCGGCTCTAAAGGCGGGCGCCGACGTTCTGCTCGAATCGGCTGCACCGCGCGGCGACATCGCGGCGGTAATCGCAGCGGTAGAAAACGGCACAATCCCGAAGTCGGTCATCGAAACCCGATGCAAGAAGATGCTTGCCTACAAATATGCGCTCGGCCTCTCTACCGGCTACCGCCCTGTAAGCAGCGCTTCTTTGAAAAAACAGTTGAACTCACCTGAAGCCGACGCAGTCAACCGCCGCCTCGCTGCCGCAATGATTACCTGCCTTGAAAACAAGGACGGACTCCTGCCTATAGGCGACACATATAATAAAAAAATCTCGATAGTCAACATAGGAGAAGGAAGCGACAATAACTTTTCAAGATACTGCCTGAAATATGCCGATGCAAAATGTTACAGCTCATCGGCATCACTTACCCCCGCCCAACTAAAGGCGATTAAATCAAGCGACATTGTGATTGCCGGGGTTTACAACAATAAGGCGGCAGCAGTGGAGACACTGCGGCAACTGGAAGATTGCGGCAGCCTTGTGACCGTATTTTTCATGAATCCTTATAAGCTGTCGGCGTTTGCACCGCTGAAATCATCATCGGTAATACTTGCCGGCGACAACACCCCGCTCATCCAGGAGTATGGAGCGCAGGCCGTGTTTGGAGGCATACGCGTAAACGGCTCGCTGCCGGTCAACGTGAAGGGAGTGGCACCTCTCGGAAAGTGTGTCGGACTAATGAAAACGCGCCTCGGATACAGCAGTCCGGCAGCCTCAGGTCTTGACCCTGACGTAGACAGGGTAATAGACTCTCTCGTAAACACCGGACTCCGTACGGGAGCCTTCCCCGGATGTCAGGTGCTCGTTGCAAAGTCAGGCGACATAATAATCGACAAGAATTACGGATACACCGACCAGACAAAGACTCATAAGGTAAATGACTCCACCCTCTACGACCTCGCCTCTGTAAGCAAGATTGCCGGCACACTTCCCGGCCTGATGCTTGCATATGACGAGAGCCTATACCGTCTTGACGACCCGGTGAGCAAATACATCCCGGAGCTCAAAAACCGGGGCAAAGACAACATCACCGTGAAGCAACTGCTGCTGCACGAAAGCGGATTGCCGGCGGCGATAAACCTGTCTAAGTTCATGATGGACACCGCATCTTACACAGGCAAGCTCATTGCCTATCGTCCGAAAGGCGACAACACACTGAAAATAGGCAAAGGCGTGTATGCCAACCGCAATGCCAGGCTACGCACCGACATCGTGTCCAAGACCGCTTCAGCCGGATTTGACAAGCCGGTCGCCGAAGGAATCTATGTAAGTGACGCCACAGTCGACTCTATCATGGAGCAGATTTACGCCGTTAACCCCCGAGCAAACAAAAATTATCTGTATTCCGACCTAAATTTCGCGTTGCTCATGGATATGGAACAGAACGTCAGCGGACAACCCCATGACACATTTGTCGAAGAAGGCATATTCCGCCCTCTTGGAGCGACACATACGCTCTACCGCCCGCTGTCGCGATTCAAGGCCGCAAACATAGCCTCCACCGAAAATGACAAATTCATGAGAAAACAGCCTATAAAAGGTTATGTCCACGACGAACTTGCCGCCTTTTCAGGAGGTGTACAGGGCAATGCCGGACTCTTCTCCACAGCCGGTGACCTTGCGCGCCTCTGTCAGATGTGGCTTAACGGAGGCAGCTACGCCGGACGGCAAATCATCTCGCCGGCAACAGTCAACACGTTTATCGGCACCAAAAGCTCCAAGTCGCGCAGAAAACTCGGTTTTGACGGTCCCGACACAGAAAATCCCGACAAGACGCCGACATCAAAATCAGCCGACCCGTCGACATTCGGTCATATAGGATTTACCGGCACATGCATATGGGTTGACCCTAAAAATGAACTGATATATATATTTTTAAGCAATCGCGTACACCCTACACGCGATAACAGCGCGTTCACCCGCCTTAATATACGACCGACTATCATGGATGCTGTCTATGACGCGATAAAATAGCTAAATGCGACCAAAAAGCGCAAAAAGATTGAAAAATGTTATGTATTTTGCGAAAAACATTGTAACTTTGTCGCAAAATCATAAAATCATATTAATTTCAATCAATAAAGAATGAAAGCAACCGAAGTATTGGACGACTTGAAACGTCGCTTCCCCAACGAACCCGAGTATCTTCAGGCAGTAGAAGAGGTAATCACCACCATCGAGGATGAATATAACAAGCACCCCGAGTTTGAACGCTACAACCTCATCGAACGTCTTTGTCTGCCCGACCGTATATTCTCATTCCGCGTATCCTGGGTCGATGACAAGGGTAAGGTACAGAACAACATGGGCTACCGCATCCAGCACAACAATGCCATCGGTCCGTACAAGGGAGGTATCCGTTTCCACTCTTCGGTAAACCAGTCTATATTAAAATTCCTCGCATTCGAGCAGACATTCAAAAACTCCCTCACCACCCTTCCGATGGGTGGAGGAAAGGGCGGTAGCGACTTCTCTCCGCGTGGAAAGAGCGACATGGAGGTAATGCGCTTCTGCCAGGCATTCATAGCCGAGTTGTGGCGTCACATCGGTCCTGACACCGACGTTCCCGCAGGTGACATAGGTGTAGGCGGACGCGAAGTAGGCTACATGTATGGAATGTATAAGAAGATGGCACGCGAATTTACCGGAACCTTCACCGGCAAGGGTCTTGAATTCGGCGGTTCACTCATCCGCCCCGAGGCAACCGGCTACGGCAATGTTTACTTCCTGCTCAACATGCTGAAGACCAAAGGCATCGACATCAAGGACAAGGTAGTGGCAATCTCCGGCTCAGGTAACGTGGCGACCTATACTGCAAAGAAGCTTCTTGAACTCGGAGCAAAGGTAATCACCATGAGCGACTCCGATGGCTGCATCTACGTACCGGAAGGCATCACCTCGGAGCAGCTTGACTATATCTTCAAGCTCAAGAACGAATATCGCGGACGCATCCGTGAGTTTGCTGAAGAGTATGGCTGCGAATATGTAGAGGGCGGACGTCCCTGGGTTTACAAGTGTGACATCGCAATGCCGTCGGCTACCCAGAATGAGCTTGACGGTGACGACGCCCGCACACTCCTTGCCAACGGATGTATCGCAGTCAGCGAAGGCGCAAACATGCCTTCTACCCCGGAAGCAATCAAGGAATTCCTTAACGCCAAGATTCTCTATGCACCCGGAAAAGCTGCAAATGCAGGTGGTGTGTCAGTATCAGGTCTTGAGATGGCTCAGAACTCACAGAAGCTCTCTTGGAGCGCTGAAGAGGTTGACCAGAAGCTCAAGGACATCATGGCAAACATCCACGGACAGTGTGAGAAATATGGTAAAGAAGGTGACTTTATCAACTATGTGAAGGGAGCCAATGTCGCCGGCTTTATGAAAGTCGCTCGCGCGATGATGGCACAAGGCGTGCTCTAATCATAGACACCATATAATAATGTAAGTGGCAGCCCCGGTTTTGGTGCTGCCACTTCTGTTTTTTTATTCTGTAAACCCACTCCCTACCGGCGGTTGAGACGATGTGGATAACGGAAGATGATTGACAACGCCACAGCGACAATAAGCGCCCATGAGTAATACATGTAACCCCACGGAGCCGCGGGCGATATTCCGGCAAGCCCGGTAGCAAGAAGAGTCTGCGCTCCGTAAGGGATAAGACTCTGCACTATACATGAACATGTGTCAAGAACCGACGCCGCTTTACGGGGGTCAATGCCAAAACGATCGGATATCTCCTTCGCCAGCGACCCTACGGTAAGAATGGCGACAGTATTGTTTGCCGTACACAGATTAACGATGCTGACAAGAAAAGCTATGCTTGCCATAGCTCCCCTCGCTCCGTTGATGCGTCGTGTAAGGACCTGCAGAATATAGTCGATTCCACCGGCAGCCTTTATCAGCCCGAGCATCCCGGCAGCAAGCAATGTCACAATCACCAGATTTCCGACCGAATCGATCCCCGCGCCCATGAACCCAAACAACTGCAACAGGTCATAGCCTGAAGACACGGCGATTAAAAGGGTGGCGACTATGCCGATGGAAAGCACCACCGTTACATTTATACCGGCTATGGCTGTGGCAATGATAATAAGATAAGGAAGCACAAGCCAGGGATTGCCGACTTCTGAAATCTCAGTCTCCGGAACTTTCGCACCGAGAATGATATAAAACACAAGTGACGCAAGTGCGGCAGGAAGCACAATCCATAGATTAGCCTTGAACTTGTCATTCATCTTACATCCCTGGGTGCGGGTAGCCGCTATGGTCGTGTCGGAAATAAATGAGAGATTATCACCGAAGAAAGCACCGCCAAGCACAACGGCGACAAAAAACGGCACGGAACCGGCTTCAGTCTGGGCAAGCTCCACGGCAAGAGGCGTCAGCGCGACGACAGTGCCCACAGAGGTGCCTATCGCAAGCGAGATGAAACATGATGCAAGAAACAGCCCCGGGATAAGCATCTCCCCCGGCAACCATCTCAATGCCAGGTTAACCGTAGCCTCAACCGACCCTATCTCCTTGGCAAGAGCAGCAAAAGCGCCGGCAAGCAGGAAAATCCATATCATATACATCACCCCCGACGAACCTGCCTCACGGCTGAATATATCGACACGCCGGGCAAGCGGTTTACCGCGTAATATGACCACTCCCCAAGCCGAAGCCATAAGGAGCGCGACTGCAAGAGGCATCTTATAAAAATCGTTGACAATAACTGACACGACTACATAAAACACCAGAAACACAAGAATAGGAGAAATCGCAAGCAATCCCTTGCGGGAAGATATTGAAGCCATAGGTAATTCAGTCATGATGGTAAGGCTCGCCACGGAGTATCGTCATAGCGCGATAAAGCTGCTCTGTGAAAAACAACCTCACCATCTCATGGGAAAAAGTCATCTTTGAAAGTGAAATCTTGTCATCGGCACGCTCATACATAGCCTTGGAAAATCCGTAAGGACCTCCGATGACAAAAAGCATCCTCTTGGGGACACTCGACATCTTGCGGTCGATATAGACGGAAAAATCGCGCGAAGTCATCTCCTTGCCGCGCTCATCAAGCAAGACGAGGAAATCGCCCGGCTGCAACTGGGCGAGAAACTGCTCCCCTTCCATCTCTTTCTGCCGCTCTTCGGTGAGCGACCTGGAGGTCTTTACGTCGGGAAGGCATTTAATCTCAAACGGCACATAATGAGAGAGTCGCTTCAAATATACATCAATGCCATCCTGCAGATACCGGGTAGATGTGCGCCCGATTGCCATTAATTCTATCTTCATCTTATAAGAGGGTTACTTACTTTTTAAACGGCAAAATTACTGATTTAATATCTAAAAATAGTAAATTTGCACCACAAAGCTATTTAATTATGGACACAAGAGATGAACTGATCGACAAGCTGCTCGATCTTGCTTTTGCCGAGGATGTCGGTGACGGCGACCACACCACTTTAAGCACCATACCCGCCGACGAGATGGGTAAACAACAACTCATCGTAAAGGAGGAAGGCACACTTGCCGGGGTGGAAATCGCCCGCAAAGTCTTTGAAAAGTTTGACCCGTCATTGAAAATGACAGTGTTTATCAACGACGGCTCTCATGTAAAGCCGGGCGACATAGCCTTTGTCGTTGAAGGGCCTGTGCGCTCTCTGCTTCAGACTGAACGCGTGATGCTCAACATCATGCAACGCATGAGCGGAATCGCCACCACCACAGCCCGTTATCAAGACAGGCTGAAGGGTCTTAAAACAAAGGTGCTTGACACGAGAAAGACAACTCCCGGCATGAGAATGCTTGAGAAAGAGGCTGTCAAAATCGGAGGAGGACACAATCACCGTATAGGACTTTTTGACATGATTCTCATAAAGGACAACCATGTCGACTTTGCCGGAGGCATAAAAGAAGCTGTCGCAGCTGCCAAAAAGTATCTGAAAGAGACCGGTCGCGACCTTAAAATCGAGGTGGAAGTAAGAAACACCGACGAGATAAATCTCGCGCTTGAGGCCGGCGTTGACCGCATAATGCTCGACAACTTCTCGCCGGAACGCACGAAAGAAGCCGTCGAGCTTATAAATGGACGGACCGAAATCGAATCATCAGGCGGCATCACCTACGACACTCTGCGCGACTACGCCGAGTGTGGTGTCGACTTCATATCAGTCGGCGCACTGACCCACTCCGTCAAGGGACTTGACATGAGTTTTAAAGCTTGTCAGTGACGCGACTTACCGACAACATCTCATCAACCGAAAAGCCTGCAAACCCGTCAATCAGTTTGTGGGCTTTTCCTTGTAATCTCTCGGCGGGCAGAGTCGTTGCAAGCCCTATCACCACACTTCCGGCAGCCATGCCGGCGGCAAGACCTGAAATCGAGTCTTCAAACACATAGCAGTCTTCCGGCTTACAACCGATTCTCTCCGCAGCAAGAAGATAGCCCTCGGGATCAGGCTTTGACCTGGATATATCACTGCCGGTGACTATGGTGTCAAAATACTTTTTCAAGTCGCCATGCTGGCTCCAAAGCTTAACCATCTTATTGTCGCTTGAACTTGTAACGATAGCCATCGGTATGCCTCTCGACTTCAGCTCGGCAAGAAAATCAAGGACGCCATCACATATCGGGTACTCCATGTCTGACTCAAACTCATTAATGCGTCGCAACACATCGGCGCTTGCCTCGGGCGACGGGAAATATTTACTCAGAATCTGCTCAATCGTAGACCCTTTTATCGCCATAGAGAAATTCTCTTCCTCAATATTATACAATTCGCCAAGGTTATCATAAAAACCGCTATAAATGCGCTCACTGTCAATGAGTACACCGTCAAGGTCAAATAAAACTCCGGTCTTTGCCATAAGTAATTTTCATCAATAGGTTAAAAATTGCCTGCAAATATCACATCGTCACATAACCGCTGACATCCGCAAGCCGCGTATTAAAAAATTTAAAATTTCAGCAAATTTACATTGTTTCAGTCTCAACATTGCATAATTAGCTGTTAATTTTGTAAAATAGAATTGTAATATGGCAAAAACAGACAGTCCACTCACCCTCGGCACGGAATCGGTAAGCAAACTACTGGTCCAATATTCCGTGCCCGCTATCATAGCAAGTGTCGCCACTTCGCTATACAATATAGTCGACAGCATATTCATAGGCAGAGGCGTGGGACCGATGGCAATTTCAGGACTTGCAATCACCTTTCCGCTGATGAATCTTGTCGTAGCGTTTTGTACGCTAATTGCAATGGGCGGAGCCACGATAAGCTCCATTTTCATCGGTCAGAAAAATGAATCACGCGCCACCGACGTGGTCAACAACGTGATGGTGCTTTGTCTCATTCACTCCGTCGTGTTCGGAGGGCTTACCCTACTCTTTCTTGATGACATACTTTACTTTTTCGGTGCGACAAAAGAGACGATAAAGTATGCACGGGAATTTATGACAATAATCCTTTACGGGACGCCTATATCCTATGTATTCATCGGGCTGAACAACCTGATGCGAGCCACAGGCTACCCCAAAAAAGCGATGATTTCAGCTCTGCTTTCCGTTGCGGTCAATGTCGTGCTTGCACCGTTGTTTATATTCTCCTTTAAATGGGGAATAGCCGGAGCGGCGCTTGCGACCATATGCGGACAGTTTGCCGCCTTTGTCTGGGTACTCATCCACTTCTTTTCAAAAAGCAGCTTCATCCACTTCAAGCGTGACAACCGATGGTTTACACCCTCGATAATCATGCGCATATATTCTATCGGACTGTCACCATTCCTGATGAATGTGTGTGCGTGTGTCGTGGTCGTCTTCATCAACAAGGCTTTGCTTGATTACGCGCAGGGCGACGGCAATCTCGCTGTCGGCGCATATGGAATCGTCAACCGCACGACAATGTTTTTTGTGATGGTCGTGTTTGGAGTCACGCAAGGCATGCAACCGATACTTGGATTCAATTACGGTGCCAACAAATGGGACCGCGTGAAGCGCACACTGAAAATAGGAATTGTAGCCGGAGTGTCAATCACCACGCTCGGATTCATATTGACCGAATCTTTTCCCGACACAATCAGCTCTCTGTTTACCACCGACGAGACTCTCATTGACATCGCCCGCAACGGATTCCGCATCTATTTCATATGCTATCCGGTAGTAGGTTGTCAGATTGTAATCCAGAATTTCTTCCAGTCAATCGGCAAGCCCCAGATCTCAATATTCCTGTCGCTTACCCGACAATTATTATTTTTGATACCGTTTCTCATCATTCTGCCGCGATACTTCGGCACCGACGGAGTGTGGGCAAGCATGACAGGTTCCGACCTTATCGCCTTCATTGTAGCGGTAGTCACATTAATAATAATGATACGTCGGCTGAACAAGAGATTTGCCGACATAAGACCAATCAACCAAACCCCCTGAAATTATAATGATAACAGATATTCAACTGAGGGTGACACCCAAAGAGGCATCGGATTTAGCCTCACTAAACAAAATCGCCGCAAAACAGACGGGATGTGACAGCAGGCAGATTACAGAATCACGCATCATAAAGCGTTCAATCGACGCCCGACAGCGCCGGGTGATGGTCAACATCACCCTGAGGATTGCGACAGGAGAGCGTCTGCCGGAGCCGGGAGCCGATATAACTCCCGAATATAAAGATGTAAGCAATGCCCCGCAGGCTATTATAATAGGAGCGGGTCCCGCCGGACTATTTGCAGCGCTGAGGCTGATTGAGCTTGGCATTAAACCGATAATACTTGAGCGCGGAAAAGATGTCGACAGCCGGCGCAAAGACATGGCGGCTATCGCCAGGGAAAACCGTGTCGACCCGGATTCCAACTATTGCTTCGGAGAAGGCGGCGCGGGTGCCTACTCCGACGGAAAGCTATATACACGCAGTAAAAAAAGAGGTTCGATTGACCGAATCCTGAACACGCTATACCGTCATGGCGCCTCTGAAGACATTTTGATTGATGCCCATCCCCACATAGGCACCGACCGGTTGCCGGAAGTAATCAAGGCTATGCGACTGACGATTATCCGCTATGGTGGTGAAGTGCATTTCAACAGCAGGGTGACCGGACTGATTGTCAATGCCGACACAGTGACCGGCGCTGTGACAGCTGACGGAAAAGAGTTTACCGGACCTGTGATACTCGCTACAGGTCACTCGGCGCGTGACACCTACGAAATGCTGCTAAACCACAGCATAAGCCTTGAGCCAAAAGGCATCGCGGTAGGAGTAAGGCTCGAACACCCTCAGTCGCTTATCGACAGAATCCAATATCACTCACCGGAAGGCAGAGGCAGGTATCTGCCGGCGGCTGAATACTCGATGCTGACCCGCGTAAATGACCGTGGAGTCTACTCGTTCTGCATGTGTCCGGGAGGATTTATAATTCCGGCGGCAAGCGGACCGGGACAGCTTGTAGTCAACGGCATGTCACCGTCGTCACGCGGTACAAGATGGGCCAACTCCGGCATGGTCGTGGAGGTGCTCCCTGATGATGTCAAAACAGCAACACCCGATGACCCGCTTAAAATGATGAAATATCAGGAAGAGATCGAGGCACGGTTTTATGACGACGCCGACCATACCCACAATGCCCCCGCTCAGCGCATGATTGACTTCACCGAAAGCCGGAGGTCAAAAGACCTCCCCGCCACGTCCTATGCGCCCGGCATACATCCTGCAAGAATCGACATGCTGTTGCCGAGAGAGATTGCGTCGCGTCTACAAAAAGGGTTCATTGAGTTTGGCAAGAAAGCCAAAGGGTTTCTTACCAACGAGGCTGTACTTATAGGATGTGAGACACGCACTTCATCTCCGGTAAGAATAACCCGTAATCCCGAAACATTGTCACACACATGCGTCAGCGGCATATATCCATGTGGAGAAGGAGCAGGCTACGCAGGGGGAATAGTGTCAGCTGCAATAGACGGAGAAAGGTGTGCCGAAGCACTCGCCTCGCAGCTGCAAAAAATACAATAGAGGAATTATTGTGAATATTTTGTAAATAAAAATGTAATAAGATAGGTGATTACGCGGATTTTTAATAATTTTGCATCCTGAACCGCAAAATAAAGAATAAGAGAATGTCTGACATTAAAAAGATTAAGACCGCACTGGTCTCCGTTTATCACAAAGACGGCTTAGATGAAATACTCGCGTTATTAAATAAAGAAGGCGTACAGTTCCTGTCAACAGGTGGTACACAATCATTTATCGAGAGCCTTGGTTATCCGTGTGCCCTCGTAGAAGACCTCACCGGATACCCCTCAATACTTGGCGGCCGCGTAAAGACACTCCACCCCAAAGTGTTTGGCGGCATCCTCAACCGTCGCGACCACGAAGGTGACCAGTCACAGATAAAACAATACGAAATACCTGAAATCGACCTCGTGATTGTCGACCTGTATCCGTTTGTCGACACAGTTGCTTCAGGTGCTTCTCATGAAGACATCATAGAAAAGATTGACATAGGCGGCATCTCGCTTATACGCGCTGCAGCCAAAAACTATAACGACGTTATCATCGTCGCTTCAAAAGACCAGTATTCACCCCTCGCAGAGCTTCTGCGCAACAATGGCGCACAATCGTCATTGAGCGAGCGCCGCTGGTTTGCAAAAGAAGCTTTCGCTGTAAGCTCCGGCTACGACAGCTCTATCTTCAATTACTTTGATCAGGAGGAAGGCCCGTCGGCTCTCCGTGTTGCTATCGACGGAGCAAAGACTATGCGTTATGGAGAAAATCCCCACCAGAAGGGTTATTTCTTCGGCGACTTTGACAAAATCTTCACTCAGCTTCACGGCAAAGAAATCTCTTACAACAACCTGCTTGACATCGATGCTGCAGTCACTCTGATTTCAGAGTTCAGCGACCCCACTTTCGCTGTGCTGAAACACAACAACGCGTGTGGTCTTGCCACCCGCCCCACTATCGCTGAAGCATGGGCCGACGCTCTCGCCGGCGATCCTGTATCGGCATTTGGCGGAGTGCTTATCACCAACGGTACAGTTGACGCGAAAGCAGCTGAAGAAATCAACAAGATTTTCTTTGAGGTAATCATAGCCCCCGCCTATGACGACGATGCACTTGAAATCCTCAAGCAAAAGAAAAACCGCATAATCCTCGTTCAGAAAGCCCCGATTACAGAGAAGATGCAGTTCCGCTCTTGCCTGAACGGTGCGCTTGGACAGGAACGCGACCTCAAGATTGAAGTTGCCGACGACCTTAAACAGGCTACCGACCTTGCGGTAACCCCCGAACAGGTAAAGGACCTGCTCTTTGCCAACAAGATTGTGAAAAATTCAAAGAGCAACGCAATCGTGCTTGCAAAAGGCGAACAGTTATATGCAAGCGGCGTAGGACAGACTTCACGAGTAGACGCTCTGAAACACGCCATCGAAAAGGCGAAGTCATTCGGATTTGACCTTAACGGCGCAGTTATGGCATCAGACGCGTTCTTCCCCTTCGCCGACTGCGTTGAAATCGCCCACAACGAAGGAATAAACGCAGTAATCCAGCCCGGCGGCTCAATCCGCGACAACGAGACTGTCGAATACTGCAACAAGAACGGCATAGCTATGGTAATGACCGGCATACGCCACTTCAAGCACTAATTAACATCAATATTCAGAAATTAAAAAATGGGACTTTTCTCGTTTACCAAAGAAATAGCCATTGACCTCGGAACGGCAAACACCATCATTATCCACAATGATAAGATTGTGATTGACGAACCGTCAATAGTGGCACTTGACACAAAAACCGGCAAGCTTATCGCTGTCGGTACCGAGGCACAGCAGATGCAGGGAAAAGAGCCGGAAGGCATCCGTACCGTACGCCCGCTCCGCAAGGGAGTGATCGCCGACTTTAACGCGGCGGAGCTCATGATACGCGGACTAATCAAGAAAGTAAGCACCAAGAGCAACTGGTTTTCACCCTCACTGCGCATGGTGGTCGGCATTCCGTCAGGCTCGACAGAAGTAGAGATACGTGCCGTAAGAGACTCGTCGGAACACGCCGGCGGACGTGACGTATACATGATTTACGAGCCTATGGCTGCAGCGCTTGGAATAGGTCTCGACGTCCAGGCTCCGGAAGGAAACATGATTGTCGACATAGGTGGCGGTAGCTCTGAAATCGCGGTAATCTCGCTGGGAGGCATCGTAAGTAACAAAAGCATCCAGATTGCAGGCGATGACCTTACCGATGACATCCAGCAACACATGCGCCGCGCCCACAATATCAAAGTAGGCGAACGCACTGCCGAACTGATCAAAATGAATGTAGGCTCAGCCCTTACCGAACTTGAAAACCCGCCGGAAGACTATATCGTACATGGTCCCAACCACATGACCGCACTGCCTATGGAAGTTCCGGTAAGCTATCAGGAGATTTCTCATTGTATCGAAAAATCGATATCAAAAATCGAGGCGGCTGTGTTAAGCGCCCTCGAACAGACACCGCCCGAATTGTATGCCGACATTGTGCGCAACGGCATCTGGCTTGCCGGAGGCGGCGCGTTGCTGCGTGGACTTGACAAGCGTCTCGTTGACAAAATCGGCATTCCGTTCCATATCGCCGAAGATCCCCTTCTTGCAGTGGCACGCGGTACGGGAGTCGCCCTGAAGAATATAAACAAGTTCAAATTCCTCATACGGTAAACAATCCTGACTTATGTCATTTACCGAGATTTCTACAGGGCGTGATTAGCGCCCTGATGTAGGGACACACCATAGGGTGTGTCCTTACGTTCACATAGTCACCACCCATAAACGGTAATCGATGCGCAATCTGCTTGATTTTTTTCTAAAGTACAGCAAGTGGTTTATATTCATCATATACGTGATTATAAGTTGCATGCTGCTCTTTAACGGCAATCCTTATCAGCACTATATCTACCTTACGTCGGCAAATAAGGTAAGCTCGCTTGTATTCAAGACCTCAAGCATGGTGACTTCATATTTTCACCTGCACGACATCAACGAGGACCTTCAGCGACGTAACGCAAGTCTTGAATCAGAAGTAATCTGTCTGAACAAGGAGCTTGCACGTTACCGGGAAGAGGCAATAGCCGACTCGCTCTCCCGCGACTCGTCGCTCGTACAGTTTGACTTCATCATAGCCCACGTAATAAGCAACAGCGTATCGAGAGCCAACAACTACATAACCATAGAGAAAGGGCGTCTTGACTCGATTAAGCCTGAAATGGGCGTGGTGGACCAGAATGGAGTCGTAGGCATAATAAATGTTGTAGGCGACCACTCGGCGCGCATAATCTCGTTGCTGAATCCGAAGATGCGCCTTTCCTGCAAGGTCAAAGGCAGAGAATATTTCGGCTCCCTCGTGTGGGACGGCAAGAGTCCCCATGAGGCAATTCTTGAAGAGATGCCGCGCCACGAAAAGTTCAAGAAAGGCGACACAATAGTGACCAGCGGATACTCTGCCGTATTTCCGGAAGGGATCCCGGTAGGTACCATCATAAGCCACGAAAAGGAGCATGACGACAATTTCTATGCGCTGCGAATAAAACTATTCACTGACTTTACCACCCTTAGCACAGTCAGGGTTATCCGCAATAACATGAAGGATGAACTGATGCAGCTCCAGGAGGGAGAAGAAAATGATTGATACAGACCTCTATGACTAAGACAATAATACAATTCTCCATACTGTTCATCGTGCTTGTGCTGCTACAGGCAATGGTGTTTAACAACATATGCCTTTTTAACGTAGCGGTGCCGTTTGTATTCATTTATTTTATCGTTTATCTGCCGCTCACTCTTTCAGCCAACTGGGTGCTTACCCTATCCTTCATTGCAGGACTGAGCGTAGATATTTTTGCCAACACCCAAGGCATGAACTCACTTGCATGTACGATTATAGCGATGTCACGCCACTCAATATTGCACTTTTTCTTTCCTCGTGAAGACGAGCTTTCCATTCCGGAACCGTCGATACGTTCATTAGGACAGGAAATCTATATGAAATACCTCTTTACCGTAGTGCTGCTTTACTGCACCACGATATTCATAATCGAGGCATTTTCGTTTTTTGACATCTGGCGCATGCTGTTACGTATATTCTGCAGCACACTGCTCACATTCCTTTTGCTGCTCGGTCTTGACAGTGTGGTTTCACGTCATGATTGACAATAATCCTTTACTATGAGAAAAGACTACAATCTTGAAAAACGTAAATACATAATAGGCGGCTTCATTATCCTGATTGTCGCCATTTACCTCGTCAGGCTTTTCAACCTGCAGGTCATGGACAGCAATTATAAGATATTTGCCGACTCCAACGCGTTCATGCGCAAAACGCTCTACCCGTCACGCGGAATGATGCGCGACAGGAATGACAAACTGGTGGTGTACAATCAACCTGCCTATGATGTGATGATGATTCCTAAAAATGTACAGGAATTTGACACCCTCGACTTCTGCAGCACCCTGAATATCACAAAAGACCAGTTTCTAAAACGTATAGCCGACATGAAAGACAAGCGTCTTAATCCCGGCTACTCGTCCTATACACCTCAAAAATTCATAACCCACATATCGGCCCAGGACTACGGCAGACTTCAAGAGAAACTTTACCGCTTTCCCGGCTTCTTCATCCAGCAGCGAATACTTCGCCAATACATGCATTCAGCCGCGGCAAATGTGCTTGGCAACATCAGGGAAGTATCACAGCGCGATATCGAGCGCGACAATTATTATGCCGCAGGCGACTATTGCGGCGACCTTGGCGTGGAGAAAAGCTATGAGGAATACCTTCGCGGAGAAAAAGGAGTCGAGATACTGATAAGAGACGCTTACGGCAGAATCAAGGGCAAATATGATGACGGGGCTCACGATGTGGCGCCAGTGTCAGGTCGTGACATAAAGCTCAGCATCGACATAGACCTGCAGATGTATGGAGAGAAACTGATGCAGAATAAAATCGGTGCGATAGTGGCAATCGAGCCATCGACCGGGGAGATACTTGCCATGGTGAGCAGTCCCACCTACGACCCAAAACTGCTCGTCGGCAGAGAACGCGGCAAAAATTACAAAGACCTTGTAAACAACTTTTACAAGCCCCTTTATGACCGCTCGCTGATGGGAGCCTACCCCCCCGGCTCGACATTCAAGCCGAGTCAGGGATTGATACTTCGCCAGGAAGACATAATTTCGCTCACCACAGCCTACCCCTGTTATCACGGCTTCATCAACGGAGGATTGCGTGTAGGCTGCCACGGACACGGCTCCCCTATCGCCCTTAAACCTGCGCTTCAGACATCATGCAACGCATTTTTTTGCTGGGGATTAAAAGCGATGCTTGACGGTAAACGAGCAAAATACGGGTCGGTAGCAGAAGCATTCGAGGTGTGGAAACGTCACCTTGTATCGCTCGGTTATGGCTATAAGCTCGGTGTCGACCTCCCGGGTGAAAGTCGCGGATTTATACCTAACGCACAATTTTACAACAAGATATATGGCGAAGGTCACTGGAGCGCCAACACGATAATTTCAATCGCCATAGGACAAGGCGAGATTCTCGCCACACCATTGCAAATCGCCAATCTATGCGCGACAATCGCTAACCGCGGGTGGTTTATAACGCCTCATGTGGTAAAGGAGATTCAGGATACCATCCTGCCTGTGGAACTCACAGAGCGCCGCTACCCGACAATAGACCGGCAGCACTTTGAAGATGTCGCCGAAGGCATGAGAATGGCTGTCACCGGTGGTACATGCCGTCTTGCCAATCTCAGAGACATCGAGGTGTGTGGAAAAACAGGAACCGCACAGAACCCCCACGGAAAGGACCATTCGGCATTTATCGGATTTGCACCTTACAACGACCCCAAGATAGCGATATGCGTATATGTAGAGAATGCCGGATTCGGTGCCACCTATGGAGTACCCATCGGCTCACTGATGATTGAGAAGTATCTTACCGACACTATCGCTCCTGAGCGTCAATACCTGGAGACCAGGATGTTTGAATCAAATACAATTATAAGCAGTGGAGTTAAAAAGCACTAATACGACATCCGTATTCCGTAACCTTGACTGGATTACTGTAATAATATATCTATTGCTTGTCATAGGCGGTATAATCTCAGTATATGCCGCAAGCTATGACTTCGACAACGCGTCTATTTTTTCTTTCGACGAGTTTTCGGGCAAACAATTGCGATGGGTAGGCCTTGCCCTGCTCGCCGGACTTGTAATAATACTTATAGATTTCCGCATATATGAAGCATATGCCTATCCTATATACGGAATACTCATACTGCTGCTTATCGTCACAATCTTTGTGGCGCCTGATATAAAGGGTTCACGCTCGTGGCTCGTATTGGGACCCATGAGCCTGCAACCGGCCGAATTTGCCAAATTCGCGACGGCGCTTGCACTTGCCAAGCTTTTCTCGTCCTATAACTTCTCGCTTAACTCCTCAGCGTCAAGCTACCTGAAGGCGCTTATCATAATAATGCTGCCTATCGGGCTTATTCTCGCCCAGAAAGAGACAGGCTCCGCACTTGCCTATATGGCACTGTTTTTTGTGTTGTACCGCGAGGGAATGAGCGGACTTGTATTGGCGGCGGCACTATGCGCCGTAGTGTTCTTTGTGACGACCGTTAAATACACGGAGACAATGATTATGGGCATTCCGTCAGGAGAGGTATCCGTGTTTATTATGATAGAGATGCTGATTGTGGCGATGCTTGCCACTTACTGCAAACAGCTGATCGGCGCGCGCAATGTGCTGCTATGGTTTCTTGGCACCGGCATTCTAGCCTGGATACTCGGTTTATGCAGTGTGAATATACCGGGACTTGCATTCTTTTTGCCGGTTATCGGAGTGGCATTAATCTATACCCTTCTCCTTTCATTCAAGAGTCCGGCAAAACCGTTGCTCATCACTGTGGGTGGCGCAATAGCTGCTATCGTGTTTCTTTTTTCCGTCAACAAAGTCTTCAACGATGTGCTTCAGCCCCACCAGCAACAGCGTATCAAGGTGTCGCTCGGCATAGTAGAGGATTTGCGCGGCGCCGGCTACAACGTTAACCAGTCAAAGATTGCGATAGGCTCAGGAGGCTTTGCCGGAAAAGGATTTCTCAACGGCACCCAGACCAAACTAAAATACGTGCCGGAACAGCACACCGACTTCATCTTCTGCACAATCGGCGAAGAAGAAGGATTTATAGGCACCACGGTAGTCCTTTTACTGTTTCTCGGACTAATATTGCGCGTGCTCACAATAGCCGAGCGCCAACCTACCATTTTCGGAAGAGTATACGCCTACTGTGTCGCCTCCTTTTTCATTTTCCACCTTGCGATCAATGTAGGAATGGTCATAGGCCTATGTCCGGTAATCGGCATTCCGTTACCGTTCCTAAGCTATGGCGGATCATCACTCTGGGGATTTACATTTCTGGTATTTATAATGTTGCGTATTGATGCGGCACGACGTGAACATCACAGTTATTGACCCGCCAAAGTCTTAATTTTTTGTTAAAACTTTTTATTTACCGACAATTGCTGTAACTTTGAATGTAATTGCTGACCATGGAATCTCTGTTATACATAGTCATCCGCGGTATCGCCATAGGCATACTCATATCGGCACCGATGGGGCCGATAGGAATGTTATGTATCCAACGCACCCTGAACAAGGGTCGGTGGCCGGCTTTTTTCACCGGAATGGGAGCGGCGCTAAGCGACCTCATATATTGCCTTCTGACCGGTCTGGGACTATCATTTATCACCGATTTCATTGAAGCAAACCAGCTCTTGCTGCAGATTATAGGTTCGGTAGTGCTTGCAGGATTTGCCTTCTATCTTTTCCGCAAGAATCCGACTCGCAGGCTCACCACCCCCAATGACTCTCCAAACACCTACTGGAAAGACTTTGTCACAGGATTCATACTGACATTTTCCAACCCTCTCATACTCTTTTTTATCATCGGACTCTTTGCCCGATTTAATTTCCTGTTGCCTGAATTCCGTTACTATCACTACATTTCCGGCTATACGGCTATATTCTGTGGAGCGCTACTATGGTGGTTTACCATCACCTACTTTGTCAACAAAGTGCGTTCCCACTTCAACGTAAGGTCATTATGGCTCATAAACCGCATAATCGGAAGCGTACTGTTAATCATGTCGGCAGTAGGGTTAATAATGGGCATAAAAGATTATATTTCTTTATAACGACTTCAAAAAATGGACAGTAATACACAGATTCTACATGTGCCCGCGCTCGGAAATTCCGATATCTCGGATGCCGACTCACTAATCAACTCGCTTGAGGAAAACGGCGTGAGACGCACCATTGACTCTCTCGGATGGAAAGACAGATACCCTTACCACCCGCTCACCACGTTTTCTGTCGCACATTCCGCCGATACACTCTTTGTCGACTTCTTCGTGCGTTGCAACTATCTCCGCGCCATCAACGACAAGCCCAACAACCCTGTGTACGAAGATTCATGTGTAGGCATGTGCATCCGGCCGTCCACCGACAGCCCGACCTACATATCACTGATGATTAATTGCATCGGCACATTGTGCGGCAAGATACATGCCGCCGACGGTTCAGTGACAATGATTCCCGAGGACAAACTTAACAGAATCGCATGCTTTGCATCATGCGGCAACCGCCCTTTCCGTGAGCTTGAGGGACTTTTCACCTGGAATATACTTGCCGAGATACCGCTTGACGTTCTCGGCATCGCGACACCCGCATTTCCTCTCAGCATGAAAGGAAACTTCTTCAAGTGTGCATCGGGAACGTCTCAGCCCCACTTCCTGTCATGGATGCCGATTGACTCTCCATCACCTGACTTTGAACGTCCCGACTGTTTCGGCGACATTATACTTGAATAACAATAACCAATACAATGTATAAATGAAGACAATCTATTCTTTAATTTTAGCCTTTCTTTGCACTTGCACGGTATCGGCTCAATCTTTTGACTTGAAAGATATACTTAAAGGCATCGGTGGTAAGTCAGGCGAAACAACCGAATCAACAGAATCAGGCAACAGCGGTTCGGGACTCGGTGACGTGTTAGGCTCGGTTTTAGGCAACGTATTGGGCACAAGCAAGCTTACGCCTGCCGACTTGACCGGAACGTGGAATTACACAGCTCCTGCAGTAACCTTCAAAAGCGACGACTTGCTAAAAAAAGCGGGCGGTGCAGCTGCATCAGCAACTATCGAAAACAAGATTGCGCCATATTATCAGCGCGCGGGTCTTGACAAACTCGTGCTCACGGTAAATGCCGACAGCACCTTTACAATGAAGTTTAACCGTGGCTCCCTCTCAGGCACCCTTTCACAGGGGGAAGAGGCAGGATTCATGAAATTCCAGTTCAAGGCCATGGGCAAGATGAATATGGGCAGTCTTAACGCGGCAGTGAGCAAAGCCGGCAATCAGCTGTCGATAACCTTCGATGTGTCAAAGCTTATGACTCTCGTAAATACAATCTCGTCCATTTCCGGAAATTCAACCCTGAAAGGCGTAAACTCTCTCTTACAGAGTTACGACGGACTTCAAGCAGGATTCAGATTGAAAAAGGAGGGCAAGTAGCCGTTAATCACGTTTCAATATATAAAGCCGGATTGACATCCGGCTTTTTTATTATATGATGTTAAAATAGGGATAGGACGATGATTTAATTATTAAATTTGCAGACATGAGAAAAAGCGTTCGGTATCTAAACATCATAATGATTATGCTTATAGCTGCTACATCTATGTTAAGCGGCTGTAAGTCATCAAAGTCTGCAACAAAACGTAAAGACAAGTCGGAATATCTCGGCGGACTGTCATTCAACCCCGAGCATCTTAAAGGAGAGGACAAGCGCATCGTTGAAGAAGCCTTGACCTGGCTTGGCACACCCTACCGATATGGTGGCTCCGACTATTCAGGCACTGACTGCTCCGGACTTACTATGAAAGTATATTTTAAAGCCCTCGGACTCTCCATTCCGCGCAACTCAGCCCAACAGCAGAAATTCTGTAAGGCGATAAAGAAGGGGGCGCTGACTACAGGTGACCTGCTTTTCTTTGCTACGGGAAAAGACAAGAAAAAGGTGTCACATGTCGGGTTATATCTCGGTGACGGGCAATTTATCCATGCTTCGGCAAGCCGTGGAGTAATTATAAGCAACGTAAACGAGCGATATTACACATCCAATTATCACTCGTCGGGGCATGTGTCAAGGAAAAGCGATAAAAACCGCAATAAAAGCAAGAGCCGGCAAGCACTGGAAGAGACAAAGGAATCATCGCCAAGCCCAACACCGGTAAGACAAGAGGCTCCAAAACGTCTCGAAACCGAGCCCATCAGCATTGAGCTTGATGAAGCTATCGAATCAAAAATAGACTCAATCTACTCTACATTTTTAGAATAATACCACGGATGAGAGGCAACGGAAGGCAATGACCCCACATCAAGCCTGCGGGCAGTGATAACAGCACCGGCAGCCTCAACTTTATTCCGGCGCACTCTTCCCGCCGCCTCGATTACCATGCCTTCGCCTTCATATAGCGCGACATGGTTCACACGCCCGGTCGACTGATTTCCATAAAACACAAGGTCGCCCGGAATAAGTTCAGCAATCCCGACCGGCAATCCGACAGATACCTGCTGCGAAGCGTCCCTCGGCAAAATAATTCCCGAAGAGAAGAACGCAAGCTTGGTAAGCCCCGAGCAGTCCATGCCCTTTGTCGAGAGTCCGCCCCAAAGATAAGGCACTCCCATCTGAGCATATGCCATTTCAAGCACGGCATCCATTCCGGTAAATGCAAGCTCATCAAGACTCATTATATAACCGTCGTCCACCCAGCACTCTCTACTGTCGGGAAGTAGCACTTTGGAGCATCCGTGTGCGCCAGCACCGGTAAACACGACAATGTCGCCGGCGACAAAGTCAGTGACCGGACTACACTTTAAAGAGTCAGCGTAGCCACATACCTCATGTAGAGAGGCTATAATCCCTCTGTCTGACTTACGCCAATCATCCAGCGATTTATCATCAAGCAAAGTAAGAGAATTTTCAATGATATATCCCGTATATCCGTCGGGCATTGTCACCGCAGCCCAGCCATTAACTGTCAGCGAATCAACCCTGAGAGGATTGCCCATCAACGCCTGAGTCGACATTTCCGCACCGTGGCGAGGCTCGGTCCTTACATGAGCAACCGAGATGTGGGGTAACGCCCACTGCCCGTAAACCGGACAACAGAAAAGAAAAAACAATATTGATAACCAGACCTTTTCCATAAGCATATTTTTGTCCTGTAAATTTATAAATATTTACTGATTAAAGATGAACTTTTGAATATAGAAGATGTTAAAATTATAACGTAAACATATTTAGTTATGCATCTTACTCCTAAAGAAATCGACAAACTGATGTTGCTCAACTTGGGTATCATAGCCGAACGCCGCAAAAACAAAGGGCTGAAGCTTAATTATCCGGAAGCTGTGGCTTACATCACATCGGCAGCCCTTGAAGAAGCCCGTGCCGGTAAGACAGTAGAAGAAGTGATGGTAGAGGCAGCCAATGTGCTGAAGAAAGAGGATGTCATGGAAGGCGTTGCCGACATGATTCACCTTCTTCAGGTAGAAGCGGTATTTACCGACGGCTCACGATTGGTCAGCATCCACCACCCTATCAAGTAACCCACCCCCTCATAAAAGTAGAAAATCATGGCTACAGACAAAACCAAAATTCAAGCTACCGATGCACAGGCACCGGGCAACCCGCCTATGAATAATGAGGGATTCAGTAAATCCAATCCCCCAAAGTCAAGTGACACCCCTATGGCAGTGTACAATGGAGTGCCCCCTATCTATGACCCTGTAACTCCGGGATTCACCCCGGCTACAGAACCTCCGGTAGGCGGTGTTATCCTTGCCGCCGACCCGATTGAATATAACACCGACCGGTACACAGCGACAGTGACAGTACACAATACAGGCGACCGACCTATACAGGTAGGCTCTCACTTCCACTTCTTTGAAGTAAACCGTTATCTGGAATTTGACAGAGAGAAGACTTTCGGATGCCACCTGAATATACCTGCGACAACCGCCATCCGATTTGAACCCGGTGATGAAAAGGTGGTCGAAGTAGTAAGCTACGGCGGCAAGAGAAAGGTGTTTGGCTTCAATGGACTTGTTGACGGATACACAGGCGGTGAAGACACCCCGACCTACTACCCTGAAAGAATACGTGCGATACGCCGTATGCAGGAGTATGGATTCAAAAACGTAAGCGAAGATGAGGCTGAGGCTGAAACATCCAAGTAAATCTCTCAAATTTTTAAATTATGGCAACTATTTCCAGACAAGAAAATAACAACCTCTTCGGACCTACCGTAGGTGATAAAATACGTCTTGGCAACACTCACTTGTATGTCGAGATTGAAAAGGATCTTCGCATCTACGGTGACGAGGCTGTTTATGGTGGCGGTAAAACCCTTCGCGACGGCATGGGACTTGCCAACCGCTACTCGGTCAAGGGTGGATCTCTTGACCTCGTGATAACCAATGTCACCATCCTTGACCCTATCTTAGGAGTCGTCAAAGCCGATGTCGGCATCAAGGACGGCAAAATCGCAGGCATAGGCAAGGCAGGTAACCCTGATGTGATGGACGGTGTATCTCCCGACCTGGTGACAGGTCCGTCGACCGATGCCATTTCAGGCGAGCATCTAATCCTTACAGCAGCCGCTATTGACGGTCACGTTCACCATATCTCCCCGCAGCAGGCATATGACTGCCTGTCCAATGGTATAACCACACTTATCGGCGGTGGTATCGGTCCGACCGACGGAACCAACGGCACCACCATCACTTCCGGTGTATGGAACATGTATAAGATGCTGGAATCATTTGAGGGAATACCTATCAACTACGGATGTCTCGCAAAGGGTAACAGTTCGGTAAAAGAGACACTTGACGAGCAGATTTATGCAGGAAGCTGCGGATATAAGATTCACGAAGACTGGGGCTCAACCCCTGCAGCCATCAGAGCCTGCCTTGATTCAGCCGACCGCCTTGACGTACAGGTGGCAATCCACACTGATACACTGAACGAAGCCGGATATGTGGAAGACACCATCGCGGCTATGGACGGACGTACAATCCACACCTACCACACTGAAGGTGCCGGCGGAGGCCACGCACCCGACCTTCTGAAAGTGGCGTCAATGGCAAATGTGCTGCCTTCATCAACCAACCCCACCCTGCCATTCGGTATTAATTCAAAGGCAGAGTTGTTTGACATGATTATGGTGTGCCACAACTTGAATCCCAATATTCCAAGTGATGTCGCATTTGCCGAGAGCCGTGTGCGCCCGGAGACACAATCAGCCGAAAATATTCTTCACGACCTCGGTGTGCTTTCAATGGTGTCAAGTGACTCTCAGGCAATGGGTCGTGTCGGCGAATCGTTTATGCGCTCATTCCAGATGGCAAGCTACATGAAGGATGTACGCGGTAAGCTCCGCGAAGACAGCGACAGCAACGATAACTTCCGTGTATTGCGATATCTCGCCAAGGTGACCATAAACCCGGCTATCACCTACGGATGTTCCGACATACTCGGTTCTATTGAAAAAGGCAAAATTGCCGACCTCGTGCTCTGGGAACCGGCATTCTTCGGTACAAAGCCCAAGATGGTCATAAAGGGTGGCTTTATCAACTGGGCACAGATGGGTGACCCGAATGCGTCACTGCCAACCCCACAGCCTATTTACATGAGACCTATGTATGGCGCTTTTGGAAAGGCAATCGGTGCGACCTGCGTAAATCTTATGTCACGTTGTTCCATCGAGGCAGGTGTGCCTGATAAGCTCGGGCTTCAGCGTCAATGTTATGCTGTCCACGGAACCCGTCAGATTTCCAAGTATGACATGGTACGTAACACAGCCATGCCGCACATAGAGATAAATCCTGAAACATTCTATGTCTATGTCGACGGAGAGCTCGCCTACGTTCCACCGGCACCAAGCTTCTCACTCGCCCAATTATATTGGTTCAGCTAAATTATTATACTCACTGCACGCTCTTTACAGGCGTGCAGTGAATATTTAACCCATACAAACAACTCTTATTTATGAAAATATTCAGTGAGGTAATCGGTAACATTCACGGCAACGCCGAACTTGCAAAAAAGCTATCGGATGCCGATATAGAGTATCTGGATCTTGACCAATGGACCGCCCAGAAAAGCCGATTTATCGTGACCGGCGACAAAGGCACACAATGTGCAGTCGCCCTCAAACGCAATCATCAGCTTATCGAAGGCGACGTGCTTGAATATGACCCGGAGACAAAAAGAGCCATCGTGGCACGCATCGAACTCAGCCCAGTATTTGTGATTGACCTTGCCGCCGTAGAAAAAGAAGACAAGCTGAAAATCATAGAGACTTGTATAGAACTCGGGCATGCAATCGGCAATCAGCACTGGCCTGCAGTCATAAAAGGCACCAAGGTATACATACCGCTCACCGTTGACAAAAAAGTGATGGAAAGCGTCATGTACACCCACTCCATTCCCGGGGTGACCTATGAATTTCAAGCCGGCAAAGAGGTGATACCCTATCTCGCGCCTCATGAGATACGCAACCTGTTTGGCGGTACCGCTCAGGAAAGCCACTCTCATGTACATGCCGACCCGATGCATCACCACGAACACGGGCACATGCACACCCATCCTGACGGCACTACCCACTGCCACTGATATATCACCATACATAAACACCATATTTCTACGTCATCAGTATGAGTTTGACATCCATTATATCAACCATGCGGCTTCTTGAGATGAGTGACTCGCAATTTCCTGTCGGAAACTTCTCATTTTCCAACGGACTGGAGACTGCGTCTTATGAAAAAATCGTCCACAACGCCGACACCTTGCGGCAATATGTAGAAGCGGCTTCAATACAATCAGCGTTCAGCGACGGAATCGCGTCAATACTTGCCTACCGCGCGGCGGCAGCCGGCAACTACGAAGAAGTGCTTCATGCCGACGAGGAAGTCATACTTTGCAAAATGAACGACGAGGCTCGCCAGATGGTATTACGCATGGGTAAGAAAATGGCTGAACTCATGGTCCACATAACGGATTGCCCTATGATGACACGCTTCTTAAAAGACATCAGCCAGGGGGTCACGGCCGGTACATATCCTATAGCACAGGCGATAGCGATGCAACACGCCGGCATATCGGAGGAGGAGATGTTTACATCACAGCAATTCGGAGTGGTGAACATGATACTCGGAGCCGCCTTGCGATGTGTGCGCGTGTCACACTATGACACCCAGAAAATAGCATATGACCTTGCCCCGCGCATCGCCGACGACTACATGCTCGTAAAAGAAATGGGCTACGAGGACATGAGAGCCTTTGTTCCCGGGATGGACATAATGGCATCGCTTCATGAGAAAGGAAATATGCGTATGTTCATGAATTGACAACAAAAAAATTTCAACAAAAAACTCTTTATTATATGAGCACCTGCAGAATTGGAATAGGAGGACCCGTAGGGTCGGGGAAAACCGCCTTAATCGAGGCGATAACCCCCCACTTGCTTAAAGAAGGATTCAAAGTCCTTATCATAACCAATGATATTGTAACCACTGAAGACGCCAAGCACGTGCGCCGAATGTTGAAAGGAGTGCTGCTTGAAGACCGCATAATCGGTGTCGAGACAGGGGCATGCCCTCACACAGCGGTCAGAGAGGACCCGTCCATGAACATAGCGGCGGTGGAAGAGATGGAAGCAAAATTCCCTGACACTGACATTGTACTGATAGAATCGGGAGGCGATAATCTGACACTGACATTCTCCCCCGCCCTTGTGGACTTCTTCATTTATGTAATTGATGTCGCGGCTGGCGACAAGATTCCACGTAAAGACGGGCCAGGTATCTCGCAAAGCGATATACTTGTAATCAACAAGACCGACCTTGCGCCATATGTCCATGCCTCACTGGAAGTAATGGATCACGATTCAAAACTGATGCGTCCCGGCAAACCGTTTGTATTTACCAACTGCATGACCGGAGAAGGCATCGAAGAACTTGTCGCCTTAATAAAGGCGATGGCGCTCTTTGACCACGAGAAGGCACAGGACTGAACATAACTGACTAAACGGAATCCCTGATGAAAGATGTATATAACGCACCGGAAATGCAGCGCATCGTTGCAATGCGCGAGATGCAGCCCTATAACAATCCTACGCGCGCCATGTATCTTGGCGCGCCGGGAAAGGTAGGATACCTGCGTCTTGGCTTTGAATTAGACTCCGACGGAAAGAGCATACTTAGAGACCATGAACGTATCGCGCCGTTGATTGTACAGCAGGAACTTTACTGCGACGAGGCAATGCCGGAGATGCCGGTCGTCTATATCCTTTCATCAGGAGGACCGAATGTCGACGGTGACCGCTACGAGCAGGAAATCGAAATGCGACGCGGCTCAATCGGACATGTCACTACAGGCGCCGCGACAAAGATTGCGGAAATGAAAGATAATTTTTCCGCACTGTATCAGAAAATTACGCTGGAAGAGGACAGCTATCTTGAATTTATGCCGGAGGCAACCATCCCGTGTCTGAATTCGCGCTATATCACATATACTGACATAATCTGTCATCCTACGGCAACGATGTTTTACAGCGAGCTGTTCATGTGTGGCAGGAAACACCGCGACAACGAGATATTTAAATACGACATCCTCTCGGTCACGTGTGATGCACGACGCCCCGACGGGCAACGCCTGTTTAGAGAAAAATTCATAATCGAGCCCCACGACTACCCGCTGCGCAATCTTGGTCTTATGGGCAAGTATGACATGTATGCCAACGTGATAGTGCTTACACCGCCTGATAAAGCCGAAAAGATATATGAAGCCACGGAGGTGGGATTTTTTGAAAACGGGAAAGTTGCTACAGGACTAACACGGCTGCCCAATAATTCCGGACTATTATATAAGGTTCTCGGAATGGAGACTCAACCGGTCAAGACACGGGTAAGAGAATTTTGCTCCACCGTAAGGCAGGCTGTAAAGGGCAAACCGGTGCTTCCTGATTTCCCATGGCGATAATGTTTTACTAATAAAAAATAATGATATGGCAACTAATGTTAGATCAGGAAGCACTCAACAGCGCACCCTGATGACTTATATCTCGGGGACTCTCAAGGGAGCAGGACAGGTGATGTTTCAGGGAAGTGCCTGGACAGGTCTGCTGATACTTGCCGGAATATTCTGGGGTTGTTACGGTCCTGACGGGGAAAGCATGCCTCTTGTGGCATGGGGCGCACTCACAGGTCTAATCGTGTCGACGGCAACAGGCTACATCTTTGAGTCAAAGAGCGACGGCGACCAGGGATTATGGGGCTTTAACGGCATCCTTGTAGGATGCGCCGTTTTCACGTTTCTCGGCAACACCGTGTGGGCATGGGTGGCAATGATTCTCGGCTCGGCGCTAACGGTAATCGCCCGAAGAGGGTTAAACAATGTGTTTGCCCCGTTCAATACCACATCCTATACATTCCCGTTCATCGTAATCTCATGGTTCATACTGCTGTCGGCGCGTATGATGGGACAGCTCCCTCCTGTGTCAGAGTCCATAGCCTCTCTGCCGACATCAGTGTCACCCGAACATTTCACCTACACTTTCGGCGACCTTATCATATACTGGCTTAAAGGCATCTCACAGGTGTTTCTGGTAAATTCATGGGTGACCGGAATATTCTTCATAGTTGCTCTTGCCCTATGTAGCCGCTGGGCGGCGGCTTGGGCGATGATTGCATCAGCCGTGTCACTCGCTGTCGCCATCATATTCAATGCCGACCACGCCGACATCGTAAACGGGCTATTCGGATTTTCACCTGTACTGACAGGAATAGCCATAGGATGCACATTCTATAAACCGAGTGTAAAATCTTTCTTCTACGCGCTTGCCGCAGTTGTCTTTACCGTATTTGTACAGGCTGGACTGGACGTGTTCCTGTCACCTGTAGGAATAGCTACACTGACAGCGCCCTTCTGTATAGCGACATGGATTTTCATGCTTCCGATGTATAAACTCAATTCCAAATCATGACCATTATGAAAAAAGTTGTTCTTCTAAGACACGGAGAGAGCCAGTGGAATCTGGAAAACAGATTTACCGGATGGACTGATGTGGATCTTACCGACAAGGGAAAGGAGGAGGCACGCAATGCCGGAGAAAAAATGCTTAATGCAGGCATTTTACCTGAATATTACTTCACTTCTTATCTGAAAAGGGCAATCCACACCCTGCAGATAGCAGCAGAGGCTCTTGACCGCGACTGGGTGCCTGTCGAAAAGGACTGGCACCTTAATGAGCGCCACTACGGGGCTTTGCAGGGATTAAATAAAGCGGAGACAGCAAAGGAGTATGGCGATGAGCAAGTACACATATGGCGCCGCAGCTACGACGTACAGCCACCGGCGCTGTCACTTGACGACCCGAGATATCCCGGCAATGACGACCGCTACATGAATCTCGCATATGAAGACATTCCGCTCACTGAGTCATTGAAAGACACAATTGAGCGCGTGAGGGCATGCTGGGAAGAGATTATCTCGCCGAAGATTCATCTATACGGGACTGTACTTGTTGCCGCCCACGGCAACAGCCTGCGGGCACTCGCCATGATGCTGCTGCATCTCTCTCCTGAAGAGATAATGGAGGTGGAGATACCTACCGGGTCGCCCTGGGTATTTGAACTCGATGACAGGTTCAGCGTCCTGAAGAACTATTACCTATAATAAAAACGGCGGGATTGACCCGCCGTTTTTATTATAAAGAATCTCTACTCGTCAACGACCCACAAGACAGAAGTCAAGCTCTTCTTCGATAGCCTTCCTGTCAAGATTCTGTCCGATGATGACAAGCTTTATCATGCGGTCGCCATATACGGGATCCCAGTCAGCCGCAAGCCCCGGCTCGGTAGCCATAAGCTGCTCAAGCTCTTCTTCAGAAGCAGTGGCAAACCAAAGACCCGCCTGTGTAAGTTTCTTTTGGGAGCCTGCCTGCTCAAAAAGAAACGACATGTCACGATTATGATTGAAATATACCACTCCCTTTGTACGAATTACATTTTTCGGGAATCGGGTAGCTATGAAACGGTCAAATTTATTCAAATCAAAAGCCGGGCGCCTATAATAGACGAATGTCTGTATGCCATATTCTTCAGCCTCCCCTTCGTCATGATGGTGGTGGTGATGATGGTGATCATGTTCATCATGTTCATCATGTTCATGATGATGCTCATGCTCGTGATGGTGCTCAAGCTCCTGAATCCAGGCTGCCGACGTGGCAACCTTCTCGAAGTTGAACATTCCCGTGTTAATAATCTCGTCAAGATCAATATCGGCGTAGTCACACTCTACAATCTTAGCTTTCGGCTGGATTGCACGGATAATCGCTTTAATGCGACCCGCTTCTTCCTCACTGACTTCCGAGATTTTATTAAGCAAGATGACGTTGCAAAATTCAACCTGCTCTATGATAAGATTCTCAATATCATCTTCCTCTATCTTTTTATCGACAAGACTGTCACCGCAATTAAATTCATCTTTCATGCGTAATGCGTCGACCACTGTCACGATACAGTCAAGACGAGGTACAGCGCCACGGTTATAATACTCTTCCATTACCGGAATAGAGCATATCGTCTGAGCTATAGGCGCCGGCTCGCATATACCACTCGCCTCAATGACAATATAATCAAAGCTTCCGGTCGCGGCAAGGTCGGCAATCTGCTCAATAAGATCCATCTTCAGAGTGCAGCAGATACACCCGTTCTGCAAAGCGACAAGGTCGTTGCTATCTTTTTCCTGCCCGACGATGCCGCCTTTCTGGATAAGCGAAGCATCAATATTGACCTCACCAATGTCATTTACAATCACAGCGAAGCGTATGCCTTTCTCATTAGAGAGAATACGGTTAAGCAAAGTGGTCTTTCCGCTTCCGAGATAACCTGTAAGCAGCAATACCGGTATTTCCTTTTTAGCCATTATCAGTAAAATTTTTAGTCAATGCAAAATTAATTCTAAATCTTATTTTTAACAAGTGAATACACAATAGCCATTCCTGTCAAGCGTTAATATAACAAAAATATTTCCTACAATATGAAAAAGACGATAGTTTTAATCCTTCTATGCCTGTCAGTAACCTCTCTTTTTGCAATAGAAAAGGGTAACTGGGGTGTAAGAGCCTCTTTTGATGTCAGCATACCCGGTAACTGGAATATTCCGGACGGACATATCAAAATGTTTAAACCGGGATGCGGATTCTCCGTGGGCTGTGTCTACTATCAGCCGCTTGGAAAAGGATTTTTTCTGGAACCCGGTCTGACACTATTTTATGACACCTATTCCTTTGATGACCTGCGCATAACAGGAATTGACGGAACAATTGCCACAAAAGACCCCGGTGTAAGGAAAGCAGGACTGAGACTACCTGTCCAACTTGGCTACGAATTCAGAATCACCGGAAAGTGGAGACTTGCCGTATACACCGGTCCAGAACTAAGCTATGTATTCAGCCAAAATGCCCATGTAAAGCATAGAGAACTGCTGGATGAAGATTTTTCGCCCGACTTACTTGGCATTAAAGAACACCGACGGTTTGACTGCGCATGGAAAGCAGGAATTGCCGTGCCTATTGACTTCATATGGGTAGGAATCGATGCTGCATTCGGTCTTACCGACCTACATCCCGGCAATGTCACATTCCGCGAAAACCGGGTATCAGTCAATGCGACATACTATTTCTGAACTTAGACCCCGTTCCCCAATATTTGTTAACGCTGGGGCGGTCAAGCGTTGTGCAGATGTGTTCGCGCAGTGAGGGAGCAATGCGGTTGCATTGTGACCGAAACAAGCGGACGCAGATGCACGGCGATTGGCCGAGGCGAATGTAACTTTTGCCTCGGATAAATGAGAATACATCTGTTTGTGATGAAATCGGAACGGTTTAGAACTATACGAACCGCAACATGAACATTGCGCACGCCACGATCACAATACCTTTTGCGGTGTGCAGAAATTGCCCGTAATTCCTGTTTAAACGTCTGAAGGATTCAAGCCACTAAAATGTTCGATCCACAACCCATCTGCCGTCAATCTGTTTGGATTCCGATGTGCCGAAATTCGATTTTACGCACTCCGGATTCATAGACAATCCTTCTTTCAAGCGTTCGACCAATGGACCACGATATCCGTAGCGAACTCCTTGCGACAGAAATCAATGCCACGTTCATCCAGTCGAAAAATACGGTAGAGAGCCATTTGCAGTAAAATTCATATACGGTACGCCATTTGGGTAAGCCATGGGGTGGAAGTTTCCACCAGCACCCTGTCCCGGTCAGATATAACCCGATTTGCCCATGTAGATTACTGATGGTTAAAATAATATAACCGTATTTATGTGTGATAAATTGTGCGGAAATCAATAAAAATACCTTACCATCGCATCTCTCTGGCGTTTTTTGCCTTGTTCCTCAGTCACGTAGCAAAGGCTACGCTCCTTCATCACAAGACAAAAACCGCTCAAAGATATGCGACCCCAGCGTTAACAAATATTGGGGAACGGGGTCTTACAGCCCAGGGCACCCATTTGCGCCAGTCAACATCAGCAAACATGGGTGCTTTTGTTATATCAGTGTTTATCGAATCCTCACCAAGTAGATATCTTTTAATGAAAGCTTCGACATCAGGATACTGGCTCTCAGGCAACATACAGTGCATGTGATTGCTCTCTATCGAATAGCCCATGCGCTCAGATATTCCGAAAGTCTTCCACACTTCTCTCGCCGCATTTGCCGACACATATCCTGATTCATCGCCAAGCCACTCATAATCGGGATTGCCTAAAATAAGCAGCGCACGAGGTGCAATCAATGCCGCCACCTCATGATGGTCGATAGGAAGCCGGTTGACATTGGAATCGGAAAATTGTTTCATGCTTTCAAGAAACCAGGCATAGTTGGTGTTATGGATTCTCTCGACATTACCGAGCGTTTCCGACACGCGCCATGAATTTACACCGCCACCACCCGGCTCTTGTGCGATAGTCAATGCTATGCGCTCATCCATCGCACCCGAAAACAGCGCCATTTTCCCGGCAAAAGAGCATCCGGTCACGGCTATATGCCGGAGGTCAAGACGCGATTCATCGCCAAGTCTCTCAAGACCGTCGATTATACGGCTTACTCCCCACGGCCAGGCGCTGTACGCCCCGATATCAAGTCGGTCAGGATACAACCTGTTGACAGGCTCTTCTCCGCGAGTCTGTGTATGAGACATAACCTGAGAGAAATTAAACGGGATTGCCGCAACTCCATTGTCTAAAAACAATTCCCGAGGCAATGACCCGGTAGGAAAACCTACTCCGATAACAACAGGAAACGGTCCGTCGCCTTCAGGATAAAGTATCGGGGATTTAAGTGTCAACACTTCTCCCCTCTCCCTGACGTCAACGACCAGAGTGTCACCGACAATTCTCGCATCAACGCTGTCAGGATTTACACGGGGCTTCTCGCCAAGCTCATAATGCCATAGCCTGCGGAGTATTTCCGCGCGATGTCGCTCCCAGTCATTGAAATCGGTAGACCGTCCGCTTCCGTCAGCCCACAAAAACGGGTCGGGAAGATAAGTAATCACCGGCAAGGAATCCAATGACGGCAATTCAATATCAGGGAAGGAATCAACAGTACATTCCTTTTCATATACAAGAGGCATGTCAGCGACACTGTCTTCAGACAAACTACACGCTGTCATTATTACCGACAGTGTCGCGACTATACTCTTGTTCATAATTTCCGGATCATTTATTTTCCTTCAAGAGCCTTGATACTTGCCTCGATTGTGGCAATCTTCGACTCTGCATCTTTCTGCTTGTTGCGTTCGGCAGCCACTACAGCCTCGGGAGCATTATTAACAAAACGCTCATTGCCAAGCTTTTTCATCACGGAAGCAAGAAATCCTCGATAATAATCAAGCTCTTTGTTCAGGCGTGCAAGTTCAGCATCGACATCAATATTATTGGTAAGCGGAACATTAAATTCAACCGTTCCCACCATAAATGTAGCCGCAGCCGCATCTTTTTCCGCACCGGCATTGATTGCCGACAGATTACCGAGTTTTTTCACCACGGCATCCAAAGAATCGTCCCAGTCGCCGATGACATTCAACACGAGAGCCTCGCGGGGAGAGATATTTTTAGCGGCGCGCACTCCACGCACACCGACAATCACTTCCTTGGCGTGAGACATCGCCTCAAGCGACTTACCGTCGACATCACCGACTGCCGGCAACTGCGCATACATTATTGAATCACCGGGCTTGCGCTCCTGAAGATGCTGCCAAAGCTCCTCTGTGATAAACGGCATGAAAGGATGAAGCATACGGAGCAAAGTGTCGAAATAGTTTAGCGTCGCTTCATAAGTAGCCTTGTCGACAGGCTCGCCATAAGCGGGCTTCACCATTTCAAGATACCATGATGAAAATTCATCCCAGAATAAGCGATAGATTGCCATCAATGCCTCCGACAGGCGGAATTTGCCAAATAGGTCACTTACCTCGGCAAGGGTGGCGTCAAGCTGCGACTTGAACCAGTCAACCGCCTTAACCGCGCTTTCAGGCTGCGGCTTGTCGGCAACCGACCATCCCTTGACAAGACGGAAAGCATTCCATATCTTGTTGCAGAAATTACGTCCCTGCTCTACAAGCTTGTCGTCATAGAACACGTCATTTCCTGCAGGCGCGGCAAGCATAAGACCCATTCTCACTCCATCGGCGCCATATTTGGCGATAAGGTCAAGCGGGTCGGGCGAATTGCCAAACTGCTTTGACATCTTTCTTCCTATATTGTCACGGACGATTCCGGTGAAATATACGTTCTTAAATGGCATGTCGCCTACAAATTCATATCCGGCAATAATCATTCGTGCCACCCAGAAGAAGATAATATCAGGACCGGTGACAAGTGTCGTAGTCGGATAGTAATAAGAAATCTCCTCATTGCCCGGTTCAAGTATTCCGTTAAAGAGCGACACGGGCCACAACCATGACGAGAACCATGTGTCAAGGCAATCATCATCCTGACGCAGGTCGGCAACTGTCAGAGAAGAGTTGCCGGTCACGCTCATCGCCTCTTCAAGAGCCTTCTCGGGAGTCTCGGCAACTACAAAGCTGCCGTCGGGAAGATAGTATGCCGGTATGCGGTGTCCCCACCAGAGCTGACGCGAGATACACCAGTCCTTGATTTCCGACATCCATGTATTATAAGTATTCTTGAACTTCTCAGGAACAAACTTGATGAAATCCTCCATCACAGCCTTGTGAGCCGGCTTTGATATATCGTCCATCTTCAGGAACCACTGGTCAGAAAGACGCGGCTCTACAACTGTGTCTATATTTCGCTCTGAATAGCCTACCTTATTCTGATATTCCTCGATTTTTTCTACAAGGCCGGCATTCTGCAGGTCAACGGCTATCTGCTTGCGCACATCAAATCGATCCATACCGACATACATGCCGGCAGCCTCGCTGATAGTACCGTTGTCATTGAATATATCGATTGTCTCAAGATTATGTTTCTGACCGAGCATGTTGTCGTTCATGTCATGAGCCGGGGTCACCTTCAGGCATCCGGTACCGAACTCGATGTCCACATAATCATCTTCTATCACAGGTATCTCGCGATTGACAAGAGGCACAATAACTTTCTTTCCGCGCAGATGCTGATTTTTCGGGTCCTTGGGGTTGATACACATTGCCGTATCGCCCATGATTGTCTCCGGACGTGTAGTAGCCACTATGGCATATCCGTCTTCCCCGACTATCCTGTAACGAAGGTAATAGAGCTTGCTGTGCTCTTCCTTATACACTACCTCAATATCACTCAATGCCGTACAAGCCTTCGGATCCCAGTTTACCATGCGTTTGCCGCGATATATCAGTCCCTTGCGATAAAGTTCACAGAACACCTTTATAACGCTTTCCGAACGCACATCATCCATAGTGAACGCAGTGCGGCTCCAGTCACATGAGGCACCTATTTTCTTGAGCTGTTCAAGAATTGTACCACCATATTTTTCTTTCCATTCCCAGGCATGACGCAGAAATTCCTCACGAGAAAGGTCGCTTTTCTTTATGCCGTCTTTGGCAAGCTTAGCCACAACTTTCGCCTCAGTCGCGATAGCTGCGTGGTCAGTTCCGGGCACCCAAAGGGCATTCTTGCCTTCCATACGCGCACGACGGATCAGAATATCCTGAATCGTATTGTTAAGCATATGACCCATGTGCAGGATACCTGTCACGTTAGGCGGGGGAATCACGATTGTATATGGCTCACGTTCATCAGGAACCGACTTAAACAGGTCATGTTCCATCCAATAGCTATACCACTTGTCCTCTACTTCCGAGGGACTGTATGTCTTGGCTAATTCGTTCATTTCGGGATATATATTTATATTTTGCGCAAAATTACAAAAAATTCATGGCATTTGCCACTAATAATGTTGATAGTTTCAGTGTTACGGGTTTAAGGCTTTCATGCGTGACGGTAATTGTCACGTCGCCGGGTGTCAGAGTCGAGCGCAGGATTACCGTAGCCTTGCCGTCAAAGAGGCTTCTTGTATCGCCTGTATGCAGTTCGTCGCTGTTTATGTCACCGTTTACCACGCCTGCAATCGTTGCCTCGCCGCTTACATTGAATGTGAGTCTCCCGGCTGTTCCCGGCACCTCCCGTCCCTTCCGGTCGACAGCCACGATTCTCACATGCTGAAGGTCGTTACCGTCGGCTCGCCACGCACGGTTGTCAGGAATCGCCTTTATCGCTACCGCGTCGCCCGTCGTCTCTACACGGTGGGTAGCCACAAGGGCGCCGTCGCGATAGCCTGTCGCCTCTATCCTGCCGGCATGAAACGGCACATTTTCCCAGAGTATCCGGTTTCTCGCTTTTGAATCGGAACGGTCATTTTTCTTTCGTCCTACACTCTTTCCATTGATTTTCAGCTCTACTTCATCAGCATTGGTAAACGTATAGAGTGTAAGCGAGTCACCCTCCTCATGATTCCAATGGTCAGAAAGCCGCAATGAACCGACACTGACATCGTTCCACACAGCATCTTCTTTCCCCTCCACGACCGCGACATGCACCATCGGCTCATCGGGCTTGAAGATTGAGCGCAAGAAATAGGCAAGCGGCTTCGGCTCAAGGGAAATGTCAAATATTCCGTCGCTCCAGCCCTTAGCAGGCCATCCGCGCGACTCTCCGAGATAATCTATCATGCCCCAATAGGCGAGTCCAACCACACGGTCAAGGTTCATATCAAAATAGTTTGGACCCATATTGGAGGTGTTTGCCTCGCTCTGATAAAAAATCATCCAAGGGAAACGTCGGCTGTCGCCGGGAAAATACATATAACGATAATTATATGATGCTATATCAGTCTCCATGACAAGCGGAGCGGGCAGCGAATCGGTAGACTGGTGCCGTCCTCTCGGATGCATGGCAACCGTAACGGGACGCGTATTATCGTAGCGCCGCAGCAATTCCCTTTGCAGGCGATAAGGAGTGACCCCCCAGTCGCCATATGGTATATCCCACAGCGTCTGCAATTCGTTGCCGAGACTCCACATAATCACCGAAGGGTGGTTACGGTCACGCTTTATGAACTCCGGAACATCTTTCTGCCACTGGTCGACCCACTCGTTACGGCCGCCGGCATACTGAGTAAGCCACTTGTCATAAAGCTCGTCGACAACAAGAATACCGAGACTGTCACACAGTTCAAGAAACGACCGGCTATAAGGGTTATGGGATGTGCGCACGTGGTTAAACCCAAACTCTTTCAGCATAACAAGACGCTTTTCCATTGCACGCGGAAATGCGGCAGCACCCAAAGCGCCAAGTGTGTGGTGATTGGCAATTCCTTTAAGCAAGGTCTTTTTCCCGTTGAGCATAAACCCATGTTCAGGAGAGTATTCCACTGAGCGGATGCCGAATCTCTGTTCCACATTATCGGCGACAGTGCCGTCCACGTTATAAAGGGAGAGTTCAGCCTTATACAGCGATGGTTGCTCACATGACCATAGTGCCGGGGATTTTACGAGAAGAGTGTCTATTATGTATTCGCGGGTCTTCTGCCTTCGGTTAAACGGAATCTGCAACCTCTTGTCGGCTACGACAACTCCATCCGGCGAGATTATGCGCAACTGCAGCGGAAGCTCTTTAAGGGTCTTCAACCGTGAGGAAATCTGCGCCTGTATCACTACCGCCGCCTCATCCTCGCTGACAGAAGGGGTCACGATATAAAGCGGGTGACGGTCAAAGTAAAGATTCCTGTCGGTTATTTTAAGCGCCACGTCACGAAATAGCCCGCCGCCCGTGTACCAGCGTGAGTTTTCGGGTCTGCCGGTATCAGCGCGTACATCAATTACATTTTCCTCGCCCGGGCGCAACTTGCCTGACAGATCAATCTCAAATCCAAGATAGCCGTAATCAGTACCCCCTACCCGTTCGCCATTGAGATAGACATCACCGACAAGCATAATTCCGCCGAAATCAATAAGTATCCTTTTATCCATCCATGCCGAATCAGGCACAAACGACTTACGATACCACCCTACTCCCATCTCCTTGAAGCCGCGGCTGCTGAGACGGCTTTTCACATTTGCCACGGAATTGGACATGTCAGCAACCTCATCGGCCGACGGTGCCACCCAGGGTTGAGCAATCTGAAAATCATGAGGGAGATTGACCGCAATCCAGCCGCTATCGGCAACGGCAACCGTACTGTCGATGTCACCGTAGCGGAACTGCCATCCTCGGTTGAAATCGACTGTCTCTCGCGCATCAAGCGGCGTTGAAAAAATCCATGACGCAGCAAGCGCCACCACTGCAATATAACTTTTTTTCATGGTTAACTCCGGTTTACACCCTACAAAGTTAATTAAAAAAATCTTTAACTTTGTGCATGGAAGCTAAATGCTAAAGGACCATTCTCGGAAAGAGAGCTACTTACACGACTAATAAAAAACTGCAATAATCTGATGGACATCATACGCAACATCCTGACTTCAGCGACACTTGCCTTAGTAATGACGCTACCTGCCCAAGAAAAGATTTCAGCCCCGATGAACGACACCAACGGGGTGATTGACAACACCATTGACAGCCTTAATAAAGCACGCACTGCACGACCTGTCGCAGGTTCGAGCCGGAAAGGCGACAATCCGGTGTTATTTCTCGTAGGCAACTCAACGATGCGCACCGGTACACTCGGCAACGGAAGCAACGGTCAATGGGGCTGGGGCTACTATCTACCCGATTACTTCGACCCGGAAAAAATAACGGTCGAAAATCATGCGCTCGGAGGTATGAGCAGCCGCACATTTTACAAGAAGCTGTGGAACGACGTGCTCGCCGGAATAAGGGAGGGCGACCTGGTGATAATCGAGTTAGGACATAATGACAACGGGCCTTACGACAGCGGACGCGCACGCGCCTCGATTCCGGGAACCGGGAAAGAGTCGCTGCCCGTCACGATACAAGAAACCGGAGAAAGAGACACCGTTTACACATATGGCGAATACATGCGCCGGTTTGTCAACGATGTGAAGTCGCGCGGAGCCTGCCCCATCCTGTTCTCTCTTACACCGAGGAACGCTTGGGATGATGCTGACAGCACAATAATATCGCGCGTCAACACTACCTATGGGCTTTGGGCTCGTGAAGTAGCCGAAAGCGAGGGAGTGGCATTTGTTGACCTTAATGAAATCACGGCAGCCAAATATGAGCGCTTCGGCAAGGAAAAAGTAAAGATCATGTTTTATCTCGACCGCATACATACATCGGAATTCGGCGCCAGAGTCAACGCGGAGTCGGCGGTCGAGGGAATTGCAGGACTTGACGTCACAGACCTCAAAGACTATCTGTTGCCGCAACTCCCCGACACTGTCACCGGCAGTTCTCGGAAAGCTGGATGCCCGGTACTGTTCACCATAGGCGACAGCACTGTAAAAAACGAAGACTCCGATGAAGAAAGCATGTGGGGATGGGGCAGCGTAATAGACCAATTACTCGACACCACACTCATTTCGGTTGAAAACCATGCCTTCCCCGGCAGAAGCGCCCGCACATTTCTTGACGAAGGGAGATGGGACAAAATTTACAATGCACTGCAGCCCGGCGACTTCGTGTTAATCCAGTTCGGGCATAATGACGGAGGCGACATCAACACCGGGAAAGCCCGCGGAGAACTTCGCGGGGCAGGCAATGAAAGCAAAGTGTTCAAGATGGAGTCAACCGGCATAAACAAGGTCGTTTACACTTACGGGTGGTATCTGCGCAAGTTTGTAATGGATGCCCGAGAAAAAGGCGCCACGCCTGTCATATTAAGCCATACACCACGCAACCGATGGCGCGGCGACTCAATCGAAAGCAACAAAGACAACTTCGGTAAATGGGCGCGCGAAGCGGCTGAAAGCGCGGGAGCATGCTTTATTGACCTTAACTCAATCTCCGGACAAAAGCTGCAGAAACTCGGAAAAGAGAAAAGCAAGGCATATTTCAAGCACGACCACACCCACTCCTCCCTTGCCGGCGCACGGCTTAACGCGGAGAGCATAGCCGACGGTCTGCTGAAGAGCGACTGCCCGCTAAAAGAGTTTTTAAAGCATGACAGATAATCCCGTGGCGGAGTGTTTCTAAAAATTTTACTATATTTGCAGCCGATGCAATGAGCAAGAAAGTTTTCTATAGATACAACCCGGCAAATGACGAGTATGAGCGCGTCTTCCCTACCAAGAGAGAACGTCTCCACGGAATTATACGCAATCTGCTCTTCTGGACTGTGATATGCGGAGCCATAATCGGCGTCGTATATCTTTTTGTGGGCACTCCCCGCGAGAAAATGCTGAAACACGAAAACGAGCAGCTGCGTGCCGAGCTTGACATCATGAACAGGCGCCTCAACGCATCAATCGAGGTAATGAACGACATCACCTCGCGCGATGACAATTTCTACAGGGTCATAATGGGCGCGCAACGTGTTTCAACAGCCAAGCGATATGCCGGTCTTGACAACGAAAACCGCTACAATTACCTGAACAGCCTGCCCGATGCCGAGATTATAAAAAATCTGACCCGGAAACTTGACATTCTTGACCGCCAGCTTTACACACAGATAAAATCATTTGACGAGCTGCAACATCTTGCCCGAAACAACCGGGAGCGCATAAAGCATATCCCAGCAATCCAGCCTATATCAAGTGAAAACATGAAGCAGATGGCTTCGGGCTACGGTTACCGCCGCGACCCGATATATGGCACAAGCCGATTTCATGAAGGGCTTGACTTTGCCGCCGACCGTGGCACCCCCGTATATGCCACAGCCGACGGGAAGGTCATACATGCAGGATGGCAGGGAGGCTACGGCAACCTCATAGAAGTGTCCCACGGCTACGGCTATGTGACACGTTATGCTCATTTGAGCAAAATTGATGTCGCAGAAGGGCAAGAGGTAAAACGCGGCGACAAGATAGCTGAAGTAGGTAACACAGGCAAGTCGACCGGCTCACATCTCCACTATGAGGTAAGGCTTAATGACACGCCGCAGAACCCTATCAATTATTATTTCATGGACCTCACTCCCGACGAATACAACGAGATGATAAGACTTGCCGAAAATGCAGGTCACGTCATGGACTGACAATAACGATGGAGACCGGTGATAAAAAATATTACAAAATAAGGGAAGTCGCGGAACTAACGGGACTGCCGCTCTCGACCCTGCGATTCTGGGAACAGAAATTCACCATTATAAAACCGCGACGCAACGACCGGGGGACACGCTTCTACACAGTGTCTGACATTGAAAAAATAAAGATGGTCTATTATCTTGTAAAAGAAAAAGGGCTGAAGCTTGATGCGGCGCAGGAGCAATTGAAACATAACCATGACGGTGTATCGCGCCATGCAGCTGCGGTCGACAGGCTAAAAGCGATAAGAAAAGAGCTTGTCGCCATGCTTGACGCCCTTAACCGGCTACGCTAATCTTTATTCAATCTTATTGCGTTATAAAATTATAAAACTCCGGAATTATGTATATCGCTTCACAAAAAAGGAAAGAAAACATTGCAGAATACCTGCTGTACATGTGGCAGATTGAGGATATTATCCGAGCCAACGGACTTGACCTCGACAAAATAACCGTAAACATAATAGACCGTTACGGTCTTGACGACACACAGAAAAAAGAGATGAGCGAATGGTATGAATCGCTCATTGACATGATGCGCAGGGAAAATGTACAGAAATCCGGACATCTGCAACTTAACAAGAATATCATCATACAGCTCGACGACCTTCATCACGCGCTGCTTAAAGACCCAAAGTTTGCAGAATATACGGCGGAATTTTATAAGACGCTCCCCTTTATCGTTGAACTGCGTGCAAAACAGGGCGATGACAAGCTCGATGAAATCGAGACATGCTTCACCGCCCTTTACGGAACTCTCATGTTAAGGCTTCAGGGAAAAGAAATAAGCGCCGACACTCAGAAGGCGCTTACTCAAATATCACGTTTCATAGCCATGCTCGCTCACTATTACAAGCTTGACCAGGAAGACAAACTCTGGGAAGAGAAATCCTAAATGTCGTAAGTGACAAACCTGATGTTGACAGTCGCGCGCGTATAAAAACTTCCGTCGCGGACATAGAGATAAGCCTGTCCCGACTCTCGCGGACGATTGTTGGTAAACCGTGCAGTCACGACATTGCCCTCTACTTCAATTGTAATATAGTTTTCCCAGCCATTATAGTCGACATTAATCTCGCTGCCCGCGGGAAACTTGCACACAGCACCATCCTCAGGCTCCACCCATGAAGAGTTGGCACCGATGCCATGTATAAGTGTGCATGCCGTTTCATTCCATGCGGGCAGTGTCGTGTTTTCGAGAGATTCAATATTATAGCTTACCTTGGCACCGATATGCTTTCCATTATCGTCATTAATCCAGGAAGCCACATATAGATTGTAATATGATGCATCAACGCTAAGCGCACGCTTCCCCGAAGCAAACATTCTTACATCCTTATCATTGAACACCTGATAAAACTCGCCGGGAATGACCGCCACCTCACTTGCCAACTGAGAAAGCGCGGGCGACGCCGTGAAGCCTCCGTTTGTGCCAAGCGGCGCAATAACCGCAGAAGTTGATGTCGACGTGAAATTGTCGGCATTATTAATATATACGTTAGAGTCGGCAAGCTTGGTGTTTCCATTGCTTTCATTCATCATGTTTAATGAAATCACCGACTCAGGGTAATTATAAAACATGTCATCGTCACTGCTGCAAGAGGTGACGGAGATTCCTGTCATACAGAATAGAGCCGCTAAGGCGGCGATTGTGTGTAATCTGCAATTTTTCATAAAACAGTTAAAATTGTCAAGTTATTTATTGGTTTACTATTTGTCACTATTGTTGCTTTCCGCAGCGCCATTACCGCCGTTACGGCGCTTCCCGTAAAATCTGCGGCGCTTTTTATCAGGAGAGCCGGTAGGAGCGCCTTGTGCCTGTTGTTGCCCCGCGTCATTGCGGGTTTTCTTATTCCGGCCACCATTTCTTTGACTTCCGTTGCCTCCCTTTCGGGCAAAACGTCTCTTGCCGCCGCCCTTTCCATCCTTCCGCGGATTATATTCAGGAGCCTCGCCGAGTGCTTCCGGCACCTGCTCTTTTCTCACTTCATAGCCGAGGAAGTCTTCAATATACTTGAACTTTGACTGGTCGCGCCCCGACACAAAAGTGACCGCTTTTCCGTCGGCATTGGCACGCGCCGTACGTCCTATCCTATGCACATAATCCTCAGCCTCGCGGGGAACGTCAAAATTAACCACCATGCTGATGTCGTCAATGTCGATGCCACGGGCAATAATATCGGTGGCAACAAGTATATCGATACGCCCGGAGCGGAATCCGTTGATAGCGTCCTCACGTGCCGACTGGTCAAGATCGGAGTGCATCTCGGCAGCCTTGAACCGGCTGCGGCGCAGTGAATGGGTAAGATCCTTTACCTTTAACTTCGACGAGGCAAAGACTATCACCTTTTTTGAGTAGCCTGATTCAAAAAGATGTTTAAGGAGACCCTCTTTCTGCGGTTCATGACACACAAATGCCGACTGGTCGATTTTTTCAGTAGGCCGCGACACAGCGATTTTCACCTCGGTCGGGTCATGAAGGATGTCAGATGCAAGTGTCTGGATCTTTTTGGGCATTGTCGCTGAAAACATGAGTGTCTGCCTTTGAGAAGGGAGCCTCTTGACAATCTGCATTATGTCGTCGTAAAATCCCATGTCAAGCATCCTGTCAGCCTCATCAAGCACAAAAAACTCTACATGCGACAGGTCGACATAGCCCATCTTCATATGGGCGAGAAGACGTCCCGGAGTGGCAATAACGACGTCAGCACCCATCTTGAAAGCCTGTTGCTGCCGAGCAAATTCCTTTCCGTCAGACCCTCCGTGAATAGCGATTCCACTCACCGGAAGATAATAGGAAAATCCCTCAAGCTGACGGTCAATCTGCTGCGCAAGCTCATGAGTCGGCACCATGATAACACACCTGACCCCTTTTGATTTCTGCCCGCTTCCGGAAAGAAGATCAATGACAGGAAGCAGATAGGCGGCGGTTTTTCCGGTTCCGGTCTGTGCCACGGCAATAAGGTCGTTACCGTCAAGCACAACATCTATCGCACGCTCCTGTATAGGAGTACACTCTTCAAATTGCATCGCATCAAGCGCGTCAAGCAGGTCATCGCTCAGATTAAGCTCGTCAAATCTCATTTCTAAAACAGGCAGATAAGGAATGGTTTATCTATTTTCTTATTGTTACAGACTACAAAGATAGTCATTTTTTATCAGTTTCCTTACGTGACAGATAGCTTTCGGCTGCCTCCAGGGTTGAATGTCGGCCTATATCAAACCATGAATACTGCCCCTCAGGCACATAGCCGTAAATACCGGATTCAGCGCACGATTTCACATAAAACGGCACAATAGGGAACGGCGCGTCACCGCCATAGGCATGCAGACGGTTCAACAGCGAGGGTGAAATCACATGAATGCCTCCAAATGCAAACCTTGAATACCGCCCTGCATCAATCCCGACAGGCAGGCAATCACCGGTCGTCACATTGGTCCATCCATGCAGACGCATATTGTCGTCAAAAAGCAGATAGCGTGACGATTGTCGCCCGGAAACAAGCAATGTCGCCGATGCACCAAGACGTTCGTGTCGCCGCATCATCTCTCCCAGGTCAAGGTCGGTCAGAATATCGGCGTTATGGACTAAAAATGGCTCATCACCGTCAAGCCATTCACGAGCCTTGACAATAGCGCCTCCTGTGTCAAGCAAAGTATCACGCTCGTCACTTACGGCTATATCTATGCCAAAATCGTTTTCATTAAGAAAATCAATTATAGATTGCCCGAAATGATGGACATTCACTATGATTCGGTCAAAGCCACAGTCTCTCAAGTGGGTTATCACCCTCTCAAGCATAGGAATCCCCCCTACTTTTACAAGCGCCTTCGGCATAGAGTCGGTCAAAGGGCGCAGCCTTGTTCCGAGTCCTGCGGCAAATATCATTGCTTTCATTATTCTACCGATTCAAATATTTCTTTAATCCCTTGCTCAAAATGAGTCAATTCCACCCTTATCTGCGGATATTTCTTTATAAGATGAGCCGCCATATGTTCTGCCGAATAAACCGACCTGTGCTGTCCTCCCGTGCAGCCGAAACTCACGGAAAGAGATGTAAATCCGCGGGCAAGATACGTATCCACCGAGTTATCGACCATAGCATAGGCATGCTCCAGAAATCCGGTTATGCCGCCGTCTTCTTCAAGAAAATCAATAACCGCCCTGTCGCGACCGGTGAGTGACTTATACTGCGCATAGCGTCCGGGGTTATTCAATCCGCGGCAATCAAACACAAATCCGCCTCCGTTGCCGGTATTGTCCTGAGGGATGCCGCTGCGGTTATAGCCGAAGCTTGCCACCCTCACAGTGAGTCTGTCACCGGGATTCTTTTCAGCAAATCGGTCAAGTTCCATCATGCGCAAGAGCAACGATGTAAGATAGGGAAATTCATCAAATGGAGTTTCCAGCAGCTTTTTAAGGTTAGCCAGCGCTCCCGGTATGCTCAGCAAGAAATGAGGTTTCCGCTCTACATATCCCCTGAAGCCATAGGCACCAAGCACCTGAAGCGTCCTGAAAAGCACAAAATAACGCAATTCACTTCTAAAGCATGACTCATCAATCGTCTTATACCGCGAGGCACTTTTAATGTAAGCCGTTATCAGGCGGTCGCGCAGCCAATCGGGAAACGCAGCCTTAGCCTGCCATAAAAATGACACAACATCATAATGATACGGACCTTTTCTACCTCCCTGAAAGTCAATAAAGAATGGCTTGCCATCCTTCAGCATGACGTTGCGCGACTGAAAATCACGATACATGAATGTCGCGCCCGTGTTCACCGAGAGAATCTTATCAGAAAGACAGTTGAAATCTTCTTCCAACGCCACTTCGTCAATATCCAACCCCGTAGCCTTCAGGAAACAATATTTGAAATAATTGAGGTCCCACATCACATTGACCCGATCCATTTCAGCTACAGGATAACACCTGCCGAAGTCAAGCCCCTCAGCACCCCGCCACTGAATGTCGGGCAAAAGCGTTATTGCCCGCTCAAGCTTTTCAATCATCTCATCGCTCCAGAGGGAGTGTTCGCGACCTTCTTTTATGTAATCAAACAACGACCTGTCGCCAAGGTCACTCTGAAGATAACACTCATTGTCAACGCTTGTCCCATACAACACGGGCACCGGCAACCCCTTCTCCGAAAAATGACGGCAAAGGTAGAAAAACGCCTGATTTTCAGCAACGTCACTACCATATGTACCTATCATTGAAGGGTCAGAACCGATACGGTAATATTTTCGATTGGAACCGGCTCCGGGAAGAAGCCTTATATCACAGGTGTGCCGTCCTGTAATTTTCTCATATAATGTCGTAAGTTTATCAGATATCATAGACACAAATTTAAGCAGAAATACCGAATAAATTATTATCTTTGCCGTTAGAAATAAATTTTATCATTATGCCGAAAGTATCAGAACGAGGTACAATAATGCCCGCTTCGCCCATCAGGCGTCTGGGACCGCTTGCCGTTGCGGCAAAAGCCCGCGGCACAAAAGTGTATCATCTAAATATAGGACAACCTGACCTCCCCACCCCTCAGGAAGGTCTTGACGCGCTGAAACATATCGACCGCAAAGTGCTTGAATACAGCCCGTCGGACGGTCTGTTGTCTCTCCGCCAGAAATTGCAGCAATATTACAGCACCTACAATATCGACGTGGATGTCGACGACATCATTGTCACCACCGGAGGCTCAGAGGCGGTATTGTTTGCTTTCATGGCATGTCTTGACCCGGGCGACGAGATAATCGTCCCGGAACCGGCCTATGCCAACTATATGGCATTTGCCATATCAGCCGGAGCAAAGATTGTCACAGTGCCGTCAAGTATCGAAGAAGGATTCGCGCTACCTCCGGTAGAGAAGTTTGAAGAGCTTATTACCCCGAAGACCAAAGGCATACTCATCTGCAACCCCAATAACCCTACCGGCTATCTTTATACGATGAAAGAGATGTTGCAGATCAGAGATCTCGTGAAGAAATATGACCTGTTTCTCTTTTCCGATGAAGTATATCGAGAATTCTGCTATACCGGAGCGCCCTATATCTCGGCATTCCACCTTCCGGGCATAGAAGACCAGGTAGTGCTTATTGACTCCGTGTCAAAGCGTTACAACGAATGTGGCATTAGAATCGGCGCACTCATAACGAAACATCCCGAATTAAAGAAAAACGTTATGAAATTCTGTCAGGCACGCCTAAGCCCGCCACTGCTCGGACAGATTGTGGCAGAAGCGTCGATAGACACGACACGTGAATATATGCTCGCCACATATAACGAGTATGTTGAACGGCGCAAATTTCTCATTGACCAGCTCAACAAGATACCGGGATGCTACTCGCCGATACCGATGGGGGCATTCTACACTGTCGTAAAGCTTCCGGTTGACGACGCCGACAAGTTCTGCGAGTGGTGTCTTGAAAGCTTTGAATATGAAGGTCAGACTATCTTTATGGCTCCCGCTTCAGGCTTCTATACCACCACAGGCATGGGCAAAAACGAGGTGCGCATGGCATATGTGCTGAACAAAGAGGATCTTGCAAAAGCGATGAAAGTGCTTGCTGAAGCACTTAAAGCCTATCCCGGCCGCACACTATGAGCTATGAACTGTTCATAGCGAGCAGGCTAAGGCTCAACCCGGGCAACAGGCGTTGCCCGTCGACAAGTATCATAATCGCGATTACAGGCATTGCGCTGTCATTAGTAATAATGATGGCGGCAATGTGTATTGTGCTCGGTTTCAAGGAAGAGATACGCAACAAGGTTTATGGCTTTGACGCCCACGTCACAATCCATCCGGCGCATGACGACGGCTCGCCTGCCGAGTTTTTGGAATACACGCCTGTGCTTGACTCAATCATCAATTCGACAGGATGCTTTGAGAAGCCCGAACTGGTAGCGCAGCAGTCAGGGATATTAAAGACTGACTCCGACTTTCAAGCCATAATCCTGAAAGGAATAACGGAAGACAGGAACTACAATTTCATAGCGTCAAATATAACCGAAGGCTCAATGCCCGGCTTTGACGCCGACAGCTTCCGAAACAGCATAGTGATTTCGCAGACTACCGCCTCGGCTCTGGATCTACACCCGGGCGACAAGACCTATGCCTACTTTTTCTCCAACGGTGCCGTAAAAACCCGACGGCTAAATATCGCCGCAATCTACGACACCCACTTCAGCGACTATGACAAGATTTATGCCTACTCCCCCATAAGCCTGACACAAGGCATAGGGGGCACTGATTCCGCTGCGGCAACAACGGTAGAGCTCACGGCCCGTGACCCGTCACGTATTACAGAAAGCGGGATAAGGCTTCAGGACGCGATGATGACATCGGCCTACATGAACCGCCTGACCGGGGCTTACACATTGACAACGGTGCTCGACACGGCAATGATGTATTTCAACTGGCTGGAATTGCTTGACACAAATGTAGTGGTGATCCTTATCCTGATGATAGCTGTGTCGGGATTCACTCTCGTGTCATGCCTATTCATCTTGATTCTTGAACGGGTAAGAATGATCGGCATCCTGAAGACACTCGGCGCGTCCAACAGCGAAATCAGAAAAATATTAATCTACCTGTCACAAAGGATTGTCCTGTGGGGCATGCTTGCAGGAAATGTCATAGGCATCTCCTTCATTATCCTGCAACATCACCTGCACATATTGCCGCTTGACGCCGACGCCTATTACCTCAACTATGTGCCGGTCAAGATTGACTGGATGTATATAATCCTGCTGAATTTCGGCATATTCCTTGTCTCCTGGCTAATAATCATCCTGCCGACTCATATGGTGGCAAAAATAAATCCCTGTAAATCCATACGATACGAATAATTACGGCATTACCGATAATCAATTTTGGCACGATTTTTGTTATTCAATTATATATTTTGAATTATAACTGAAAATTAGAATATTTGAACTATCTTTGTGAACAATTTTAACGATAAATGACCAACCAGACGAATATCATAAAGCTCATCACTGAGGGAATACAAGATCGCAAGGGCAAAAACATCTCAATAGTCGATCTTAGCGGGATTGAAGGGGCGGCAGCCCATAGTTTTATAATCTGCCAGGGCTCATCCACCATGCAGGTCGCCTCCATAGCCGACAGCATCAGGGAAAAGCTGCAGAAAGAGGCAGGGATAAAACCCTACAATTATGACGGCTATCAGAATGCCCAATGGATTGTCATAGATTATGGCGACACATTCGTCCATGTATTTCTTCCTGAGACAAGGCAATACTATAACCTTGAAGAATTGTGGAGTGACGCTGAAATCACCTCAATTCCGGACTTAGACTAAACCTACTATTTTATAAATCATCAGTCAGGCTACATGAAACCAAACCTAAAGAAGAAAAAGCTTAATTTCAGTCTCTACTGGATGTATGCCATTATCATACTTGTGCTTGTCGGGGTCTATTATCTCGACCAGAACTCGATTACAAAGCCTGTGACCTACTCTGAATTTGAGAAATATGTCACAGAAGGCGGCGTCGAAAAAATCGTGGTATACACCAACAAGAACGAGGCGGAGGCATTCATCACTGATTCTTTGGCGAGGAAAATATTTACACCAAGCCAGTACACCCAGGGCACTCACCAGGAGGTGAAAATCAGCACTGCAATACCAAGTGCCGACAAGCTACAGGACAAAATCGACCAGTGGCAGCAGGAAGGAGTATTCAACGGTTCCGTATCCTTTGAGAAAGGCAGCGACTACTCCGCCATGTTCTGGTCATTTGCACCTATATTGCTGCTTATCGTCTTTTGGTTTGTGATAATGAAACGCATGTCGGGAAAAGACGGTGGCGGAAGCGGTGTGTTCAACGTAGGCAAATCCAAAGCACAGATATTTGACAAAGACGGGCCTATACAGGTTACATTCAAGGATGTAGCCGGACTCTCGGAAGCGAAGACCGAGGTTGAGGAAATCGTGGAGTTTCTTAAAAATCCCCAAAGATACACTGACCTTGGCGGCAAAATCCCCAAGGGAGCGCTGCTTGTTGGCCCTCCGGGAACCGGTAAGACACTCCTTGCAAAAGCAGTTGCGGGAGAAGCAAATGTACCGTTTTTCTCAATGTCAGGCTCCGACTTTGTAGAGATGTTTGTCGGTGTCGGCGCCTCTCGCGTACGTGACCTTTTCCGTCAGGCTAAAGAAAAAGCGCCATGTATCGTATTTATCGACGAAATTGACGCTGTAGGTCGTGCGCGTGGCAGAAACCCGAACATGGGAGCCAATGACGAACGCGAGAACACGCTCAACCAGTTGCTTACAGAAATGGACGGATTTGGATCCAACAGCGGTGTAATCATCCTTGCCGCTACAAACCGTGCCGACATTCTTGACAAGGCTCTGTTACGTGCCGGTCGTTTTGACCGTCAGATATATGTTGACCTGCCCGACCTCAATGACCGTGTTGCGATATTCAATGTGCATTTACGGAAAATCAAGACCGACGACTCTCTTGATGTCGAGCTTCTGGCTCGCCAGACACCGGGATTCTCCGGAGCCGACATTGCAAATGTATGTAACGAAGCGGCTCTTATCGCGGCACGCCACAACAAGACATGTGTTGAAAAGCAGGACTTCAACGATGCTGTCGACCGCATAATCGGAGGTCTTGAAAAGAGGTCTAAAATCACGACTGACGAAGAAAAACGCTCTATCGCCGTACACGAGGCGGGACATGCCACAATATCATGGCATCTGCGCTATGCAAGTCCTCTTATCAAGGTGACAATCGTACCGCGCGGAAAAGCGCTCGGAGCGGCATGGTATCTTCCGGAAGAACGACAGATTACTCCTACCGAGGCGTTGCTTGACGAGATGTGTTCGACTCTCGGCGGACGTGCGGCGGAAGAACTGTTTCTCGGTCACATATCAACCGGGGCGGCCAATGACCTTGAACGCGTGACCAAACTCGCCTACGCAATGGTGGCATACTACGGCATGAGCGACAAGCTCCCTAACCTGTGCTACTATGATTCCACCGGACAGGAGTATGGTTTCTCAAAGCCTTACAGCGAGGAACGCGCAAAGAACATAGATGCAGAAGTGTCACGCATTATAAACGAGCAATATGAACGCGCCAAGGAGATACTGCGTAAATATGCAGAGGGTCACAAGCAACTTGCCGATGTGCTTATCGCCCGCGAGGTGATATTCACGGAAGATGTAGAAGCGATATTCGGCAAACGTCCGTGGGCTTCGCGCACCGATGAAATATTTGCAGGGAAGCAGTTGACCGAAGGCAAAAAGGACGGAAAGGAAGAAGACAGCGACAAGCAGGAAAATACACCTGCCGGCAGTGAAAACAATTCCGATGCCACCGACAAGCCGTCAGTCACCATCCCCCCTATCCCGCGTCAATAAACAATCAGACGTTTTAACTTTTTCATAAATGTATGCGCCGGATTTCGATGTCGGAATCCGGCGCATTTAATATAGCCATTAGTCCACGATGGCACAAATATCGAAATCCTTAATTTCAAGACGTTCAAGTGGCATTAATTTTAGAATACAGCCACATATTCAGCATTTCCACAGGAGAATACGACATTAGAAAAAGGACACCGGGGGATGTCACTCCCGATGTCCCCAGCCATGTATTGTTGCGCTTCGGTCACTTGTTTCGCTTCAGCGATTCCACGTAATTGTCAATGGCAACCATGCGCGCCGGAATATCTATCGCCTGCGGACAATGGGGCTTACATTGACCGCAGCCAATACAGTGATTTGCCTGTCGCAGCTTCGGGACCGAACGGTCATATCCGACAAGAAATGCCTTTCGCGCCTTTCGATAAGCCGGGTCGGTAGTGTCCTCATTGACAAAGCCTTCATTTATACATTTATTGTAATGGCTGAATATCGCCGGAATGTCAAGACCGTAGGGACACGGCATACAGTATTTACAATCAGTACAAGGGACTGTGGGGAAATGCAGTATCTCGCGTGCCGCATTCTCCAGCATCACAAGCTCTTCATCCGTGCAAGGTTCAAGCGGAGAGTAAGTGTGCAGGTTATCCTGAAGATGCTCCATGTAAGTCATGCCGCTCAATACCGTCAGCACACCTTTAGGCGTACCGGCAAAACGGAATGCCCATGAAGCAATACTGTCATCAGGACGCAGGCTCTTGTACTTCCCGGCAAGGTGTTCATTTACCTGCGCGAGCCTTCCGCCAAGAAGCGGCTCCATGATTACAGCAGGAATGCCGCGCTTTTCAAGCTCTTCGTATAAATATTCGGCATTAGTGTTTCTCGGATTGACCTCCTTTGCATGTTTCCAGTCAATGTAGTTTAATTGAATCTGGACGAAATCCCAGTGTATGCGACCCTCATCCTGCATTTTAAGGAGATAGTCAAACACTTCCACATCGCCATGATAGGAAAAACCGAGATTTCTTATCTTCCCCGACTCTTTCTCCTTTACAAGAAAATCAAGTATGCCATTATCAATATATCTGCCGTTTAAAGAGTCCATACCGCCCATGCCGATTCCATGCAGCAACAAGTAGTCTATGTAGTCGACCCGGAGCTCTTTCATCGAGTTATGATACATCGCCATAGAATTTTTTCTTGACCATGTATCGGGAGCGAAATTTGAAAGCTTCGTCGCGATAAAGTAACTGTCACGCGGATGACGGCTAAGCGCGGTGCCCATAGCACGCTCACTGAATCCTTTGCAATAAGCCGGCGATGTGTCAAAATAATTGATTCCGTGGGCGAGGGCATAATCCACCTGCCTGTTAACAGCTTCCTGGTCGATATTATTGCCATCGGCACTTTCAGTCACCAATGTAGGCAGACGCATACACCCGAACCCAAGTATCGAGACCTTATCACCCGTATTGGGATTGACACGATAAGTCATCTCCCCTCCGGCAGGGTCACCTGACGCCATTGACGAAGGGGTGTCGTTCCCGTCAGATTTACGCAGACACGACGCAGCTGTCACAGCCAGCGCGCCGCCTCCAAGTATATTAAGAAAATTACGTCTATTTATATGCTTGTCATTCATCTTGCTTCAATATGAGAGACTAAAAAAACAGTTTATTGTTATATATTGCATCATGTCTCGGCCAGGTGACAACATCAGACAGTGCGATGTATTTCATGACCTTCGACATATATTGCACTGAAGGGTCTTACCGGACACAGATTCTCACATGCCCCACAGCCTATACAGCGCTCTGTATTAACCGAGGGCACAAGTGGCGACTCTGAGTCACCTGCCACCGAGGGAATCATCGTTATCGCACCGACAGGACAGTGACGGGCACAATTGCCACACGAGACTCCTTCCGATGCAGGCAGACAGTTTTTACGCACCCAGACGGCGTGACCTATCTGAGTCGAGCTTTTTTCGGCTTTGTCCATAGGCAATATGGCGCCGGCAGGACACACGTCAGAGCAAGCGGTACACTCTGGGCGACAATATCCGCGTTCGTAGCTTACTTCAGGCTGCATGAAAGTCTTCATTTCAGCCGACGGACGAAGCACATTTTCCGGGCAGTTGCTTATACACAGCTGGCAAGCCGTGCAATGAGACGTGAAATTATTGTGGCTGCGACTTCCGGGAGGAGTAATCATTGTGCGTCTTTCCGGCTTTTTCTTGTCAATAATTACCGCAAGACCGCCATCCACCGTTTTCTCCTGGGCACGAGCCACTGCGCTTCCCGCCAAAAGAGCGCCTACGGTAAGAAACTTGCGGCGTCCTCCGTCATCGACATTCTTAGCCGCCGGCCGACGGGTATATTTTATCGCGCCTGCATGGCAACTGCCTATGCAGTCCATACACGTGACACATCGTGTATAATCAATCGTCCCCGACTTTGAATCAATGCATGACGCCTTACACTCCTTGGCACACAACCCGCACTTCACACACTTAGAGTGGTCAATCACAGGTTTTAGCCATGAATAACGGGAAAGATAGCCAAGTATCGTACCGACAGGGCAGATTGTGTTGCAATACAATCGTCCGTCAATCCAGGCAAAACACCCGACAACAATCAATGTGACCGCCGCCACGATTACCGCCGCCGGAGTGACAAAATAATCTACAGTGTAGAAAGTATAGGCATCATCGCCCTGCGACGACGCTAAAACATTGTTGATATCGACATATAAAGGCTTGACAAGCGACGACATTATCCTGCCGTATTCACTGTAAGGCTCGATGAAGGCGGCAAACCGCGCGAAGCCAAGCATGACGAGCAGGGCAAAAGTGGCGAGAAATAAAATCCTCACGACAACAAGCGGCCTCCGATAGCCAAAGCGCCTGCGCTGCTTCTTCCCAAACCATCCCCTCACATGAGAAATCACATCCTGCAACACGCCGAGCGGACACAAGACCGAACAATACACACGCCCTAAGACAAGAGTCAAAAGGAGCAGCACAACCAATACGGGTATATTCATGGCAAGCAGCGCAGGCATAAACTGCCACTTCGCAAGCCATCCCCATCCATTTATAGCCGTAGCGGTAAAATCAAGAAACAACAATGATATTGCAATGAAACAGATTATTGCAATAACCCTACGTATAGTCTTCAACATTATCTGATTGGTTTCCATTAATTTTTATTTCACAAATATAGCGAAAATAATTGTGCTGCCACAACTCATATTTCGGTATTTATTCTCAATTTTACTGATTATGCTTCAATTATGTCGCGCAGTGTGACATGCAGGCAAAAGATTTGTGACAGTCATCATTTTTTAACTCATTCTATGTCCAAAGGTTTTGCTAATTCGGTGGATTTTGAGTACTTTTGGCTTTGGAAACCGATATTCTAAATTTGCACCTGAGTGTTAGAGTTCAAGCCATTCACTATCAACAGAAGAGGCACACTGTTACAATATGACCGGCCTCTTGTCATGGGGATTATAAATGTCACCCCCGACTCTTTCTATGCGGAATCGCGAGTAAACGACACTGATAAGATAAAGAGACGTGTCGCGACAATGATCGAAGAGGGAGCCGACTGGATTGACCTGGGAGGCTACTCTTCACGCCCCGGTGCTGAAGATGTGTCGCCACAGGAGGAAATCGACAGGCTCGCTGCCGGCATGCAAGCCATACGCTCAGTCAACGCCGACATACCCGTCAGCATAGACACTTTCCGCGCGGAAGTAGCAGAAACGTCAATCACCCAACTTGACGCCGACATAATCAACGACATCTCCGGTGGCAATCTTGATGACAGGATGTTTGACACCGTGGCAAAACTCAATGTGCCTTACATACTGATGCACATGCGCGGCACACCTTCCACCATGTCGTCACTGGACCGGTACAACGATGTCACCGCGGAGGTGCTTGCCGAGCTGTCGGCAAAAATCGAACGTCTGTCACTTCTCGGGGTAAAAGACATCATAGTCGACCCCGGATTCGGATTTGCAAAGAATGTCGAGCAAAACTACACCCTGCTCCGCAACCTGAAACTTTTCAATATCCTTGACCGTCCGCTGCTTGTCGGCGTCTCAAGAAAGTCGATGATATATCGCCCTCTTGACATAACTCCTCAGCAATCACTCAACGGCACGACAGTAATAAACACCATCTCCCTGCTCTCAGGAGCGGCAATCCTGCGGGTGCATGATGTAAAAGAAGCCGCCGAGGCAGTAAAAATCATCAATCTCACATACAGGCAATGACACCATTCGGACTAAAAGACGCCCTCGACATAATAATTGTCGCACTAATCCTTTTTTATCTCTACAGGATAATGAAGGAGTCGGGCACAATCAACATATTTTTCGGTGTGCTCGCATTCATCATCGTGTGGGTAGTTGCGTCGGAAATACTGGAAATGAGACTGATCGGTACGATACTTGACAAAGTGATGTCAATCGGTCTTATAATTCTGGTAATCCTTTTTCAAGACCAGATAAAAAGGTTTCTGGTTGAAATAGGCAACCATAAACGATGGCGGTTCCTGCGTGACATGTTCCGGCATCATCACGGAAATAAAGACCATGATGCCGACATGAGGAAATGGGTTATGCCGATTGTATATGCCTGCATGTCGATGTCCAAGTCCAAGACAGGCGCGCTGATAGTAATCGAACAGTCAATACCGCTCGAACATTACGAAAAAAGCGGCGACATGATTGACGCTTATATCAATTCAAGGCTGATTGAGAATATATTTTTCAAAAATTCCCCGTTACATGACGGTGCCATGATTATAGCCCATGACCGAATAAAGGCGGCGGGCTGCATATTGCCCGTGAGCCATGACACCAACATACCCCGTTCAATGGGTCTGCGCCACCGTTCGGCACTCGGCATCAGTCAGGCGACCGATGCTGCAGCAGTTGTAGTCAGCGAGGAAACGGGAGGCATATCATTTGCCTATAAAGGCAAGATTACAAGCCGACTGTCATCAACCGACCTGGAACACAAACTATCGCAGCTCTATCAGGAGGAATAAAGTCAGCAACAGCCACACGACGACCCGGGGCCGCCGCGTCTTCTGTCATCAGGGATATTGTCACACTCCGACACGCTCTTATTGCAATCGCTCTTTAGCGGACAATCGCCACATGCATCGTCAGATTTATCTCCACCCAAACGTGAAGACCGCATGAAGCGTCGTATACAGAACACCACCGCACAGACAACAATTATCCCCACCCAGATCCACTGGAGCAGATAATCATGAAAAGTCCAACCAACGTTCACTTCAGATATTGTTTAATTCGTGATTCAAATTCTTCCTCAAAATTAGGTGTAAAAACATTATTATGCAAATTCCTGACGATTTCTTCGACATGCCAGAATCTACCGGCGCTAATCTCCCCGGGATCAGGAGTCAACTCAACATCGTCATCCACGTAGACATAATAAGGGTTAATCAATTCACATTCACGTGACGACCGGAACACATAAGGCGCAAGACTTACGGGAGTAAATCCGCTCAATCCAAGCTCTTCCCGCGCCTCACGCATCAAGGCATCCTCGACGCTTTCCCCAAAATCGACATGACCGCCTACCGCAGTGTCCCACTTACCGGGCTGTATGTCCTTTGACATGGAGCGCTGCTGCAGATACAGCCATCCCCCTTTCTTCATGACATGAAGATGCACTACAGGATGCATCAGCATAGACCCGCTGTGACATTCACTGCGCGTGGCCTTACCGACCACTTCGCCATCACTGTTGACAAGCGGAAAGATTTCCTCTTTATTCATTGCTTATATTTTTTCTTTACAAACGATGCAACACGGGCAGGCGTAAGGTCAGCCCCACACTCGGTAAAGTCAACACGGAAATCACACCCTTCCTTAAATCGACTGCATCCGTAAGCCGACCTGCCTTTCAAAAGAAAGCCTTTGCCACATACAGGACAGACTATCTCCTCAAGGCTCTTGATTCTTGGCGATGACTGACGCTTCTTGACTGAAGCCGCCGACTCCTTCTTTTTCTTTTCCGGGACTGCCTCTTCGACATTAATACGCCTTGCCGAATTATCGTTAAGCACATTAATCACAATCTCGTTTATCAGAGCCTTTAGCTCAGAGATAAAATCGGAGGCTGAAAACTCACCACGCTCGATACGGCGCAATTTGTTTTCCCAAAGACCGGTAAGCTTGGCGCTTTTCAACAATTCTTCATTTATCGTCGCTATCAGGTCAATGCCGGCTTGCGACGCCTTTATGTTTTTACGTTCGCGGAATATGTAGCGGCGCTTGAACAGCGTCTCTATGATAGCCGCACGCGTTGACGGGCGCCCTATGCCGTTTTCTTTCATCGCCTCGCGCAGCTCCTCATCCTCTACAGTCTTTCCCGCCGACTCCATCGCTCGCAGCAGCGTACCCTCGGTATAAAACTTCGGAGGCTGTGTCTGCTTTTTCAAAAGCGACGGTTCGTGATGACCGCTCTCTCCCACGGTAAACGGGGGTAAAATCTTGTCTTCGCTCTGATTGTCATCGTCCTGCTGATTACCGTAAACGACACGCCAGCCCGGCTCTACTATCACCTTTCCGGTAGACTTGAACCCGACTTTTTCCACCTCGCCAAGCACTGTCGTCGACATGAATGTACAGTCAGGGTAAAAAGCGGAAATAAACCTTAACGCAATCAAGTGATAAAGCTTCCTTTCATCACCGACAAGCCTGTCGGGAGCCTCACCGGTAGGGATAATGGCGTGGTGGTCGGTAACCTTTGAATTATCAAATACCTTCTTAGACTTAGGTATCTTTCCGGCAAGCACCTTGGCGGTCAGCGAAGCGTAAGGCTTCATCTGCCCGAGTATCACCGGTATCTTTTTATATATGTCCTCGCTGAGATAGGTAGTATCTACACGCGGATAAGTGGTCACCTTCTTTTCATAAAGCGACTGAATGTAGCGCAATGTGTCATCGGCTGTCCAGCCCCACTTTTTATTACATTCCACCTGAAGCGACGTAAGGTCAAACAAGCGCGGAGGCGCCTCCTTGCCCTTCTTTTCAGTCACATCGGTTACTATAAACGGCTTTCCCGTTATGGCTTCAAGGGCCGCCTGTGCCTCCTGTTCGGTCTTGAACTTACCGGAAGTCACATTAAATGTGACATCACGATACAGGGTCTTCAGCTCCCAGTAATCCTCAGGCTTGAAATTCTCGATTTCCAGCTGACGCTGCACGATAAGGGCAAGCGTAGGAGTCTGCACACGCCCTATTGACAAGACATTACCCGGAGATGAATATTTCAACGAATACAGGCGCGTGGCATTCATACCGAGAATCCAGTCGCCTATGGCACGTGAAAGTCCGGCATGATAGAGCCGGTCATACATAGCCTCGGGCTTCAGGTCACGGAAACCCTCCCTTATAGACTCATCGGTCAGCGAGCTTATCCACAATCGCCTGACCGGGCATTTTATCTCGGCTTTCTGCATGACCCAGCGCTGGATAAGCTCTCCTTCCTGCCCGGCATCACCGCAGTTTATCACCTCATCGGCTTCAGAAATAAGCTTTTTAATGACGTTAAACTGCTTTTCTATGCCGCGGTCGGCAATCAGTTTTATGCCAAATCGCTGCGGTATCATCGGCAATGCCCCGAGTGACCATCGTTTCCACAGGTCAGTATAATCGGCAGGCTCCTTGAGTGTACATAAATGACCGAAAGTCCATGTAACCTTGTAATCACCGCCCTCATAGAAGCCGTCCTGCCGCCTGTCGGCACCCAAAATCGCAGCAATATCCTTAGCTACGCTCGGTTTCTCTGTAATGCAAAGTTTCAAGACAGGCGCCGGTTTTAATGTTTAGTCAATGAACAACGGTCAACCCCCTTTTCTGTCGAGATAACCATTGTAGCGCCATCCAGCACCGGAGTGCGCGGAAAATCAATCTCTACCGGGATGACACCGTCATCCTCCCACTGAAACCAACGGTCAAAATCCACGCCGTCTATATCATTAGCCTTATAGCTCTTCCCTTTATGCTCGACAGTTATACCGTGGAGTTTCTGTGATGTGTGAGGTACGCCGACAAATTTGCCATACACACGCGTCAAAGCCTGTCGGTAGCTTATGCTGTCAACCGTCAAAGTAAGATGCTTTGCCGCCGAAAGACGATAGTTACGCTCAGTGCGCGCCTGTGCGGCAAAAACAGCAATCACAAGAAATGCAATCGAGATTACAAATATCCACGCCCGCATGTTACTATTTTTAAAAATCATGACTGTGTCCCCCTCTCTATTTGTTTAGCCTCATTCCAAAGTTCATCCATCTCTTCAAGAGTCATCTCTTTCAACGATCGCCCCTGCTCCTTGGATTTCGCCTCCACATAATTAAACCGGGAGATAAACTTACGATTGGTCTTTTCAAGCGCATTTTCAGGATTTATATGATACAGGCGGGCTGCATTGATAAGACTGAAGAAAAGGTCGCCAAACTCCTCCTCCATCCTGTCGTGGTCGAGCGACTCAACCTCTTTGTCCAATTCCGACAGTTCTTCTTTTACCTTTTCCCACACCTGTTCACGCTCTTCCCAATCAAATCCTACATTTGAAGCCTTTTCCTGAATCCTGTCGGCTTTTATCATCGCGGGGAGCGAGACAGGCACTCCGCTTAACACAGTCTTGTTGCCATCTTTCTCCTTTAGCTTAATCTGCTCCCAATTGAGCTCGACATCATGGGCATTGCTGACGCTGACATCGCCAAACACATGAGGGTGACGGAATATAAGCTTGTCATTAAGACGTCCGGCGACATCGGCGATGTCAAAATCACCTTTTTCCTCTCCGATTTTAGAATAAAACAGTATATGCAGCAACACGTCGCCAAGCTCTTTGGCGATATTGGGGCTGTCGTTATTTATCAGTGCCTCACATAATTCATATACCTCCTCGATAGTATTAGGACGCAGAGATTCATTGGTCTGCTTACGGTCCCACGGACACTCTACACGCAAGATGTCAAGGGTGTCGATCACCTTGCCGAGAGCTTCTAATTTTTCTTGACGGGAATGTTTCATAACATCATTTTATCTAATGCAAAGATACTCCAAATTCAGAGAAAACCGAACTTGGAAAGCGTATTTTTGTAATATTAGAGAATAAACGACTAACTTTGTCTTTGTAAACAAGAGCATTTACCATAATGAAGAAAGCTTTATTTTTTGATATCGACGGAACCCTTGTAAGCTTCAAGACCCATGAGATACCTGCATCGGCAGTCGAGGCACTGCGAAAGGCTCATGACAACGGCAACAAGATTTTCATCTCGACCGGACGACCTTATATAATAATCAACAACCTGAAGCCGCTTCAGGAGAGCGACATCATCGACGGATATATCACGATGAACGGAGCCTACTGCTTCATTGGCGACAATATCCTATATAAGAGCGCCATACCGCAAGAAGAGGTAAAACGCCTTGCCGCCATATGCGAAGAGAAAGGATATGCGTGCATATTCGTAACCGAAACGGAAATGAAAGTCGTGCAACCGACCGAAGAAGTCCACAAGATATTCAACGAGTTTCTTCATGTCGAACACATCCCCCACTCCGACTTTAAAGACGTAATCGACAAAGAGATATACCAGATGACCGTGTTCATCACCGAAGAGATTGAGCGGGAAGTGGCGGCACAAATGCCGGGAAGCGAGTTTAACCGGTGGTATCCGACCTTCGTCGACATCACGGCAAAAGGCAACACGAAAGCCCATGGAATCGAAATCATAATGGACAGCATCGGAATGCCCCATGAGGCATCTGTCGCTTTTGGCGATGGAGGCAATGACGTGCCGATGCTTGAAAAAGCCGCAATCGGCGTTGCGATGGGAAATGCCACCGATGAAGTAAAATTCCACGCCCGGATGGTCACTGACACAGTCGACAATGACGGCATCGCCAAGGCTCTCGCAAAGCTGAACCTGATATAGGACCCCGTTCCCCATAATATTTGTTAACGGGGTCTTAAATCGGTCGCGCAATCTTAACCGACAGCACTGACATTCTGCATGATTTGCAACTAAATAGTCGCAAAAATATATAAATGGCTCAGCAATGAGGCTTATATCGGAATTTTTTCGTATCTTTGCAGATATTATATATTCAATTATCAATTTGATGGAAACCAACAAGGTTCTTTACATTTCCCAGGAAATCACCCCCTATCTACCCGATAGCCCGATGGCTGAACTTAGCCAAAAACTGCCACAGGGCATTCAGGAAAAAGGCAATGAAGTGCGCACTTTTATGCCAAAATATGGCTGTATCAAAGAGCGCCGCAACCAGCTCCATGAAGTAATACGCCTCTCAGGCTTAAACATCGTGATTGATGACTCTGACCACCCGCTGATAATAAAGGTAGCCACATTGCAACCGGCGAGGATGCAAGTCTACTTCATTGACAATGAAGACTATTTTCTACGAGGACAGACAGCAAAGGATCTTGAGACTCGCCTGTCGCCTGAAGACAATGACGAACGCATAATGTTTTATGTGCGCGGTGTAGCCGAAACAGTGAAAAAACTTCGCTGGGACCCCACATTGGTACATTGCTCCGGATGGGTGTCGGCACTTGCTCCGATTTATCTGAAGAAGATATATGTGGAAGATCCGGCATTCCAGAACGCCAAGGTGGTATATTCATTGTTTGACGACAAATTTGAAGGCACCCTCGACGAGAGAATGATGGAAAAGCTGAAGCTTGAAGGATTCAGCGACAAAGACCTTGCCTCTATAGCCGGCAATCCTGTAGACTGGAAAGCGCTTAACAAGCTTGCCATAGACTATTCCGACGGAATAATACAGGCGTCGCCTGAGATCGACCCCGAATTGAAGGAATATATTGAAAAATCAGGCAAGAAATTTCTTCCTTATCCGGGAGAAGAAGGCTACGTCGACAAGTATGCCGAGTTCTATGCTCAATTATAAAAACATTCACTTATTGCATATTCAATAATGAGACTATACAGATTGATTCCTGCCGCGCTCATTGGCGCGACCCTTTTCTCTTGTGAGGAAAACGGCACAATAGGATCATCAGTCATCCAAGACAAGGTAGAAGTCCTTATCGACTCCTCCTTTACAGTGACAGGCTCTTCTGTGCTGAATCCGGTAATCCAGGCAAGAACCGACAACCAGCTGCTTGGAGTCATAGACGCCAAGGGATTCGGCAAACTGTCAAGCGACTTCATTTCACAAATGATGCCGGCAAACGCCATCGACACCACCGGCGTGACGGTCAACGACATCGACTCTCTGAAAATGTTCCTTTACATGCAGAAAAGCGCGATGATCGGCGACTCGTTAGTGCCTATGGGCCTTGACGTATATCGCGTGACAAAAGACCTGCCCTCCCCCATATACAGCAACTTCGACCCTGACACATATTATACAAAAGGAGAGAAGCTTGCCTCTACGGTTTACTCAGCGTCAGTGCTTGGCCTGTCTGACAGCCGCAGAGACACAATCGGTCTGCCCGACACCATACGTATAGTCGAGATAGACCTTCCGGTTGAGCTTGCACGTGAATTTTACACCAAATACAAGCAAGACCCGTCACTGTTCAGCGACCCGGTGCGTTTTGCAAAATGGTTTCCCGGACTATATATAAAGAACAGTTTCGGCTCCGGACGTCTCATGCGATTCTACGCCTCATTGGTGTCGATGTACTATCGCAAAACAGTGACCCTCGAGACAAAGGACACAGTCTTCAACCTGTCCAATCCGTTTCTTGCTGTCACCCCTGAGGTGATAAACAACAACAACATGCACCTTCAGGTGAGCGACGAGCTGCAGACTCTCGCCGCAACAGCCCCCGTCGTCGCAGCTCCTATCGGCTATGACACAGAAATCACTATCCCGATAAAAGACATCATAAAAAAATATCACTCAAATACCAACAGCTACAGTGTCGTCAACTCAATGACACTTGAGATACCCGCATCGGTCATCACCAATGACTACGGCATCAATCCTCCCGCCAATCTGCTTCTCGTAAAGAAAGATGAAAAAGATGATTTCTTTGCCGACCAACAGCTGTATAACAACCGCACGTCTTTCTACGCGACCTACAATTCAACGACAAACTCTTATGTATTCAACTACATGAGACAGTATTTCCTTGACATGTATGAAAAGGAGACCATAGAAGACAGCGACGGCGAATTTGTGCTTACGGCAGTCACCCCCGTTACGGAAGTATCGCAGTCAGGCTATACACAGGAGACGGTAATCATGGCGATTGTCCCCTACGTGAACACCCCCGCAATGGCAAAACTGGATCTTGAAAAAGCAAAAATCAAGCTCACTTTTAGCCGACAGACGATGTAGTATTCACAAAATATTTTGTATCTTTGCACTCGCAAATCAGCCACAATAGCTCAGTCGGTAGAGCATTTCATTCGTAACGAAAAGGTCAGGGGTTCGAGCCCCCTTTGTGGCTCAGACAGATACGGCACGGAATCAAGATGATTCCGTGCCGATTTTATTATGCCAACGCATGGATGGCGCAAAAAAGGGAGAAGACCCGTTAGGAATCTCCTCCCTGATTATATTACCACTTATTATTATCAAAAGGGAAGGTCGTCGCTGGGATCAGCCGACAAGTCGGGAGCTGCGGGTGCAGGAGGGAACGGAGCAGCCCCGGGGAAATCCTGGGGAGCAGCCGAGGGAACGCCTTGAGGCTGTCCGGCAGGCTCTACCTTCCATCCGCTTATTGAAGTAAACCAGCGACCGTTATATTCGCGGCTGTTGATGTCAAAACTTAGACGTATCTCATCGCCTACGTTAAGCGGGTACTGGTCGGCTTTCTGTCCGAAAAGATCAAAGTGAACTTTGCGGGGATATGATTCATGAGTCTCAAGCACATATTCGCGCTTTTTCCACTCATTTCCAGCCTTGGATGTACCTGACTGTTCGGGCAGGGCAAGTATGATTCTTCCTTCTATTTCCATTATACTAATCTAATTTATATTATTTTATTCAAAGATAGACAATCATTAAAGGATAGCCAAATTTTACTCCAAGAATTTTTCTACACTATCGATTTTATCATGCTTGTCATGTTTAGGACTTCTGTCTCGTTTAGCCGACTTTTTTCCTGAGGGTTTATGTTTTACAAGATAATTGTATAGGGTCTTAACCTTAGGCTCGTTTCCAAGCAGATGTTTTGTCCTGAAAAAGCACACACCGCTAACTCCATCCCGCGACAGAGCCTTCTTCATCTGCGAGATAACCACGTCGGCCGACCATCCGCCATCAATCATTTTATAAGGGGCAAGGCCTACGACCACATGTTTTCCATGAGCCGAGTTGACCCACGTGTCCATATGGTCGGAGAAACCAAATTTTTCATCCCAATACATCTGGGGGATTATCATCTCATGATGTCCCGACTCTATCCATTGCACAGGGTCCTGCTGATATGTGTCATAAGCCGTGGCATTGCCATAATTCTTCACATTCCGGTATGTGCCTATCGGCGCCGACCCTACCACCATTCCGGGACGGATCTCCTTTACCATGTCATACAGTTCGGCGACAAATGTATTGATGTTGTCGCGGCGCCAGTCATTTTTGCCCAGCTTCCTTGGATTATGCTTCTTGAACGAATTACCGTCAGGGAAGGCAGCTCCGGGATAACGCGTATAGTCAAGGTTTATTCCGTCAAAATCATATTTCTCAATCAGTTCCCGGTACAAGTCCAAGAGGTATTCACGTGTCGCGGGCAGCCCGGGGTCAAGATAGTAGGAGCCTTCAAAGCGGACACACAACCCCGACTTTGAGCGCACCGGATGCTTGACCTTATTAGAGGCATACTTCGATGAATTAGCCGCACCTCCGAGGCGAAACGGCACAACCCAGGCATGACATTCCATGTCACGCTTGTGGCACTCGTCAATGACATAACGGCACACATCGTAGCTGAGTGACGCCGACCCGTCGCCTGTCAGCGACGCCATAGCGGGCTGAAAGGAAGAGTCCCAAGCCACGTCACCGTTTGCCTGCACCTGAAACAAAATCAAGTTGAAATGAGCCTTCTGCAGGCGGTCAAGCATCTCGGACAGGAGTCTTTTCTGACTCTTTTCATCATACACGTTACCGGGCCAGTCAAGTCCACTGTTGGTCGTCAGCCACACCCCCCTTATCTCGCGTGCCGACATGCCGCATATCGAGAGCAGCAATAACAACACGACCGACAAATATTTTTTCATATAACTGTATTAAGCAATCTATTGTCTGTAAAACAAAAAATGAGTAATTTCGGAAAAATATTACAATAATAAAATTTATGAAAATCGGAAACGACTGGTGGACATCCCCTACTGAAAGTGAGTCAGGAGCCCTTGTCATGGTCACAGGACGACGAGGCATAGAGAGTGCGCGCGAAAGCGGAAAATATAACATCCGCGTGGAAATCACATGGAAATATCCCGGCAATGACGCAGGAATGCCCGACGAACCTACCTCTATGGTAATGGAGGCTGTTCAAGACGCCATGACAGCGACATTTGACAAAGACCCTGTTGCCATACTTACCGGAATCTACACCGGCGACAATGAGCGAAACTGGATTTTCTACACTACCTCGGTCCATATTTTCGAGAAGAAAATCAATCAGGCGCTTGCCCCCTTTGACCTTCTTCCGATAACCATATATACCGAAAACGATCCCGACTGGCTCGAATATGAAGAAATGCGTGAGGCGTCAGAGATAACACCGTCTGACGACTGACCCCAATCCTTGAAAAAAATCATCAATGCGGTGCAGGCAATTGTGTCAATTAAACACATAAGCCTGCACCGCATTGTTTACCGGTCGGGTCCGTATTGGTTTATACGTAGCCGCGTATGATACCTCTCTTGGCGTTGCGGACAAAAAGGATTATCTCGTCGCGCTCCTTTGTTGCAGGCAATTCCGCCTCGATACGTTCAACCGCCTCGCTGACATTAAGCCCTGACAGATACAGGTAACGGTATATTTCCTGAATGTCACGGATCTGCTCGTTGGTAAAGTTACGACGACGCAAACCGATTGAATTGACTCCGGCGTAAGCGATAGGGTCGCGAGCGGCTTTTACATAGGGGGGAATATCCTTGTTCACGAGCGCTCCACCCTGCACCATGACATGAGGTCCGATGTGACAGAACTGATGAACAAGCGTACCGCCGCCGATGACAGCAAAATTGTCAACCACTACCTCGCCGGCAAGTTGGGTTGCATTGGACATTATCACATTGTCACCAACCACACAGTCATGAGCCACGTGGCAATAAGCCATAATCAAGCAGTTGCTTCCGACTACGGTCTTACCCTTTGCCGCTGTACCGCGGTTGATGGTCACACACTCGCGTATGGTAGTATTGTCACCAACGATTGCAAGGGTCTCCTCGCCACGGAACTTCAGGTCCTGAGGAATGGCACCAATGACAGCACCGGGAAATATAACGCAGTTTTTTCCGATGCGCGCACCCTCCATAATGGTGACATTGCTTCCGATGCGGGTACCTTCGCCAATCTCTACGTTCTGGTCAATCGTTACAAATGGGTCAATGACCACATTAGAGGCGATCTTAGCCGCCGGATGAACATATGCTAAAGGTTGTTTCATATATATCTTCTATATCTTGGTCGATTTACTTATTCTTTACTATCTGAGCCATAAACTCACACTCGGTGACAATCTTCTCTCCTACGAAAGCGTATCCCTTCATTATGGCACATCCACGACGCAAAGGAGTCATGAACGACACATGAAACACGAGAGTATCGCCCGGAACGACCTTATTTCTGAATTTAACATTGTCAATCTTCATGAAATAAGTAGAATACTTCTCGGGATCATCAACTGTGCTCAACACAAGCAGACCGCCGGTCTGAGCCATAGCCTCTACCTGAAGCACACCGGGCATAACCGGCTCCTGAGGGAAATGTCCCTGGAAAAACGGTTCATTTCCGGTGACATTCTTCAATCCGACAATATAGTTTTCACCCTTGTCGATTACCTTGTCGACAAGCAAGAATGGATAGCGGTGAGGCAGCAGTTCGCGTATGCGGTTTACATCCATCAGGGGCTCTACCGAAGGATTATATACGGGAGCCTGGATTTCCTGATGCTTGATTTCCTTGCGTATCTTCTTTGCGAAAGTGGTATTGATTGAATGTCCGGGGCGGGTAGCGATTACCTTACCCTTCAACGGACGACCGATAAGCGCTATATCACCAAGCACATCAAGCAGTTTATGGCGTGCAGGCTCGTTTTCAGCAAATAGCGGGAAGTCGTTGATATAGCCAAATTCGGTCACATTCTTATGAGGCACACCCATGAGATCGGCAAGGCGGTCAAGCTCCGTCTGCTCCATCGGGCTGTCATATATTACAATAGCGTTGTCAAGGTCACCGCCTTTTATCAGATTGCCTTTTACAAGAGGCTCCACCTCGCGGACAAAAACAAATGTGCGGCTTGCACCTATCTCGCGGGAGAAATCATTAAGATGGTCGAGCGAGGCAAATTGGTTGGAAAGCACAGGCGAGTCAAACGCCACCATAGTGTCGATGCTGAATTCATCGTCGGGCAGCACTACAATAGAAGACCCGGTAGTATCGTCACGCACCTCGATTTTCTGCTTCACCACATAAAAATCCTTCTCAGCCGACTGCTCTTCAAGACCGACTTCAAGAATCTTCTCGCAATACTCCTTTGCGCTGCCGTCAAGTATAGGGAGCTCGGGTGCGTTCAACTTGATAAGACAGTTGTCAATACCAAAAGCATAAAGCGCCGCGAGAGCATGCTCAATAGTGCTGATCTTAATATCACCCTTGCTGATTACCGTTCCACGGGTGGTGGCGGTGACATATTCGGCAAGCGCATCGATTACCGGTTCTCCTTCGAGATCAATTCGCTGAAATTTATAGCCATGATTATCAGGAGCAGGACAAAACTCTGCATCTATCTGCAATCCGGTATGCAATCCTTTTCCATGAACTTTGAAGGACTCCTTGAGTGTTTGTTGTTTCATAACTATTGTATGATGATTTTATTACTTATTATTGTCTAATTCACTTTTTATGCGGCGCACCTCATCATATAGCTTGCCGAGGTTCTTTATGTTGACTGTCTGACGCGCAAAGTCTCTGCTGTCAACCGCAGGATACCCCATGATACGGCTTCCTGACGCAACATCTTTGTTAAGACCCGACTGTGCCCCGATCTGGACATTATCCCCGACATGTATATGACCTGCAAAGCCGGTCTGACCGCCCACCATGCAGTTGGCGCCGATCTTTGTCGAGCCGGCAACGCCTGCCTGTGATGCCATAACAGTGTTTTCACCTATTTCACAATTATGGGCGACCTGAATAAGATTGTCAAGCTTTACGCCCTTTTTAATACGCGTACATCCCATCGTGGCACGGTCGACAGTAGTGTTGGCTCCGATTTCGACATCATCTTCCACAACAACGATACCAATCTGAGGAATCTTATTGTATGAGCCATTGACCGGAGCAAAGCCGAAACCGTCGGCACCTATCACCACGCCGGAATGCAATATGCAATTCGAGCCGACCTTACATCCGTGATAAATTTTCACGCCGGGATACAATATGGTATTGTCACCGATTGTGACTCCGGCACCGACGTAACACTGCGGATAAATCTTTACATTCTTTCCGATCGTGACGCCATTGGCAACATAAGAGAACGCTCCTACATAAACATCGTCGGCAACAGCCACTCCGTCAGCGACATGACATGGCTGCTCAAGACCGGAAGGATGGGGCGCCATCATTTTGCTCACCATGTCAAGCAACTGAGCCACAGTCGCATATGGGTCATCCACCCTGATCAAAGTAGCCTTAACAGGGCGTTCAAGTTCAAGATCGCGCCTCACAAGCACGACAGAACTCTCTGTATCATAAAGATAATGAGTATATTTAGGATTGGCAAGAAATGAAATCGCGCCGGGATGTCCTTCTTCAATTTTGGCAAAATCGCTAACCTTGGCATCGCCATTTCCTTCTACGGTGCCGTTTACGAGAGCTGCTATTTGGGTTGCTGAAAACTCCATTGCGTTTATATGATTAAGGTCGTTTTTACATTACAATATGCAAAGTTGCGTAAAATTTTTCAAAACACAGCGATAAAGAGCCGGAAAATATAAATCGAAGCGGCAATATTTATCATATTTTCCAGCTTATTGGCAGATTTGATGCCAAAATTTAAGTATATTTGCACAATAATAATATAGAAATCACATGGAGTGTTTAACCCGATATTTCAATTTGTCAGATAAGCAGAAAGAACAATTCAGATTGCTTGGCGAGCTATATCCCGAATGGAACGAGAAAATCAATGTCATTTCAAGAAAAGACATCGACAACCTGTACGTGAACCATATACTTCATTCACTCGCCATAGCCAAATTCTTCACACCGGTACCGGGCACCACGTTTCTTGACATGGGTACCGGCGGCGGCTTTCCCGGAATACCACTTGCAATAATGTGGGGCGACTGTAAATTTCACCTCATTGACCGCATAGGCAAGAAACTGCGTGTCGCCGAAGACATCGCAAACAAAACAGGGCTTGACAATGTTACATTTCAACATGGCGACATAGGAGAATGTCGTGACAAATATGACTTTGTCGTAAGCCGTGCGGTGATGCGCCTTGACGAGCTGGTGCCTCTTATAAAGAAAAATATAAGTAAGGAGTCCAAAAACGCCTATCCCAACGGGCTTATATGCCTTAAAGGAGGAAATCTCGACAGCGAGTCGGCTAAAGTGCGCAACCCGATTATCGAAGAAGATGTGAGCAAATATTTCAGCGAGCCATTCTTCGAGACGAAAAAACTTGTTTATGTCCAAATCTGACAATACGAAGCAATATGTTGAAGATTAAACAATTCACATTCAATATGTTCGGAATAAACACCTATCTGGTGTGGAATCCGGCTACCGGAGAGGCTGCGGTGATAGACCCCGGCATGATAAACGACAGGGAGCAGGCAGCCATTGACAGATTCATATCTGACAACGGGCTTGTCGTAAGGAATCTCATAAACACCCACATGCACGTCGATCACATTTTCGGCGACCTGTATATAAAGGAAAAATATGGCGTTGACATAGCAGCCTCCCCTGCCGACAGTTTTCTGGGAGAACGCGCGGCGATGCAATGCCGTATGTTCGGACTGCCCGACGACATGGCATCGGTAAAAATCGACCGCGAGCTTAAAGACGGCGACAAGATTGACATCGGAGGCGAAACTGTCGACATCCTGTCGGTGCCCGGTCACTCACCCGGAAGCCTTGTGCTGTATTTCCCTGAGTCAAAATGGGCAATAACTGGCGATGTACTTTTCCGGCGCAGCATAGGAAGGACCGATCTTGTAGCAGGCAACCACAGCCAGCTTATCGACGGCATAACAACCAAACTGTTTGCCCTTCCCGACGACACAACTGTATATCCCGGACATGGCGACCCGACCACAATCGGAGAGGAAAAACGTGAAAATCCTTTTCTTTGATAAAAGAATGTACAAAAATTAAGAAATTCTCTAATTTTTGCACGATTTTGTTGCAGATTTAAAAGAAATGACTTACTTTTGTAGCGTCAAACAACAAAAACGATTACTAATGACTCGATTTTACGCATATTACTTTTCTTACTTTTATTTCGCAAGAAATTAAAAGCGGGTAAGCATGTGTAATTGTTGAATCAAAACATAAGTTGAACAAAACATCAAAGTCCCGCTCCTTATCACAAGGTCGGGACTTTGACTATTATATAAACAGGCTATGACAATTAAACGCGTGACAATACAAGGTGTGGCAGGATGCTATCACGACGCAGCGGCAAGACTGTATTTCGGCAACGAGGAGATTGAGACAGTACCGTGTGACTCGTTTCCCGACATGTTTGAACTTCTCGCCGATGACGCATCGATGATCGGCATTCTCGCCATAGAAAACACCATTGCCGGTTCTCTTCTGCAAAACCACGAACTTCTAAGAAAAAGTCACATGCAGATTGTCGGCGAGTTCAAAATGCGCATATCTCATACACTTGCCGCCCTGCCGGGGCAGAGTATCGACCAGCTTACGGAGGTCAACTCCCACCCTATGGCACTGCGCCAGTGCGAGCAATTTCTTCACCGCCACCCCAATCTGAAAATGATTGAAAAATTTGACACGGCGGGGAGCGCAAAGGAAATAGCCGAACAGAATCTCATGGGACACGCAGCCGTTTGCGGTGAATACGCGGCAAACCTGTATGGCTTGAACATCCTCTGTCGTGAAATCGAGACAAACAAGCGCAACTTCACTCGATTTCTCATCATAGCCGACCCGCTTATGGCGTCAGAAATGATGCCTCCGGAAAGCGAAATCGACAAAGCCTCTATCGTGTTTACCCTTCCCCACAGCAAAGGCGCGCTGTCCAAGATATTGACCATATTGTCATTTTACGACATCAACCTGTCCAAGATACAGTCAATGCCCATTGTCGGCAGAGAGTGGGAATACAGGTTTTATGTAGACTTGACATTTGACAGTTTTGCCCGATACCGACAGTCGATAGACGCTGTGCGTCCACTGCTTAACGACTTGAGAATATTAGGAGAATATAAAGCTTGCAAAAATGAAATATAACGAACTCTCTATAACCCCCGCCGACCGCGTGCTGGAGGTCAAGGAATATTACTTTTCAAGACGACTGCGCGAGATTGCGGAGCTTAACGCCAAGGGTGCCGACATCATATCACTTGGCATTGGTGGACCCGACCGTCCGCCCCATCATGACGTAATCTCGACCCTCGCGGAAGAAGCCTCACAGCCCGGCAACCACAGCTACCAGCCTTATGTAGGTCTTCCCGCTCTTAGAAAAGCCATGGCCGACTGGTATAAAAAATGGTATGACGTCACTCTCGACCCGGATACGGAAATCCAGCCTTTGATAGGTTCAAAGGAAGGTATACTTCATGTGTCGCTTACATTCCTCAATCCGGGCGACGGAGTGCTTGTGCCCAATCCGGGCTACCCCACTTATTCATCAGTAAGTCGGCTCGCCCAGGCGGAGATTTTCAATTACGACCTCACTGAGGAAAATGGCTGGATGCCCGATTTTGAAGCAATTGAAAGACTCCCGCTCGACAGGATAAAACTCATGTGGATAAACTATCCGCACATGCCTACAGGAACCCCCGCAACAATGCAACTCTTCGAGCGCATCATTGAATTTGGCAAAAAACACAATATAGTCATAGCCCACGACAACCCTTACAGCTTTATACTTAACGACAAGCCATTGAGTCTGCTCAAGGTTGACGGAGCAAAGGATATAGCCATCGAGATGAACTCAATGAGCAAGTCCCACAATATGGCAGGATGGCGTGTAGGAATGCTCGCCTCCAATCCCACATTCATAAACTGGATACTTAAAGTAAAATCCAATATTGACTCCGGACAATTCAAGCCGCTAATGCTTGCCGCGGCAAAAGGATTTGCCTTAGGCAAGGAATGGTATGACGAAGTAAATGCCGTGTATGCATCACGCCGCAAGGTGGCGGAAGAAATCATGACCGCGCTCGGATGCCGGTTTGACCCTGCCCAGAGCGGACTGTTCCTGTGGGGCAGAATCCCTGAAAGCTACGGCTCAAGCGAAGAGCTTGCCGACAAGGTGCTGTATGATGCATCGGTGTTCATCACCCCCGGATTTATATTCGGCAGCAACGGCGACAGATACATCCGCATATCGCTATGCGCGACAGAAGAAAAAATGAGGCTCGCCCTCGACCGTATAAACAAAATGAATAAAAACAAATAAACATCACAATATATTATGACCGACTTACAACCACTTTTGCAAGGATCGCTCAACGACTTGCATCCGATCATCATAGCCGGACCTTGCAGCGCAGAAACTGAAGAACAAGTGCTTGCCACAGCAAAAGACCTTGCAAAAAACGGCATTAAAATATTCCGTGCCGGAATATGGAAACCACGCACCAAACCGGGCGGATTTGAGGGCGTAGGCGCAGAAGGACTGCAATGGCTCCGTCGCGTCAAAGAAGAGACCGGAATGCTTACCTCGACCGAGGTCGCCACACGACAGCACGTGGAAGCGGCTCTTGAGGCAGGAGTCGACATATTGTGGATAGGCGCACGCACTTCGGCAAACCCGTTTGCAATGCAGGAAATAGCCGATGCTCTTCATGACGCAAAAGCTGACGTCCCCGTGCTTGTAAAGAATCCTGTGAACCCCGACCTGGAACTATGGATCGGAGCCCTCCAGCGTCTCTACAACGCAGGCATCCACAAACTGGGAGCGATACACCGCGGATTCAGCTCTTATGGAAAACATCTGTACCGCAACCTGCCTCAATGGCACATACCCATCGAGTTGCGCCGCCGCTTTCCAAATCTTCCGCTGATTTCCGACCCCAGCCACATAGGTGGAAAACGCGAGCTCGTGGCTCCGCTGTCGCAGCAGGCTCTTGACATGGGCTTTGACGGACTTATCATAGAAAGCCACTGTGAACCCGACTGCGCGTGGAGCGACAAAGCACAGCAGGTGACACCCGATGTGCTCAACTTCATCCTGAACACCCTTGTACTGCGTGACTCTTCAGTAACTACTGAAAGCCTTACGCTTCTGCGTCAACAGATTGACGAACTTGACAACGAACTGCTCGAAGTACTTAACAAGCGAATGAGAGTCTCTCGCGAAATCGGACAATACAAGAAAGAACACCGTATGCCGGTATTGCAGATAGGACGACACGATGAAATAATGCAATCACGCGCAAAGCTTGCTGAAGAGATGGGCATGAGCGGCGAGTTCATGCGCAACGTTCTCGCAGCCATCCACGAAGAGTCAGTAAGGCAGCAGATTGAGGTTTTTAACGACCGTACCCACTAAACGATTGTCATAATGAAGATATTGATTATAGGAGCAGGCAAAATGGGGTCGTTTTTCTGCGACCTGCTAAGCCAGAAGCATGATGTGGCAATCTTTGACACAGATCCGGGCAGGTTACTGTTTACCTATATGTGCCGCCGTTTCAGCAATCTGTCGGAGGTCGACGAATTTGAGCCCGACATGGTAATAAACGCCGCCACGGTAAAATATACCCTTGACGCGTTCAATGCCGTGCTGCCTCATCTCACAGAGAGATGCATACTTAGCGACATAGCATCGGTAAAGACAGGTCTTCCTGAGTTTTACGCCAAATGCGGACACCCGTATGTGTCAACTCATCCTATGTTTGGTCCCACATTTGCCTCGCTAAGCAATCTGAGCAACGAAAACGCCATAATCATCTCGGAAGGCGACCATCTCGGCAAGGTGTTTTTCAAAGACCTTTACAGCAGCCTGAAGTTGCACATAGAGGAATATACGTTCAGCCAGCATGACGAGACTATCGCCTACTCCTTGTCGATACCTTTCGCGTCAACTCTCGTTTTTGCAGGCTGCATGAAACATCAGGATGCCCCCGGCACAACTTTCAAGCGCCATAAAGCAATAGCCGACGGACTTATGAGTGAAGACGACTACCTGCTCAGCGAGATTCTTTTCAACCCCAATACATCGGGACAGCTTGAAAAGATACAAAAGAAGCTTTCCGAACTACAAGACATCGTTGAACGACGCGACACGGAAGCAATGCAGGCATATCTTGACAAGGTGCGTCAAAATTTAGTGTAACAAATTTTATTATCAAAGTGATATATCCCAATTCATTCGAGAATAAAGTAGGTTTTACAGCAATCAGGTCACTTCTCAAAGAGCGATGTCAGTCACCGGCAGGAGTTGACTATTGCGATTCAATGGCTTTCTCTACCGATTATGAGGTAGTGAAAGCCTCTCTTATCTCTACGTCAGAGCTTGTCACGATACTGGAGTCAGGCGAAGATTTTCCACTATCAGGTATTTCCGACATCTCACAACTTCTTGCAACCATACGGATTCCGGGCACGATGATTCCCGCTCAGGAACTCACTCAGGTAAGAAAAGGGCTTGAAACCATCGGAGGGCTTGTAGCCTTCTTCAATTCAAAGCGCCATGAAGAAGGTTCGGAATATCCGTATCTTGACGAAAAAGCACGACTGCTCGTGGCGTTTCCTGAGATAATCAGGATGATTGACCGGATAATCGACCGGTTTGGAAACATAAAGGACAACGCCTCACCCGGACTTGCAGCAATACGCTCGCAGCTTTCAGCCACGGCGGGCACAATCAATTCGATGATGCGCAGGGTTATATCCCGTGCCGCGCAGGCAGGCTACATTGAGCCCGACACAAATCCGGCTATCAGGGACGGAAGGCTTGTAATCCCCGTCCCGCCGATGAACAAGCGCCGCATCAGCGGTATAGTCCATGACGAGTCGGCATCGGGTAAGACAGTATTTATCGAGCCGGCGGAAATCGTCGAGGCAAACAACCGCGTGAGAGAGCTTCAACTTGAAGAGCGCCGCGAAATAGCACGAATCCTGACCCTGCTCGCCGACGACCTGCGTCCCCACATCGATGAAATCTCGGCAAGCCTTTCCATCGTGGGCGAGCTTGACTTCATTCATGCAAAGGCATTGTTTGCCCGCGAGATTGACGCCCACATGCCCATCCTTGAATCCAAGCCGGAAATCGAATGGTATCATGCCGTCCACCCCGGCCTGCTCCTCTCCCTCCGCCGACAAGGCAAGGAGATAGTGCCGCTCGACATCACGCTGACGTCACATAACAGGATTCTGATAATCTCCGGTCCCAATGCCGGCGGAAAGTCAGTGTGTCTGAAGACAGTCGGAATCGTGCAATACATGGCTCAATGCGGAATCCTTCCGCCTGTCTACGAAAACTCCCACATAGGCATATTCAGCGACATATTTGTCAACATAGGCGACGACCAGTCAATCGAAGATGACCTGAGTACCTACAGCTCCCACCTGAAGGACATGAAATATTTCCTCGCCCACGGCAACCGGTCAACACTTGTCCTTATCGATGAATTCGGAGGAGGTACTGAGCCGCAGATCGGCGGAGCCATAGCACAGGCGATATTAAAGCAGTTCAACGGAAAAGAGATGTGGGGTGTAATCACTACCCATTTCCAGAATCTCAAACATTTCGCTGAAGATACCGACGGACTGATTAACGGCTCGATGCTCTACGACCGTCATCTCATGCGCCCGATGTTCCGTCTCTCAATAGGCAATCCGGGCAGCTCATTTGCCGTAGAGATTGCCCGGAAAATAGGATTGCCCGATTATATTATCTCCGACGCCGAGGAAATAGTTGGCAGCGACTATATAAACATGGACAAATATCTTCTTGATATCGCACGCGACCGCAGATATTGGGAAAACAAGCGACTTGCCATAAGACAAAAGGAGAAAAAACTTGAAGCGCAGCTTACTCGATATGAAGATGAGGCACAGCAGTTGCGCGACAGCAGGAGAGCCATATTGAACGAGGCGAAAGAAGAAGCCAAGAAGATACTTGAAGGAAGCAACGCCTCTATCGAGCGCACAATCCACGAAATAAAGCTTGCCCAGGCTGAAAAAGGAAAGACTATAGAAGCGCGACGCAGGCTGACCGAAGAGAAAGAACGCCTCGCCAATGCTGACAGCCGGGAGCATCCGCTTCTGGAAAAAGCGCCGAAGCGTAAAAAGCCAAAGGCGGTCAATGACTCGAAAAAGACTGACAGGCCCATAAGAATCGGAGACAATGTAAAGCTTGACGGACAGGGCACTGTAGGCGAAGTGCTCGCAATCGAAGGTAAAAACGCCACAGTAGCTTTCGGCATTTTGAAAACCAACGTGAAGCTTGACCGACTGAAACTCACCATCGCGCGTGCCCAGTCGGGAGCGACAAACACGACTGCAGTAATAGGCGGAGCCACTTCCGACTTTCAACGAGAACATCAGCTAAACTTCAAGCAGGAAATAGATGTGCGCGGCATGAGAGTCGACGAGGCGGTACAGGCTCTGACATATTATATAGATGACGCCATAAGATTCAACGCCAAGACCGTAAGAATCCTTCACGGAACCGGCACCGGGGCATTGCGGCAATACCTGCGGCAATACCTCGACACTGTGCCCGGAGTAAGGTCATATCGCGATGAGCACGTGCAATTCGGCGGTGCCGGAATAACGGTCGTAGACCTTGATTAAGAGCCGACCCGACAATAGCGTTAAAACACAAAAAGGAGAGCTGTCGCTCTCCTTTTTGCCTGCTTGACAATATCAATCAGAAAAGTTTATCCGGATAAGTGCCATTGTCATGAAGCTCGGCAAATTTAGCCACCACTCCGGGACGGTCGGCAGCATATGTCACTCCAAACCATTTTGAATCAGTGTCCAGCACCTTGACAGTAGCCTCACCTGAATTAATCAGAGTGTCAACCACAAGAGGGATGAAGTATTCTGACTTCGGGGTGTTCAGGTCCTTTTCAAGGAACTTCACAAACTCGCGCTCGCTAAAGTCAAAATAATCGGGAGTAAAGCCCCAAAGATTCATTGACACCGGAGTGTTAGGCTTAAGATGACACTTATTGCCGTTTTCATCATCAAAAACAATGTCATGGTTGTCATCATAGCTTATAGCAGTGCGCTCCACAATAGATGAGAGCAGCCCGTCTTTTGTCTCGCAGACACCACGCGCCACTGAACCGTTTTCAGTCATCGTATTGCCCACACGGAATCCTACCATGCAGTAATCGCCTTTCCTGTCACGCTCACGCATAAGCTCCTTTGCCATCACGGCAAAAGCGTCACGGCCATAGAAGTCATCGGCATTGATGACAGCAAACGGCTCGTTGATAACACTCTTACCCATGAGCACGGCATGGTTGGTGCCCCAAGGTTTTGTGCGGTCGGCAGGGCATGTAAATCCATCAGGCAGGGCGTCGGTCGACTGGAAAACGACCTCCACGGGTATATGTCCTTCATATTTTGAAAGAATCTTATTGCGGAAATCTTCTTCAAAATCCTTGCGGATAACAAATACGACTTTACCAAAACCCGCCTGCATGGCGTCGTAGATAGAGTAGTCCATGATTGTCTCTCCGTTGGGTCCAAGCGGGTCAAGCTGTTTGAGCCCTCCATAGCGGCTTCCCATACCCGCCGCAAGTACAAATAGTGTAGGTTTCATCCTAAATTACTTCGTTGAAAATTTATATATGATTGTCTGGTCATAAAGTTCTCCGGGACCAAGCAGCTGGCAGGGGAAATTGCGGTGGTTTGGTGCATCAGGGAAACCCTGACATTCAATAGCCACACCATCATAATCGTTATAAGGGCGTCCGCTTTTACCGACAGGGCTGCCTCCGAGCCAATTGCCGGTATACACCTGCGCTCCGGGCTGTGTAGTCAGGACATCCAGTACCCTGCCGCTCTTATCCGACCAAAGGCGTGCCGCCTTGATTATCGTATGCTTGTGCCAGCCGTCAAGCACCCAGCAATGGTCATAGCCTTTGCCTATCTTCAGGGCATCGAAATCAGCATTAATCTCCTTGCCTATTTTCTTGGGAGCGGTGAAATCCATCGGTGTATCCTTTACTTCGGCTATCTCGCCTAAAGGAATCTGGGTGTCATCGGTCGGCAGCCATCGTGAAGCAAATAATTGCAACTCGTGGTCAAGCACAGTGCCGCTGTCCTCTCCATCAAGGTTAAAATAGGCATGATTGGTAAGATTCACGACGGTCTTTTTATCTGACTCGGCAAGAAGCTCTATTTTAAGCTCATTATCATCATTCCAAGTATAGATGACCGTCGCCTTTACCTCCCCGGGATAGCCTTCCTCGCCGTCGGCCGACGTGTATGTAAACTTGACGTGGCTCCCTTTTGCTTCCGATTCCCATATACGGTTCATGAAGCCCTCGGGACCGCCGTGCAATGCGTTGGGTCCGTTGTTAATCGCGAGACAATACTCCTTGTTGCCTATCTTAAACCGCCCTTTTGCTATACGGTTGGCATATCGTCCGGGAGTCTTGCCGGCACATGGACCGTCGCCGAAATAGTCGGCAGGATTCGCATATCCGAGAGAAACATCGGCAAGCTTTCCATCCCTGTCGGGGACTATCACACTAACGATTCCCGCACCGAGGCTCGATACCGTCACCGACGCCCCTGTCTTATTTGTTAATGTATAGAGTGTAATATCGCCCTTAGGCGATTTTACACTCTTCTTCTCAATATCCATAATTATATCTTAAATTTTTCTTGCTCCATCAGAAATCACGACATCATATATCTGAGGCTCATGACCATATTTTTCAGCAAATTTTTTCTTTGCCGTCGCTATGAAGTTGTCATACAATTCATCTTTAACAAGATTGATTGTGCAACCGCCGAATCCTCCGCCCATGATACGCGAGCCGGTGACCCCACATTCTTTAGCTATGTCATTGAGATAGTCAAGTTCTATGCAGCTCACTTCATAAAGCTTCGACATTCCTTCATGAGTCTTGTACATGCGGTCGCCTACAGTCTCGTAGTCACCCTTCTCCAAGGCGTCACATACATCAAGCACACGCTGTTTTTCCTCAATCACATATTTGGCGCGATTGTAATCTTCCTCAGAGATGCTGTCTTTTACTTTTTCAAGGTCGGCAAGCTCTGCGTCGCGTAGTGTCTCCACGCCAAGCACTTCTGCTACATGCTCACATGACGCACGGCGCTTGTTATATGGAGAGTCAACAAGCTCATGCTTTACTTTCGAGTCGACAAGCACCAGTCTGTAACCATCAAGCTTGAACGGGAAATATTCATATTCAAGTGAACGGCAATCAAGACGAATAAGATTGTCCTTCTTTCCAAATACTGATGCAAACTGGTCCATAATGCCACAATTCACACCACAATAATTATGCTCTGTCGACTGACCTATTTTAGCAAGTTCAAACTTGTCAATCTTATTGTCATTAAAAAGATCGTTAAGCGCAAACGCAAAACAACTTTCAAGCGCAGCCGATGAAGACAATCCGGCGCCGAGAGGGACATTTCCGGCAAATACGGTATCAAAGCCCTCTACTTTTCCGCCTCGCTTGATAATCTCACGGCAAACACCGAATATATATCTTGCCCATTGCTGGCGGGGAGCATCCTCCTCATTCAGTCCAAATTCAGCATATTCATCAATATCAACCGAATAAGCTCTCACCTTGTCAGTCCCGTTAGGCTTAATCTCTGCCATAATCGCCTTGTCGATAGCGCCGGGGAATACAAAGCCGCCATTGTAATCGGTGTGTTCGCCTATCAGGTTGATACGACCCGACGAGGCATATACCGTACCCGCAGTCCCGAAGCGTTCGCTGAAGCACTGCTTGATTGTCTCTTTCATGTTCATAATAGTTATTATTGTTTCAGGTTAATAATCGATGTTTACATATCGCAAATTTAAACAAATATTTCCAATACTCTATGACCGCCGCTACTTAATTACCACGATTTGGCATAAAAAAGATAAGGACACACCGAATAGTGCGTCCTTATCTTTTACATAAACTCTGATTTAGTTGCTCTTGCTCTCAACCTCGGGGGCGATGAGCTTATAGCCCTTACCGTGGATGTTGATGATTTCAATTGACGGATCATCTTTAAGATGCTTACGCAACTTGGTGATGTAGACATCCATTGATCGTGCGTTGAAATAGTTGTCGTCGATCCATATGGTCTTTAACGCAAAGTTACGTTCAAGAATTTCGTTGACATGGGCACAAAGCAGGCTCAACAGTTCCGACTCCTTGGTGGTAAGCTTAGTCACTTTGTCGTCAATCATAAGCACCTGCTTCTGGGTGTCAAAGGTAAATCTGCCGATTTTATACATCGTGATTTCCTTGCCCTTCTTACCCTTTACCCGACGCAGGATCGCTTCAATTCTAAACACAAGCTCCTCCATAGAGAAAGGCTTGGTGATATAATCATCCGCTCCGATTTTGAAGCCTTCAAGTATATCTTCTTTCAAGGATTTAGCCGTAAGGAAAATAATGGGCACTTCAGAGTTGACAGTGCGGATTTCCTGAGCCAACGCAAAGCCATCCTTTTTCGGCATCATCACGTCAAGCACACAAAGATCGTACTTCCCTTTAAGGAACGCCTTGTAACCTGCCTCTCCGTCGGGAAACAAATCGGCGTTGAAGCCTTTTGCCTGGAGATATTCTCGCAGCAACATGCCAAGATTCTCATCATCTTCGCATAGTAATATACGCAAACGCTCTTCCATAATAATTTAGTTTTTTGTGAGTGGTAATATAATTATAAATGTTGTTCCTGTTCCAAATTCGCTCTCCACGCGTATGTCGCCTTTCAGCTCCGTCACCATCTTGTGGACATAGGCAAGACCGAGACCGAAGCCTTTTACATCATGACGGTTGCCCGTGGAGACACGATAAAACTTTTCAAAAATCTTTTTAAGGTCATCCCGGCGTATACCGATTCCGTTGTCCGAAATACGGATTTCAAGACGGTTGCCCGATATATCGGCTGTAGTCACCTTTAATTGCAACGGGGCGTCCTCCTTGCGATATTTGACAGCATTGTCAAGCAAGTTAAATATCACATTGGTAAAGTGCATTTCATCCACCTCCACGATTGAATCATCAGCCGCAAGGTCGCTCACAATCTTTCCGCCATAGCTCTCGACTTTGAGCTTGAAGGTCGACACAATATTTGCGATAGCCTTGTTGGCATCAATTTCCTGTAGCCTCAAAGTTGCCTTCTGCCTGTCAAACATAGACATCTGGAGCACTTTCTCGACCTGAAAACGCAAACGCTTGGTCTCGTCATTGATCACAGTCGCGATATGCTGCATCATCGCCGGCGACTTCCTTACCGAATCGTCATTAAGCATCTGGGCCGCGAGTGATATTGATGAAATAGGCGTCTTGAACTCATGGGTCATGTTGTTGATAAAGTCATTTTTCATCTCCGTAAGCCGCTTCTGCTTGAAAGCTATGATGATTGTGTAAAGGAACACAATCAGAAGGATTATCGTGAAAATGAATGACGGTATCATCAGCTTTACCGATGAAAGGATATAATCATTTTTAGTGGGGAAATACACTTTAAGATAGTTGGTACGGCTCGCAGGGTCATTTGGGAACAATGTCTGGACAAACATATTGTTATGTTCGATATCGGCACTGTTGTAACCGGCTGACTTATATATCACCCTGCCCCCGCGGTTGACCACCGCAAACTCAAACGGCAGGTTCAAGCCATTGTTTTCAAGCTCGGAATGAAGATAGCCGTCGACCACCGCAGAGTCGGCACGCTCCTGTATGGGGCGATTGCTCGACTGGCTCAATATGTTAAGTATGACTTCATTAAGCAAGCCCCGCTGGTAAAGATACTGACCTCTTATGCTCTCCTGCATATTGCTGTAGTCATTTTTCTTAGGAGTGGCGTCGGCTTGGGGGAGCGACTTGAGATTACCCTGTATTGTAAGATTTGCCTCAAGCCCCTCGGGGGTGGTAAACGAATAGTTCAGACTGCCTATGCCGTTTCTCTTCTTGGTGTCGACCTGAGAGAAAATCGAACTTTCGATTGCAGCGGCATCTTCTTCAAGAAAATGACGGGTCTCGTCTTGCTCCAGGGTGGTGGACACGCTGTAAAGACTTCGCCTCACGCCCTCGACAAACTGGTCGTCGCGCATCCTTATCATGTCATTCATATACATGACCTGAATGTACAGTAACCCGCAGAATGTAAGGGCCATTATTATCGTCAGAAACCAAATAGTCGCTTTCTTCATTTCAATTATTATACACGCTTAATATGTAAGCTTCTTTATAATTATATAATGTTAACAAAAGCAAGCGTTAAATGTTTTATCGCCGTTTAAAAAAGAGCGCATTAAATTAACACTTAAATGCAAAATTAACATAATTGTGTGAAAATCCAAAATTACTACACATTAATTTATATAAATATCACCATTAAACCACACTCGTGGACTCTCCGGCACGTAATCATGAATCTACTCTCCATCCTCTTTCTTACATGACAGTAAACATCCCACTCTTTTTTTGTGTTATTTTATCAATTCATATTTTTTATGTATTTTTGAGCCAAAATTTATTTGTTTAAGTAGATAGATGAAGAATATCCTGTTGCGCAGTTTCTCAGGCGCAATCTATGTCGCACTTATTGTTGCCGGTGTGCTTGTAAGCAAGTGGACCGTGCTATCTTTGTGTCTGCTCCTTGTAATACTCGCTCAAATAGAGTATTTTACTCTTTGCAATCATAATGTCAAGAATCGTAATAACGGCATCTGTGTCATCGACACGTTAGGCGCCATGATTTTAGTCGGAGGCATGTGGGGCTACGTCAACTATCAGTTGCTCGCCGGTCCGGTCGTCTATCTTTTATACCTTCTTGCGCGCCTCGTGATGCAACTTTACATCAGCAAATCCACCGGTCTTGTAAATCTTGCCTATTCATTCATGGGGCAGCTTTACATAGCGCTCCCCATATCTCTCCTTTCATTAATGAATCAGCATATAGCCCTCGCCATGTTCATTTTCATATGGCTTAACGATACGGGAGCGTTCCTTGTCGGCTGTTCAATCGGGCGACATCCGCTTTTCCCCCGCATTTCGCCAAAGAAATCATGGGAAGGATTCTGGGGAGGCATTGTGTTCTGCATCGCGGCAGCACTCCTGTTCGGCACATTCTGGCCCGGGTATTTCATGGATATGCCTATCGGCAAGCTTGTAGGGATGGCATTGACCGTGTCAATTTTCGCGACATGGGGCGACTTGGTCGAATCAATGATCAAGCGCACCCTGAACGTCAAGGATTCAGGCAATATCATGCCCGGACACGGTGGCATACTTGACCGTATCGACTCACTGCTGTGTGTGCTTCCGGCAACACTGTGTTATCTGTTTTTCACCGTATATTTATAAATCTCACATAATAAATTAATCATCATTATGAGCGACCAGCGCTATGACATGAGGGGTGTTTCTGCATCAAAAGAAGATGTACACAACGCCATAAAGAATATCGACAAGGGACTATATCCCAAGGCATTCTGCAAGATAATACCCGACTATCTCGGAGGCGACCCCGAATATTGCAACATCATGCACGCTGACGGTGCAGGTACAAAATCGTCACTTGCCTACATCTATTGGAAGGAAACGGGCGACATCAGTGTGTGGAAAGGAATAGCGCAGGATGCGCTTATAATGAATATCGACGACCTCCTTTGCGTAGGAGCGACCGACAATATCCTCGTAAGTTCCACTATCGGCAGGAACAAAATGCTTATCCCTGGCGAAGTAATCGCAGCAGTCATAAACGGGACTGAAGAGCTGCTTGCCGAACTGCGTGAAATGGGAGTCACCATTTACAGCACAGGCGGCGAGACAGCAGATGTCGGCGACCTTGTGCGCTCCATAATAGTGGACAGCACCGTGACATGCCGAATGAAACGCAGCGATGTCATCGACAATGCCAATATAAAAGGGGGAGATGTCATCGTAGGGCTTGCAAGCTATGGAAAAGCCGATTATGAGAAAGAATACAATGGCGGAATGGGTTCTAACGGACTGACTTCGGCGCGTCACGATGTATTCTGTCACGAACTTGCGGCTAAATATCCTGAAAGTTTTGACGCAGCAGTTCCCGAATCGCTTGTATATTCCGGCACTATGCGCCTGCAGGACAAAGTCGAAGGCACCCCTCTTGACGCAGGCAAACTGGTGCTTTCCCCCACCCGCACCTATGCGCCGGTAATCAAGCGTCTGCTTGACGAAATGCGGTCAAAGATTCATGGAATGGTACACTGTTCAGGCGGAGCACAGACAAAAATCATGCACTTTGTAACCGACAAGCATGTCATAAAAGACAACCTTTTCCCCGTGCCGCCGCTGTTTGACATGATACAGCGTGAATCAGCCACTGACTGGAAAGAAATGTACAAAGTGTTCAACATGGGACACCGCATGGAGATTTATCTCTCCCCCGACGACGCCGCGCGCGTAATTGAAATCTCGGAATCGATGGGCATCCCGGCTCAAATTGTGGGACGAGTTGAAGACGCTCCGGCAAACAAACTTACCATCATTTCCGATAAAGGGACTTTTGAATACTAACGTCTATGAGAGGGCTGTGTCTTATCCTTCCATCGCTGATACTCGCGGCGGCATCCATGACAGGATGCCGTCACGCAGGCGCCGGTGCCGGAGACGACAACGACTCTATCGGTAAACTGCCCGACACCCTGCGCGTCGGCACACTTTACAGCCCTACATCCTATTTTATATATCGCGAAGAAAAAATGGGCTATGACTATGACCTTATTTCCGGATTTGGAAAAGACAAAGACATAGTCATAGACCTTAAAGTAGCGCCGAGTCTCGCCGCCCTTATCGAGATGGTCGACTCAGGCGACGTAGACGTGGCGGCTTACGAGATTCCGATTACTGCGGAATATCGCGGGCGCGTAATACCCTGTGGACCGGAAAACATCACCCACCAGGTATTGGTCCAGCCCAAAAGCCGTGGTGAAGACCACATCACTGACGTGACTCAGCTCGTAGGCAGAGAAATCTATGTTGAGAAAGATTCAAAATATCAACATCGCCTCAACAACCTGAACGAAGAGCTCGGCGGCGGAATCATAATCCATACCGTAGCCGAAGACACCCTCATCACCGAAGACCTCATAGAAATGGTCTCCAACGGAAAAATTCCTCTTACGGTAGTAGACAGCGACATCGCCCAATTGAATAAGACATATTACAATTCTCTTGACATCGGCATGGAAATCAGTTTTCCGCAACGCTCGTCATGGGGAGTGGCGACCGACAAGCAATGGCTTGCCGACAGCATTGACAATTGGCTTGCCGACAGTGAACCGAAAAACACTCAGGCAAGATTACTGAAACGCTATTTTGAGCTTAGCAAAGAGAATCCGGTCAACAATATCGACCTGTCAAGAGGCAAGATTTCGCCTTACGACCATCTGTTCCGAAAATATGCGCCACAGATTGACTGGGACTGGCGAATACTTGCATCGCAAGGATATACGGAAAGTCATTTTGACTCCAATGTAGTGTCATGGGCAGGAGCAAGGGGAATCATGCAAATAATGCCGCGCACCGCCACAGCCTATGGTCTTCCGTCATCAAAGATTACCGATCCGGAAGCTAATATCCGCACTGCGGTGGCAATATTGAAAGACCTTGACAAATCGCTCAAAAAGCATGTCGCCGATCCGGAAGAGCGACGAAAATTCATTCTGGCGGCATATAACTCGGGCATAGCCCATATTTATGACGCAATCGCTCTTGCTAAAAAATATGGCAAAAACCCGCAAGTGTGGAGTGGAAATGTCGAGGAAGCCCTCATGATGAAAGCCAACCCGGAGTATTACAACGACCCGGTGTGTAAATACGGCTATTTCCGAGGGAAACAGACCACACAATATGTCATAAAAGTGCTTGACTTTTATGAGCGTTGCCAAAGACAGGTGGCACTCTAAAACAATAATCTCATTAACTCAAACAAAAAACATTCTATTATGAAAAAGAAGTATCTCAGCGTCGCAGTAGTGCTTGCCCTCGCGGCATCCATGCTATCCACTTCATGCATCGGAAGCTTTGCATTGACCAACAAGTTACTGACATGGAACAAGACTATCAGCAACAAATTTGTCAACGAGCTGGTGTTCTTTGCATTCTGGATTATTCCCGTATATGAAGTTTCAGCTTTCGCTGATGTAGTTGTGTTCAACTCCATCGAGTTCTGGAGCGGAAACAACCCTGTCGCTTATGGCAAAAAGGTGATAGACGGACAGGATGGCAAATACATAGTAGAGTGTGACAAGACCGGCTACACCATAACCAGCGAGAACGACGGCAGCATCGTCCGCCTTGACTTTAATGACACTGACCGCAGCTGGAGTGTCAGCGCAAACGGAAGCGAAAGCTACAAGCTTATGACATTCATCGATGACACCCATGTAGAGATGATCGCACCCGACGGCACAATGCAGCCTGTAGAACTCTCTCATGACGGAGTGCTCGCCTACCAGAATATCGCCGCAGGAACTACATTTGCCCGTCGATGAAAATACGCTTTCTACTACTCCCTGCATTGATTGCGTCAATGCCGTCTATCAATGCAGGCGAGTTGCCTGAACTTGCCAAACCGCTCAACATCCCTTTGCTGTTGAGCGGTAATTTTGGTGAGCTGCGCAACAATCATTTCCATTCCGGTCTCGATTTCAAGACACAGGGCAGGACAGGATTACCCATATATTGTGCAGCCGACGGATATGTGTCACGCGTGGTTGTATCGCCGTGGGGATTTGGCAGGGCAATATATGTCACTCATCCTTCTCTCGGCATAACCACCGTATACGGACATCTCCAGGAGTTTGCCGACAAGATCGACCGCAAAGTGCGCGACATCCAGTATGACCGCGAGCAGTTTTCGGTTGACCTCACTTTTGAACCCGACGAGATACCTGTAGGCAAAGGCGAAAAAATCGCATTAAGCGGAAACTCCGGGTCATCAGGCGGCCCGCACCTCCACATGGACATCCGCGACACAGCGACAGAAGACCCGCTTGACCCTATGCCCTACTTCAAGAGTTACATTAAAGACGATGTGGCTCCCGAGATACGCTCAATCTCGCTGTATCCGGTAAAAGGAGAAGGTGAGGTCGACGGCAAACCGAGTCCGGAGACTCACGTCCCCGCATCGTTCAGCCGCCCTTTCACGGCATGGGGAAAAGTCATACCCGGCATCAAGGCTTATGACAAGATGACCGGAACGACCAATATATACGGCGTAAAGCATCTTTCGCTAAAGGTTGACGGCAAGGAAATTTACCGCAGGAAGACCGACCGCTTCAGCTTCGCTACAACCAAAGCGGTCAACACCCTTGTAGACTATGCCGGAGTCGTCAACAACGGGTCGTGGACAATGTGGTCCTACGAACCGGCGGCATCACCTCTCGACTATATGGTCACCACTGAAGAAAATGGCATTATCGACATCAACGAAGAGCGCGATTACAACTGCGAGTGGACTCTGACCGACGAGCACGGCAACACAAAGCGAGTGCCGTTTACGATAAAAGGCGTGAAACGCCCGATAACAGAGATTACCGCCGAAGGCGACCGTTTTAATTTTGACGGCAAAAACACATGGTCAAACGATGGCATAAGACTCGAGTTTCCCGCCGGCACTTTTTATGATGACCTGAACTTCTCGGTCAGCACTTCTCCGTCACAGACCTATCTCACCCCGATATACAAAATAGCCGACCGCACAATCCCTGTAGCCGGAGAGTATGTAATAGAGATAGACCTGCCTCACGATACAATAGCCGACAAGCAGAAATATGTCCTTGTGCGCATCAATGGCAAAAGAGTAAGCCGTGTTGACTCCAAATACAGTAACGGCACAATAACAGGCACTCCGAGCGCGCTCGGATCATTTGCTGTCACTACCGATAATGTGGATCCGGTAATAAAGCCTGAAATCCCCGCCTCATGGGGCAAAAAAGGCAAAATAAGCTTTAAAATCAGCGACAATCTCAGCGGAGTGAAAAGCTGGCGAGGCGAAATCGACGGTAAATTTGCCCTGTTTGAGCTTGACGGAAAAACCGGGCGGTTAAGTTTTGTCATGGATCCACGACGTTTTGACAAGGGAAAGCGCCACTCGGTGAGCCTGAAGGTGACCGACGCCGCAGGTAACACCGCCGACTATTCCGGTGGATTTACCTGGTGACAATGCAAACTGTCGATATTTTCTGACACTATCCGATTATTTTAACCACTTGCTTGCTTTTATAGCTACAAAACACTATCTTTGCCATATAACTAACAACACAAAATCAAAAATAATACCAACATGGAGAATGAAGATTTGATGAAAGAGGTAATCGCAAAAGCCAATACCTGGCTGGGCGACGGTTACGATGAAGAGACCAAAGTTGAAGTGCGTCGCATGCTTGACGCTGACGACAAGACAGAGCTTATCGACTCTTTCTACCGTGATCTGGAATTTGGAACAGGCGGTCTTCGCGGTATCATGGGTGCCGGAAGCAACCGTATGAACAAATATACAGTAGGAGCAGCCACTCAGGGACTTGCCAACTATCTGAAGGTCGCATTCAAGGACCTGCCTGAAATTTCGGTTGTCGTAGGTCATGACGTACGTAACAACAGCCGCCTTTTTGCTGAAATCGTAGCCGATGTATTCTCGGCAAACGGAATCAAGGTGTATCTGTTTGACAGCTTCCGCCCCACTCCCGAGCTATCTTACGCAATCCGTGAACTCGGTTGCCAGAGCGGTGTAAACATCACTGCATCCCACAACCCCAAGGAATATAACGGCTACAAGGCATATTGGTCAGACGGTGCTCAGATTATCGCTCCTCATGACACCAATATCATCGAGTATGTGGAGAAAATCGCAGGCGTAGGAGAAGTCAAGTTCCAGGGCGACAAGTCAAAAATCACTATCATCGGTGATGAAATCGACAAAAAATTCCTTGCTGCAATCAAGGGATTGCAATTAAGCCCCGAAGCTGTGGCAAAGTATCATGACCTGAAGATTGTCTACACCCCTATCCACGGCACCGGCGTGACACTTATCCCTGAGTCACTTCGCAACTATGGCTTCACCAACATAATCAATGTGCCCGAACAGGACGTTACAAGCGGAGACTTCCCCACTGTAGAGTCACCCAACCCCGAGAACCCCTCGGCAATGGCGATGGCAATCGCAAAGGCAAAGGAAGTAGGCGCCGACCTTATCCTTGCATCTGACCCCGATGCTGACCGTATCGGCTGTGTTTTACGCGATGACAATGGCGAATACGTGCTTATCAACGGTAATCAGATTGTAATGATACTCCTCAACTACATCATGACCCGTAACAAGGAGCTCGGAAAGATTACCGGCAAGGAGTATATCGTAAAGACAATCGTCACCACCGAGACAATCAAGTCTATTGCTGACCAGAACGGCTTCAAGATGTATGACTGCTACACCGGCTTCAAGTGGATTGCAGCGGTAATCCGTGAAAATGAAGGCGTAGGCCGCTATCTCGGAGGCGGAGAGGAAAGCTACGGATTCCTTGCCGAGGACTTCTGCCGTGACAAAGACGCCGTATCGGCTATCTCACTCATGGCTGAGGCACTTGCTTGGGCTAAGACCAAAAACATGAACTTCCTCCAGATGCTTCAGGACATCTATATCAAATATGGTTACTCTCATGAAGCCGGCATCTCGCTTGTACGTAAAGGCAAGTCAGGAGCGGAAGAGATTATAGCAATCATGAAGGAGTTCCGCGCCAACCCGCCCAAGCAGCTTGCAGGAAGCGACGTTGTGCTTGTAAAGGATTATGCCGACCTGAACATGAAAGACATGAAGTCAGGCGAGATAACCAAGATGGACATGCCCACTACCAGCAATGTGCTCCAGTATTTCACTGCCGACGGCACAAAGGTGTCGGTACGTCCTTCAGGAACCGAGCCTAAAATCAAGTTCTATGTTGAGGTAAGAGGTGTCATGAAAGAAGCCGCTGACTATGAAAAGGCCAATATTGACGCCAACAACAAGATTGAACAGATAAAGAAAGACCTTGGCATTGATTGATAGCCGGTCACAAAATGTATAATAAATGCTGGCGACTTCCATAGGCGGTCGCCAGCATTTTAATGAAAAGCCCAAGATGGAAGTAATCTACGAAGACAATCATTTAATCATAGTAAATAAGGCTCCGGGAGAAATTGTGCAAGGCGACAAGACAGGCGACCGCCCGCTGGTTGAAGAGCTTAAACTTTGGATTAAGGAGAAATATGCAAAGCCCGGAAATGTATTCTGCGGTGTCGTCCACAGGCTTGACCGCCCTGTCGGAGGGCTTGTTGTATTCGCCAAGACCTCCAAGGCATTGACCCGCATGAACGAAATGTTTCGCAAGGGAGAGGTGAAAAAGACTTATTGGGCAATCACGCGTAACTGCCCGCCAAAAGAATCTGACACATTGACCCACTACATCACAACGACTGAGCGCAACAATAAATCCTACGCATCGGTCAATGAGAAAAAAGGGTCACAAAAAGCGATATTGCAATACCGCCACATCGCGTCATCCGACCGTTATCACCTTCTTGAAATAAATCTTCTTACAGGTCGCAAACACCAGATCAGGGTCCAAATGTCGGCTATAGGCTGCCCCATAAAAGGAGATCTGAAATATGGCGACAAGCGCAGCAATCCTGACGGGTGCATCTCCCTGCTTTCTCATCGCATAGAGTTTATACACCCTGTCAGCGGAGAACGCATAGACATAACCGCCCCTGTGCCCGACGACAATCTGTGGCAGGCACTTACCGCCGGCATCAAGACCCGTTGAGAGTCTCTTAAATATTGAAAAATCTCACAAAGGCGTCAATCGTGTGAAGGTGATCCTGAGCCGAGGCAGTCTCGCGCACAGAATGCATGGCCCATAATGCCGCCCCCATGTCAACGCCGCGCAGGTCAATCTGAGATGTCAGTATATTGCCGAGCGTAGACCCGCCCGCCACGTCGGAGTGATTGACAAAATATTGGCAAGGCACATCCGCCTCATCACATATATTTTTGAACACCGCGGCGGAATCGGCGTCAGTCATATACTTGCAGTTGGCATTTATCTTTATCACCGGACCGCCGCCGAGTACCGGATGATTTGTCGGGTCCTGCTTCTCCGGATAATTTGGATGCAGACCATGAGCATTGTCGGCTGATATCATAAATGATTTTGCCACTCCGCGAAGGAAATCCTCCTCCGAGCCTCCGAGAGCCATGATTATGCGTCGGCACAGATTCTTCAGCACAGGCGACGCCGCCCCCTGCTTAGTGCCAGACCCCGTCTCTTCATTATCAAATATAGCCATGATGCGGGTCTGGCTGCAATCTCCGTCAGCGCTAAGCAACGCCGAAACTGCGGCATGCACCATAGAAAGGTCATCAAGTCTTCCCGAGGTGACAAACTCGCTTCCCGTTCCGAGCAAACATGCCTGGGTCGTGTCATAAAGCGACAGGTCAAAATCAATGATGTCGGCGGGATTGACGTCAAGACGCTCGGCGACAAGCCGCAAGAGGAAACCCTCCTTTTCCGCACGGTCGTTTATCATCCCTATCACAGGAAGCATGTCTTTTTGCTTGGAAAGCGGGTTGCCGTCATTAACACTGCGGTTAAAGTGAATGGCAAGGTGAGGTATGGTAAGAAGAGGCTCTTCAAATTTGACCAGCCTCGTTTCAGGAGCAAACGGGTCAGCGCTGCGCAACACCACCCTTCCGGCAATCGACAACGGACGGTCAAACCATGTATATAGAATCGGTCCGCCATATACTTCGGTATTTAGCTTCAATATACCGCCGTCAGATACCATTTCCGGATTAGGCTTAATTCTGAATCCGGGAGAGTCACTGTGAGCCGATATTATACGGAAGCCGTCACTCGGCGCCCCGTCTCCAACGATAAAGGCAAATATTGCCGAGTCATTTTTTGTCACATAATACTTGCCTCCCCACTCAAGACACCATTTGTCCTGAAAGTTAAGCATCGTAAACCCGGCGTCGTCAAGCATAGCCTTCAGCGTATCTACCGCATAAAAGTTGCACACGCTTGAATCCAAAAACTCCATCAGCCCTTCGACTGTAGCTCCATATTTTGCCATATCTGTTATCTTTAAGAAGTATAACGCAAATATACAAAATCCGACATCACGCCGCCAAGTTTTTTTACACAAAAAACATACATAAACAATATGAGACAACCCGTTGCGTTACTCATATATAAACTCAGCTCTTTTCATCAAGACATGAACAGAATATATATACTGCTTGCTGCTATACTAACGATGGCTGCGACATCATCCTGCAATCATGGCAACAACGAAAATCCCTATGCCGAAGTAGCAATAACAAAGACATATGAGTCTGATATTCTCGACATTGACTGGGATAGCGCAGAGCAGTCATTGAAAGAACAGGTCAAGTCGGCAGTAAATCATACTTATATTATCAACTCTGCTGAAGAGATTCCTGACTTCCCTTTCTTTCCCATACCAAAGCAATTTCTCGAAATCGATTATTCCAAATACACCTTGATTGTCGACTATGATGCTGTAACATTACCGATATTAAGTGTGAGTCACCGGTTTTATCTTGACTACAACCGTGACATGTATGTATTGTCAACGACCTATACAGTCAGGACGGCGTCAGGAGATTCCGAATCTCATCTGTTTCTGACTCGCAATGCCATTCTTGTAGACAAACTTCCGGCGCAATCAACAGTCACCACTAATTACGGACTTAATTCCCCCGACATCTGGGACTAAGCATCATCTTGCCGGGATAGAGGATTCACTTATATAGCCGGCGTCAGCGTCTGTTATGATAAGCACGCGGTCATTTCCTGCGCCTTCAGGCACACCGGCATAGTGGAATCCGGCAACTCCTCCGGTATAGTCTCCGGCATAAAGAATTGTACCGTCAGTCACGTCATACCACCAGGCCCGCTTTTTATCGCCTTTGATTTTGTCAAGATTCACCATAAACCGACGATTGGTATATGTGTACAGAATCATCCAGTCACGACCGCGCGCAGCTACAACCCTTTCATATCGTTCGCCGTTCTCTCCTGCAACAATCTCCTGATCGGGAATAAGTTCATCATACGGCAGCATCTCCATCAGTCGGCGCAGATACTTCATCTGATTATATCCCGGATCCTTCATGCCCTCACGCCATGTCTTGACAGCGCCATAGGCTCCGACCGGCTCATCCTTTTTCATCTGCATTACGGAAGAATGTCCATAGGTGTGACCTGCCGCGCCTGAAATCACCGACCAGTAAGCATAACGCCTCACATCAGGAGCCTTCCACCAAGGCTCGGATGGGTCATGCAACCCCTGAGGGATTTCTTCATAACTCGGCTCGGCATCAATCACCGGCTTCAGCGGCGACATCGCCAGGGCTGCCTCGACATATCTCCAATTGTCCTCAGCCTGAGAAGCCTGCGCCCTGTCATCGCCATCACCACGAGTCTGGTCATATCTGCGATGTCCACTCTGAAACATATTGAAATCAAGCCACGCTGCATCATGAAACCATTCAACGGATGATGTGCGCCCAAATGGATGAAAACTCATGAGATGACGTCCGTCGACCTCCTTTATAGACTGCGCGAGCGCCTCCCAAACCTCAGTTTTGACATCACCACGTATGTCACCACCGATTATCCAGATTATATTTGGCTTATCCTTATACCTCCCGGCAAGAAACCTGCCGTAGCTACGCGCCTCTGCCTCATTCATTTTGCCACTCTTGACCAGTCCGCCCCATATACACACCATACCTATATATATCCCACGTTCAGCAGCACGGTCAACGATAAAATCCATGTGCCGCCAATATCCGTTATCACCGTCACGATCCACGTCAGAGAAGTCGTAGCCCGACGGATGGGAACTGCATCCATACACGTTTGTGGCAGGGACTCCGTTTACTGTCTGCACCTGCACGACATTAAATCCCGCATCTGCCACACCGTCAAGATATTCAACCGCTTCGTCCCTGTCAAGTCGCTCCGGAAGAAGCCAGCCGGTATCTCCCATCCAGAAAAAACGTGTACCGTCGTCATGACAGAAATATCTCTCTCCGGCAGCGACACGCAGGTCACCATGCTCCCAAGGGACACCGGCAAACAATTCTGACCGGCAAAACAAAACTGCAATAATTAAGTGTAAGATAACGATTGTACGTGACATCAGCTATGATTGATTTAAGTTTATGGCAAATATACGCATAAGTTTCCGGAATCCAAACCGGCATATCAATCCCGCCGCTATCAGTTAATGAATGTTAATCACTTGGAACGTGTCGGTTAATGATGGTAAATTTGCATAAAAATTACCTTAAACCATGAACAAGTTGCATTTCCTGCTGATTTCACTCCTCTTGCCATGTTGTCTTAACGCACAAGACGACGTCCTTGACGCGGCAATCCGCACTAATGACTATTTTATGGCGAAATATGCCGACCCGACAGAGCCGACAAATGTAAAGCGTATACGCCCGAGCAATCTGTGGACCCGCGCCGTATATTACGAAGGGTTGATGGCTCTTAATGAAGTGGCACCCGAAGCAAGATATATCGACTATACCGACCGCTGGGCAAATTTCCACCAATGGACTCCGCGCTACGGCATCACGACCACCCACGCCGACGACCAGTGTTGTGCGCAGACATATCTTGACCGCTATATCATGACAGGCGACACAGCATGTATCAACCGTGTAAAGCAAAATCTTGACCACCAGATGGCATCAGGGAAGGTCGACTACTGGACATGGATCGACGCGATACAGATGGCAATGCCGGTGTATAGCAAATATTACAGGATATCAGGCGACCGCAGCTACATGGACTACGCCATCAACGCCTACAAATGGAGCCGTGACACCTGCGGCGGCGGACTTTTCAACACAGCCGAAGGGTTATGGTGGCGTGACAAGGATTATGTGCCCCCCTATAAAGAAAGCGACGGGAAAAACTGCTACTGGAGCCGAGGCAACGGATGGGTATATGCCGCCCTCGTAAGGGTGATGGAAGACCTGAAGCCCGATGACCCGTACTATGAATATCTGAAAAAGGACTTTATCGCCATGAGCGATGCCCTTGCCGCCTGCCAGCGTAATGACGGATACTGGAATGTAAGCCTCGTTTCTCCGGTCACTTATGGCGGACCGGAAATGACCGGAACCGCATTGTTCCTATATGGAATGTGTCGCGGAATAATGGAAGGATGGCTTGACCCCGAGCGTTTCCGTCCGGTATGTGACAAAGCATGGAAGGCACTTGCCGCCTGCCTGCACGACGATGGTTTCCTCGGTTACAATCAAGGCACGGGCAAAGACCCGTCGGCAGGACAGCCTGTTACATTCACAAGCATACCCGACTTTGAGGATTACGGCACAGGTTGCTTCCTGCTCGGAGCCACGGAATATTACAAACTACTGATGCGCGAAAAATCCCCCGGCTGGCCTTTGGCTAAGCCGGAGGCACGCGCCGGCACAAGATGGTGGTGGCCCGGCTCTGCGGTAGACACCGATAACATCACATGGAATCTCGACCTGTTTTCAGCCTGCGGCATAGGAACGGTCGAGATTACTCCTATATATGGGGTACGTGGAAACGAGTCAAACGATATTGATTATCTTTCACCAGAATGGATGGACATGCTGCATCACTCAATAAATGTGGCAAAAGAAAAAAATATGCGTGTCGACATGAACAACGGCACAGGGTGGCCTTTCGGAGGTCCTTATGTGCCTGTTGAAGAGGCGGCATGCAAGGTGATTTTCCGCGACACGATTATTAAATCAGCTGCCGGTGTAGACCCTGCATCGGTGATATTCACACTCCCGGAGAAAGAACGCGCCCACGCAAAATTGCAATACACCGGCGTCTACCCTTGTGGGGAAAAAGACTCATGGCGTGTAATCGCGGTCTACTCGGCACCGACAATGCAAAAGGTAAAACGCGCTGCACCGGGTGGAGAGGGACTCGTGATCGACCACTTCAGCCGTGAAGCCGTAAAGCACTATCTTGAACGGTTTGACAAAGCTTTCTCCGGGTCAGGAACTCCCTACCCCTCGGTATTCTTCAACGACAGCTACGAAGTGTATGGCGCCAACTGGACGCCCGCCATGTTTGAAGAGTTTGCCAAGCGTAGAGGCTACCGTCTTGAGGATAAACTGCCGGAGCTTATCGGATATAACGACGACGGCAACAAGACTCTTGCCGATTACCGCGAGACCCTCGGTGAACTGCTTTATGAAAACTTCACTTGCCAATGGCATGACTGGGCGGCGGCACGTGGCGTAAAGGTGCGCAACCAGGCACATGGCAGCCCGGCCAATCTTCTTGACATCTACGCGGCAGTTGATATTCCCGAAATAGAAGGATTCGGACTGTCAGATTTCAACATCAGGGGACTCCGCACCGACCCCGGATTCACCCGCAAAAACGACAGCGATGTATCGATGCTGAAATATGCTTCATCAGCGGCACATGTCACAGGGAAACCCCTTACATCAAGCGAAACGTTTACCTGGCTTACAGAGCATTTCCGCACCTCGCTATCACAGATGAAGCCTGACCTTGACCTTATGTTTACCTGCGGAGTCAACCATGTGTTTTTTCATGGTTCATGCTATTCACCTGCCGAAGCGGAATGGCCGGGGTGGCGTTTCTATGCATCGGTTGACATGACACCCAACAATTCAATCTGGCGTGATGCACCCTCATTGATGAAGTATATCGAGCGTTCACAGAGTTTCCTGCAATACGGCGACCCTGACAATGACTTTCTTGTTTACCTGCCGGTACGCGACATGTGGCGGAGCCGTCTTAAAGAAAGAGAAAAAGGACTTCTCATGCAGTTTGACATCCATTCCATGTCAAAGAAAGCGCCTGAGTTTATAAAAAGCATCATAAAGATAGACAGTCTCGGTTATGACTGCGACTATATTTCCGACCGCCAGCTTGCCAACGTCAGACTTCATGGAGAGCGTCTTTTTACAGAGGGAGGCGCGGCATATCGCGGCATAATAATCCCTTCCGGGACCACTGTCACTCCGGAAATGAAAGAATTCCTTGCCTCTTTCGGTAATCTTGTCATATATGGTGAAGACGAGGCCGACCTCGCGGCATTAGCTCAGCCAGAACAGATGAAACGCGATTGCGGACTGCGTGCCATACGCCGCAAAAACAGGACCGGCAACCACTACTTTATAGCCAACCTTTCAGGCGACAATGTAGACCGATGGATCAAGCCTGCCGTAGAGTTTAAAGATGCCGCATGGTTTGACCCGATGAACGGCAATATTACCCGTGCAGAAATAAGCGACGGCAAAATAAGGTTCAATCTTCTTAGCGGAGAATCGCGCATACTGCGGACCTACACGACTAAAATCGGCCCGGCCGCGTCACCGGCAACCGACAATATGCCGCTGAAAGTCATTGACCTCACCCATAACAACTGGAATCTGGCATTTGACGAAGGCGCCGCCGAAGCAGGCAATATCCACAAACTGCCTGCGGTACAATCGTGGGAGACTCTCGGCGACAAAGAATCGGTAATGATGGGGACAGGCATCTATACGACAAGGATAAACCTTGACAAAAACGACAGCAAAAGAGCCTGGAGAATAGACCTCGGAGATGTCAGGGAAAGTGCCCGCGTATATATTAACGGAGAGTACATAGGATGTGCCTGGGCGGCTCCCTACATACTCGATTGCGCAGGCAAGCTGAAAAAAGGGAAAAATGAACTACGCATTGAAGTAACCAATCTTCCCGCCAACCGCATAGCCAACCTCGACAAGAAAGGCGTTGACTGGCGCATCATGAAAGAAATAAATGTAGTTGACATAAACTACAAAAAGACAAGCTACGAGGGCTGGACACCAATGCCTTCAGGACTGAGCTCCACTGTAAAGCTAATCAGCGGAGCCAATGGTAACGGAAACTGAAAACTAATAATATTTAACCTAAATCGATTCAATTTAAATGAGGCATTCATCATTGTTATGTTTAATCGCGCTTGCGGCAATGCAAGCCACCGGTGTTTCGGCGACAACAATTCCTGCCGACTATGAATTTGCATCAATGTACCGCGAAATACCATTTGAGATGGAGCCGGTACACCGACCGGTAATTCCCGCTTATGAGATTTCAATCACCGACTTCGGAGGCAACAGCGACGGACACACTAAAAACACCGAGGCTTTTGCATCGGCAATGAAACACCTTTCTGAAAAAGGAGGCGGCAAGCTCGTAGTTCCTGCCGGAATATGGTATACGGGACCTATCGTCTTCGAGAGCAACGTTGAACTCCACTTGAACAGCGGCGCGCTGATTCTTTTTTCATCTGACCGCGAAGACTATCCTCTTATTGACGGCTACTTTGAGGGAAACTCGGCAAAAAGATGCCAGTCACCTCTGACTGCGATAGGTAAAGAGAACGTCGCCATCACCGGATTTGGCACAATCAACGGAAACGGTGGTCACTGGCGTCCTGTCAAAAAGGGCAAAATGACCGACTCGCAATGGAAAGAGCGCTGCAAGACCGGTGCAGTCGGGGCAAAAGGCGACGTGTGGTACCCTTCCGACCGCATACGCGAGGTGTCGGAAGACAAATCATTCTTAAACAAAGCATACTCCGGCAATAATCAAGCCGACTGGGAATATGTACATGACTTCTTGCGACCCGTCATGCTGTCATTCTCCAATTGCAAGAATGTGCTTCTTGAAGATGTGACCTTTGAAAATTCGCCAGCATGGAACCTACACCCTATTTTGTGTGAAAATGTAATCCTCAACAGAGTCACTGTACGCAACCCCTGGTTTGCACAGAATGGCGACGGTCTTGATGCCGAATCATGTAAAAACGTGCTTGTCAACCGTTGCTCCTTCGATGTCGGCGACGACGCCATCTGCATAAAGTCGGGAAAAGACAAAGAAGGTCGTGACAGAGGCGTGCCATGTGAAAATGTGCTTATCAGCGATTGCACCGTGTATCACGGACATGGAGGATTTGTAATAGGCTCTGAGATGTCGGGCGGCGCGCGAAACATATTAATCCGCAACAGCACGTTCATAGGCACTGACTGCGGACTGCGCTTCAAGTCGACACGCGGCAGAGGCGGAATGGTCGAATCAGTATGGATTGACGGAATCAACATGGTTGACATCGCCGGCGATGCCCTGATCTTTGACCTTTATTACGCCACAAAGGCTCCCGTGGAAATGATGCCCGTAACAGAGGAGACACCATCTTTCCGCGACATTTACATCACCAACACAACATGTCGCGGTGCAAAACGCGCCATGTTCTTCAACGGACTGCCCGAGATGCCGGTTAACAACATCTCTGTCAAAAATTCACTATTCAGCGCCGACACAGGTGCCACAGTAAATTTTGTCAACGGTCTCACATTTGACAACGTGACTATCAACCACGCGACAGGAGAGCGCATCACTACACGTGACGTGACAAATTTCACTGAAAAATAAGCAGCTCCGCCTATATTGATTAGACAAATAGCCTGAGTCAATAAACAAAGAGGACCCGACAGCAGTCAACGCCGGTCGGGTCCTTTTTTATCGTCGCCTCACTTGTGTCAGAACACAGAAAGAAGATATGAGGCAATAGCCCTTCTTACATCCGACACCTTGCAGGTAAATCCGTTGACCATGACTACCACGACATGGGTCGGGCGTCCTCCGGCATCAAGCTTATAGCCGGCATAACAAAGCACACCCGACATACTTCCCGACTTCAGCGCAAGCCGCCCCTTCAGTCGCGTGTCGGCAAGCAGACCGGCTACCGTACCCTCTTTTCCCACCTTGGGAAAAAGCTTTACATATTCCTGTCGCGACGACATGTCACGTAAAAGCGAACCAAGAAATTTTGGCGACAGGCGATTGGTCACGGCAAGACCGCTTCCATCGGCAATCTTGATTGTCGCCAGGTCATAACCCTTTTGAGAAAGCAACGCCCGCTCCTTCCTTACGGCATCGGCAAAGGTGCGGTCGCAGTCATCGTGCAAAACAAGCGACCGCAACATGCCCTCGGCAAAAAGATTATCGCTTTTAAACATCATGACCCGCAATATCTCGTCACGCAAAGGAGATGTGTGCTCCATACGCTTTCTGTTTTCTCCCTCTTTAATATCAAGGTTGTATCCGATAGCGACACCCGCCTCTTCAAGACCCGATTCCAGATCATGATACAACGCCATCCAGGGCACAGGTATAGAATAGCGGGATGTATAACCCTTTGAGCCTGCCACCGTACCGGTAAGGGTAAGCACCGACGACCCTTCTCCTCTCATTGCCATGACATCACCACGCTGCCCCTGACGCAGCCTGTTTATGACCTCCACATCATAAGGAGCGTCATAAACCGGTTCACCGGGATATACGGTCATAGAAAAACTGTTGTCCTTGTAATTGACGCCATATAATCCCGCGCCATACTCCCAGGGAGTGTCTTCAAGCAGCCAATAAGGCGAGACCCCTATTGCAGGATAGAGAGAGGCGTCAATTATAATGTCGCCTGCTATCGAATCAACCCCTTGACTTTTTACCCAGCCACACACAGAATTTACAAAACCGCTACGCGACTTAAAATGTCGCGACTCAAGCGTAGGGTCACCACCGCCATATATATACAGATTGCCTTCCAGCACACCGGCTGTCACATCACCCGATATTTCAACAGGGGTAATGAAAGGCGATGTACCGCGGAGCGACATCACTGCCGATGCAGCCGTCACACACTTCATTGTGGAAGCAGGTATAAACACTTGATTCTGATTGTATGACGCCACGACCTCGCCTGTTGACAACTCGGCGATATATATCCCTGTCGATGCAGCTTCACTTCCTTTGAATACAACAGGAGCGGCAGCCGCATAAAAACTAAAAGCCAGCGTCATCGACGCCAGCTGTATAAATCTTTTAATCATCTGAAATATCAGCTTTATTCAATTGTGTATTTTTGAGTAAAATAATTAGTTCCCTGTGATTTGATTACAAAGGGTTCAGTGTCTTTAGCCACTTCTATTGACAGAAATGACACAGCGCCGCCGGTCACATAGCTCACTGTAAGACCCGCTTTGAAACCACGTTTTACGGGACCTATACAATATTGAAACTTACCGTCGGGCATCGCGGCTTTCAGATAAGTATTATCACCGGTCTCATCGGTAAAATACATGTTCACTTCCTTTAACGGCTCAGCTATGGCGGTGTAACGTACATAATATTCTGACTCCGGCTCATCACTGTCACACGCGATGAACACTGAAGAAACACTCAAAAGCAAAAGCAATCTAAATATTGATGTCATATATCAGTAATTATTCTTATTCAAAGACAAATTTACATCATTTTAATAAAATTATCGTGGCAATGTGGCAATTATGTGACAAGAAATCACTAATTTCGCACAAACAAACTACATTTGTGCAATTATGGTACTTAAAACTCGCGAAAAACTAATTGATGTGGCTCGACAGCTCTTTGCTCACAAAGGCATCGAGAACACAACCATGAGCGACATTGCCAATGCATCAGACAAAGGCAGGCGTACCATATACACATACTTTAAAAACAAGCGTGAGATATACAACGCCGTAATCGAGAAAGAAAGCGAACAGCTCGTAGCAAGACTCCGCAACGTAATCACCACCGACATGTCGCCGGTAGAAAAGTTGCGTCGTTTCATTGACCTGCGCATAGATGTGGTGGCTGACGCAGTAGCCCATCATCATGACAACACTGTGTTAAGGTCACTGCTGATGCGCGATGTAAAACGCATGGAGCGCATAAGGCAGCTCGCTATCGAAAAAGAGCTCGACATGCTGAAATCCATCATACGGGAAGGACTGGAAACGGGAGATTTCGACCCTGACAAGGTAGACGGCGTGTATGCCTCGATGATCATGCTGTTTCAAGGTATCGAGCTTTCCTACATGCGCAATAATTTCCACCAGATAGGAGTGGATCCCGCCCGGATGAGAGAGCAAGTGAAACAATATATAATTACTGCAATACAAAAACTTTAAATTTCATAGAACATGTACATTAATGCCACCGGTTATTACATCCCTTCAGAAAGGGTTGACAACGAATATTTCAAAGATGTAAACGGACTTACAAGCGACTGGATTTATAAACGCACAGGCATAAAGTCACGTTCAAAGGCAGGAGCCGGAGAAGGTCACAACTCGATGGGTCTTAATGCAATCGAAGATGCTATCAAAAACCTGCCCTACGACATCAAGGATGTCGACCTTATAGTATCGGCCTCCTACTCGCCTTATGACACTGTAGCCACTCTCGCTCACATAGCCCAGAGGAAATATGACATCACCGGAGCCAAAGCGGTATATGTATCTGCCGCCTGCTCGTCATTTGTAAACGGACTTGAAATAATCGAGACATATTTCGCGGCAGGCAAAGCCAAGAAAGCCCTGCTGGTATGTTCCGAGCACAACACATATTACTCCAATGAGCATGACCCGAAATGCGGTCATCTATGGGGTGACGCAGCTGTCGCTTATTTCCTTTCAGCCGACAAGGTTTCCGACACAGATGTAAAGATCAAAGAGATATATACCTGCGGGCTCGGAAATGTAGGGAAAGGTCCTGAAGGTGTCATCCTTCGCCCGAAAGAAGGTGGCATAGAAATGCCCGACGGCAAGGACGTGTTTGTCAACGCATGCTCCTACATGATTGACGCTCTTGACCACGTGACAAAGCCGTACGGCATGACTCCCGGTGAACTCGACCACATCATCACCCACCAGGCAAACAAGCGAATCGTGGCACAGGTAGCCCACCAGCTTGAACTTGATGATGACCATTTTGTCAACAATATCGAAGAGCTTGGAAACACCGGCTCGGCAAGTTGCGCGCTGGTATTCGCCCAGAACCGTGACAAGTTCAAGAAAGGCGAAAAAATAGGATTGACCGTATTTGGCGGTGGATATTCCTGCGGTGCATTTTTGGTAGAAATCTAATTTATAGTTAAATTTGCCGACAATTTACAATAAAGCATTTAAGAGTAATACACATGAAACTTCTTGAAGGAAAAACCGCGCTCATCACAGGTGCAGCCCGCGGTATAGGAAAGGCACTTGCAATCCGCTTTGCACAGGAGGGTGCCAACATCGCGTTTACCGACCTCGTGATTGACGAAAACGGAAAAGCGACTGAAAGAGAAATCGAGGCTCTCGGAGTCAAAGTAAAAGGATATGCATCTAACGCTGCCGACTTCAACCAGACTAAGGAAGTAGTCGCTGAAGTACATAAGGATTTCGGCTCAATCGATATTCTTGTAAACAACGCAGGTATCACTAAAGACGGTCTTATGATGCGCATGACCGAGGCACAGTGGGACGCTGTAATCGCAGTCAACCTCAAAAGCGCCTTCAACTTCATCAACGCAGTGCTTCCGATCATGATGCGCCAGCGTAGCGGCTCTATCATCAACATGGCTTCAGTGGTAGGTGTACACGGAAATGCAGGACAGGCAAACTATGCGGCATCAAAGGCAGGTCTTATCGCTCTTGCCAAGTCTATCGCCCAGGAAGTAGGCTCACGCGGCATCCGCGCAAACGCTATCGCCCCCGGATTTATCGAGACAGCAATGACTGCCGCCCTGCCCGACGACGTTCGTGCCGAATGGGTAAAGAAAATTCCTCTGCGCCGTGGCGGTCAGGTAGGCGACATCGCAGATGTTGCCGTATTCCTTGCTTCCGACATGTCAGGCTACGTTACCGGTCAGGTAATACAGGTTGACGGCGGTATGAACATGTAATCAGAAGTCGAACCATCGACCGACAACATATCAGTTGTGTAGCTTCCACTAACAGGTTGCCACACAACTGATTTTCCATTTAAGGATTTACCCCTTCCACACTTCTCCCCTATCAACTCAACCAAGCTTGATGGCAAAGCGTTTATACCGTATCATCCATTTATTTGGCAGATTGTCATATTTTTGGTAACTTTGACATGAAGCAAAACATATAGCTATATGCTGACATACAATACACAACTGAAGAAACTCATATTGCCTGAATACGGCAGAAACATACAGCAGATGGTGGACTACTGCGTCTCGATTCCCGACAGGGAAGAGCGCACCGTGTGTGCCCACTCGATTATCGCGTCAATGGGAAATCTGTTTCCGCAGCTTCGCGACACGGAAGACTTCAAGCACAAATTATGGGACCATCTCGCAATCATGTCTGACTTCAAGCTTGATATAGACTATCCCTACGAAGTAATAAAGCCGGAAAACCTCGAATCACGTCCCGAGCCGCTGAACTATGAGCTTTCTTCTATAAAGCTCCGTCATTACGGCAAATACATAGAGCTGATGATAGCAAAGGCGGTATCGCTTGAGGAGGGAGAAGAGCGCGACGCACTTGTTATCCTTATCGCCAACCACATGAAAAAACTCATGCTTGCGGTCAACCCCGACGGGGTCGACGATGCCAAGGTGTTCAAGGATCTCGCGGCCTACAGCCACGGGGCGATAAGGCTTGACCCGGCGACATGTCGCCTGCACGAGTTCAAGGCGGCTCCCACACCTCAGACTTCGGGAAAGAAGAAAAAGAAAAAATAAACTGTTTTACACCATTATACAGAGCCATGAGCACATTTATTGTAGAAGGCGGTCACACTCTGCAAGGTGAAATTACACCTCAGGGGGCAAAAAATGAAGCACTTGAGGTAATATGCGCCGTACTGCTGACTCCTGAGCGTGTCGTGATTGAAAACATTCCTGACATCCTCGACATAAACAATCTTATTTCAATGCTTGCCGACATGGGGGTAAAGGTTGAACGCCTTGCCTCCCACTCCTATGCCTTTCAAGCCGATGAAGTAAACATTGATTACCTGTCGACACCCGACTACATAAAAAAAGCGGCGGCATTACGCGGCTCGGTAATGTTTGTAGGCCCGCTCGTGGCACGGTTTGGCAAGGCTGTATTACCCAAGCCGGGCGGTGATAAAATAGGCCGCCGCCGTCTTGACACCCACTTTATCGGCATCAATAAACTCGGAGCCGAATTTAACTACAACACCGAGACCCACGCATACGAAATAGAGAGCAACGGCGGTCTGTCAGGGACATATATGCTTCTCGACGAAGCATCGGTCACCGGAACAGCCAACATAATAATGGCATCGGTGCTTGCCGAAGGCGAGACAACAATCTATAACGCCGCGTGTGAGCCATATATCCAGCAGCTCTGCAAAATGCTTAACTCAATGGGGGCACAGATACGCGGCATAGGCTCCAACCTACTGAACATAACAGGTGTAGAATCGCTTCACGGCACTACCCACAGAGTGCTTCCCGACATGATTGAGGTAGGCAGCTTTATAGGCATGGCTGCGATGACAGGAAGCGGCATAACCCTAAAAGATGTAAGCTACGACGACCTCGGAATCATGCCCGACAGCTTCAAGCGCCTCGGCATCGACCTGCAACGCTCCGGCGATGACATAATAATCCCGAAATGTGACGGATATGAGATTGAGACCTTCATCGACGGGTCCATCATGACTTTTGCCGATGCCCCTTGGCCCGGTCTGTCGCCCGACCTTCTCAGCATATTTCTCGTAGTTGCCACCCAGGCAAAAGGCAGCGTCCTGATTCACCAGAAGATGTTTGAAAGCCGATTGTTTTTCGTAGACAAGCTTATCGACATGGGAGCGCAGATAATATTGTGTGACCCTCACCGCGCGGCAGTCATCGGTTCCGGCAGACTACACTCTCTCCGCGCCACCACGATGGTGTCGCCCGATATTCGTGCCGGCATAGCCATGCTTATTGCAGCGATGAGCGCCAAGGGCACAAGCAGTATCCATAATATCGACCAGATAGACCGTGGATATGAAAACATTGACAAGCGCCTGAATGCTATAGGAGCCCATATAATGAGAGTGTCACAATAACAGAAAGAGAATCCTATGATTGAAGAAAAAGAGCTTGTAGAGATCGGTAAGTTTGGAAAGCCCCACGGCATTCACGGTGAAATAAACGTATATCTTGATGACGATGTAATCACTGACCGGATTGAAAAGTTCATCGTAAATATCGACGGCATCTACGTACCGTTTTTTATCGAGTCCATACGCCCGAAGCGCATTGACTCGGTGATTGTCGCCATAGACGGAATCAATAATGAACAACAGGCTGCGGCACTTACCAATCATGAGATTTACGCGCTTGTCAGCGACGAAGTGAAAGAAATGCCTGATGAAGACGGCATGTATGCCTCCGACCTTATAGGATTCACCATCGTACACGCCAACGGGCAACCCGTAGGTGTAATCACCGGGATAGAAGACAGCACAGAAAACGCTTTGTTTATCGTCGGGCTTCCCGGGGGAGAAAGCACATATATCCCTATTGCCGACGACCTTATCGATGAAATCGATACTGACCGTAAATATATCGTAATGACTTTACCCGAAGGGTTACTTGACCTTTAATACACCGTATTATACCCACTTATGGATTGCTCAGGCTGTTCTTACACCAAGGCATTCTGGCTACTTTTTGCCATCTGCCTGCTTACAATGTTGCCGTTTATAGGTCTTTCTGACTTTCACACCAAAGGAGAGCCGAGAGAAGCCATAGTCGCCTATTCAATGCTTGAACAGGGCAATTGGATATTACCTCAAAACAATGGAGGAGACATCCCTTACAAGCCACCTTTCTTTCACTGGTGTATTGCGGCAATCGCTCTTCTATTCAACGGAGGCATCGTAAATGAAGCCATATCACGACTGCCGTCGGTCATCGCACTTGTGGCAATGATAATGACGTGCTTCTCCTTCTTTGCGAAGCGCACTGGCACATTGACTGCCGCAATAAGCGCCCTTATCGCGTTCACCTCTTTCGAGTTGCACCGTGCCGGGATGAACTGCCGTGTCGACATGATGATGACAGCCTTGATTGTGATGTCGCTGATTTGCTTCTACCGCTGGTATGAAAAAGGGCTGCGCGGTCTACCGTGGGCAGCGATACTTTTTATGAGTTGTGCCGCATTGACAAAGGGGCCTGTCGGTATAATTCTCCCGTGTCTTACCACAGGCATATTCCTTCTTTGTAAGGGGACCAACATATTTAAGGCTGCGGCATTGTTGATGATATGTGCAGTTTTGTCCACATTACTCCCTGCAATATGGTATATAGCTGCCTATCATCAGGGCGGAAAAGAATTTCTTGACCTTGTGATGGAAGAGAATTTCGGTCGCTTTACCGGCACGATGAAATATGACTCCCACGTAAATCCCTGGTATTACAACCTCATCACCATAATCGCCGGATATGTACCCTGGACATTATGTGCTGTCATCTCCCTGTTCACGCTGCATTACAGAGCCTTCGGAAAGCCCTCACTTGAACGGCTATCGTCATTGTTCAGAAACATGTCGCCGGTAAGCTTGTTTTCATTCATCGCCATTATGGCGATATTTATCTTCTACTGCATTCCTGAAAGCAAGCGGAGTGTCTACCTGATGCCCGTCTATCCGTTTATCGCCTACTTTTTTGCCCTTTACTTGCTGTATCTTGTCAGAAACAGATCAAGAGCAATCAAGATTTATGGCGGGATTCTCGCTACGGTCGCCATCCTTCTCCCGGTCGCGCTGATAATCGCAAAATCCGGTCTTATACCTGACACCATGTTTAAAGGACGGCATGCCGCTCTAAACATCGCAATGCTCCATAACATAGCCGGCATAGGCGGGGCGTTCAGCATAATGATAATAAGCCTGACTACACTTACGGGAATCGGCTGGTATGTGTATTGCCGCAAAAAGCTTAATGACCGCCACATATTTGCCATAATAGCCGTGACACTCGGACTTTATATCTCGCTTGACGGAGTGTATCAGCCTGCCGTGCTTAACGCAAAGTCCATGAAAGGAATTGTCGCTGAAATCGAGCGTAATGCGCCGGAAAGTGAAGGCAAGCTGTATGAGTTCATAGCAGAAGGAGTGTTCAGTACAGGAAATCCGGTCCACTTCTTCGAGCCTAATTTCTACCTCGGCAACCGCACAGGCAACTTCTATAAAACAAGACCTGACAGCGGATTCTTGATGATTAACGATTATGACGCAGAGAAGTATCTTCCCGAGTTCAAGACAGAAGGATACGACTTTACGCCTGTCTACAAATCGTCGCAAACCAGCAAGATACATAGCAGTATAGAAGTATATCGGTTTAACAAGACAAATGCCGCAGTGAAATAAATCACATGCGGCATTTAATTATGTATAATCATCCAATGCTCAATCCCAAAGCATATCGCGTATAGCGTAACGGGGCCGGTGTTTCACCTCAGTGAATATTTTCCCGATATACTCCCCTACGACACCTATACTCATAAGTATCAGACTGCCAAGAAACCAGATAGAAAGCATCAATGATGTCCAACCCGATATTGCACTGTCGGCAAAGTAAGAACAAAGCACATAGATTGCCACCACTATGTCAAGCAGGAGCAATATAAGCCCGGTGGCAAATATAAGTCTTATAGGCTTGGCAGAAAAGGAAGTGACACCATCTATGGAAAAGCTTATCATTTTGGCAAGCGGATATTTGCTCTCGCCGGCCGCACGCTTTTGCCTGTCATAGGTCACTACTGCACTGTCAAGACCTATCTGCGGGATAATGCCACGCAAGAAAAGATTGGATTCACCGTAATCGGCAAGCAGTTCCAAAGCCCGACGGCTCATAAGCCTGTAGTCGGCATGATCATATACCGTATCAACTCCCAAGCGCCGTTGCATGGTGTAGAATGTCCTTGCTGTCGTGCGTTTAAACCAAGAATCGGTAGCACGGCTTTTTCTCACACCATAGACAATCTCGTTTCCGGCAATAAAGAGTTTCACCATCTCAGGAATAATGTCAGGGTCGTCCTGAAGATCGGCATCAATGGAGACAGCAGCGTCACACCGGTCTTTTACCGTCATCAGCCCGGCAAGGAGTGCATATTGATGCCCCCGGTTATGGGCAAGCGAGATACCCTTTATCCGGGTATCCCGCCTGTGAAACTTTTCTATCTCCGCCCATGTAGAGTCAGTGCTTCCGTCATTGACACAAAGTATGTAACTCTGAGAGGAAACAGTGCCGGCTTCAACCATAGCCCCGAGCACTTCCGACAGCTTTGCCATTGACATGGAAAGCACCGCACTCTCGTTGTAACACGGGACGACGATGGCTATTACTGGTTGTAGCATCTTATCTTATTAGTAGTTACGTGCAAATATCACGCGTTGAGCCGAAGGCTTGCCTGTGACCATGCACACTCCGGGAGTCTTGTCACCGTCCAACGGTATGCAACGGATAGTTGCCTTTGTCTCTTCCTTGATTTTATCCTCAGTCTCGGGAGTTCCGTCCCAGTGAGCAAGTATAAATCCGCCCTTCTCTATCTCAGCCTTGAACTCCTCATAGGTGTCAACCGTGCGGGTCATCTCTTCACGGTGTTTCAGAGCCTTCTGATAGATATTTTCCTGAATCTCTTCGAGAAGCGACTGCACGCGCTCGGCGATTCCGGCTATAGGCTCGACCTGCTTTTCAAGAGTGTCGCGACGCATTACTTCAACTGTGCCGTTTTCAATATCACGCGCGCCTATCGCAAGACGCACAGGCACTCCCTTCAGCTCGTAGTCGGCAAACTTAAATCCCGGACGGCGGTTGTCGGCATCATCATACTTCACGCTGATACCGAGATCACGCAAAGCCGACACTATAGGCTCAACAGCCTTGCTTACCTCGACAAGCTGCTCGGCATTCTTATAGATCGGGACGATTACGACCTGTATCGGAGCCAGATGAGGAGGCAATACAAGACCGTTGTCATCAGAGTGGGTCATAATCAATGCACCCATCAGTCGGGTCGACACACCCCAGGAATTTGCCCACACATATTCAGGTTTATTGTCCTTGTTTACAAATGTGACATCAAACGCCTTGGCGAAGTTTTGTCCGAGATTATGGGATGTACCTGACTGAAGAGCCTTTCCATCCTGCATCATTGCCTCGATGGTATAGGTGTTAAGCGCACCGGCAAAACGCTCGTTGGGCGATTTCACTCCCTTTATGACCGGCATAGCCATGTAACGCTCGGCAAAATCGGCATACAGGTTAATCATCTGTACAGTGCGCGCCTCCGACTCCTCAGCCGTTGCATGTGCGCAATGTCCTTCCTGCCACAAGAACTCGGCAGTGCGGAGGAACATTCGGGTACGCATCTCCCAACGCATTACATTTGCCCACTGATTGCACAATACAGGCAGGTCACGGTAACTGTGTATCCAATTTTTATAAGTACCCCAGATAATAGTCTCCGAAGTAGGTCTTACAATCAGCTCCTCTTCAAGGCGGGCATCAGGGTCAACGATGACTCCGTTACCGTTAGGGTCATTTTTCAAGCGGTAATGTGTCACAACGGCACACTCCTTGGCAAAGCCTTCCACATGCTCCGCCTCACGGCAAAGAAACGACTTAGGGATAAGAAGCGGGAAATATGCGTTTTGCACACCGGTTTCCTTAAACATCTTGTCAAGAGTCTGCTGCATCTTTTCCCAGATGGCATATCCGTAAGGCTTTATCACCATACATCCACGCACAGCGCTCTGCTCGGCGAGATCAGCCTTAACCACAAGTTCATTGTACCATTTAGAGTAATCGTCACTACGTTTAGTGAGATCCTTTAGTTCCTTTGCCATAGCAAGTTTATATTATATTTGTTCTTCAGATTTAATTTATACCGCAAAATTACTCAAAAATGGCAACATACACAACGATTTGCGGAAAGAGAATCATTCATCAAAATCAAAAGCCAAAAATATTTGGATTATAAGCAAATAATCGCTAACTTTGCACCGCTTTTCGTAATCTCTGGCAAGACAAGCAGCTTGCTATATTGCGTATTATTAACATTTTAATATCTGATTAAAAATGGATTTGATTAAAGTTGCTGAAGAAGCATTTGCCACCGGCAAGCAGCACCCCGAATTTGGACCCGGCGATACCATCACAGTCGCTTACCGTATCAAAGAGGGCAACAAGGAGCGTATCCAGCAGTATCGCGGTGTCGTAATCCGCATCTCAGGCGAGGGCGCAAAGAAGCGTTTCACAGTGCGCAAGATGAGCGATAACATCGGTGTTGAGCGTATCTTCCCCATCGAGTCTCCGTTTATCGACTCTATTACCGTCAACAAGTATGGTAAGGTACGTCGCGCTAAGCTTTACTACCTCCGTAATCTCACCGGCAAGAAAGCTCGTATCAAAGAGCGCCGCGTAGTAAAAAAGGACGCATAATAAAGACTAATCAAACCGATTAAAATAAAGGTCAAGCAATTGCTTGACCTTTATTTTTTTGTTGTCACGGCTCTGCAATATAGCAAATGCACCACCCTATCGTACAAATTGCGGCAACGGGGATTCAATGGGCAACAGGTTGTCAACATCATAAAAAAACAACAGCGGGAACCCGAAAGGATTCCCGCTGATTATATCTATAGCTCCGGAGCTATTAGAGCCAACGCACGTATGCGAAGTCCTGACGATGAGGAAGCGCGTCATTCCAGGGATATGCACGGAATGCATAACGGAACACACCTGACTCACGCATCTTGGACTTGAGCTCGTAGGTGACATTATCACCATCCTGACCGATAGCCTTGAACTGCTCGGTACGCACGAGTTTCTCCTCTCCGTTGACAACCTTGTAGACCACGAGTTCAACGTGAACATCACGGCCAAGACCGTTTGTGTTAACCTTAACCACGGTAGAGAAAGGCTCGCCGGTCTTGCTGTTGCTCTGGTCGACTGATTCAATTATAGAATCAACCTTTACACCATCCCACTTGGTAGCTACATTTTCTTTCCATGCCACAATTTCCTTGGCAAGAGCAAAGTCATGAGCTACAAGTTTCTTGGTGCGGGCAGCCTCCTTGTCATAGAAGCGTGCGATATAGTCGTCAATCATGCGCTTCATTGTGAAGTTAGGAGCAATCTTGGCGATTGAATTCTTTATATACTGAATCCACTCGGGAGAGTAGCCCTTGGAATTCTTGGCAAAGTACAAGGGTACGATCTCATTTTCAAGCATTGAATAGATTGTAGCGGCGTCGAGCTGATCCTGCTGAGACTGGTCGGTGAATGTACGCTTGTCAGTAAGCGCCCATCCTGCCTTTTCGCAGAAACGATAGCCTTCATACCACCATCCGTCAAGTACAGAGAAGTTAAGCACACCGTTCATCTCGGCCTTTTCGCCTGACGTACCTGATGCCTCAAGAGGACGGGTCGGTGTATTCAACCAGATATCGACACCTGACACAAGACGCTTCGCAACAATCATGTCGTAATTCTCAAGGAAGATAATCTTACCGAGGAACTGAGGCATGCGTGAAATCTCCATGATGCGCTTAATCAGACCCTGACCTGCACCATCAGCGGGGTGAGCCTTACCTGAGAAAATGAACTGAACCGGGAACTGAGGATTGTTGACAATCGCAGAAAGACGGTCAAGGTCAGAGAACAACAGGTGGGCACGCTTGTAAGTAGCGAAACGGCGTGCAAATCCGATTATAAGAGCGTTAGGATTAATCTTGTCGACAATAGACATGATGCGAGAGGGGTCGCCCTGATTTTTGAGCCACTTCTCACGGAAGTCACGACGCACAAAGTTGATGAACTTGTTTTTCATCGTCATGCGCAGATTCCAGATGTCCTCATCGGCAACATCATATATCTTTGCCCAGTAATTAGTGTCACTCTGGTTGTTGAAGAATTCCTTGCCGAAAGTCTTCTCATAGAGTTCTTTCCACTCTGATGCAGCCCATGTAGGCATGTGTACACCATTAGTTACATATCCGACATGAGACTCTTCCCAGTTGTAACCCTTCCAGATACCGGCAAACATCTTCTTCGACACTTCTCCGTGGAGCCAGCTTACACCATTTGCCTCCTGGCAGGTGTTAAGCGCAAACACACTCATTGAGAAGCGCTCGTTGGTATCGGGATTCTCGCGGCCCATATTCATGAGGTCGCTCCATGAAATACCAAGCTTCGCGGGGAATTCACCCATATACTTACCGAAGAGACCTTCGTCAAAGTAGTCATGACCGGCAGGAACCGGAGTGTGTACGGTATAGAGGCTTGACGCACGTACTACCTCAAGGGCGGCATTGAAGTCAAGCTTGTCATCCTGCACGTAGTCAACAAGACGCTGCAGGTTGAGAAGAGCGGCATGACCTTCGTTGCAGTGGTAAAGTTCGCTCTTGATGCCGAGTTTCTTCAGCATGAGAATACCACCGATACCAAGCAGATACTCCTGCTTGATGCGGTTTTCCCAGTCACCGCCATAAAGCTGATGGGTAATCTGACGGTCAAATTCGCTGTTCATGTCAAAGTCAGTATCCATAAGATACAGCTTCATACGTCCGACATTGACACGCCATATGTGAGAATAAACGACTCTGCCGGGGAACGGAACTTCAAGAATCACGGGATGACCACTCTCATCAACAACCTGGTCGATGGGAAGCTCATTGAAATTCTGAGGCTCATAATTGGCTATCTGCTGACCATCAACAGAAAGAGTCTGAGTAAAATATCCGTATCTATAGAGGAAACCGACAGCGGTCATGTCAACGCGGCTGTCTGAAGCTTCCTTGATATAGTCGCCGGCAAGCACGCCGAGACCACCGGAGTAAATCTTGAGAGCATTACAAAGACCATATTCCATAGAGAAATAAGATACAGAAGGAATATCCTTACGCATGGGTTCCTTCATGTAGGCTTTGAAGTCGGCATAGACAGCGTCAATACGCGCCATAAGGTCTTTGTCATTGATGATCTCCTGCAGACGGTCAAAGTCAAGGCGCTGGAGAAGCATCACAGGGTTCTCACCCACCGAACGCCAAAGGTCGGGGTTGAGGTCGCGGAATAGAGATTTACCCTCGCTGTTCCATACCCACCAAAGGTTACGGGACATTACTTCGAGGGGTTTGAGCTTAGAAGGCAAATCAGATTTTACCATAATGTCACGCCATACGGGTGCATTAGTGTTGCTCACTTGTAATTTCATACGTTAAAATAAAAATAATTAGTCTTTCTTAATTCATTATTGCTTAATACGTGCATCGGCGGCATTAAGAGCTATCGCAAATGCCTCCACATAGTATTCAATAAAATAGCTCCATGCGGCAAGCGATGCCATGTGCATGGCGCGGGAACGTATCAGCGCCATACCGGCAGGATCGACATCGACAAGATACTCAAGTGACTTTGCAATGCGGTCAGCGACTTCGTTGTAATTGAAGTCACCGCGTGCAATCACATTGACGCCCGACTCGCTGAAGGTATTATCCTCAGTGGCAAGCATCCATTGTCCGAAACCGGAAAGAGTTGTCGTAATCGTGGGCACACCGAAGGCAATGCTCTCAAGGGGAGTATAGCCCCACGGTTCATAATAGGAGGGAAACACGGTGGCGTCCATTCCTATAAGCAAATCATAATATGTCTTGTTGAAGATGCCGTCACTGCCGTTAAGATAGCAGGGTACATAAATCACCTTCACTTTATCAGCCTTACAGTTAGTAAAACCGATTTCATGAATACGGCAATTTATCGGGTCTTCATCAGGATTATTCAGATAATGGGTCAATACAGGGTTCTGAAGCGCTGACTTACGCTTCGCGCCGAGAGCCTTTTTAAGGTCGGCACGCGGCTCCTTCACCCAAGCAGGAACCATGACATAAGCGAGCACGGTGCGGTCCAATTTCATTTCGCGCAGACGCTCGATTGAATCAAGATAAAGGTCGATACCTTTATTCCTGTATTCACATCTTCCCGAGGTCGCTACGATAAACGTGTCATCGGGCAGCTTATATCCAAGGAGAGATGAAGCGGCATTAAGAAGCACTCCACGAGCCTCTTCCCTCGCTTCTATAAATTTACCCTTTGCGGGCACGAAATTCTGTTCAAAGCCATTAGGCGTGACTAACGGACGACGTTCAAGAAGCTGCTCACATTCCATAGCCGTTATATCACTCACCGTAGTGAAGCAGTCGGCGTTATGAGCCGCAGCCTTTTCAAGCGAATGTTTAGACTCCATGTTGAGCTCTCTCGCCATCTGATCGCCGTTATAACCGCGAAGATAGTCATATAGAGGCTTTCCGTTGCCACATATGCTTCTGCCGATGCAAGTAGCATGGGTAGTGAAAATAGTAGCCACACTCGGCAAACGGTCCTTTACGTAAAGAAGTCCCATACCGGTGGTCCACTCATCAAAATGAGCCACTATATTTTTACCGCGCACTCCGTGGTAATCACAGATACTCTCAATAACAACACCGGCGGCATGAGCGAAAGCACAGCCTTCGTCATAATCGCCATAGGCATGAAGAGAGTCAACCTTATATAAATCCCACATTCTGCCATAAAACTCATCTTTTACAGCATACATGCCGTCAAACTTTACAAGCACGACAATCGGACGACCGGGTATATCCCAGCGACCGACACGGACAGAAACACCCTCCGGAAGATTGGCTTTTGCCTTCCATCCTTTCAGGAGTGTGTTTGACGGAATAAAATAAGGCGAAGTATTATCGTCGGACCAAACATCGGGCCCGATAAAAATGACTTTATCTTTGTATAACTTCTGGAGCGTCTTAGCTTTTGTCGATAAAACTGTGTATATACCACCTATTTTGTTACATACTTCCCAACTTGTCTCGAAAAGCAAATCTACATTTACAGGCGCTTTATCCATAATTGTAAATATTTTTTATTTTACGGGCGCAAAGATAGCATTTTTTTTTCAATTAAAAGTCATTATTTCAATTTTATAGATAATCAATTATCGGATATTGCATCATTTATGGCTAAACCGCACAATCTTAATCACTGTTTTTAACGCGGTTTCACAAGAACTTAACAGTCTACATTATTGTTATAAAGTCGTATAATATCTAAATTTAATGTCATGCTGTACAAGAAAGAGTTAACCTATATTATCGGACTGTTTTTGCTGATTGCCTGCAGCAGCAGCCTGTGGGACGACCTTCCCGAACCCATCTCGACCTTTATCTCAACATATTATCCTATGTCGGGAATCAGCGAATATAACGAACATGACGGCATATATTACGTAAAAATCAAAAACGGGGCTACCCTGAAATTTGACTCCACTTACACATGGCTTGAAGTCAACGGTAACGGAGTGGTGTTACCGGAGATTTTCGTGCAGGATGCCCTGGAACCGAAACTTGTACAGTATCTCATGGAGCTTGAACTGACCGACGAGGTGTACGCAGCGACCAACAATCCGAGAGAAGTTACTCTTGACATGCTTGACTACAAAATCCTGTATATAAAGGAGACAGGTGAAATAAGCCAGACAGGCGATGTCAACGAATAGCCGCGGACTGACGGAAAAGGCGTATACGACTACGGTATAGCGGAAATTCTAACGAAAAAACACCCTCTTCAGAAAGAGTGGCATGATTTTCCTCATCCATACGTGTCATCATGCTGTCATACCACACAAGATTATAATGACGCTCAAACGGAGTCGCCTTCAGCACGCCCTTAATCATCAACGGCTGCCACATCGTTCCGTTTACTCTCGCTCCGTCAAGATACAGAATCTCATATCCGCCATCCGCCGCCAATATTATTACGGAATAGTTACCGCCAAGGCGCGCCCTTGAGTCATCGGTCTCTCTGTCGAGATAACTCCACACACCCTCAACAGGATCGGTTGACACAGCAAGACGCTGCATGACATCTGCCATATCGTAGCCGGCGAGAAGACTACGCGTCATATCCTCACTACCCTCGACGACTACCGAACTGACATCAATCCGGCTGTCAGAAACAAGCTTGCATCTACCTGATGAAGGCAACGGCGTCTTAACAGCCATGACCATATCCAGCCCTTTCGAGCCGGTAAACACGTTCAACGTGCCCCTATCCCACTCCAGCAGCAACGTATTGAAGCCTTTTGTCATATTTACACCCGAGGTGACAGTCTCCACAGCCCTCACCGTGCGCTTTTCCTGAGCCATTGTGCCATATTCAACAGCCATAAGACGCCGGTCGTCAAGAGAGCCAAAATCAGAATTGAACGGACGCATGATTATATAATCATAGTCATCAGGCGATCTGTAATCCCATGCCACTCCCCACCATGAGCGTCCTTCGCCCCGTCCTTCCTTTGCATTAGGCATGGCACACCGGGCTTCCAAAGCAACGGCGGCAGAGGCTGTGTCAATGACAAAAACAGAGTCAGCGGGCAAGTCTTCACCAAGATAATAATGACGCTGCTGCGCATTAAGGAAACATGCGCTGACAAAGAAAATAGAGAAGAGAGCAATTTTCATCTTATCTGACTTAATTAAACAATATCACTGCAAAAGCTTACCGACTCGCCCGACAAATTCATCCCGGCTCACATCCCACGGAATCCAGTTTACTTTATATCCGCGGCGCTCCATGCCGCGAAACCAGGTCATCTGACGCTTGGCAAACTGATGTATGGCGATTTCAAGAGCCGACACCATCCCGTCGTAAGTCATGTCACCGATAAGATAGGAGGTGACATATTTATACTCAAGACCGTAATAAATCAAATCTTCAGCCGCAACACCGGAATCGAGCAACGACCTCACCTCATCTACCATGCCCTCGTCAAGACGCGCCTTCAGGCGGTCGGTTATGCGCTTGCGTCGGCTTTCCCGGTCAATATCTACACCGACAAGGGTCACATTTTCCATAGGACTTGGGACTGTCGTCACCGCCTTTTCAGGATTATCAAGGTAATAACGCTGTATCTCTATAGCCCTGATGGCGCGCTTGCAGCTATCCACATCGGTGACATTATGAAGCGACTTCATCGAGGCAAGTATCGAAGTAAGCTCTTCAAGCGACTTGCCTGCCAAAGACTCGCGCAAAGCCCTGTTTTCGGGCACTTCCGGCAATCTCAGCCCGCTTATTACCGACTCGACATACAGTCCGGTCCCGCCACATAATACCGGGAGTCGCCCTCTGCTCAAAACCGATTCATAAGCCGAGGCAAAATCACGCAGATACTCATAGAGATTATATTTATAACCGGCAGGACAGATGTCAATAAGATGATACGGGACATCACCATATTCGGCAAGGTCCTTACCGGTGCCGATATCCATGCCACGATAAACCTGACGGGAATCGGCACTTATGATTTCACCGTCAAAGGCTGAGGCGACATCCACCGCACGCGATGTTTTACCGGAAGCGGTAGGCCCGGTTATGACAAGCAGCCTGCTATTCATAGCCTCTCACGTGTTTCCGCCAGAACCTGCGAAACTTGAAAAGAGGACGATCCTCATTATCCTTTGCAACCATCAGCCATCCCGGATCATTGAAATCATCTTCCATGACCTCAAGCTCACGCAACCTGAATGTAGGCTTATAATGCTTTATATCATAGAGCCTGTTGCCGAAACGGTCATAAGTCTTTTTTGCCATCATCACAGTGTACACCCTATGCACCTCACTCATCAGAAGCCCCGACAGCTTTCCGTTGGCATGCATCCGCTCAAGCTGATGCTGGGTAAACCACTCGCCTGTCAAACGTGAATTTTCCACCTCGCTGCGCGACGGGAGCACACATATGTAATGAAAGATATTGCTGTCGGCACGGTTATTGGAATTTTCATACAGAAACTTTATGTTGACATTTCCTTTAATTCCTGACACAAGCGAAAAATTGACCGCCGCGTCATATGGCGTAATCCTCTCACGAAACGGGATATGCATCATCGCCGGCGTATCGACACGCTTATCACGGTCATCGTCCGATGGCTTTAAGAACACATAGTCATCACATATCAATATATAGCGTAATATTGTTGTAAGCTCGGAAGAAGAAGCGTCACCGACCACATTCTCCCGGTAAAACATGTATATGCGGAAATAGCGAACTGCAAGATAACCAAGCGAGAGCAGATACAGAGTAACCGGTATACCTATATAATAATATTTATCCGACGGATTCATGTTCACATTATTATATGTGGTCAGATAATAAATCCATGTATATGCCGTCACAATAATCGACATGAATATAAGCACACGCAGCTGATAGTGGGTCTCCACATCAAACACTTTCCCTATAAACCCGCGCTCCTGCGGCGTACCCTGCTCTACTGCACATCTATGGCAGAAGAATAAACGGCGACGCATCGTGTAGCCCCATAAAGAAATCATCGCCGTCACCGGAGCCACTACAAGAATCGTTATATACGGTATGTTTTTATTGGCTCGCCCCAGCAAATACTCCTGCGGGTCGATAAACTTCATGTAATACAGATTAATAGCCACCATTATTGCCGCAGTAACAAAAAGGATGCGCACTATGACATAAGGCAATATGTTACATATCTGAGGATCGGAATCCCGCATAACGGCAATGCGCCTGAGCAATAAAAAAGCAAAGCCAAGAGCAAAAGCAGGAAGCCACAGTTTTGTGACAAATATACCGAGTAAGACTGTCATAGCAAGTGCCCCGACAGACAATGCCCAGTTTATCCACAGGCTGTCAATACTTCGTAATGTCAGACGGTTTCGCAATTTATTCATTTCATCTAAGATTACGGTTAAAGAAATTAAGCATATTCAGATATACAAGTGAGCGCGCGCCACATCCGTATATAGAATGATTCATATTAGGAAACAGAAGCATGTCACACACCTTTCCCTGTGACTGAAGAGCCGACACATACTGCATGGTGTTCATCAGATGCACGTTATCATCGGCTGTGCCGTGCATTATAAGCAACGGTGTCATTATACGGTCCACATATGATATCGGAGCGCTTTCTTGATAGCCGGCCTCATTCTCACGTGGGGTAAGCATATAACGCTCGGCATATACTGTGTCGTAATAACGCCAGTCAGTGACAGGAGCCACAGCCACAGCCGCGTCATAACCATATTGCGACGCTGCAAGCAACGATTCATATCCGCCGTAACTCCAGCCGAAAATACCGACCTTGGATACATAAGGCAACGAACGGGCATATTTGGCAGCCGCAATCTGGTCGATTGTCTCGTAATGTCCAAGATTACGATATACAATATCCTTAAAATCCTTTCCTCTTCCGCCGGTGCCGCGACCGTCAACTGTCATAACTATATAACCCTGCGTCACAAAATAATAGTCCCAATCCATGCGCCAGCGGTTGAGCACCTCCTGCGAACCGGGGCCGCTATATTGCGACATTATGACCGGATACTTGCGCGACGGATTGAAATCGGCAGGTTTCAATACAGAGCCGTTAAGAGTATAACCGTCGGAATTAATCGTGAAAAACTCTTTTACAGGCAGATTTCCGTAACGTGACAGATATTCCTTATTATCCTCAAGCACCCTAATCTGCTTACCGGAAGAAGCGCAGAGGGTAAACACAGAAGGCGTCGTCACATTATTATATACCATCGTATAGTAAGACAGGTCAGGCGCACATATCAGTGACGTAGTGCCTTTTTCATTACCTATGACTGTCACCTTACCTTTGGCATCGACACGCGCGACAATCCTGTCAATAGGGCCTGACTGAGTGGACTGATAATAATGACTCATGCCGGCAGGGTCGTAACCATAGTAATCGGTAACATCAAAATCGCCCGAAGTAATCTGGCGCATCTGCGCTCCGGAATAGCTGTATTGATACAGGTGATTGTAGCCCGACTTTTCCGACATAACTACAAAAAAGTCGTCATACAGGCTCAGACACTCCCATGTCATAGGGTCAATCCAGCCTGAATTGTTTTCATCAACATACAGTGACTTGCTTACAGTCGACTTAGGATTGACTGTGTAGATTTCAACACGATTCTGCCCACGGTTAAGGGTTGTGACAACAAGTCGCTCTGCCGAGCCGGCATAGGCTATGCGGGGAATATACTCAATACGGGAATCATTAAAAGCAATATCCTTTGTCTTGCGATTGTCTACGTCATAGCTGTGAAGGGTGACTACTGAATTAGGCTCGCCGGCAACAGGGTATTTATAGCTGTAACTGCCCGGATAAAGCTCATACTCGTCTTTGGGTTCACACGTGCCTTGATATAAAGGGAAAGAATAAAGAGGCACATCGGTCTCATTATACTTCAGATAGCATAATGTAAGATTATCGGGCGACCACGCCATCGAACATGTTGTGTCAAACTCCTCCTCATATACCCAGTCGGGCACTCCATTTATCACCTTGTTCACCTCACCATCCTTGGTGACAGCTACTTCGGTGTTATAATCAAGTTTTTTGATATAGATGTCATTGTCGGCCATGAACGCAATCATCCTGCCGTCGGGCGACCATACAGGCGACTGCTGCACGGGATGCTCCACACTCAGTGGAGAAAGCACATTATGGCGAATTTCATATACATAATATTTCGCCTTGAATGAACGGCGATACACGGGTGTCTTAGACTGATATATCAATATATGTGACTCATCAGGACTCATGACATATCCATCGATTGATTTTACCTGACTCTCACGCGTAGAGGCGACATCAATCACAGTCGCCACCTCTTCCCCCGACTTTATATCATACTTGACAAGGCGTGTGCCATCGTCGGCAAGCTGAAGGTAAGTCTTGCCGTCGCTCATATATGTCATGACTCCGGGAGTGGAAATAGCATTGTCGGGATATACATATCGTGACAGGTCCTTTGCCTCCGCCGCGTGAGACATCACCGGAGGGAACATTGCCGCAATAATCAAAATATATTTCAGTTTCATAGCTAAATATCTTATATTTCTTTGTTTAGAACAGCGACATCTGCGCTGCATTATCAGGTGTCTGTTTACGTGGAGGTTCCTGATAGCCAAAATCAGCATCCGACCCGGTTCCTGTCGTTTTAGCCACCATTCCCTCAGGCGGAGTAGCTATAAGCCATTCAGTGCTGTCAAGCGTTTCGTCGATTGCCGAGATTTTAGGCATTGTCTTCTTGCCGGCTCTCTTCCTACGTGGTTTTGCCTCGACAACCTCCTTTGTTACAGAATCGTCAGCCTTCTCCTGCACTTTTCTTAGCTCCGACTCGATAGCCGCACTATTTCGGGCGCTCAATTCAAGCGACTCCTTCAGATTGGCAATCTCCTTTTCAAGCGACATGACTTTCACAGCACTGTCATCTCTCTGCTCCTTTAAAGTCCTGATTTTTTCATCGCGGCGGGAAAGCACGTCTTCAACCTGAGCCATCTTGTCAATCATCTCTTGCTTCATTTCCTCAAGCAAAGAATTGGTCTCCTCAAGTTCCGACGAGAGAGCCATCACCTTTGACACCGAATCGTCATATTTTACCTGAAGTTCATTTTTAGAAGCTATTGCATCATCAAGCTCCTTACGTGACTCCGCGTTGCTATTGCGTATGTCACTCAGCATCTTGTCAGCCATAGCCATTTTCGTCTTGTAAAGCTCGGCATTTTCAAGCACTTCGGCATTCAGGCGCTCCACCTCGGCGGTCAATCGCTCATTTTCAGCCACCGACTCATCAAGACGCAGACGCATCGCCCCAAACTCTTCAATTGAGACTCCGGCGCCCGATGCAGCGTCGGCTTCCAGGACTCCGGCTATTTTCAGCTTGTTAACGAGGCTTCTGTTCTCAAGAATAAACTGCTCCTTCTCCGCTTCCAACGACATTATCTGTCGGTCAAGCTCCTGCACCTTATCGGAAAGGGCGCGTTTCTGCCTGTCGGCACTCAGCTGACGCTGCTTAAACTCATCCTCTTTTTCCTGAATACTTTTACAGCGCTCCTGAAGGCCCGAAATCTCGTCATGATATTTTTTAGCCTCGCTTCTTGACTTAGCAAGAAATGACGACTCCATGTCATCATGACACCGGTCAAGATATTCCTTGAACGACTTGCCAAGGGTATCATAAAGATAGCGACGCTGCGCGTCACGGTCGATACACTGCTTTATAAAATCAGGCTGAGCGTTATTGAACACCTCAAGTATGGCGTCAAAAAAATCCAGCGGAAACACTTGGTCGCCGACATTCATCTGCTGTCCGTCCGTTTCCTCCTTCTTCTCCTCTACCGGAGCCGACGGTGTGGAATCCTGTTGGCGTCTATAAGGAGTCACAAGTGCCGACGGCGCGTCATCTTCGTAGTCTTCTTCTTCATGACCGAAGCCGAAAGCCCTTAATACTGAGTTAAAAAATGACATATCAAGTCTATTATTCCATTACAAAAAATTTCTTTCATTCAGGCTTCACAACGACTCCCATACCCTTCCTGCCATTTATCCCGATAGTCAACGGGGCGGCAAATCTCACGATTCTTAAAAAATCGCTTTCATATTCGGCAGGCAGAGAGTCAAGATAGCCAACATCATAGACACCGTCATTTGACACCGGATTTATCGTAAAGTACCCTACTCCGAAAGATGTCAGGTTTTGAAAGAAGTGTGTGCCCTGGCTCGGCTCGATACGATAGTTGCTCAGTGACGACTCCACAATAAGCCTCGCCGATGATATATGCGGCCATTTGACCGGAATACCAAGAGCGGTGTCACTTGAGCCCCATCGTCCGGGACCGATTAGCACATAACCTTCGTTACGTTCCGTAAAGTTACGATTTATTTTCTCAATTTCCCTCGCAATTAATGAATTATTTGATGAAGAGAAGTTCTCGGGTCTCACATACATTATCGCGCTTACATTTTCGATGTTTCCATGACCAAGCGCAGTGTTGCTGCGCAGTATCACCCGCTCATCGGGAAGTGACAGCACACTCTCGTCCACCATGTCCTTGCGCTCCACGATAGGACGTATCTGAAGCCAGTACACAGAGCCTTTGCCTTTGTCATTAATATCAAGCACTCCGGCAAACTCTATCTCTACCGGACGCCCCATCTCTTCCTGCCCTTTTGTGAGCATGAAGTCGGTAATCTGTGCCAACGGGAATACACCGTGCTGAAGGACATTTGCAAATGTAACCACTCGCCTGCCCTCTCCCTCATCACAGTCACGGATAATCTGGTCACGGAAATCATAGGTCGACACAAGGTAACGCAACGCACCGGTAGCCGCCACATCCTGAATGCGCGGACGGGCGATATTGAAACCGTCATCGACCTTGAAATCCTCTTCGGCCCCACGTTTCATGTCAAGGGCATACAAGCGTGTCTGCGTATCGCGCAGTGCAAGATCCAGCGTTGATGTCTGCAACACCTTGTCAGCGTGACGCGGCGAGAAGCGCAGGCTCAGTCCGCCGTCGACAATATACTTGCCGAGACCGATTGCAGTCTCAACCACGCCGTCCTCAGGCACCTCATCATTGATAGGATAGTAATTCAACGAGCGGCCTACTCCCGAAAACGACGGGAAGTAATAATCGCCTACTTGCTTGCCGACAACCTCCTGAATGATTACAGCCATCTTTTCCTGATCAATGACATTGCTCGTCGCAGTCATGTATGCCTTGCTGTCGGCATAAAAGACCGATGCGTAAACACTCTTGATCGCATCACTCAACATGGCAAGCATCTCGTAGCGGTCCTCAACATGAGGTATCATATATGTCGAGTATATACCTGCAAACGGCTGGTAATGGGAATCTTCGAGCAAGCTTGAGCTGCGGATGGCAAGGGGCTTGTCAACGACTTCAAAAAGGGCGAAAAAGTCCTCGACAAGACGTTCGGGAAGACGCGCCTGGAGGAAATACTTCAGGATTACCTCGTCGCTCTGGTCTGACAAAGCCACAGGATAAAGGTTGTTGGTCTCCATGAACTCGTCAAAGATGTCGGTACATATCACCACCGTACGCGGTATTGTCACCGTCACCCCGTCAAAGTTGTCACATATAGGATTTTTCTTTATGATAGAGTCAATAAACGCAAGACCTCTGCCCTTGCCTCCGAGTGAACCCTGACCGATACGGGCAAAGTTGGAATAGTGGTCAAACCTGTCCTTACGGAATATGGCGACCACACCGCGATTCTTCATCTTGCGGTATTTCACAATAAGGTCAAAAAACAGTTGTCTTACCGCCGGCGCCTCTTCAATATTGGTAAACCGATGGCTCTTTATAACCTCTGCTATCGGGAAAAGCGCGCGCGAGTAGAGCCAGCGCGAGATGTCATTGTATGAAGCGTGATAGAACAGAGACTTGGCAGGGATGTCAAATATATGCCTTTGCAAGTCCTTCAGGTCATGAATGCGCAAGAGTTCTTCCCCTGTCTCGGGGTCACGGATCACAAAGTCACCGAAACCGAAATCCTTGCGAATGGCATTACCGAGGTCGACAGGAAATTTTTTGGAATTCTTGTCAATAAACACTCCGCCGAAAGCCTTGACTTTTGGAGCATTATCTTCTTCCGACGACTCCATGATAATAGGCAGATAAGGGTCTTTTTCCCGCAAGTAAGCCGCAAGCTTTAATCCTGCCTGAGCATCCTTGACGCCTTCATGCTTGAACGACACGTCAGAGATGACCCCAAGCACATTCTTCCCATAACGGTTATACAGCTCGACAGCCTCCTCATAGTCGCGGGCAAGCATCACTTTAGGACGACCGCGCATGCGCAACATCTGCTCATGCTCGTTCAATGCCTCGGTCGAGAAAATAAGCGACTGCTTCAGCAAGAATTTATATATGATCGGAAGCACGGATGAATAGAACCTCACAGAGTCCTCCACAAGAAGTATCATCTGCACCCCTACTTCATTTATATCATTGTCAGCGTTCATCTTGTCTTCAAGGAGCTTGATGATGGCAAGCAGCAAGTCGACATTGCCAAGCCAGCTGAACACGTAATCCACCGCGGTCAGGTCCTCCTTGGCAAGACGCCGCGACACCTCTTTGGAAAACGGAGTCAACACCACAATCGGGATATCCGGATATAGCTCCTTGATATTTTTCGCTCCCGTAAAGGTCTCGCTGAGATCGACTCCCGGCATCATTATGATAAGGTCAAAGCGTTTCACCTCAAGCTCATCAAGCGCCTCCTCCGGACGTGACACGCGGGTGACACGCGGCGGCGAGCTAAGGTTGAGAGCGACATATTCAAAATATAGCTGCTCCTCGACCCTGCCGTCTTCTTCCATCATGAAAGCGTCGTAAGGCGACGCCACCAGCAAGACATTAAAGATACGACGCTGCATCAGATTCTGGAATGCGGTATCTTTCAGATATAATTGGCTTAAACTCTCCTCGTTCATGCAAGTTGAAATAGTCTACACAAATTTACATCATTTTTTCCGTTACCGCAAACCATATCTGTCTCACTTAATGATTTTAGGACTGAGTATTATGAAATACGCTTTATGCGTCTTGCATGATTTGTATTGATTATGAGCGGCACATTCTCGATTGTAACACTGCTTGTGTCAAGGCCGAGAGCCTTCTCGTCGCTGATGCCGACATGACGCAAAATACCATATATGCCCATGATAAAACGGACTGACGCGGGACAATTGCTTGATGCCGAAAACACCCTGTGGATTATGATAAACCGGAAATCGCCTGCAATCCCGTGGTTATGCAAAGAAGGATAGCGGCTTGTAAGGTCTATGTCGCCTGCCGCCACAAGGTCTTCCACTATCTGACGCAGATACACGCTTACCTGCGGCTGGATACGGAATCCGAGGGTTATGTCGATGCTTATCAAGGTGTGAGGAATCAATACGTTGCACTTATATTCGAGGGTGTCGGGAGCGTCATCATAATGCACGCGAATCACCCAATAATGGTCGGCACGCTTGGGGTGCTTGTTTATTATGGAGTAAAGCAGTTTGCTCTCAACCATGTCGGGTGATTCAGACTTGCTTATATACACCACATTGGAGGAATACTTCGGTATCTCGCTGTCGCGGCTTATGTCGTGGATTATGTCAAGACTGTTTTTAAACGGCTTGTACTCAATAAAGCTGTTACGGATATTGCGGGCACGGCGCCAGAAAAGCATCACGGCACAGATTATGCCGGCAAGAAGCAACGTGTACCAGCCGCCATGCATGAATTTGAACATGTTGGAGACGAGAAACACCCCTTCTATCGCGATAAAAAGCACCATAAACAGGATGACCAGCCATTGTGGCGTGCCCTTATGACGAAGATAAAACCCGAGCAAGAGGGTGGTCATGAGCATCGTGATTGTGATTGCAAGACCATAAGCCGCCTCCATTGCCGACGATGTGCGGAATAGCAACACAGTCACTATGCAGCCTACATAAAGGAAGCTGTTGACAAGAGGTATGTAAAGCTGCCCTTTCAATGCCGACGGATATTTCACTTTAAGCCTGGGCCAGAAATCAAGACCCATAGCCTCGCTGAATATCGTGAACGAACCGCTCAACAACGCCTGACTTGCTATAATCGCCGCTCCTGTCGACATTATTATGCCTACCACAAGGAATCCCGAGGGCATAATCGCATAAAACGGATTTATCCCCGGAGCTACAGAGCCTTCGGCAATAAGCCACGCGCCCTGACCGAGATAATTCAGTATCAGCATTATCTTTACGAAAATCCATGTATAGGTGATGTTGAGCCGCCCGCAGTGACCGAGGTCGGAGTAAAGCGCCTCGGCTCCAGTAGTACAGAGAAACACAGCACCAAGTATCAGAAACCAGAAAGGATAGTCAATAAGAACCTTTACCGCATAATAGGGGTTGAAAGCCTTGAATATCACAGGTGAGGTCCCAAGATGCAGCGAACCCATAACGCCAAGCATCAGAAACCACATAAGCATGAACGGGCCAAACCACCTGCCTATCGCCTTGGTGCCGAGCTGCTGCACGAAAAACACGGCAGTTATTATAATGACAACAACAGGCACAACAGGAGCCGAGGCATCAAGCGCCCTGACACCCTCTATCGCTGACGTAACTGTAACGGCAGGAGTTATGACGCCGTCGGCAATCAATGTACTCGCCCCTATTACTGCCGGAATGTAGAGCCATTTGCCGGGGAGCCGCTTCACAAGCGAGTAAAGGGCAAGAATACCGCCCTCCCCCTTGTTGTCGGCGTGCAAGGCTATGACAACATATTTAAGCGTAGTCTGCAACGTGAGTGTCCAGATGATACATGAAACGGCGCCTATGATATAGTCGGCATTGTATTCCGGATTCACGCCTGTTATAGCTTTCATGACATACAACGGGGATGTGCCTATGTCGCCAAACACAATGCCGATGGTTACAAGGAGAGCCATTGCGGTCACCTTATGGACCGATGTAGATAGTACTTTTTCTTGTGACATAAAAAATTCCGTGGTCGTTAACTTATAAGTAACGACCACGGAGTTTTAAATGTTTATTCAATATCGCCTTACCGACTATTCGTCAAAAGTCATTTCATCAAAACCGGCGGCATCAAATTCATCGTCATTATACTCATCGCTGCCATAGAAATCTTCATCAAAGTCATCGGCACCCTGAGTAACGGCGGGAGTGTTTTTTGCCTCAAACTCGTCAATGTCCATCATCTGAGCAGGAGCCGAACCCATTGAAGCCACACACACAGGGTCTTTCAGATTCTTTCCGGGAATACTCTTCTTCATCTCTATAAAGAAGCAGCGGTCAGTCATGTAGTCAAATACAAATATGAGTCTCTGACCGTCATCCACGAAATCGCTCAAGACAGTCTCATCCATCAGATAGATGTCTTCATCGGAATCCGACCCCATGTCTTCAAGGGTAATCTCCTTGCCTTTCTCCCAGTTATTGTCGCAAAGGAAGAAAGAACACATCTGGTTCTTGTCATAACCTACAGAGTCACATATAGCGTTTCTGAGATCGAGGAAAGTCGCATCGGCATCGATGTTGATTTCGCGCCTGAAATTATCCACTTCGTCTGAAACAAGTCGAAAATTGAATATCATAATCTTAGGGTTTAATTTATTTTTCTGCATTAAGGAGCCATCGTTACCGCGACTCTTCACACTGCGAATTTAATAAATTTCCTATACAAACCACCAAATTTTTTATCTAATAATTTAAGCGGCGGTCCAATATTATTTTACAATAATCTTATGTGTGATGACGCTGCCTGAAGCAGTAACCTTTACAAGATATGTGCCTGCAGCGACCTCAACCGACCCGGCAGCGGAAAGTCCTGCCACCTTGACTCCGTTGACCGCATAGACAGCGGCTTCCGCGAAATCACCGTTCACGTCTATCCTGCCCTCTCCGGCTGTCACTTCAACCGCTGCGGCATCAACCGTGCCGATTCCGGTGGAAGGAGTGTCGATTGCCACTGACTCCACGTTAAACACCTTGCAGTCGTTAGCGTCTTTATCATTGCTGTTGGCGACAAAAGCAACGATGTCAAGATCGGCTGCATCAAGCTTTTCATTAATTACAGCAGAAGTCTTGAATGAATAGGGCTCGCCTTTCTTTAAGCTGACGGGGCTTCCAAGGTTTCCGGTGAGTGTCTGGCGGAATATGTGACGGTGAGTGTAATTACCGCCGCCACCCGACTGGAAGCTCACATCAGAGCGCTCCACAAGGAAGACACTCACCGCAGGTGAGGTCCACTCATCCAACACCTTTACAGGAGTGCCCGACACCTCGACATCAAGCTTGCGTGTCCCGGGGTCATAGCTGTAATCTATATTCACATCCAACCAGGCATAACGCTCGGCGGCAAGATTGGTAAACTTCTCGATATCAGCAGCACCGTTTACAATAAAGACGGGACCGGGCGACGGGATGATATCCCGATTATATTGCGCAAGTGCACCCTGGTCGGCGAAATTCACCCTGTCAATCATAAATGCAGGCGCCCATGACGAAGTCTGGTAAAACCACAGATAAGCCCGGTCAAGCTCGGTCGTGTAATTATCCTCGCCAAATCCGGAATGGTGAGCCACGATTACCATGTCGTCACGGCTGCCGCTTACATCGGCAAGAGCCCTATGGGCAGACGGACAGTTGCCACACAGCGCTGTCGAAAACTCCTCGACAAGCACCTTGCGCGGCAGCATAGCCAATGTACAGTCAAGCGTATAGCCGACAGAAGCGCCGTCATTTCCACCAACGACAGGTACAACCGAAAGTGACGCCTCCTTTTCTTCATCAATAGCAAGCGCGTCAAAAACATAAGCAGCCATGCTACCCGCCTTCAGTCCGTCGACATATGTCTCTGAAGCTATCTCCTTGCTGTCAAAGCGACATGAAAGAGAATAGCTGTCGACATCAGTGGCTCCGTAATTAAACACAGAACCTGAGACACTGAATTTCTCACCGGGCTTTACTATATCATTTCCCGATGCAGAAAGCACAATCACTTCTCCTGAAGGCAGGTCATCGCCTTCTATCACAGCTTTTACAAGTACATTTCCTACACCGGAATCACCGGCATGCTCCCAATAACACACGCCCTTTGAATCGGCATAACCCATGATGTCGCCATAAGGAGTAGCCACTCCATTATCTACTGCAATAGGCATGGTCTCAGAGGATAGTTTTGATTTCATGCTATAGCCTACATATACATCCTTATCTCCGGTGATGACATAAGGTTCGGCAAGCGGCACTCGGTTCCATACATTGCCCTCGACTTCAGAATTAGTGGAAGTCAAAGCCAGGAAGTTGTCAATATCTTCAGCGACAAAAACGTCGACCTTATTATACTCTTCACCGTTAACCACATAGGTCTGACAAAGCAGCTCGACTCCTGTCACAGAAGCTCCGGCATATTTTGCAGCAATCTCAGCGGGAATCTGAATCACCGCATAGTTGGTCGTGTTATAAGCACTTGCGATAAACTGATCCGGCTTGTCGGCGGAATATCCGTAACTGACGTCAGCCGCAGAAAGAGGAAAGGCTAACGCACACGAAACCGTTCCAATCAGAATAGACTTTGTTATTTTCATTATAAGCACTGTTAGTAATTTAAGTAAAAAATGGTAATTTAAGGAGATTAAGGCAACTCACTGCCTGTCGGCAGGTAAAGACGAGTGTATCGCGTCAAAGCTATCTTTCATAAGCGACTGCAGGTCATGCTTGCCATCCACTGCGACTATCGGTTTATGAATAGTCAATGTTATATGACCCCACCTGGGTACACGCTTGAATCGCGGCATGACATCAAAAGCCCCGTCGATAGTAATCGGCACAACCGGAAGTCCGAATTCCACGGCAAGCATATAGGCGCCACGCTTAAAGGGACGCATTTTCCCGTCCCACGTGCGCGCCCCTTCCGGAAACACGACCAACGACATGCCTCCCTGAAGCTGACGCTCAGCCTTTTCCATAGTAAGACGCGTTGCCGATGGAGATGAATTATCGACCATGATATGACCCGACACCTTACATGAATAACCGACAAGAGGAATCTTTTCAAGCGACTTTTTCATCATCCAGCGGAACTGATGATTCAGGTATCCGTAGATTGAAAATATGTCGTAGGCTCCCTGGTGATTGGCGACAAACACATATGATGTGTGAGAGTCGACATTTTCACGACCTTTTACGGTCACCTTTACAAGAGTTAAAAGACAGAAAAGGCGAGCCCACCAGTGGGGGAAAAAGTATCCCGCCCATCGGCCAAGGCCCACACTGCTCAAAACGATAGTTATCACAGCCGTCAATATCGTGGCAACGAGCAGAATCGGAGCCATGATAAAGAGCTGATATATACGATATAATATTATCATAATGGAGAGAATACGGTCGCGCGGTACAACGCGCGACCGTATTGTTTTAATTATCAATAAGCAAATACCGGATAAGACTCCATGGTCTTGTTGACTTTCTCACGTACATCGGCAATCACCTTGGCATTGTCGTGATTGCTCAATACGGTGTCAATCATCTCTACGATCTCACCCATAAGAGCCTCATCGGCGCCACGAGTGGTGATAGCCGGAGTTCCAAGACGTATACCTGAAGTCTGGAACGGGCTGCGGGAATCAAACGGCACCATGTTCTTGTTGGCAGTGATGTCAGCCTCGACAAGCACCTTTTCAGCCACTTTACCTGTAAGTTCAGGGAACTTGGTGCGCAAGTCTACAAGCATGCAGTGATTATCAGTGCCACCGGAAATAATCTTGTAGCCCTTGTCGACGAGAGCCTGTGCCATGACAGCGGCATTTTTCTTAACCTGGGTCTGGTAATCCTTGAATGAAGGCTGGAGAGCCTCACCAAATGCCACAGCCTTGGCGGCGATGACATGTTCGAGCGGACCGCCCTGTACACCGGGGAAGACAGCCGAGTCAAGAAGAGCCGACATCTTACGCACCTCACCCTTGTTATTGGTCTTGCCCCAGGGATTCTCAAAATCTTTGCCGAGGAGGATAAGACCGCCACGCGGGCCGCGCAATGTCTTATGGGTAGTAGAAGTCACGATATGGGCATACTTGACGGGATTGTCGAGCAGACCGGCAGCGATAAGACCTGCAGGATGAGCCATGTCAATCAAGAGTATGGCGCCGATTTCATCGGCAATCTTGCGCATACGTGCATAGTCCCACTCGCGGGAATAAGCGCTTGCACCTCCGATAATAAGTTTCGGACGCTCACGCAGCGCGACCTCTTCCATCTGATCGTAGTCGACAAGACCGGTATCTTCCTTAACATTATATTCAAGAGCCTCAAACATAAGTCCGGAGAAGTTTACAGGGCTGCCGTGAGAAAGGTGTCCGCCATGAGCAAGATTCAGACCGAGGAACTTGTCGCCGGGCTTCATGCACGCCATGAACACAGCCATGTTAGCCTGTGCTCCCGAGTGGGGCTGGACATTGGCATACTCGGCTCCGAAAAGCTGCTTCACGCGGTCAATAGCCAACTGTTCAGCCTCATCCACCACCTGGCAACCGCCATAATAGCGGTGTCCGGGATAACCTTCGGCATACTTGTTGGTCAGGCATGACCCCATAGCCTCCATAACCTGGTCACTGACAAAATTTTCAGAAGCAATAAGCTCGATACCATGTTTCTGGCGCTGATGTTCACGCTCGATGATATCAAAAATGCGTTTATCTCTTTCCATTAAAAATATATATTTAGATTATTAATTACTTTTTCTTTTTTACCGACCATCCAAACCGGCCTATCTCCTCACCGATGCGATAATATGCGCCATGACTGTAAGCGAGCAATCCGGCATCAGACAAGCGGAAAGCACCGGTGGAAGGATCAATGTACCGCTCATCGGCAAGCACTCCGAGCACCTCGGCGATAAACATGTCATGGGTTCCGAGACTTACAATCTCCTTCACCCGACATTCAATCGACAGCGGTGACTCCTCGATATAAGGACAACTGACCATCACCCCCTTTACAGGAGTGAGACCGGTCTCGCGCCATTTGTCATAATCACGACCCGACTTCACCCCCGCCCAGTCAACGGCACGCGCCATTGACTCGGTGGTAAGATTTATCGTGAACTCCATAGTCGACTTAATCATGTCATAGCTGTGTCTCGACAGTCTTACCGATATATAACACATCGCAGGATCAGTGCATATCGTGCCCGTCCACGCGACTGTTATCATATTGCTCTCCTCCACCGACGAGCCACACGACACCAATACAGCCGGCAGTGGGTATATCATTGTACCCGGTTTCCAGTTCTGTCGCGCCATCGTCGGGTCAGATTTACTTTATGTGAGCGTTTTCAGCGCTTACACAATGTCCGCAATAATGGCATCTAATCACACGATTCTCAGGGTCGACAAGCTCAAACTTGGTTTTCATAGGCTCGTTGTTGGTGATACATTTAGGGTTATCACACTTTACAATGCCTACGATAGTCTGAGGAAGAGTCACCGACGACTTTTCTACCACTTCAAAATCGTGTATGATATTAATCTTTGCAGTGGGAGCGATAAGCGCTATGCGGTTGATAACATCATCAGGGAAGAAAGTGTCGGCAACCTTGATTATACCTTTTGTCCCGAGCTTTTTAGAGTCGAGATTGTTGCCAATCGTCACATGCTTGTCAAGCTTCTCGATGCCTAAAATCTCGACAGCCTTGAACAGTGCCGACGACGGTATGCGGTCAATCACCGTGCCGTTTCTCAAAGCGGCTACAGCGAGTTCTTTCTTATTTGTTGTCATGATTTTCTATTTGAGGGATGTCAATACCTAACGCACGGCAAATGATAGCCTGTCTTGCATAGAGACCGTTTTGTGCCTGCTGGAAATAATAAGCCTTGGGGCTGTCATCCACATCCTGGTCAATCTCGTTGACGCGGGGCAGCGGATGAAGCACACGCAGGTTGTCACGTGAGTTTTCAAGCATCGCGACATTCAGGTTGTAAAGATTCTTCACTTTCTCATATTCCATTATGTCAGTGAAGCGCTCGCGCTGCACACGGGTCATATAGAGAATATCGCTACTGTTGATTACCTCCGGAGAGAATTCCGTGTACTCATGATATGTTATGCCATGCTCGTCACAGAACTGGATATATTCACGCGGCATCTGCAATTCCTTACAAGCCACAAAATTGAATGTCGGGTTAAAATACTGGAGCGCCATAAGCAGGGAATGTACGGTCCTTCCATATTTCAAGTCACCGACCATAGTTATGGTGAGATTTTCAAGCGTGCCCTGTGTCTTATATATAGAATACAGGTCAAGCATTGTCTGCGACGGATGCTGGTTGGCTCCATCTCCTGCGTTTATAATAGGCACATCGGTCACCTCGGTGGCATATCGTGCCGCACCCTCAAGATAATGACGCATCACTATAAGGTCCACGTAGTTGCTGACCATCTTGATGGTGTCTTTAAGAGTCTCGCCTTTTGACGAACTTGTGGTGCTCGCGTCAGAAAAGCCAATCACCCTGCCGCCAAGGCGGTTGACCGCGGTCTCAAAACTGAGGCGTGTGCGGGTGGAGGGCTCAAAAAAGAGCGTGGCAACCACCTTGCCTTCGAGTATCCTGTGGTTAGGATGCTCTTCAAAATAGCGTGCCTGATTAAGCAGGCGCAATATCTCCTCCTTACTTATGTCGGAAATGGAGACGAGGCTGTTACTATTCATCGCTGTCGGAAATATTTTTTTGACAACGCAAATTTACTATTTCCGCGCCTCAATTGCAAATAATTGAAGCCCGTCACTTCGATTTTTCAAAAAGTCTCACCAACTCGCCTATCCAGAGCACGACAGACGTGACACCGATAATAACCGCCCAATCAGACAATCCGAGTGGAACGACATTAAACATGTCGCCTCCCACACTCACTATCAATATCTGCCCCACGAGGATAACAAGGGAGATAAACAGAAATTCCGAGCAGCCTTTAAGATGCAAGGCTGAACGGCGCGTGGCGTAGGCACGGGCGTTAAACATGTTCCAGAACTGAAGGAACACGAATATAGAGAAGAAAGTGCTCAATTCATAAGGCGAAAGATTGTGAAAGGCTTTATCCATCTCCACGGGGAAGAGACGCAGAAGTGATGTCACATCGGAATGTTGGAATATGTAGAGCAATCCAAACAGAATTGCGAAGAAGAGTATTCCGGTACCGATAATATCGGCACCCATCGCCTTGGTTATTATAAATGAATTACGGTCACGCGGCTTATCTTTCATGACTGCCTCCGACGGGGGCAGTGAAGCAAGCGCCATCGCGGCAAATGTGTCCATTATGAGATTGACCCACAGCATCTGCGTTACTGTCAGCGGTGACTCAGAGCCCATGAATGCACCGGCAAGCACGATAAGACACGCCACGACATTGACTGTCATCTGGAAGAGCACAAAACGCTGTATATTAAGATACAACGACCTTCCCCACATGACAGCGCGCCCTATACTCGCAAATGAATTGTCGACAATGGTTATGTCGCTCGCCTCCTTTGCCACGGCTGTACCGTCGCCCATCGACAACCCGACATGGGCCGCCTTCAATGCGGGTGCGTCATTTGTGCCGTCGCCTGTCACTGCGACTACATTTCCCTTTTTCTGAAGCGTCTCCACAAGACGTTTTTTGTCCAGCGGACGTGCCCTGGCTATAATCTTGAAGCCATCTATCCTTTCATATAGCTCATCATCGGAAAGGGAAGCAAATTCAGGACCGGTGATTACATTATTGTCTCCGTCACCTTCGCGCCAAAGACCGATCTGTCGGGCAATCTCCTTTGCCGTATTGGGAGTGTCGCCTGTAACTATCTTGATTGCGATGCCTGCGTCAATACATTCTTTTACAGCGGCAGGCACCTCTGCCCTTACAGGATCGGAAATCGCGACAATACCCATAAAAGTAAGGTTGTCGGCGACAAGCTTGCCGTCTTCGATGACATTTTCGCCCGGTTCAATTATCTGGCAGGCAAATCCGAGAGTGCGCATAGCCTGATTCTGATAATCGAGCAATTTTTTGTCTATGTCATCTTTCTTTACATCAGAAGCTACATTCTTACATAGAGAATAGACTATCTCGGGGGCACCTTTGACATATAGCACACGCTTGCCCGGCACAGCCTCTGACTCTACCTCCGTAGCCATATACTTACGCTCGGTGTTGAAGGGTATCTCGTCGACAGCATGTACACTCTCACGTATAGCACGATAGTCGATGCCTCTGTCACGGAGCCACAATATAAGGGCGCCTTCGGTAGGATTGCCAAGCACGGAAGGCTTTTCAGGATTGGACAAGTCAAGCTGCGCCGTAGAATTGACCGCGATTCCCTCGACAATCATACGGCTCTCCACTGAATCGTCAGGTTTTCCGCCTGCCAATGAGAAAAAGTCGGTATTGTAGATGCGCATCTGATTTTCAGTAAGGGTTCCGGTCTTATCGGTACATATCACCGTCGTGGCACCCATTGTCTCGCAAGCATGCATCTTGCGCACAAGATTATTGGTGCGGAGCATGCGCCTCATGCTATAGGCAAGACTCAACGTGACAGCCATGGGCAGACCCTCGGGCACAGACACGACTATAAGTGTCACCGCAATCATGACAGTCTGAAGCAAGAACGCGAAAAACGCAAGCCAGTCAAGACCGGCATCACCGTTGTTGACAAAATACATGACCACACGCCCTATGATGACAAGAGCCGCTATACAGTAGCTCATGCGCGATATCAGCCTTCCGAGTCCGTCAAGCTGGATGTTTAGCGGGGTCTTTACGCTGTCATCAATCTGCGTAGCCTCGTAGACCTTACCGTTTTCAGTAAGGTCGCCGACAGCTGTCACTTCATACATGCCATGCCCCTCCATCACCTTAGTTCCACGCAACACGTGGTCACTGGGGAACGTGGCGTCAGGATCAAACATTGACTCGTCAGTGGTCTTTGAGCATATAGGCTCTCCTGTCAGCGACGACTCGTCGACCTGAAGCGATGATGACTCAAGAAGACGTCCGTCGGCAGGAATCTCTTCACCGGTGGTGACGAGCACAATATCCCCGACAACGACATCGCGTTTGGGAATCTGAATGGTATTTCCATTGCGGATTACCTGCACCGGCTCGTCATCGTTTACCTGGTTCAGTATGGCAAATTCCCTGTCAGCCTTAACTTCAAAGATAAATGCCAGTCCGGTGGCAAGAAGTATGGCGACAAAGATGCCTATCGGTTCAAAAAACACCTGGGCTCCCTCATGAAGCCCATAATATTCATAACAAGAGATACCGACAGAAAGCACTCCCGCCACAAGCAGGATTAGAATAAGCGGGTCGCGGAACTTGTCAATAAATCTCATGAACAACGACTCCTTTTTAGGCGGAGTCAATATGTTGACCCCGTTCTTTTCCCTGCTTTCAAGCACCTGGGCTTCAGTCAAGCCACTGTAATGTCGTGATTCTGCCATAATCCAAAGTTATATATACACTTAAATTCTTCTTTATAAATTTTGAAGTCGCGAATTTATCAAAAATCCGCGACTATACAAACTTATAACAAATATCTCCGGCAAAAGTCGGCAATCAAAAAGAAAACGACACTCCAAGCGACGGGATAAAGGCATGAACCTTGTAATCGGCGTTAAACTGCCGTATGACATCATTGCTGCTCATCTGTGCCGCAAGCAGGTCGACATAACCACACTTCGCATCATCCTCTCCGAGTCCCGCGACATACAGCATTGAAAAATCAATCGACAGCTGGCTCATCGGGCGGAACGAGAGACCCAAGCTCGGCTCTATCTTAGTCATGCCGGGAGTCTCGGGATTGTAATAGTTTTTATTTACAGGCGAAAGGTCAAGAATCAGACCCGCCCTTATATCAAAGCGACGCGTCAAGCCATACTGTGCGCCGAGACGGAACGCCCATGAATCGCGATAATTCTTCTCAAGATGCTGGTCGTAGGCGCTGACAGCATCGTCAAGGAAGTGAATGTCAAGATTTTTATAGGAGCTCCAGCCTGTAAACTGGGCGTCAAAAGCAAGCAACAGATTATGAAGCGGCTTATAGGAAACGCCAAAAGTCAACACAGCGGGCATAGGCATCTCGGCAGTAAAGTTTGCTTCGTTGATGAGCGACAGGCTTGATTCAAGAATCTGGCGTGCGACTTCGTTGGCATATGTCACCTTTGCTTCGCCCGCCTTAACTTTCATTGTCATCTTTGAGCGGAAATTAGCCCCGACAGTCCACCGGCGGTTTATGTCATACATGACACCTACGTTAAAACCGCATGCCACGCCGGCATTGCCTGTAAGATTTACCGACGCAGGCATCGTATTGCCAAACACGGCAGGCGACCCCATCATCCCGAGCATCGCGTCAAAGGTGGCGGGATTCACAAGCCCTTTGTTGAGATCCACCCCACCCCAGGAAATCATAAGTCCGGCGCCGATTGACAGCTTAGGCGTAATGCGCCATGACAATGTAGGCTGGACAGTGAATGTCGACAGTTTTACCGATTGATTCAGCACAGCGCCGGGCCAATTGTTGGTCCAGTTGATAGAGCTGCCGTAAGGAGTATAAATGTTTATACCTGCTTTCAGATTATCATATATGCTAAAAGCGGCACTGACCATCATCGGGGTGCTTACGTCATTGTCGGTTTCATACCACTTATCGCCGACTTTAGCTTTTGCAGTGGCGGCGACTGCATTTACACTTGCTGAAAGGTCAAGTGTCTTATCCATAAATCCGAGACCTGCCGGATTGAAATACATGCTCTCGGCACCGAGCTTCTGGGCGACACCGGTGTGCCCCATACCGCCCTGACGGGCGCTTAAAGTGTTTACCTGATAGCCCTCAGCGGCAGCGGAGAGCGTCACAACCGCACAAAGCACAGTGGATAGAATTTTCTTCATATATCTTAATTTTATAAAAACGCTGCAAAGTTAAGTAAATAAAACCCGTCACTCCAAGAAAAACAGAACAAAAATTCAAGACAACAGAACAATACAAGCTATAAACCGCATCATTACACATTATTAATTACAATAAAAGACCACCAACGCGCCAGACTCCAATCACCAACCTTGCACATGTCCTCCCCATAATCACAGCGCCACACACACAAATATCACATATGACCGATAATTTGACCGATAATTTGCAACAGCCTTGACCTTTTTATCCTACCGGTGGAGAAATGTCGCGAGTTATTTACTAACTTTGCGCCCGCTATATCATTAAGCTATTCGCGAAACAAAAGTTATACGAAGGTAAAAAGACAAGATTGTAAAGTCACTTATTTATGAACAAAGGATTGTTTGCGCTTGCCCTCGGCACATTTGCCCTCGGCATTGCCGAGTTTCTTATGATGGGAATACTCGGCGACATTGCCGCCACGATGGACATATCAATCGCCAGGGCGGGATATTTCATCTCAGCCTACGCGCTCGGAGTCTGTGTAGGCGCGCCGGCACTGCTATTCGCCCGCAGAATCCCGCTGAAAAAGATAATGCTGCTGCTCGCCGCAATCATAGCCATAGGCAACCTCTGTGCGGCAATATCACCGGGCTACTATACATTTTTTATCTCCCGCTTCATCTCCGGACTGCCCCACGGAGCCTACTTCGGAGTCGGGGCAATCGTGGCACGTCGTCTCGCACAAAAAGGACATGAGGTAAGCGCCGTGTCCTACATGATTGCCGGCATGACCGTAGCCACACTGATAGGCGTGCCGCTCGGGACACTGATCACCAACACGATGACATGGCGCGTCGCATTTCTCATCGTCGGAGCGACAGGCATAGCCACCATAATTGCAATCAGGGCATGGGTGCCCGACGTGGAAGGAATCGTCGACAACGGCTTCAAAAGCCAGTTCCGCTTTCTCCGCACCCTTCCGCCGTGGCTCATATTCGGTGGCGTAATCTTCGGGCAGATAGGCATATACTGCTGGTACAGCTACATCGACCCGCAGCTCACGCTCGTAGCCCGATTCCCGCAAGCCGACCTATCATGGCTCATGGTGCTCGCCGGATTCGGAATGTTTGCCGGAAACCTTATCGCCGGAAAGCTCAGCGACCGATACAAACCCTCATGGATAGCCGCATGGGTACAGGCATCGGCAATCCCCGTCCTGCTGCTCTTCTTCTTCCTCGCGTCATTCAAAGCGGCGGCGGTAATATTGATGATACTCGGCACAGCCGCGCTCTTCGGCTCCGGCAGCCCCCTCCAATCATCCATCGTAGGCTACTCCCGCGGCGGCGAGCTGCTTGGAGGAGCCTGCATACAGATCGCCTACAACGCAGGCAACGCCATAGCCGCATGGATAGGCAGCGCCGTGATAGCACGCGGCTACGGATACACCGCCCCCGCAATCGTCGGCATACCTATTGTCGTGACCGGATGCGTGCTGCTCTTTATCCTCTATGCCCGATATGAGCGAGCGGGACAACGCCCCTGATTCCTGCGAGACAACATAACCGACAGACTTCAAGCGCAATAACAGCAAAAATCAGTCGTCGGCTTGCGCATGTCAAAGTTTTTCCGTAATTTTGGCACGTCTTAGCCTCTTACTTCAAAAGCGGCTGAAAGCATTAGCGTTCATTAAACAAAATGAGCACTGCGACATACCCAAAAAACATTGCGGCAGCCCCACTCACCGGCGCTGGCGACGCCGTAGGCGTGTCACGACCCAAGTGGTATATAGCTATTGTCAACAACAATAGCGAAAAAGAAGTGCGCGAGCGGCTCAACAAGCTCGGCTACGACTCCTACGTGGCGACACAGCGCCAGACAAAAATCTGGAAAAACGGGCGCCGCGCAAGCGTCGAGGCAGTCGTCATACGCACCATCGTCTTCATCCACTGCACCGAAAAAGAGCGCCGCCGGATAGTCGCCCTACCCTACATCAACCGATTCATGACCGACCGCGCCACTACAGCACAACGCGTGCCCGCCACTGTGCCCGAACGCGAAATGCACATCTTGCGGTTCATACTCGGCAACTCCGACACCCCGGTAAGCATCGAGGACCGTCCGCTCCGCAAAGGCGACCGCGTAAAAGTCGTTCGCGGAAGCCTCATGGGACTTGAAGGCGAAATCATCGACAACGAGCCCTCAACCGAACTTGTCGTAAGACTCGACATCCTCGGATGTGCCCGCCTCAACATCGACCGCCTCAGCGTCGAGCCCCTCACCTGACAATACAGGTGACAAAATGCACACACAATCATAACCATCACAATAAATGAAGCAATATAATATTGCCGTTGCAGGAACAGGCTATGTAGGATTGAGCATAGCCACGCTGCTGGCACAGCACAACCACGTCACCGCAGTCGACGTGATTCCTGAAAAAGTAGATAAAATCAACAATCGCGTCTCGCCCATCCAGGACGAGTATATCGAGAAATATCTCGCCGAAAAAGAGCTCGACCTCACGGCGACGCTTGACGGCGCTGAGGCATACCGCGATGCCGACTTCGTGGTGATAGCGGCGCCTACCAACTACGACCCCGTCAAGAACTATTTCGACACCCACTGCATCGAGGATGTGATCGACCTGGTGCTCAGCGTCAATCCCGACGCCGTGATGGTCATCAAGTCGACCATACCTGTCGGCTACTGCCGCTCGCTCTACATGAAATATGCCTCCCTTGGAGTGCGGCGGCTCAACCTGCTCTTTTTCCCCGAGTTTCTCCGCGAGTCAAAGGCGCTCTACGACAACCTGTATCCCTCGCGCATCATCGCCGGAATACCCAAAGTCATCGACGAGCCGCGCTTTGCCGAGGAAAACGAGGCGATACTCAAGGTCGCCGACATAGAGCGGCTCACAGAAGCCGCCCACACCTTCGCCTCACTCCTGCAGCAGGGGGCGCTGAAAGCCGACATCTCTACGCTCTACATGGGCATGAAGGAAGCCGAGGCGGTGAAACTGTTTGCCAACACCTACCTCGCCCTTCGTGTCAGCTACTTCAACGAGCTTGACACCTACGCCGAGGTCAAGGGGCTTGATTCACAGGCGATAATCGAGGGCGTCGGTCTCGACCCGCGTATCGGGACCCACTACAACAACCCTTCATTCGGCTACGGCGGCTACTGCCTGCCCAAGGACACCAAGCAGCTGCTCGCCAACTATGCCGACGTGCCGCAAAACATGATGTCGGCAATCGTCGAGAGCAACCGCACCCGCAAGGACTTCATCGCCGACCGTGTGCTGAAAATGGCGGGATGGTATGGCTACAGCGGCAACAGCCAGTTTGATTCAGCCACCGAACAGCCTGTCACCATCGGAGTCTACCGACTGACGATGAAATCCAATTCCGACAACTTCCGCCAGTCATCCATCCAGGGCGTCATGAAGCGCATAAAGGCAAAGGGCGCAACGGTAATCATCTACGAGCCGACACTCGAAGACGGCTCCACATTCTTCGGCAGCCGCGTGGTCAACGACCTCGCCGAGTTCAAGCGCAGTTCCGACGCCATCCTCGCCAACCGCACCTCACCCGACCTTGCCGACGTAGCCGCCAAAATCTACACCCGCGACATCTTCGCCCGCGACTAAGCCGACCGCAACAAATTTATCCATTATAATGTTATGTCATTATAAAAAATAATCATTATCTTTGCTGATATGGTAGACAGGAGGAATGTCATAATCAAAGAGATTTCACGACTCGCCGGGCAGATGTTCAGCACCGGCACCGGTACTGTGTATCTCTATGGTTCACAAGCCAGAGGAGACAGTTCTCCACACTCTGACTGGGACATTCTTATTGTGACCGACGACTCCATAGCCACCGACGATGACTTCCGCTACTTCGCATTTCCCTTTGCCGAAATAGGATGGCGTTACGGCGAGCAGATAACTCCGCTTCACTACACCAAGAGCCAGTGGGACGCTGAAAAAGACACGGCATTCTACAGCAATGTGCTTGCCGATGCAATCAAATTATGACACCTGAACAGCGAGAAATAACAGCCACGCTTCTACTTGAAAAGTCGCAGCGCAACATGGAGCAAGCCCTACGCAATGCCGACATGGACTATTGGGATCTTGTGGCAAACCGGTTATATTATGCTGTGTTTCATGCCGTAACAGCGCTGATGCTTCTTGACGGAATAAAAACGGCTACCCACAAAGGCACATCGGCACAATTCGGACAGCATTACGTATTGACCGGACAATTCAGCCGCGAAGACGGAATGCTTTACAGCAGGTTGCAGACCATGAGAGAAAAGGCCGATTACCAAAATACATTCTCAATCTCTCCCGACAAAGGCAGAGACCTGATTGACGCGGCAAGAGCCCTCCAGTCGCGCATAATGGCAGCCATCGACAATCGCCTTTCCAATCAAAAAGCATAGACTATTTCCCGCGCAGCCTCAACACCCCCACCGCTACCCCCGACGCAGCCCTCTTGAAAGAGCTATACGAAGCAGCCCACCGTAACGCCAACCACATCGACGAAACAATTGACCGCCTCCTCAACGAGCTCGACTAAATTGTCTAAAGCACATATAAAATAATGAATTTAAAACACACACTAAATCGGCATAAAAACCTAATGGAGAGTTTTATATCACTCTCCATTATCAATGCCGTAAATATGTTTTTGCCATTTATATCTCTTCCATATATGTTGAGAATAATCGGACCAGCAAACTATGGCATATATTCATATATTTTTACGCTGATTCAATATTTGATTCTGATTACATCGTATGGTTTTATGTTTTCAGCCACAAAGCAGGTTTCACAGAATCGAGACGACAACATTTCATTAAATAACATTTTTACTTCCGTATTTTTTTCAAGATGCATATTGTTGATTGGTTCCCTGATTGTTTTCGCTCTTCTTGCTCCACTTTTATTGGATACGTCTGAAAAACTCAAGATGTTTTGGTGGGGTACAGGAATGGTAATCGGTGAAATTTTAATGCCTACATATCTTTATCAAGGATTGGAAAAAATGCGATTTCTTGCCATAGTAAATATCATTCCAAAGGTGATATTTACTATTCTTATTTTTATAGTAATTAAGCAACCACAAGATTACCAATACATCATTATATTAAATTCCTTAGGATATATAATTGCCGGAATCTGCAGTATGTCGATAGCCTATCACCAATTTGGGGTGAAAATATCCCGCCCTCGTATTGAACATATTAAATTTCAACTAAAAGAGGGATTCTCTATTTTCGCGTCTACTATGGGGATGAATCTCTACCGAAACTCAAATATTTTAATTTTAGGACTTTTGTGCAATGATTCAGTAGTCGGCATCTATGCAGCTGCCGAAAAAATCATTAAGGCTTTACAAAGTGTAACTTCACCCTTAACTCAAGCGCTCTTCCCTCACATGTCATTACAGCTAAAAGACAAGCCATTAAAAGAGGCCGCCACTACTATTCTAAAGATTTCGGCAAAAATGTTTTATATCCTCATTCTTTTCTCAGCCATTGCCTACCTTCTTTCCCCCTTGATGTCTGACATTATTTTAGGAAAAGATTTCCAAGCAGCAATCCCTCTAATTCGTATTATGACTCTTGTAGTACTATTTGGAGGAATAAATTATACATTAGGTATTATTGGCTTGATTAACCTTAATAAAGGTACGCAATTTTTTTACTATGTAGTGATTTCTGGTATAGCAAGCATTATCGTCCTGCTAATATTTGCAAAAAGCCATACATATTATGCAGCATCATGGGCTATGGTAATGGCAGAAGGAGGGCTTCTAGCATGCTGTTATTACAAACTTAGAGAAGTTTGTACCCATTCTTCTCCGCTTTGAGATTAAATCAGAGTTTAATATTAATTTCTAAAACAAATATTTCCATATTAATATCACGACTCTAATACCAATTAGGATTCTCCATCTAAATTATTTTCTTATTAAATGCAAATGCATATTCCAAAATTCACTAAGTATATTATAAACTTTTATCTAGTATTTATTATAATATCCTTAGCAGGTTATTTTATTATAAATTATCGTGTACTATCAATAGTAACTATTGTATTTTTTTCACTATATGTAATAAGCCTAATTCTTGGTAGTTATATAGGATATGGTATTCCAACCCTTAAATTAAGAAAAACAATTCCAATAAACATTGATTGCCTACTAATAATTATTTTTATTATTTCATTTATAACAACAATATTAAATTGGATCTATATAATAAATCACTATGGTACATTGACATACATTTTATCACATGGCACAGCCATTAGAGAGGAAACCATTGGAGACGGAATTCAAATTAAATCAACCTTGCTATCTTATCTATCCTCTCTTGGAATGGTTGGACCATCGTTATCTCTATCTGCTTATTATTTCCAAAGAAAATTTAAATATCTTATATTTTTTTTATTATTTCTAATAAATATTGTTTTAGGTGACTTACAAACCTTTGGACGCATTGGAACATTATTCACAATTTTTATTTTTATCTCCTACGTATTCATATGTGTAAAACATATCCCTTATCTTAAATATCTATTCTATTGTATCTGTCTTTTTGTGATTTTAATGGTTCCCAAATTTATCCGTGCAGGAAATTCTTTAGATGGAATTGGAGATAGGTACTCTGGGTGTTTAACAACAAGTTTACCTTCTTTTATGGAACCGATAGTCACAGTTTATGCTTACTATTTTAGTGGAATTTACGCATTTGACTACTTGTTGGAAAAACCGATTATTTACTCACACGGATTAAGAAATTTTTCTGCACTATATAATTTACTTAACAGAATTTTCGAATTTCAAGATGGTAGAAACTCAATTATTGCAAATGTAGCATATGTCCCATTTGACACTAATATTTATACATTAGCTGGAGAACTCTTTATGGACTGGGGGATATTCGGACTTTCATTAGGTGCTTTACTATTCGGTATAGGTAGTTCCTATCTATTTAGATATAACGGAATTTTTGGATTAGCACTAAAATTCACAATATTGACTTGGCTCTTTGAATCAGCCATTTACAATATATTCAGTTTCGGCGGATTCATGATATCAATTTTAATATTAATATTACTAACTGTATTTTTTAATGGGAAAAATATCAATAATAATAGTAAATTATAACTCCGGGGATTTCCTCAAACAGTGTCTTAAAAGTATCCAATCCTCTGTAAAATGTAATTACGAGGTGATTATAGTCGACAACGCATCAAAAGACAACTCATTTTATGAATGTAGAAAACTATTCGGCGACAACATTAATTTCAAATTTATAAGCGCTGGAGGTAATTTGGGGTTTGCTAAAGCAAATAACTTAGGCGTTGAAAACTCAAATGGTAATATAATTCACTTTCTTAATCCTGATACAGAATTGTCGCAAGAAATCACCTTTGATTATCAGTTCATTCAGGACAATCCAAATCTTGTTGGAATAAACAAATTGCGAAACCCCGATGGAACAATCGTTAAATCGGATCATCTCATTCCTACTTTAGAAAACTATATAAAAGCGATATTTGGCAAAGGCTATAGATGGTACATCGGTGCGTCTGTAATCATTTCGCGCGATAATTTTTATAAAATTAAGAAATGGAATGAACAGTATTTCATGTATTATGAAGACCTTGATTTATTTTATCAGATTGCAAAAAACAAAATAAAATGTAAAATTCTTCCATCAATCATTATGCATATTGGAGGAGGCTGTAGCTCTAATGTTTGGAGTAATAAAGAGCGATTAAATCGTGTTACGGAGGCCGAAAAAAAATTCTATAAGATAAACAATATCGCGTGGGAATACCCAATCATAAAATGCATTTCCACCATTCAAAAACAGTATAAAGCCCTAATAAAAAGAAACTTATAGTTCAACAAGGCTAATTTCACAATAGAGCAAAATCATCCCTATTCTTTGAATCATGGTACTTTATATTAAAAAAGAGCAATCCCAGCGTCACTAATAAATTTAAACTAAATGAATATTTCGACAAAAATTAACGCGTTAAAGCATGTCATATTTGGATATGTAAAAAAATGGGGTATAGATTTAGGAGTACTTGCCCCCAAAAAACTTGACAATAGGAATAGTGAAACTATTGTGGTTTCTCTAACCTCATACGGAAGAAGGGTGAATGATGAAGTTGTTTACTATACTTTAGTGTCGCTTTTAAGACAATCGGTACTCCCGGATAGAATAATATTATGGTTGGATGAAAATAATTGGAATGAAACCAACCTTCCTACTAAACTAGCAAGGCTCAAAAAGTATGGAGTTGAGATTCTTTTTTGTAGAGATATTCGATCTTACACTAAATTAGTGCCAACATTGAAATTATGCCCCAATGATATTATAATCACGGTAGATGATGATGTCATATATCATCCAGATTTAATAGAAAGCCTATTAAAAGTACACTATAAATATCCTAATGATATAATTACTCGCCAAGCTCGTTTTCCCCAAATTAAGAATGACAAATTTATTCCATATAATAAATGGGCATTAAAGGTTGATGATAAGATGACCCTTGATTATATTATGCCAATTGGAGTCTCTGGAGTTCTATATCCTCCTAAGAGTCTAGATACAGAGGTATTCAACGAGGAAATATTTAAAAAGTTATGCCCTATCGCTGATGATATTTGGTTCTGGATTATGGCAAAGAAAATTGGCACACGACATCAAGTTATTGCTCCTAACCACAGCGTGGGACATGCTTTTGATGATTTATATCAATATTTTCACAAAGGATCAGCTCTTACGCACTCAAACAGTAAACAAAATGCCAATGACACTCAGTTGGCGGCAATTATGGACTATTTTGGAATCAAAGCCATAAAACTCAAACAATAATAATATGAAAGTCTGTTTTCTATTGAGCGATATTACTAAGGTCGGAGGAATTGAACGAGTGACATCGACTTTAGTAAATGAATTCATTTGCAATAAAGAAATAAATGTTGAGATAGTCTCTCTATTTAAAGGTAGAAGTGCGCCTGGATATCCAATTGCTGAGAACATACCTATTCATTATTTGAAGCACGATGCCCATGGAGCTACCCCTCACTCTTTAAAGCGTGCGATAAATATGTTTTCAACATTATCTTTAGTTCGAAAATTTTTTAAAAACCACAATTATGACGTAGTGGTTGTCCAATCATTTCCTCCCGCCCTCCTGTCTTTCTTTAGTGGATTTAACAGGAAAAAGATAATTGTTGCGGAACATGTCTATGCCGAATATTATGGAAATATTATCAATAGATTTCGTACTCTAATCTATAGCAAATTCGGTAAGATTGTAGTTCTTACGACTAATGATTTAAAGTTCTTCCAATGTAGTGGGATTGGAGAAAAAGTCACAGTAATTCCTAATCCCGTACTGCCATCTAGTGAGCCTAAGTCTACCTGCGATAACAAACGCATAATTACTGTTGGAAGATTAGTTTACCAAAAAGGATTTGATAATCTTATTAAGGCATTCAAACCAATTTCAGAACATCATCCTGATTGGAAATTAGATATATACGGGGATGGACCTCTCAAATCAGATCTAGAGAATCTCATAAATGAATACCATCTTGAAGAAAAAGTCAACCTATGTGGTTTATCATCACAAATCCCTAAAGAATTCTCAACTTCTTCAATTTTCGTTATGTCCTCTCATTTTGAAGGGTTTCCAATGGTTCTAATTGAAGCCCTGACCCAAGGAGTTCCTTGCATCTCATTTGATTGTCCAAATGGACCATCCGACATAATAAAGAATGGAGTCAATGGTTTGCTCGTTGAAAATCAAAATATTCATGACCTAGCAAATGCCATTGAATTATTAATTAAGAATGACAATGAGCGTAAACGGCTGGGAAACAACGCTCCAGATTCAATTAAACAATTTTCAAAGGACATTATAATAAAAAAATGGTATGAGCTCTTTGAATCAATAAAATAACCCAAAGATAACATATTTATGAATGATTTAGGATTGGTGTCAATCATCACTCCCAGTTACAACTGTGCCAAATTTATATGTGACACGATTGAGTCCATTTTGGCTCAGACCTATCAAAACTGGGAATTACTGATTACTGATGACTGTTCGACCGACAATTCCCGCGATGTAATTTCAGAGTATTGTAAAAAAGATTCACGCATACGTTTACTATGCCTTTCTGAAAATTCAGGCGCAGGCACTGCACGAAACAACTCCATAAAGGAGGCAAATGGTAGATTCATTGCTTTCTGCGACAGCGATGACCGATGGTATCCCGAAAAACTTGAACGCCAATTGAAGTTCATGACAGAAAAAGACTGCGGGATGTCATACTCATCTTACATGACATGTGATGAGAACGGAGAGCCAATGGGTATAGTTGTGTGTAGGCATAACGAAACATTGTCATCTCTAAGGCGTGATGACAAAATAGGGTGCCTTACAGTGATATATGATACAGAAAAAGTAGGGAAAATATATATGCCCACATTGAGAAAAAGACAAGATTGGGCAATGAAACTAAAGGTGCTACAAAAATGCAACGTAGCATTTGGTATCAAAGAACCTCTTGCCTACTACAGGCTAAGAGAAAATTCAATCTCTCACAATAAACGCGCACTCGTAAAATATAATATTGCTGTATACCAAGAAATTTTTGGGTGGTCTAAAATAAAATCAACCCTATACTTCCTATTTGCATTCATGCCTACATATATTGTAAAAAAAGCCGGTCTAAAATACATCAATCAGTAAATTATCGGTCTATTCCAATCCTATTTTAATTAATAGACCGATAAAAGAAAATGAGAAACAATTAATCGACATCCAAGCAACATTATGACTTTCTGGGGTTGACAATAATACACATCACAGGATAACAAATAGGCTGCTATTGTGAACTTGAACGAGACAGCAAGCGCAGCGAGAAAAATGCCAAATGTGTCGCGTCGATTAAGCAGGTATTGAACATTTCGCGCTGATTATTTGGATTTTACAACAAAAACACTTACTTTTGCGTTGTAACATTGAAACCATCAATTGCCTGAACATGAATACTTACATGAATTTACCGATTTGCAGCCCGGCTCTGGAGAAGGGGCATGGTGTGCTCAGTGAGCTTCACATGACGGCAGAAGAGATTAGAAGCCTTGAATTGCAGGGGTTTATAAAAAATGCAATTTCCGGCGACGAGTGTACTTGGGCTCTGACTCAGCATGGTAAAGATGTCAGAAACTATTTCCTTTCCAAGCGCTCCTTACTGACACGCATATACGACTGGGTTATGCATGACGTATTGCGCATGGACCTCACCATCTGATAAACGCTTAAACAAGAAAAAGATGATAACCAAGACATACAATCGCATAACCGATGTTCCGGTAGACGAGCTGAAACGCATGATGGCTGAATACGGTCGACAGAAATCCAAAACGGTAAGGTCATCACGCAAGTATCTCCGCAGCATCGGCATGGTGATTAAAACTGATGGCACTGTCATTACCTCTCACTCCACTACTCTAAAACATTGATTCCAAATTCCCGCAATTTAGTAATCGGCTATCACGGCTGTGAAAAAAGTGTTGCCGCCGATGTCATCTGCAACAGGACAAGCCTCGCTCCAAGTCAAAATGCCTATGACTGGCTTGGAAGTGGAATCTATTTTTGGGAAAATGACCCAACAAGAGCATTAGAATTTGCAACCGAAGTAAAAGGAAGCAAAGACCCATTCATTATCGGAGCCATTATCGATTTGGGCTTTTGTCTTGACCTTACCTGCCGCGAATCACTTAACGTGGTCAATATGATTTGGGAAAACACAGTGAAAGAATCATACGAGCAAGGTAATCTCCGAGAAAATCTTCCCGGACGGCGCGGAGAGACAGGAGAACTTTTGCGCCGATATCTTGACTGCCATGTAATCGAGGCATTGCATAAATATAATGACGAAAACGGCTATGAACAATATGACTCGGTTAAAGCCGGTTTCTGGGAGGAAAATCCCATATATCCGACTGCGGGATTTTTTGATAAAAACCATATCCAGATATGTATCCGTAACTATGACTGTATTATAGGGTACTTTCTTCCACAGGGGAGCGAATTCAGTCTATGACAAGCGTATATCCACGAGTGAATTATTAGTTGGAAAACATTACAACCGGTAATCGCCGGATTTTGATAGGTAAATTTATTTATTTCTCAATATTTATATTTAATGAAAGGAATTGTACTGGCTGGTGGGTCGGGTACACGGTTGTATCCGATCACGAAGGGGGTGTCGAAGCAGATGCTCCCGGTGTTTGACAAGCCGATGGTGTATTATCCTATCTCGACGTTGATGCTGGCGGGGATAAGGGATATACTGATTATCTCCACCCCGAGGGACCTGCCGATGTTTCGCGAGCTGCTCGGCGACGGCTCTGACTATGGAGTGGATTTCTCTTACGCCGTGCAGCCGAGTCCCGACGGGCTTGCCCAGGCGTTTATCATCGGCAGGGAGTTTATCGGCGACGACTCGGCGTGTCTTGTGCTCGGCGACAACATTTTTCATGGCGCGGGCTTCTCCGGCATCCTGAAGGAGGCTGTGAAGACTGCCGAGGATGATGGCAAGGCTACAGTGTTCGGCTACTGGGTCAACGACCCGGAGCGATATGGCGTGGCAGAGTTTGACCACGACGGCAACTGCCTGTCGATAGAGGAGAAGCCGGAGCATCCGAAGTCCAATTATGCTGTCGTGGGACTCTATTTTTATCCCAACAAGGTGGTTGACGTGGCGGCGACAATCAAGCCGTCGGCACGCGGCGAACTGGAAATCACGACCGTCAACCAGGAGTTTCTGAAGGATGGCGAGCTGAAGGTGCAGACACTGCCGCGCGGCTTCGCATGGCTCGATACCGGCACCCACGACTCTCTCGCCGAGGCGTCGATCTATGTCGAGGTGCTTGAGAAGCGCCAGGGTCTGAAGATAGCGTGTCTTGAGGGCATAGCCTACCGCCAGGGCTGGATAAGCAAGGAGCGCATGATAGAGCTTGCGCAGCCGATGCTCAAAAACCAGTATGGGCAATATCTTCTGAAAGTGGTGGTGGAGCTTGACCGCACCGGCGACAGCAATCTTGATTAGAGAGTCACACACCCTACAGCGGAATAGTATTTTTAAATCCTTACGTTTTCACGTTTTTACATTTTTATGTAAATTTGTAGAGACAACACCGTTTTTTCCAAACGTCTTAAACCGACTGATATATGGAAGTGATAAAGACCGATATAGATGGCGTGGTTATAATCGAGCCACGCATATTCAAGGATTCGCGCGGATATTTCTTCGAGAGCTTCTCCAAGCGGGAGTTTGACGAGAAGGTGCGCCCTGTTGACTTCGTTCAGGACAACGAGTCGTGCTCGACCTACGGGGTCATGCGCGGGCTGCATTTCCAGCGACCGCCGTTCGCCCAGTCAAAGCTTGTGCGCTGCGTCAAGGGGCGTGTGCTCGACGTCGCTGTCGACATCCGCAAAGGCTCGCCGACCTACGGGAGGCATGTCGCCGTGGAGCTGACCGAGGACAATCACCGGCAGTTCTTCATCCCGCGCGGCTTTGCCCACGGCTTTGCCGTGCTTTCCGACATCGCCGTGTTCCAGTACAAGTGTGACAACTACTACCATCCCGAAGCCGACGGTGGCATCTCCATTCAGGACGCGTCGCTCGGCATCGACTGGATAATCGACCCCGCCAAGGCTGTGCTGTCTGACAAGGACCTCCGTCACGTCGTGCTCGCCGACTTCGACTCGCCCTTTGATTACGCCACGGACCAGTATCAACAAAAGTGACCGTTTTTTGTTTAACCTACAAATAAGTCGTATATTTGCGGAATCAGATTAAATCCTTAAAGTCATGACCCAGCTTGTTTTGAACATAGAGAACCCGGATATTTTACCAAGTCTAAAAAAAGTGCTGAGCGCACTTGACGGTGTTTCTATCGCAAAACCGATAAAGAAAAAAAATCGCAAAGCCGAGCTTAAATTAGCCATCGGAGAAGCGAGAAACGGAACTGTGACACACTGGGAAAGTGCCGAGGCGCTTATTGAGCATATAAATAGTATCGGCAAATGAGTTATGACGTCGTAACCACCAAACGTTTTGAGAAGGCATTGAAACGATGTGTAAAAAGAGGTCTTGACTTATCGAAACTTACAGCCGCTATCGGCATTTTGGCAAAAGAGGGCTCATTGCCCATTTCGTACAAGCCACATAAACTTTCGGGGTTATATGACGGACTGTGGGAATGCCACATACAGCCCGACTGGCTTCTGATATGGGAGCAAAACGACTCGGAGCTCACGTTAATTTTTATTGACACAGGTTCCCACAGCGACTTATTCTAAATTTCAGCTACTAATGAACATACTCGTAACCGGAGCCAACGGGCAACTTGGCAACTGCCTTCGCAAGGCTACATCCGGATCCAATGACAACTACATATTCACCGATGTCGCCGAGCTTGACATAACCGACGCGGGCGCAGTAAAAAAAATGGTCAGGGACAACGACGTGAACGTCATCGTCAACTGCGCAGCCTACACCAATGTGGAGAAAGCTGAGGACGACCGCGATTTTGCCGAGCTGCTCAACGCCACCGCAGTGCGCAACCTCGCCGAGGCCGCAAAAGCAAACGACGGGACACTCATCCATGTGTCGACCGACTACGTGTTTGGCAAGGAACCCTACAATGTCCCCTGCCGCGAAGACCAGAAAGGCACGCCCACAGGTGTCTACGGGCTCACAAAGCTCCACGGCGAGCAGGCGATTGCCGAGAGCGGCGTGAAAGCACTCATATTCCGCACGGCATGGCTATATAGCGAATACGGCAAGAACTTCGTCAAGACCATGCTCGACCTGACCTCGACAAAGCCGGAGCTGAAGGTCGTGTTTGACCAGACAGGCACCCCAACCTACGCGCAAGACCTCGCCGACGCCCTGTTTCATATCATCGATAACCGCCTTATGGACGGCAACGAGGGTGTCTACCACTACTCCGACGAGGGCGTATGCTCGTGGTTTGACTTCACAAAGATGATAGCCGAGATTGCCGGCAACACCTCCTGCGACATCCGGCCATGCCACTCCTCCGAGTTCCCCTCCAAGGTCATTCGCCCCTCATATTCTGTACTCGACAAGACAAAATTCAAGGAGACATTCGGAATAAAAGTCCCCTACTGGACCGACTCACTCAAAATCTGTATAAAAAACCTGAAAGAAAATGAAGCATAAGAATATCCTTATCACCGGCGGAGCCGGATTTATCGGCAGCCATGTCGTGCGCCTGTTTGTCAATAAATATCCTGACTATCACATAGTAAACCTTGACAAACTCACCTACGCCGGCAACCTCGCCAACCTAAAGGACATCGAGGACAAGCCCAACTACACCTTTGTCAAGGCCGACATCGCCGACCTTGACGAGATGCGCCGCATAATCAATGATTACAAAATCGACGGCATCATCCACCTCGCCGCCGAGAGCCATGTCGACCGCTCGATAAAAGACCCGTTCACATTCGCCCGCACCAACGTCATGGGCACCCTCGCACTGCTCCAGGCAGCAAAGGAATACTGGGAGTCGCTGCCTGAAAAATATGAGGGCAAGCGCTTCTACCACATCTCCACCGACGAGGTTTACGGTGCCCTTGAACTTACCCATCCCGAGGGCATCGAGTCACCATTCACCACAGCCGCGTCGTCAGAGCACCACCACGCCTACGGGACCGAGTTTTTCCTCGAGACCACCAACTATAACCCCCATAGCCCCTACTCGGCATCCAAAGCATCGTCAGATCACTTCGTGCGCGCCTACCATGACACCTACGGCATGCCCACCATCGTGACCAACTGCTCCAACAACTACGGTCCCTACCAGTTCCCCGAGAAACTGATACCGCTGTTCATCAACAACATCCGCCACCGCAAGCCGCTGCCGGTCTACGGCAAGGGCGAGAATGTGCGCGACTGGCTCTATGTCGTCGACCACGCCCGCGCCATCGACACCATCTTCCATGACGGAAAGATAGCGGAGACCTACAACATCGGCGGCTTCAACGAGTGGAAAAACATCGACATCATAAAAGTGGTCATCAAGACCGTCGACCGCCTGCTCGGCAATCCCGAAGGCTACTCCGACGAGCTGATAACCTACGTCACCGACCGCCTCGGCCACGACATGCGCTACGCCATAGACTCACGCAAGCTCCAGCGCGAACTTGGGTGGGAGCCCTCCCTACAGTTTGAGGAAGGTATCGAAAAGACCGTGCGCTGGTATCTCGACAACCAGGAGTGGATGGACAACATCACCTCCGGCGACTACGAACGCTACTACGACGACATGTACAAAAACCGATAAGTACACAATAACCTCATAACCACTAAGTGCCGGCTCAATCCATGACGCCGGCACTTTTTATTATGCAAGCAAACCATTCATCCGCAAATATCGTTGAATAACTATTAAAGCCCACCTGAATATGGTTGAAATTATAAATCTGTCATCACAACGGCTCAACACGCCGGAAGCATGTGCCGCCTCTGACATAGAAAATAAGGCATCCCGATACTTCTCTTCCCATCAGGGCATTAGCGGATTCTTGTTATTGATACCGTCAGTATACACATATAACTATATACATAATGACATAGATATTGCCATATTCGGAAAATTCAGCGGACTCGAAACACCCGACGGCTACGCCATAGATTCATTTGCCGCAGCAATCGAAGTCAAGTCACATCCGGCAGAACGAATATACAAAGACCCGGGTCACCATTATCATGTGACATATTCCGACGGCGATACAGATGTTACCGTTCAGTCGCTCTCACAGGCTATAGCGTTAAAAAAGCATCTGAATAAGGAAGGAATAAAATGTGACTTTGTAGTCTCGACAATTTACTTCCGGTCAATAGGAGAGGATGCTCTTAATACCCTCAGAAACGGTATCAATGACTACTCCCTTTCTTATGATTTCACTTTTGAGCAAATTATTGAAATCATCAGGAAGCAACTGTCACCTAAAGCAAGCCACAATCCATTACACGCCAATAACCTAACGATTGACAACCTTACAGATGTGTTCAGCCACGTAACAGCACCTGTAACACTGCGAAACAAATTTGAGCTGATATGTTCAGAGAGCCTCGACCCGCTTCTTTCGGAAATTAAATCCAGAAATAAAGATATACTCATAAGCGGCAAAGCCGGAACCGGCAAAACCCTGCTATTGCTCAAAGCAGCAATGAATATCGTAGAGAATCCGGATTGCAATATCCTTTTTCTCACATACAACCACGCCCTGTTGACCGACATTAAAAAGCTTTTAAAGTATTTCCCGGGATGCCGATTGAAACCTAATGATTTCATGACTATCGAATCCTTCTTTCAAAGGCTTATGCGCAAAAATAAAATAATTTCAAGCTCTATAAATCCAGCTCGCTCGGCCAATTACAACAAAGAGTACATAAAAGCACTTGACAGGCTTATCAAAAAGGCAGAAGATAAAGAGATTATCTATTATCCCGCAACTCATTTTGTACTTGACGAAGCACAAGACCTGCTCCAGCAGGAGGCGGATTTATTATATCAACTTTTTCCAGCGACCTCATTACTCCTCGCTGAAGGTATCGACCAGAAGATAAGAAACGAAAATCCGCCGGAATGGAAATCAGCGGAGACAATAAAGACCCTGTCGTGCAAACGCATGTTCTCCAACGTGGCAATGTTTGTCAACCTGCTTGCGGAAAAGCTTGAAAGCGACTGGCATATCGACTGCACGGGAGCATTTCCCGGAGGTCGAATAATAATTCTTGACCACTACAGCCCTACGATTCATAAATCACTGTTACAGACACAACGACAACACGGATGCTGCAACTACGACATGCTGATGCTCGTTGACCCTAAACAAACATGTGAAAGCTTGGATGCAATCCTCGACAGCCTATATGATGGAAGAATATCTGAAAACAGAAAAAACGAGCCCGGCGATGACGAAGCCCGTTTATATTACTATCAATCATGCCGCGGAGTGGAAGGTTGGACTGTAGTATGCTTTGGGCTCGACCGTTACTACGAAGATGAGTATGACAAACGGAAATCAAAAATCGAACAGACCTACGATAGCAAAACACGAAACAACGCAATAAACGAAATCGCACTCAAAATGATGATTCCGCTTACACGGGCGATTGACACTCTCGTGATAGTGTTGCAAAAAGAGCCAAATCACTTTAGCGACGTAATCCATACGGCAGCCTCCTTATGTAAAGACTTCACTGAATATGAGGTCAATGTTAATCAGCAAGATGCTGAAGCACATATGCGTCAACATAAGTCGAACAGCGTCTAAGCCACGACCTGAGCCTGACACATATTTTAAAGCCTGATTTCTTGAATACAGAAAGACTTGCACCATTATCTATTGCGACTACAGCCCATAATTGATGCATCTCGATAAACCGCCTTGCATACACGACCGCAAGATTCAATGCCCGGGAGCCATAACCCTTTCCCGAATGAGCCCGGTCAATCAAGATCCCAATCCCGGCACGCCTGTTGTCAGGGTCGAAGTCATATAAATCAAGTGTGCCCACCGCCTCATCGGTCGATTTAAGCACAATCATGAGTCTCAACTGCTTGGCCGCATAAATATCAGGCGAATAATTTTCAATATAATCCCACAGTATTTTTCTGGAAAACGGAGCTATGCCACTCCCGGCTTCCCATAACTCTGCGTCATTCTCCCACTTGTAAAGCAAGTCAAGATCCTCGGGTTCAAGGGCCCGCAGGCGCAACACATCATCTTCAAGCAACCCCTTCATTGTACATCATGGTTAAAAGATTCACTGAAAAGAGTGCGATTGACAATAGATCTCCCCAAAGTAATCTCATCAGTATATTCAATCTCATTGCCGACCGACACACCACGTGCAAGTTGCGTTATCTTTACAGGCAGCGTGCCTAACTGACGATAAATATAGAAATTGGTCGTCTCACCCTCCATTGTCGCGCTAAGAGCAAGTATGACCTCACCTACCCCTTCCGTCTCCACTCGCTTTACAAGCGAAGCAATCTCCAATTGAGAAGGACCCACGCCATCCATAGGAGAAATCAGTCCGCCCAATACATGATACAGCCCGCGAAACTGTCCGGTATTCTCAATACTCAACACATCCTTCACACTCTCGACCACACATACGGTAGAAGAATCACGCATAGGGTTGGAGCAGATAGGACATCGCTCTTCCTCCGATATATTGTGACATCTGACACAATAACGTATGCCCTTGCGAAGAGCCACGATTGACTCTCCGAGATCCACCCCCATCCGCTCTTCTTGACGCAATATGTGAAGAGCAAGTCTCAAAGCGGTCTTGCGCCCTATACCGGGAAGACGTGAAAGCTGATTAACGGCATTTTCAAGAAGAGTAGAAGCATATTCCTGTTCCATAACAACCACATTTTCTACATGTAAAGTTACGCCAAAAGCATCATCCCTACAAGTTGCTTAACGCTATTTAATAAACGGCAAAACAAAGACAGGAGCCTACATTAGTGACTCCTGCCTTTGTTTTTGGTATCCTTCACAGCAAAAATGTTTTTTCATAAGATCGGAATTTTTCGCATGATAGCTATTGTTCATGTAGGTTTACTAGGCGAATTGTGCAAAAAAATGTATACCATTAAGTTTAATTTATGCAAACATAATCAATAAATTTAATATCTGCAAGTATTTTAAACGAAATATCAATTTTAACGCCCCTTTATCTCCTCAATATTCAGAAAAGCCCCGACTTATCCGAGACTTTCCAATACATGACGTATCTTCTCATAAGTAGTGATACGCGTCGGCACTAATGGCAGACGAAGCTCATTCTCGATGAATCCCATTGCATGCAACAGGCATTTTACTCCCGCAGGATTTCCGTCGACAAAAAGCAGGCTGAAAAGTTCCGTGAACCGATGATGAATCAGCAGCGCCCTCTCATAGTCACCATGCAGAGCCAGGCGCACCATACGGGAAAACTCCTTCGGAAAGGCGTTGCCTATGACCGAAATCACACCGACGGCGCCAAGCGTTATAAGAGGAAACGTAATACCGTCATCACCGGAAATCACCATAAAATCCTCTCGCTTGTTTTTTATGATGTCATCCATCTGCGATATATTACCCGATGCCTCCTTTACTCCAATTATATTGTCAAACTCTGCCGCAAGACGCAGCGTGGTCTCCGCTGTCATGTTCACGCCCGTACGACCCGGAACATTATACAGAATGACCGGTATAGGCGAAGCCTCGGCGATAGCCTTGTAATGCTGATAAATACCCTCCTGAGAAGGCTTGTTATAATATGGCACTACAGAAAGCACTGCCTCAAACGGTGAAAGATCACTGCTTTTCAGCTCTTCAACAAGAGCCATCGTATTATTTCCTCCAATTCCGATTACAAGCGGCACACGCCCGCCCACCCGCTCAACGATAAAATCACGCACCGCGTGCTTTTCGTCAACCGACAGAGTCGCAGTCTCGGCAGTTGTGCCAAGCACCACCATGTAATCAACTCCATTCTTAATCTGATATTCCAACAAACGGGCAAGCGCATCAAAGTCAATCGACTTATCATGCTTGAAAGGCGTGACCAGCGCCACACCCATACCCTTTAAATTAATACGTGCCATATAGGTATCGTTAGATGCTTTTGCTTCCACAAAGGTAGATATTATTCACAATACCGACAAAGAAAAAATCCAAATAAAACTCAATTACTTTACAAACCTATTACCACATGTCAGCGTTATAAGATAAATATATAAAATATAATAGTGATGAGTGATTTTAATGATATTATCAAAGACAGCAAGCCGACACTGGTCGACTTCTTTGCAACATGGTGTGGACCATGTAAAATGATGCATCCGATTCTTGAACAAGTAAAGACAAAACTTGGCGACGAGGTGACAATAGTTAAAATAGATGTAGACAAGAATCAAGATCTATCCTCACAGTATCGCGTCCAGTCAGTGCCTACTCTCATCATCTTCAAAGACGGAGAGGTCAAATGGAGGGCTGCAGGCGTACATTCTGCCGAAGACCTTGAAGCAAAGCTAAAAGAATTTGCCTAAAGAAATCGATTCACTTATTTGAATAATCAACGAAGACCGCCGACTAAAATTTAGCCGGCGGTCTTCTATGTTTAAATTGTCAATAGTCTAAAACTAAGCAAGACATAGCACCAATACCTGGGCGGCAACCACACGAAGGAACATCGTAAGCGGGTAAACCGTAGAATACGCTACGGCAGGCGCATCATTACCGGTGCTGTTATTAGCATAGGCAAGTGCAGGAGGGTCGGTCATTCCGCCGCCGAAGAGACCCATGATAGTGAGCAGATTTATCTTGTAAATACCGCGGGCGATGCAACCCACCACCAACAGAGGGATAAACGTAATCATAAATCCCCAGATAACCCACCACATACCTGTGCTGTTGAACACAGTGTCGGCAAATCCGGCTCCCGACGCAATTCCTACAGAGGCAAGGAACAGGCATATACCAATCTCTCTCATAAGAAGTGATGCGGAAGAGGATGTATAGGTCACCAGTTTTATCTTATATCCGAATCGGCTTATCAGAATAGCCACTACAAGCGGACCACCCGCAAGTCCGAGTTTCATCGGGACGCTAACCCCGGGGAATGCAATAGGAATAGAACCCACTAAAATACCAAGGAATATACCGACAAAGAGCGTAATCATGTTAGGCTCGTTAAGGCGCTTCATCGAGTTGCCGAGCTTTTCAGCAAGACGCTTGATATCAGCTTCCTGACCGACGACCGTCATGCGGTCGCCCACCTGAAGGCGCAGACCGGGTGACGCAAGCAGGTCGACTCCGGCACGATTAACCCTTGTCGCATTAAGGCTGTAGCCCATGCGCAGACGAAGCTGTCCGATAGGCACTCCGTTAAACTCGCTCTTCGTCACCACTATGCGACGTGACACAACCGGGCTCGGTGTCGCCTCCCAGTCCATATCCACCTCAGGACCGATTACCGCCTTAAAGCGCTCTTCATCCTGTGCCGACAATACGATATAAAGCATGTCGTCAAGATGGACAACTGTCTGAGAATTGGGGATTATAACATTGCCATCCTTGTCTTTAAGACGTGATATCACAAAGTTACAAGAAATTATGTCATGCAGCTGTATAAGGTTTTTACCGTCAATAAGGACATTGGTCACCTTAAATGTCACGATATGAGGCTTCAACTGGCTGTTTGCCGTATCCTCTTCTATTTCCTGTATCTCTTTCTCTATCTTTACTCGGAAAATAGCACGGACAAGGAACATCGAGAGAATGATTCCGACAACACCGAGCGGGTAAGCGGCGGCATATCCCATAGCCATCTCCTCCGACTGCTGATAAGCACCCGGGTCCACCTGAAGTATAGCCTGCTGTGCCGCTCCGAGTCCGGGGGTATTGGTCACAGCTCCCGACATTATACCTACCAGTGCAGTGATCGTAGTATTGCCATCGATATAAAAGATAGCAAGGACTATAGCCACATTAAGAGCAATTATAAGAACTGCCAATCCGTTAAGCAGCATGCCACCCTTCTTGAAAGAAGAGAAGAATCCGGGTCCTACTTGCAGACCGATTGAGAAAATAAACAGGATAAGTCCAAACTCACGGATAAAGTGAAGGACTTCAGGATTTACCTTATAGCCCAGATGTCCCATGACAAGACCTACGAAAAGGACAAATGTCACACCGAGCGACACACCGCCTATCCTGAGTTTACCAAGATAGACTCCTACAGCGATAACAAACGAATAGAGCAAAATGGTACTCGCCAATGCCATATTGCCCGGTGAAAGTAATTGTTGAATCCACTCCATACTGTTCAGCGTTAAAAACTGCCTTAGAAATTGAATTGCAAATTTACGACTTTTTACCGAACTCCCACCTTTACTCAGGCATTTTTCTCAATAAAAAATATCAACCTGTCGCAAAATAGTTTAAAGCCGATAAGAAAGCATGAGTATTATAATATTATAATTGTATCTCAGCTACGATATTCAATCCACAGCAATTGCAATATCCAGAATTGCATCGGTGGTATTGACGATATGGTCGGCATGATACGCTTTAAGTTCAGTCATCGGGCGAAATCCCCATGTAACACCTACAGAATCCACACATGCACGCCGGGCTGTCTCCATGTCGACGCCGGAATCCCCGACATAAAGCACCTCAGCCTTCGGAGTAGGCGACTTCGAGAGAATCTCAAATACAATTGAAGGATCAGGCTTTACCGGAATCCCCTCTTTCTGACCCTCCACGGCAGCCCAGTCTATGTCATGAAAATAAAAATCCACAAGTCTTTCCACCGCAGCCTGATACTTATTTGACGCGACAGCCACCTTTATGTCTCTTGCCCGCAATTCGGCAAGCAGACGAGGTATGCCTGGATAAGGCGCGGTGTGGTCGGTGCAATGGCTTTCATAATGCTCTTTAAAGAACACTCTCAGGCGCTCGACTTCCTCGTCGGTATCAAGCCCCGACGGCAGCGCCCTTTCAATAAGCTTCTTCACGCCGTTGCCGACCATCCCCGTATAAGCTGAAATAGGGTGAGACGGATACCCACATTTTTCAAGAGCATAGTTAGTCGCATGACCGAGGTCTTCTATCGAGTTAAGCAGTGTCCCGTCAAGATCAAAAATAACAAGTTTCTTCATTAGCTTAATAATAGTAATTTAAAAAGGATAACCCACAGAGAAATGAAAAGTTGCATCACGTCCCCATTTTGGATGTATCAGCGGCAGTCGCTCCTGATTGCGCGCAGGGTTGTAAGCTTTCATTCCCAAGTCAAATCGTAAAAGAAAATAATTGAAATCAAGACGCAATCCGGCTCCGTAGGCCACAGCTATCTGCTTGTAAAATTCACTGAACAGAAACTCTCCTCCGGGCTGATTCTCATATTTTCTTATTGTCCAGATATTACCGGCATCGATAAACAACGCGCCTTCAATCACCCAGAACAGCCGGGCGCGGTACTCCAGGTTTATATCCAGCCTGATGTCGCCACACTGGTTTATGAAATCAGTCACGGAATTTTTGGCATCATAGCTTCCCGGGCCGAGAGTGCGCACTCCCCATCCCCTCACACTATTGGCACCTCCGGCATAAAAACGCTTCTCAAACGGCAGCATTGATGAATTACCGTATGGGACACCGATACCGGCTCCGACATGAAACGACAGAGAGTTGCGGAAATCAAAATTCTTGGTGTAAGAATAGTCGGCGTCAGCCTTTACATATTGCGCATACTGAATGCCAAACACCTTGTAAGCGCCCTCATCCTTATGCTGACCTATCGCCGATGATATTGCGTAAAGAAGATTACCGGCTGTCTCGACATTTGCACGGATTGTGTATATCGACGGCTGAAGCAGCGATTGCCGGAGCGAAGCTGCTGAAGGCACCCGCTTGTTGGTGTGGTAATAGCCATATCCGAGTCTCATTATGAAATGGTCCTCGTAGCTGTATCTCAACAGCGGGTTGGACGGTGCTATCTGATTGATAAAATCTATCGTGCTTTTAGGCAGATAGACATAATTGATGTCAATAAGGTCAAATCGGTGACGGCGGGTGTTGCCACGGTTTGCCCATCGGTATTTCCATCCTGCTCCGGCTATTATACGTGTATACTCCGGACGCTCCTGATAGTTGAACGAAACGGCAAACTCCGTTGTCGCCCTCACTCGCTTTTTAAATCCTGAAGAAAGGAACGGAGCCTCAAATTCCGGAAATGTTATGCTCACTTCGCCGGCATATTCCATGTAACGGTTATTAATCAATCCGCTGAAATCACCGGAAAGGCTTTCATAGCTTGTACGCAATTTCGCCGTAAGCAATTCCGACCCGTGGGCAAGATTACGGTGCATATATGTCAGCCCTACACCAAATCCCAGATCACCTTCAGAGTTGGTGCCTTCCAGTTCAAGCGAGACTCCTTGCTTTTTGCCCCTGGTAAGAAGGATATAAGCGTCAAGCCAATTCTTTCCGTCAACCGTCCCTACCCGCCTCATATCAATATTGACATACTTCAGGATGCCGAGACGCCCAAGCGCCTCGTAAGTCCTGTCGACCTGCCAGGCTTGATATTTTTCGCCTGCATGCATATAACAGGCATCAAACAGCACTTTCGGTCTAAGATACCGGTCATCGCCATAAAGGATAGTAACATCTTTATAGCGAACGGTGTCAGATGACCGATAATCATACGTGCCGTAATCCTCTCCGGGATTATAATCGGTGACAAAATATATGTTGCGAAGATAATATACCTTGTGGGCTACGGAATCAGAGAGCGTCTGCTGTCCACGCAGATGCGGCGGCCGAAGATTCATTGTCAGGTTCACCTCCCTTGAGCCCGCAGCCGTGTCGGCGGAAAATGTTATATATTCCTTATTAAACGTATAATAGCCATTGTTACGGAGCAGCTCTGTAATCCTCACCCTCTCTTCATCAAGCTTGTTTCGGTCAAGGAAATCACCCGGAGCGACCTGCAACACATTGTCATGGGAGTCAATAAGCGAGCGTATTGAATCGTCAGGAATATTATAGTCAAGCGTGGCTATGAAATGAGGCTTCCCGGTAGTCACATTATACGTTATATCTATCTTCTTCCCTTTACCGTGAATGACAGTGTCGGCAATGACACTTGCATCCATGTAACCACGGTTGACAAGAGCCTGCCTCAGCTGAAATTCCGACATGTCAGTAAGCTGGGGGTCATAAATGACCGGCGGCTGTCCGAGACGACGCACCCAACGGTTAAACCACTTTGTCGTATCGGAGCCCGATATGTTGTAAGTGGCAAGCTGGAGTTTCATAAACCCAAGCACCTTATGGTTAGGTGTCTGACGCAGATAGTTGACAAGTTCCGACTCTTTTACTTCGGAATTGTCAACTATCTTTATGTTTACGTCATCGACAAGATATTTTCCCTGAGGCACATGCTTTGTCGAGCTACATCCCCATAAGGAGATAGCCAGACAAATCCCCGTCAGCCACAGGAGCAGCTTGTGACACGATACCGACATCAGGGAAAAGGATAACCCGTTATGCATTCATCGAGCGGAGCAGCTCGTCGTTGTCACGAGTCTTCTCCATCTGGTCACGCATAAATTCCATCGCCTCTATCGATGTGCGGTCGCTCAGATAACGGCGCAATATCCACATTCGCTGCAATGTCTCCGGACGCAGGAGCAAGTCGTCGCGACGCGTGCTCGATGCCATGATGTCGACAGCAGGGAATATACGTTTGTTGGAAAGTTTGCGGTCGAGCTGCAGCTCCATGTTGCCGGTACCCTTGAACTCTTCAAAGATTACCTCGTCCATCTTGGAGCTTGTCTCGGTAAGCGCGGTGGCAATAATTGTCAGCGAACCGCCATTCTCGATATTTCGTGCCGCACCGAAGAAACGCTTGGGCTTCTGCAGGGCATTAGCGTCGACACCTCCGGAAAGAATCTTGCCCGATGCCGGCGACACTGTGTTGTAAGCGCGGGCAAGACGGGTTATGGAGTCAAGCAGAATGACAACATCATGACCACATTCAACCATGCGCTTGGCCTTCTCAAGAACTATGCTGGCAATCTTTACATGACGGTCAGCAGGCTCATCAAAGGTTGATGCGATAACCTCGGCGTTTACGCTGCGGCTCATGTCGGTCACCTCTTCGGGACGCTCATCGATCAAGAGAATTATGATATATGTGTCGGGGTGGTTTTCGGCAATCGCATTGGCGATGTCCTTCAGAAGGATTGTCTTACCGGTCTTGGGAGGCGCGACAATAAGACCGCGCTGCCCTTTTCCTATCGGGGAGAACATGTCTACGACACGGGTCGAAAGATTGCAGGTGCGACCGCTGGTAAGGTCAAACTTCTCATCAGGGAAAAGCGGTGTAAGATGCTCAAAGTGCACGCGGTCACGGATAAACTCCGGTGAACGACCGTTAACCATCAGGACTTCACTCAGTGGGAAATATTTTTCACCTTCCTTCGGAGGACGGATATAGCCTTCAACGACATCTCCGGTCTTCAGCCCGTTAATCTTAATCTGCGATTGTGTAACATACACATCGTCGGGCGATGACAGATAGTTATAGTCACTTGAGCGCAGGAATCCATAACCGTCGGGCATAACTTCAAGCACACCTGAAGCGGTAAGCAGTCCGTCAAAATTATATTGAGGCATCTGAGGTTCCTGAACCGCAGGCTGCTGATTATTCTGATTGTTCTGGTTATTCTGATTATTGCGGTTTTTCTTATTCTTTTTCCCCTGACCCTGTTGCTGACGGTTATTGTTAGGTTGCTGCTGCGATTCCTGTCCGGGTTCCTGGATAATAATCGGAGCCGTGGCTGCCGCTTTTGCAGCTGCCGCTGCGGCCTCTTCCTTTTCACGCTGTGAGCGCGGCACAAACTTACGGTCGCTTCTGAAAAACGAGCCGAATGTCGAATCCTTGCCGGGGCGGAAATCACGACGACGTTCTCCCTGATTAGGCTCTTCCTGTCGCTGACGGTCACCGGTGAGCGGCTCGTCAGACGGCTCACCTTGCTCGACCGCAGTATTGCTGTTTTCCGGGAGAAGACCCGCTACAGCTTCTTCTTTGTCAGCCAACGGCAGCGGAGCCATAAGTGTCAACTGGTCACGATGATCTTCCTCTTGCTCCTTAACCGGCAGCTCAGGCGTGTCGTTGACAGCTTTGGGCTCGGAAACGTCAGCAGCCGCCTGCTCCCTATTTGCCGCCGCAGCCTCAGCCTCTTTCTGCTGCTTTGACGGGCGTCCGCGCTTGCGCCTTGGAGGCTCCACCTTAGCCGGCTCTGCCACAGCCTCCGCCGCAGGGGCTTCCTGCTGTGATGGCTGAGCACCGGAATCGGCATTATCCTGAGCCTGTGCTTGAGGCTGCTTCTTTTTCTTCTTCTGCTGCTCTACCTGCTCGCCTTCACCTTTCTTCGCCTTGGGCTCTTTCACGCGGCGCTTTTTTTCGCCTGCCGATGAAGCAAGGTCCTCGGCCTGCTTGTCAAGGATTTTATATACCAATTCTTCCTGTGGGAAAGAATCAGCTTTCTTAATGTTCATAGATTCAGCGACCGACTTCAATTGATTCTCGTCCATCGCATTGAGATCATCAAGCTTATACATTATTACTTTTGGGGTTATTATCATTTATTCATAGCATTGCCCCACTACAATATCACAAGATGCACAGGCATCACTGATGCAGGACAAGCCTTATTATTAATTATCAATACGGGAAATAATCGAAAACACGTAGTAAACTACCTAATTACGCATCGCTCGATTCAGATGTTGAAACTTTGCACAAAGATACATTCTTTATTCAATCCAAACAAACAAAAATATAAAAAGTTTACACGTATGTTGATAAAAAGCGATAAAAAAAGGACAAACAACCTATTACATTCCAAAGGTAAAGCCCATTATCTGACAAAAAGACAAAAAAGGCGGGGCGACATTGTGTCGCCCCGCCCTTATAACATGGCTTGCCAATAACCGTCATTGCATGCGGCGGAGTCCTTCCCAGCGCACATTCCATGTACCGTCGGAAGGAAATCCCGGATTACGTACCGTCTTGCAACCGTCCCAACCGGCACACATCATTGCCACAGCATTAAGCAGACTGCCGTTGCCGGGCAAATAAAGACGGAGACGCTTAGGCTCCTGGTAATTATGACCGCTTACAAGATATGTGTTTTTACCCTTGTCTATAAGCAACGCGTCGATAGCGGTATCAGCGCGCCCGAGACGCGCGGCACACATTGCGATCATGCCATAATCCCATCCCCAGGTAGTTTCCCAGTTCCAGTTAGCCATCACCCTGTCAAGGGTGCGTTCCATCATGTCACGGTCATAGTGACCCATGTCAGGGAGCAAGCCGCAGGCACCAAGCACTGCCGGATGGTCGCTTTTTGACTTCAACAAGAAATCAGACTCGGAAATAGCAGAGCTACCCTTCTGCGCAGGTGACACATACGGGTCAAACACAACAGCACCACTCTTTTTATTGTCAAACTTTCCTACCGGTTCTCCCGATACGTATACTCCATCTTTTTCAGGCAGAGGCGACAGCCGGGCAATGATATTATCCCACTCCGCATTACGCTCAAGACCACGGCGCACACGCCACTGCTGTGCCACGTCAAGTCCATAACGCCAGTAAGCAAGTTCAAAAGGATGGTTACATGAAAAATCCTTTGACATGGATTCCTGCATCGCTGTGTGTCCAAACAGTTTTATGACTCCTTTTTTTCTTTTTGCCGGAGCGCAGGCAAGCGCATAATCAGCCATGAATTCAGCTGTAGCCTCTACCTGCTCGCCATATCGTTCAAGAGTCTCACGAGAAGGGTTGGCTCGATACATCTCCTCGGCAAGATATATATAGTGAGGCTGCTGCCATATCAGGAATGAACCTGTATTGGAGGGAGCCTCGCCGGCAGCGGGATCAGTCATCTTCATCCATCTCACACCTGCAAATCCCTGGCGTGAAGCTATACGCCGCGCCTCCGGATAGGCTACGTCATTATACCAGTCGAGCATTTTGCCGACAACAGAAGGACGGTTCCAAAGCGCAAAATCCACAGCATGCCACCATGTCATCTCAAGATGAGGGCGACCAAACCATGAGTTTGTCGTAAGTCCGGTCTCCTGAGGAGGCATCGATCCTGCACAGTTGATTGCGGTAAGATACTGCGACAGCACTGTGCGGCGCTCAAGCTCCTTCGCCCTCGGGTCGGTACATTCCGAGAAATCGACTATCGCACCTTTTTTCCAAAATGCAGGCCAGCTTTTCATCACCGCTTTCAGCGCCTGGTCGTAAGAGAATGAAAATTCCCGCTTTTCGACAGGAACAGGAGCATACTCGACTGCAAATGTCAACACATTATCACTTGTCGACAGTGAAAAAAAATGAGGCGCCACTTCTTTAAATTCAGCGTCGCCCTCCCACTCTATCTTGACATAGTATTTTGTACTGTCCAGCGTTCGTTCGATTAGCGCACTGCGCGGATTCAATTCGATAATCTTGGAGTGATGGGCATCAGGACGGGAATAATCGCTTGCGTCATCAGCATGCACGCCCGTAGGATATGGGAATCTAACCGTCACCGCCGCTTTACCGTCGGAAAGAAGCCGGCTTTTTATTCTGCCGAAAAGGCAGTCACGGTCCTGCATACAGGAAGTGGTCACTTCCACACGTTCACCATCGGCATTAAACACCGACTCAATCTTGCCATCCCACAAAGCAAGCTCCTGACGGACTCCGGTAAGCTCCCCGGGTGTCAGCTGACGTCCTTTATCATCAGTCAAAAGAAGCCCTACATGTCCAAGGTTAAGACGATGGGGGTTAACACGGAAATATTCTGTAGACTTTGCATTACGGCTTCCGTCCTTATACTCGACGGCATAGACCTCCTTGCGGTTACGTCCGAGATCCATCACACGCTGCGACTCGGCAGGAGTAAGCCCGTCGACATTGGGAAAGGAGTGCCACCCCCACTCCGACATAGCGGAGAGGGGCACACCGGCACTATATTCAACAGGATAGCTCTGCAGACCTGTCAGGTCGACAGTGGCAGCAAAGCTGCCATTGCCGACTGAAAGACTTGCAAGAGGATCATATTCACTTACCACAGGATTATTGCGCGTCACTACAGCCTGACGATCTATAGGCTGCATAACGTTGTCGGTAGTGAATCCCATATCTTCCATCTCAAGTGAAGCCCAGATGAACGGACCGATACCTTTGGCGTCATTGTCCCTCACAGGCTCGCTCAGATAATACTCATAAGAGCCGTCACGACGACGGTTTTCCTTTACATTGGGAGCCGCTTTCTTCACCGACTCACTCATTCCCGGGCCGAGACCTGCCACAGCACAGCAATTGGTCAGCGAAATTGTGCTGTCGGGATTTACCTTAATGAAATTATTTATAATTCCACGATAAGCCTTTATTCCGGCATCACGGAAAGAGGCGTCAACATAGCCCTTGTTATAAGACTTTAGCAGACCGTAGGCAAACATTGACGATGCCGTCGATTCAAGATAGTTGCCTTCACGACCGGGACTGTCCATCACCTGATACCACACCCCGGTATTCTTGTCCTGCCACTTGACAACATTGGCAAGCACCTTGTTAAGCAGTTCAATCGCCTCTCCGCGACGGGCATAATTCTCGGGCAGATTGTCAAGAAGCTCGACAATAGCCATTGTAAACCAGCCCTGTGCGCGCGCCCAGCAGTGCTGAGAAAGTCCGGTCTCGTCATCTGACCAGAACATGTCATGGTTCTCGTCCCAGGCATGGCGGTTAAGCCCTGTCTTGGGGTCAAGTGTACGCTCATAGGTTTTCTTCATCTGGTCAACGGCATCATCATATATCGCGGTAGCCTCTTTTTCCGGAAGAAACATTCCCGCCGTCAATGTCGACACCGGCAATCCCATGAATATACCGTCAAGCCACACCTGATAAGCGTAGATAGCCTTGTGCCAGTAGACACCTTCTTTTGTGCGCGGCTGGTTTTTCATCTGCTCCATTAGAGTATAAAGCGCCTTGCGGTTTTTCTCCTCCGGAAGAAGCTGATACATCTTGGCGACAAAATGACCCGTGCGCACATTGTCAAGATTATAATCAGAGAGCTTATAATTGCGGATGGTTCCGTCAGGATTAATCATCGTGTCGGTATACATCTTGCAATAATCAAGAATCTCCTTGTTGCCATATTTCTTATATGTGTCAAGCATTCCGCCAAGCTCGATGCCCATCACGTAGCTCCAACGGGGCTTCTGGGCGAAATCAAGAAGAAACGACTTGGGAACACGCTTCATCTCCGAAGCAGTAATCCACTCGCTGTAGTGCTTGTAAGGATTCTTGGTAAGGCAGAGGCTGCCGTTGACATAGAAATTGTCATAATTGATGTCTCTCACCATTCCCTTGATGGAATTGCCGTCGGCAACACCGTTGAAATGACAATCCTTTACATTAATGTCATATACATTGACACAAGTGTCAAGCGCGATAATCTGAACGCCATACTTGCTCTTGTCGCAGGTCACGTTTTCAAGATTCACATTGCGCACTGTCGGCAGGAATCCTCTGCAACAGATTTCATTATGCTCATAGTCGAGATTAATCTTCAATACCGACTCGCCACACTGTCCTACCTTTATATTACGTGCATATATATTCTCAATGACACCTCCGCGGCATGTATTGGTCTTTATTCTTATTACGCGGTCAAGATTCGGGCTGTCCATGATATTGTTTTCAGCAAAGACATTGCGGCAACCGCCGGAAATCTCGCTTCCTATCACGACTCCGCCATGACCGTTTTTCATTTCACAGTTGCGCACAATGATGTTTTCGCTCGGACGGTCCCAAAGCCTGCCGTCCATATTTCTGCCGCTCTTAATCGCGATGCAGTCATCACCTGTATTGAAGAAGCAATCTTCAATCAATACGCCGTCACACGATTCCGGGTCACAACCGTCGCCATTAGGTCCGTCGTTATTTATCTTGACACGTCTTACAATGACATTTTTTGACAGCAAAGGATGAATCACCCAGAACGGCGAACGAAGCAGAGTGACATCCTCGATAAGTATGCCGTCACAGAGATTGAAGTTAATCAACTGAGGGCGGAGTCCGTCTTCCGGTCCAAAACGACGGGCATCCATATCCACACCGTCTTCTGCCATCTTGAGGAGCTTGGCACGCGCTCCGTTACGCTGGCTGATAACGCCTTCCTTCCAGCCATAGCGCGGAGCTCCACACCACTTCCACCAGGTGTCGTTTGTTCCTCCGCCATCAATCACACCCTCTCCGGTGATAGCTACATCCGTAGCCTCATAGGCATATATACACGGAGAAAGATTCCAGCAGTCAAGCCCCTCCCATCGGGTCTTTACAATAGGATAAAGCTCAGGTTCAAATACAAACTCAAGTGTAGCGCCGCGCTCCACCACAAGATTCACGCCGCTCTTCAGGGTTATGGCGCCTGTAAGCCATGTCCCTTCAGGCACAATGACGCGGCCGCCGCCTTTTTTTGAACATGCCTCAATAGCCTTATTAATTGCTTTTTGATTGACTGCGGCTGATGCCGTGGTCTTGGCTCCATACTTGGTAATAATGAATTCCCTTTCGGCAAACTTGGGTTGCCTGATGTTTTTTTCAATTTCCGGGTATTGCGTCGACCATCCGTCACCCCACGCAAGGAATGGCAACAGTATCGCCGCAATCAAAAGATAAAATTGCTTCATGGTTAGTAATAATGATTGTTATTTATGATTTTTATTATGCATGGCTTCAATCTGTACAAATTTAACACAAAATCTTGCAATGACAAAATCCGCCACCCTTCTAAACGACAAAAAAGGCCAAACAACACAAATCAGGCATAAAAAGTTTGCACGAAATCATGTTTTAACAAAAATAAATTGCCAAATTGTTGGTCACATGAAAAAAAGTGCCTAACTTTGCAGCGAATAGAGACATTTGTTGATTTTTCTTAGACTGAATAATTATTTTACGCAACATTTGATTTTACTCGGACTAAGGAAAAGGCAACAATTTTCAGCAAGGACGCTGGGAAGCGGACGAAGCTGGATAAAGTGAAGTAAGTAATACTTTCTCAACACTTTAAATCGCTATAAGACAACTATCTTTAGAATCACAGAATCATGCCTTTTGGCTTTAGTCCGGTTCCTCCCTGTTTGAAGGGAGGGGCGGGCAATTTTTTTATATCCACCGCTGTCGCTTACTCAAAATCATTTTTTCGCGACAATTGTTATCTATAATATAAATGAAATCTATCATGAAGAAATTAATTTTTTCACTGCTGTTCATTATGATTGCAAGCAGCGCGTTTGCTTTTTTCGACTCCTACACCATCAAGAGAGAAGAGTTGCCTGAAGAGGCAAGAGAGATGCTTGACAAGTATTTCCCTAAAGCGAAGATAGGAATGATAAAGGTTGACCGTCATCTGCTGAAGAAAACCGACTATGACGTAAGACTTGTAAACGGGACGACAATTGAATTTAAAAATTCAGGCAAATGGTCGTCGGTCGACTGCAAGTCGAGGGAGGTGCCGGAAGGACTCGTCACACGCCCGATAAGGAATTATGTCAAGAAAAATTTCCAAGGCGTCAAAATCGTCAAGATTGTGAAGAAATCTTCCGGCTACGAGATAGGGCTGTCGGATGGAGTCGAGCTTAAATTCAATCTGCTCGGACAATTCAAAGGCGCAAAGATAGAAGAATGACACCCTATCCTGTCGACGCCCGGCGATAGAGCACTATCGCGATGATTATATATAAAAAGTTGGGAATCCACATCGCCACGAAAGGAGATGTGTAGCCGGAGACGGCAAAGGTGGACGTAACTGTCATGAAAAGGATATAGCCGAAACTCAACACGAGCCCGACACCGATATTCACGCCCATGCCTCCTTTTACCTTCTTTGACGATAGCGACATGCCTATTACCGTAAGGATAAACGCCGCGGCACACATGGCGTAGCGCCGCTCGTTCTCTATCTCAAATGCCTTGATATTGGCGACACCTCTCGCTTTCTGCCTGTCTATATACTCGCGCAGCTCGGCTGAGGTCATCGTCTCCTGGTCATTCTTGGAGATAAGGAAGTCGCGTGGCTCAAAGGGGATTATAGTGTCAAGGCGCTGCCCTTTTCTTATCGACTCTTTCATGCCCTCTATGTCGCGAATCATGTAGTCGCGCACCTGCCAGTGATACATCGAATCCCACCTGATAGTGGTAGCCGTGAGTCGCGACACAAGCTTCTTGCCGTCAAATTTATCAAGCGAGAACCGGTATCCTGTCTTGGTCGTATTGTCATATCGGCTCATGTAGGCTATCTCGCCGGGCGCAACCATCATCTGGATATTGTTGCCGTAGTCGACACGCTTGTTTTTGACATAGGTGTTTGTATATTCTATGCGCTTGACATTGGCGGGAGGGATTATATAGGCACTGAGAATCCATGTAGAGGCGGCAATCACAGCGGCTGAAACCATATAGGGGCGCATAAGCCTGCGGAAACTCACCCCCGACGACAGCACGGCGATAATCTCCGACTGGTCGGCAAGCTTTGAGGTGAAAAAGATGCAGGCAATGAAAGTGAAAAGCGGGCTGAACTGATTGGCAAAATAAGGAAGGAAGTTCAGGAAGTAGTCAAAAATGGTAGCCTTCAGCGGGGCTTTAAGAAAGGAGTCAAGTTTCTCATTGACATCAAACATGATTGTAATCGCCAGAATCAAGGCGATTGCAAACAGATAAGTGCCGAGAAACTTCTTAATTATATACCTGTCAAGTATCTTGAACATCAATCCGATATTTAAAGACGCCGGGTGACCCGCTCAACCATTTCTGTTTTCCATGACTTGAAATCGCCGGCTATGATGTGACGGCGAGCCTCTCCCACAAGCCAAAGATAAAACGCGAGATTGTGAATCGAGGCAATCTGCATCGCCAGAATCTCATCAGCGACAAAAAGATGACGCACATAAGCTTTGGTATAGAACCTATCGACATAGCTCGGTCCGTCTTCCTGCAACGGAGAGAAATCATCAGCCCATTTTTTATTACGCATGTTCATGATGCCGTGAGCGGTGAAAAGCATGCCGTTACGTCCGTTACGGGTAGGCATCACGCAGTCCATCATGTCCACTCCGCGGTCTATCGCCTCAAGGATATTTGCCGGAGTTCCCACTCCCATCAGGTAACGAGGCTTGTCGGAAGGCAAAATCTCGTTAACCACTTCAATCATGTCATACATCACCTCGGCAGGCTCCCCTACGGCAAGTCCGCCAATCGCATTTCCATCGGCACCGAGATCGGCGACAAATTTTGCCGACTCCCGGCGAAGGTCAGGGTAAGTACAACCCTGAACTATCGGGAAATAAGCCTGGCTGTGTCCATAAAGACCTTCAGTCGATTTATACCTGTCCCAGCCGCGCTTTAGCCAGCGCAGAGTCAAGCCCAACGACTTCTTGGCGTAATCATAGTCTGACGTTCCGGGAGGACACTCGTCAAGAGCCATCATTATGTCAGAGCCGATTATACGCTGAATGTCAACTACATTTTCCGGAGTGAACAGATGCTTTGAGCCGTCTATATGGCTGCGAAACCACGCTCCTTCCTCTTTCAGCTTGCGGTTGGACGAAAGCGAAAACACCTGAAAGCCTCCGCTATCGGTAAGTATCGGCTTGTTCCATCCATTAAACTTATGAAGCCCGCCTGCCTTATGAATTATGTCAGTGCCCGGGCGCAGATAGAGATGGTAAGTATTGCCCAGGATAATCTGGGCATGTATGTCATCGGCAAGTTCACGCTGATGTACAGCCTTAACAGTGCCGGCAGTTCCTACCGGCATGAAAATCGGGGTCTCAATCTCTCCATGATCGGTGGTTATGAGTCCCGCACGTGCATTGCTTGCCTTGTCAGTGGCTATAAGTTTAAAATCCATAATCTACCGCAAAGTTACCACTTTCGCCCCACAAAATAAAATCTGGCACTAATTATTCTCAACTCTCATTCCCGTTGATGTCGATTGTCCTTAATGTCATCACGCACCGGCGACAGCTATATTGAGCCGGTCAAGCGAAAGATAGCTACGGGCTACACGCACAAGCTCATCAGGGGTAAGCGACTTGACAGCCTCTACCTGCTGACGGAAATAACCTGACGGTATAAACGCTACAAGGAGGTTTATATAATAGTCCATAATGTCAAACGGTGAGTCAAGTGATGAGGCAAGCACTGACATCGCATGCTGCTTGAGTCTTGTCATCTCATCGGGAGTGAAATCGCCCGTCAAAAGACGTTTGATTTCAAGTATCGTCTCCTCGATAAGCGGATTGACTGTAGCGTTGTCGGTAGAACTGCTGATGCCTATTATACCACCTTCGGGATAACCGAGCAGATAAGAATTAATCCCATAGGTATAGCCCTTATCCTCTCGGATGTTGCTCATGAGACGGCTGCCGAAGTATCCGCCGAGAGCCATCACAAGCAACCTCAACACGATATAATCGGGATGATTCCTGCCTATGGTCGGGATAAACATCCTTACTGCGCTCTGGAGCGCGCCCTCGACATGCACCCGCTTTTCCGCTGCAATGGCAGGCTTGAATTCGACTATATTAAAGGGCAGAGGCTCTGATTTAATGACAGGCAATGCCCCAAACAGATTCTTGACAAGCCGCTCAATCTCCGGTGTGATTCGTCCGGCAAGGAATAAGGTCAGCGAGCTGTCGCCTGATTCACCCACAGCAATGTTGAACACCTTTTCATACCATGCCATAAGATCCTCCCTTCTGTAAGCGCGAATCTGCTCAGGAGTATCGGTACGGGCGAGCGGATGATTCTCCCCCATCACTATGCGGTTTATCTCGATTGAAGCCTGAGTCTCCACCTTGGCAAGCTTTATCTCTTCATTTTTTGCCACTTTTTCCCTCAATACCTCAAGATTTTTCTCCGGGAACACCGGGTCAAGCATCATCTCAGGCACAAGCGGAATCACCTCGGCGGCACGCGAATTTAGCGTGTAAAGCTTTAACGTGGAGAAATGAGAGTCGGCGGAAACAAACAGTTTAGCTCCGTTAAACTCAATAATATCGGCAATCTCCTCCCCGGAATGCACCGATGTGCCTTCTCTCATCATTGAAAGCACGAGCGCAGGTATAGCCTTCGCCTCTGATTCAGCCACACCGCCACGCCACACACATGTCAGGCAGCAGGCTTCCTGACAACCGTGGTCAAGAAGATAGAGCGGGATGCCATTATCCAGCACAGTCTTTTTTACCTCAGGCATGTCAAGATCACCAAATTCTCTGATTGACGGAGCCTTTGTCCGGTCAAGATTCACTTCTGACATGGCTTCTATTCACTTAATGATTTACACAACGCGATAGCTCTTTCAAGGTCGGCAGGCGTATCTATCCCTATTGTCGGACAGTCGGTTATACCCACCTTTATCTTATAGCCGTTTTCAAGCCACCTCAACTGCTCAAGCGATTCAGCGAGTTCGAGGCGACCCTGCGGAAGCGACGTGATGGCAGTAAGCGTAGCGGCACGGTAAGCATACATGCCTACATGGGTATAATACTGCATCCCTGCAAAAGGATCGGATGGAGTCCGATTTCTGGCATATGGTATTACCGAACGGCTGAAATAAAGCGCATTCATGTCATTATCAAACACTACCTTAGGTGAGTTCGGATCACTCAGCATATCATATCCGCATGACGGGTCAAAGGGGCGCACCAGCGTTGCAAGCTCGGTAGAAGCATCATCAAAACAATGTTTTAGCGACGCTATCTGCCTCGGGTCGATAAACGGCTCGTCACCCTGGATGTTGATTATGACATCAGCATCCGACCCTACATTAACATAAGCCTCACGGCATCGGTCAGTACCGCTTCTATGGTCGACCGACGTCATTACAACATTGCCGCCAAAACCCTTAACCACAGCAGCAATACGCTCATCATCGGTTGCGACCCAAACCTCGTCGAGCTCCTTTGACGCCTGACGGTAGACGCGTTCAATCATTGTGATGCCGCATATGTCGGCAAGTGGTTTTCCGGGGAAGCGAGAAGACGCATATCGTGCCGGTATTATTCCTATAAATTTCATGACTTAGTCGATTTTTCTATTTTATTATTATTCTTTGGTGCAGTCAACATAGACGGGGCAAGAAACACCCCGACTATCAAATATACATAATATGTGATTATTCGCCAGAAAAGGGCTATTATAAGAGCGATACTGCCGTTATGGAGCATGTCACCGTAATACTCGGTAAACAGCCATTCACTGACACCGCTTCCTCCAGGTGTAGGGCTTACCATAAGCACAACCCACACCACAAACTGACGCCCAAACACTACAAGCTGGTCGGCGCCGGGCACAAAACCAAGAAACAGGGCATTCACGACAAGATAACGCGATGACCATGTTAACGCCGTGGCGCCAAACGCATCAAGCCACCACCGGAAAGAGCGGGTGCGCAATGTCTTGGATGTCGCGACCATGTTGTCGCCAAGTGCCGCCACGCTTGACTGCCATCTGCGTAACAGCCTGAACCGGAAGATAAACATAAGCGCCCGCCTGATGCCTTCCGGCTTGACAATTATACCGAGAAACAATATCGCTGTCCAGACACACAACACGGCATATACACCCCAGAACACCCATCTCAGCCCCATCATGAACGAAGACGATGAATCAAATCCGAAAAGCTCGTCATAAGGGATTATTGCCACGATTATCGGACATGAAACGACGAAGAAAAGCTCGTCAAGAAACAAGGTTGTCATCATCAGCGTGGTCGCACGCCCGAGATTTATGCCTTCATGATGAAGAAAGATCATACCGAGCGACGACCCTCCCACTGCCGAAGGTGTAATCGCCGAGGTAAACTCACACATGAAGTTTACCTTTATAGCCTGCCACCAGGTTATATCCTTGTCGGTAAGCGCCCGGAAACGCCATGTCAAGCCAAAATCACGACCTGCCATAAACAGCCATGCAAGCCCGATACACAATATTACATGAGGGTCAAAGTGAACCTGACGCCACACATCAGGATTAAACTCCTTGTGAAAAAGCCACGCAACGACACACAGCCCTATCACGACCGGAAGAGCCACGCGCCACCATATCGAGCGGCGAGACTTGTTTTCTGTATTATCGACTTCTGCCATAGCGTTCAATTATTTCATCATATCTACCGACAACCTCCTCCATGACCTCGCGCCATGAGCGCGTCAGCGTCGACGACGCTCCGCGTGCCGCAGTTTCAACCGACTGCCGGTTTTCATAGAGGCTTCTTATCTTTGAGGCATAACTCTCCGGCGATTCTGTCACGAGAAATCCGTTATAGCCGTCAGTAACCACCTCTGCCGCAGTAGAGCCCTCTATAAGCAACGCCGGCACTCCCATCATCGCCGCCTCCCTTACTACGAGGGGCGCATTATCATAACGCGAAGGAAACAAGAACAAGTCGGCGGCGGCATAATAAGATTTAAGAATATCACGGTCACTTATGACCCCGTGCAGGGTTATCTTGTCGTCAAGGTGCAAGCTGCGTATCAACGCTTTCATCTCCTCTACGGCGTAACCTGTACCAACAAACTCCATCCTTACAGGAAGGTCGCGCAACTTGTCAATCGCTCTGATTATCAACATCACGCCCTTTTCCCTTATATGCTGCCCGACAAACAGCAGCACCATTTCTTCAGGCGACATGCCGAGTTTCACCCGCTGTTCTTTTTTGAACCGCGTTATTTCATCAAAGTCGGGCATCTCGATGTCGATGCCATTTTCAACGACCGTCAGTTTTCCTTTATACCCATATTCCCTTACCGTCTCCTCAACCTTAGCCTGAGGAATCCACACCTCGTCAGCCGCATCAAAAAAGTCCATGACGCGACGCATGATACGTTTTACCATCCAAGGCGGAAGGGAGTGTTCGAGATCAGTCCTGTACTTTGAGTGAAACGTAGCGACAAGCGGCACATGCTGCTTGCGCGCCGCATATACCGCAAGTCGTCCTGAGGAAAAAGGACAATGGGAATGCACAAGCGCAAATGGCACAGTGCGCATTCTGCGCCATATAAACGGATCCAGTTTAGGATAACCGTAACGGTAAGGCTTGCGCGAGGCTATTGAAAGCGAGAAATATCTGTAAAGGTCAAAGCCGTCGTGAGAAGGCATAACGGGATTCCACGGAGTAACGACACATGCACGATGTCCGAATGCAGTAAGCCAGCGCACATAGTTCTGCACGGTGAGCGTAACGCCGTCAAGCACCGGGGGAAAACTGTCGTTAAACAGCCCATAAACTTTTTCAGATATTTTCATACGATGAGATCTCTTCCATCAAAACATCTGCAAAGGTAGGTGGTTTAACGTAAATAGTAAAATTTATCGCCCTTTTAATTTTTAAGCGAAACCTTGAAACTTTTCATTGAGCCGTCGGCATATTTTACAGTTTTTATATAGATGCCTCTTCCCGGATTATTCACCACGCGACCCATAAGGTCAGTGTACACCTCACCGACAACATTGTCAGCAACCTCGGGAACATCAATCGAGGCAACTGCACCTTCTACGAGCCGCGACTCATAAACATTCCCGTTGACGACATTGTAGCTCTTGACGCCCACCGACTCTATGCCTTGACCAAAGAGAATGAACGTATGGAGCGAACCCTCAATCGTAATGTCTCCGGGACGACCATCACGAGCATCGGTAAAATCATATGGCAGGTCAGTTATCGGTTCATCAAGCATCTGATATTCATCAGGGTATAACGTGAATTTTTCACCGTCTACATAAATGTTATAATACATGTTTTTCGTGTCAAGCACCATGCCGTCGACATTAAGCATCGGTATGTCAAACGACACATAACCAAATCCCAACGAGTCGTAGAAACGGAATGCCTTAATCGACGGGTCGGCTGGTGTATAGTCGGTCAGACTGTTCTCTCGCAACACGGGATTCTGATACAGGTCCATATACCAGAAATACTCATTGTCAATATCCTTGAACGGAGTAAACAATGCCGCTGATTCAGAGTAATAGGCACCATCTTTACCAAGTGAGAATATAAGGTTCTCTTCCCTGATAAAAGAAGTTATATATTCATCATAGACTTCATCATATACACGGTTGAGCTTCCCGGCGTGGAAGTATGTCAGATAAGAGTCTTCCTCATTTACTCCAAGATACTGACCTGACGGAAACGTAATCGTGTCTCCTGATTTTACCCCGACGACAGGAGCCATTACACCGGCATCAGTGTGCATAAAGTCGCCAAGATAACACTTGTCTCCGTCGTAAGCCATGTGTACAGCATGCCCGAGACCGTCATATGTCATTATCCAGTCACCTGCGTCCTCCGCATTATCAGGAATCTCAGCCATCACATCGTCAACAGGGTCATAACGCATGTTCAATTCACCAAATCCCTGCCATATCTTGTCGTCAAGCGTAAGTCCAAGTATCGCATCACCCTTCATCACCCACGACTCACCATCAAGTTCAAAAATCAGGGTCTGATCCTCAATAGGCGACAATCGAGTCCCGTCGTCAGAGAAGTCAAGAAGATAGGCATAGAGTTCAAAGACTTCACCCTCATCCTCCAGTGAAGCGAAGTTTTGAGGTAAATTTACCGTTATACGGTCATTGTCAATCTCTCCTTTAAGATATGTACCTGTCGGGAACTGTGAAAACGGGTTTTTGAGATAAACATCGCCTTCTTCGCCAAACAAAATAACTCCGGCAAAACCATAATCCTCAGTTTCCATAGGAAGATCGCCAAAGGGCGCTATCGCGATAGAACTCCGCGAGTAAACTCTTTCCTCCCCTATGGGGTCTTCATTAGCTGAAGGAGCAAGACAAGTCTTGCCGGCAACATTTGACCGGTCAAGTATTTTTATTGCCGGTATCTCGACAGGCACACGTTTTACCGGACGCACGTCCCGATTATACGCGCCTGAAGAGAGCGGGATAATAGCTGCGAATGTAATAGCTGCAATCTGTGATAATCCAATTAATTTCATTAGCTTGGTTTCTAAATTTATTGCAAATATACAAATTTAAATTTATTTTTCAAATATCAACACTATTAAATGATTTTACTACTTTTGCAAAATAAAAGCAAAAAAACTAATACCATGACTATAAATTCAATATTGCATTTTGTAACCGCAGGCTGCATCCTGATGTCGGCAAGCCATGCTGTCTCAGCGCCAAAAAACAAGATACTTAGAGAAACCGACAAAGAGTTTTTCCTGACAGAAGAAGCGAGACGAGTCGGCGACCAGGTATTGTTGTACCAGCGCGTGACAGGCGGATGGGCTAAAAATATAGACATGGCTAAACCGCTTGAAAAGCATCAGGTAGACAGTGTGATAGCTGAAAAACAGCGACGCGATGACTCTACAATTGACAACAATGCCACTGTCATGCAGATTTCTTATCTTGCGCGTCTTTATCAGGCTACTCACGATCAACGCTACAAAACAGCATTTGCCGACGGCATCAGCTATCTGCTGAGCGGTCAATACGACAACGGTGGATGGCCCCAGTTCTGGCCCGATCCGACAGGCTATCAGACTCACATCACATTTAACGACTACGCAATCACAAATACGCTGAACCTGTTTCATGAAATAATAAACGGGAAATATCCCTACGATGGAAACCTTGTCGACCCGGCAACAACAGAGCTGGTCAGAACATCATTTGACAAGGGAATAGAATGTATACTTGCCACTCAGATTGTGGTTGACGGCATGCCGACTGTGTGGTGTCAGCAACATGACCGTGACACGTATGAGCCTGCCGGCGCACGCACTTATGAACTGCCGTCGTTCTGCTCCCAGGAAAGCGCGGCAATCGTTAAGCTGCTTATGGAAATCCCGTCACCTGACAAACGCATCAAAGACGCTGTCAACGGAGCGATGGAATGGTTTGACCGCAATAAGCTCACCGGAGTCAGGCTTGAACACAGGGGTACACGCGGCTCTGATGATTTCGACACATTCCTTGTTGAAGACACGGAAGCCGGACCGATATGGGCAAGATATTATGACCTGGTCAACTGCGAGCCCTATGTATGTGACCGGGACGGTGTGCCACGCAAGAATCTGCATGAGATAGGCAGAGAACGCCGTAACGGCTACAGTTGGTACAACTCCTATCCGGCAGAGCTTGTGCCACAATATGAATCATGGCTGTCGGAAAACAGCGACTGAACATTTCCTGCCTCAAGCCCAAGCAACATGCCCTTGGCGGAAATTCTTCCGGCATATCCGGTAAGCTGTCCTCCGGAACCTATTATGCGATGACACGGCACTATAACAGATATGGCATTTGCACCGACAGCATTTGCGACAGCACGCACCGATGTCTGACGCCCTATCATCCCGGAGAGACCGCCATATGTCATCGAGTGCCCGTAACCAATGTGGCAAATAGCATTCCACACGATTTGCTGAAAGGCAGTGCCCGGCATCAATAACGGGAGGTCAAACACCTTGCGTCTTCCCGTAAAATACTCTTTAAGCTGAGCTATGGCATTGTCAACAACTTCGCTCTCAGCCTCTGTCACCACGGCGTCAAGGCTCCGTGTAAGACGGCTGATGACTCTGTGCCGACCCCAGTCACACATACACAGTCTGTCACCAAATCCACCCAACACTAACTCGCCGCAAGGCGACTGCCACCGTTGTATCTTGATTACATTCATTACCGGATAATCTCTTTTACCGCAAATTTAGCAAATTATTTGTTATATTTGGGATGACATATCCCTACCCTGAATGAAGATTATCCTTAACAATATAATCCCCTTTGGAAGTTTCGGCGCGATAAACCTGTTTGGAATACTGTTTGCCAAGCCCAATATCCGGCTCACCGATGAGGTGATAAATCATGAGGAAATCCACACCCGACAGATGCGCGAACTTCTTTACCTGCCCTTCTACATCCTATATGTCATCGAGTGGATGCTCAGGGTAATAAAAAATCGTGGCAACCTCCTGAGAAGTTACCACGAGATATCTTTTGAACGGGAAGCATATACTTACGGGCACGACCTGCATTACTTGTCACGCAGAAAACCGTTTGCCCAGTGGAGAGCGCCTCATCACTCCAAAGTCCAGTAATCGAAATTGAAGAGCTCGCCTTCCTCTCCCTGAAACAGCATGTAAACGTCATGTACACCCGACACCGGCAAGTCTTCAGGATGGACTATTTCCGCCGATTGAAGCTGCCAGTTTTCAACACCACCTGTAGGCTTGACCTCAATTGTCGCAAGAACAGGACCGGCAAGGGCGTCAAGTCGCAATTGAATGGCTCCGCCACTCTTCTCCGAGGCAACATTTGCCACAAACCTGCGAGCCTTCCTGTCACCAAAATCGACTGCACGCACTCGCAGCCAGTCACCGTTGTTGATTGATGTAAGGTAATGGTCATCACCTGCCTTGCGATCGGTTTTCAAGCCAAATCCGGCTGCCATAGTCTCAGCTTCGACTCGCTTGTAAGGGTCGAGATTAGTGACCGGTGTAACCACACCCTCTTTTGTAAACGGAATAAAAGGTATGGAGCCATCGTCATTAAACCGGAATTCCTCCACGCAGGTAGAGCGACGGAAGCCCCCGCCATTAGGCAGCAACCCATTATGATAAAACATGAAATCACGACCGGCAAAATTAATAGAACCTCCGTGAATAGTAAAACTGTTTGGCGACTCATCCATGATTCTGCCCCGATATACCCACGGACCGTCGATATTGTCGGATGTAGAGTAAGCCATATGCTCCGGCACACCGCCGGCAGCATATACCAGATAATACGTGCCGTTACGCTTGAACACCCAGGGGCCTTCCTCATAGTTGGTCTTGAGCATCTGCTTGTTAAGCTTATAGTCACGTTTCATGACAAGCTTTCCGAAGGCATTCTCGTCATTTAGCGATGTCACTTCAATAACATCGCTTGCAAGCGACACCATGTCATCGTTAAGACGTGCATACCAGAGCCCGTTGTTGCCCCAGAAAAGATAAGCCTGACCGTCATCGTCAATAAACACTGACGGGTCTATATATCCCCATCCCGCAGGCACAAGCGGCTTGCCGAGTACATCGCGGTAAGGACCTGACGGCGAGTCGGCAACTGCGACACCGATGGCATCAAGACCGCTCGCCGCTTCCTGGGCACATATGTACCAATACCATTTACCGTTACGTTCAACCGCCTGCGATGCCCAGGCCTTGTCGCCCTGCGTCGCCCACTTGAAGGTAGCAGTTGAAATCGGCGTGCCGCGATAAGTCCAGTTAACCATGTCGGTGGAGGAATACAGCATCCAGTCTTTCATCTTGAAATACTGTGCGTCATCCTCGTCATGGTCGACAAAGAGATACACGGTGTCATTATGCACATAAGGCGCCGGATCAGGAGTAAACCATGTTGAGATTATTGGGTTTTGAGCCATTGCACCGCTTAACGTGGCGGCTGCAAGAGTTGCGATAAGAATCTGTTTCATATACTGTGTTTTTTTGGTATATGCAAAAGTACAAAATCACCTCATCACAACAACGCTGTCATGTAACACATATCACCATATTTCGTAACACGCCGGCACGCCGATGTAACATCATCCTCTTTTGGCGTAACAACAGCCGACGTCAATCTCCCGGTCAGATATTCTCGAAGATAATCATGTAGGATGCCTCAAACACCTTTCCGGGTGCAAGAGTGTTGACATATTCACGCTCAGAGAACTCGCCGTCAAATGCCACGCGGTCAGCCCTGCCATACCAAGGCTCGACACAGATGAACGGAGCCTCAGGCGATGGTGACCATATCCCCACTACGGGCGCACTGAACAACAGCGACAGATAAGGATTGCGGTGCTTGTCAAGAACCGACACTCTTCTCACCTGACTGTCGGCAAGTATAATCGTGTTTATGTCAAATGTATCGGCGGTGACAGGCAGCATCACATTGTCATCCAAAGTCACAGGCATCACCTTCTCGCCTACACACCCTTTTTCCTCAATCAACTGAGATGTGAGTTCGTTACGGTCAAATGCGAGGTAAGCATGCACCGGATCGGTCGCTTTAAAATCGGGATAGTTGAAAGCCGGATGGGCTCCAATCTGAAACGACATCTCCTTGTCACCGGTATTGGTCACACGCCACATGACACGCAGCCGTTCACCGACGAGCTGATAGCCTATCTCAAGACGGAAGTCACGCGGGTAATTGCTACGGGTATTTTCGCCTGACTCCAGCACAAACCACGCTTCATCCTCAGGAGCATCCTCCACTACGGAAAAGTCGCTGTCGCGGGCAAAACCATGCTGCCCCATTTCATACACTTTTCCGTCCATCTGAAACCTGCCGTTCCACACCGACCCTACAATAGGGAATAGCACCGGGGAACGCCGCCCCCAGAACGGGCTGTCGCCATGATAGAGGTAATCATGACGCGTGCGGTTGTCTACTATGCTCTGTAATTCAGCTCCGTGAGAGTCAATCTCTACCGTAAGCAGATTGTTTTTCAATGTCTGTTTCATATATATAAATATATCAGGATATGCCTGACCGGTCACAAATTTACAAAAAATCAGCAAGTATAATCACCCAAAACTCACTTTATGCATCAGTGTATCAATGTTAATAAATTTTTATTCACTTTTTTTGACCGCTCATGCGCCACAAATAACCATACGTTCTCATTTCCAATCAATTTTACTGACAGCACCGATAATCCCTGTTTTTACGCAAGCCACATTCTATGTATATTTGTATCTGTAACTAATTGAACCTTCGGAGAGATATACCCCCTCCCTCTCCGGTAAATTAAAGTAATGGGAAAAGGCTTTGCCGCAGGAGGGGCGGAAAAGCGAACGATAATAATTATGAAAAAGTTCAAGAGTTTTTTTATGACAATGCTTGCAGTCGCAGTGTGTTGCGGATTCACTGCATGCGGTGACGATGACGATGATGACGAACCGGGAAACGACGAACCGGGATGGACTCCGGGTTCCACTGACATGACCGGTATACCTACTGCAGGCACCACCCCCGACGCCCTTCTTGGCGAATGGGAGTTCTCGGAAATTGACGAAGACGGTGACCCGGTAACCATGACATTCCGGTTTAAGCACAATGGAGTATGCTCGGTCAATATGGATGACTATTCGACAACACTTGCCTCATGCAACGCCTCTGGAAACAATCTCAGAATTGACATGGGCTATATGGTTTTCGACGGCTCATATTCAATCTCAGGCGACAAGCTTACCTACAATGTAAAAATGAGTTTCCTTGACGAACCCGGCTCTTTCACGACAAAGATTACATTACATAAAGTATCGGAGAACACCGGTTATGAACCAGCAAAGGTATCGGGAGCCATACTTGGCGCATGGTATCATTCCTTTGAAGAAAATCTCGATGGCGAGTATTACTATATAGGACATCGCATAACTTTCCTGTCAAACGGACTCGGACAGTATCTACAAACAGAGAAGCGAGGGAATGGCGATGAGGAATTGATTCCGTTCTATTTTGCATATTCGGCCGACAACGGCGTCATCTCTACTTACGATGCAAACGGCAACGAAACTAACTTGTTCTTAAACGGAGCTTACTCAATAAGCGGCAACGAGCTTACCTTTGCTTCCTCCGCCTACACATTCACTCGCAAGTAATCAGCTTAATCGACATTAATAAACATGACAGCGGGACACCCTTCAGGGCATCCCGCTGTTTCTTTATCCGGAGCATGGAATTACCCGGCAAGCGGATTCCAGCCTTGTGCCTTCAACGGCATCTCTACATCATCACGGGTAATCATGGCACACCCAAGCTCAGGCTTGGTAATATGCCCAATCACCTTTACGCCCGGCAGTTTTGACACCTTCTCATGGTCGGTCAAAGGCACTGTAAACAACAGTTCATAATCTTCACCACCATTAAGAGCAGCCGTCACAAGATTCATGCCGAGTTCCTCAGCCATCACGGCAGTCTGATAGTCGATAGGAATGCGGTCCTCATATATGCGGCAGCCTGTATGACTCTGTTTGCATATATGCATAAGTTCGCTTGACAAGCCGTCAGACACATCCATCATCGCCGTCGGCTTAATTCCCGCCTCTGCAAGCTCACGGATTATATCCTTGCGCGCCTCCGGCTTCAGTTGTCGTTCGACAAGATACTCCTTGCCCTCGAAACGCGGCACAAAATCCTTTTGTCCGGCCGAGGCGACTTTCTCCCGTTCAAGCAGCTGCAACCCCATATATGCCGCACCAAGGTCACCGCTCACACATATCAAATCAGTGTCACGCGCACCGTCACGACATACAATACTGTCTTTAGGGGCGTCACCGATACAAGTTATCGATATTACAAGACCCTGGCGCGACGATGTCGTGTCGCCGCCGACAAGGTCTACGCCATATATCTCACACGCCTTTCTGATTCCGGCATACAGCGACTCCATATGCTCGACAGTAAAACGCTTTGAAATGCCAAGCGACACGGTAATCTGGCGCGGGGTGCCGTTCATCGCATAAATGTCACTGAAATTCACGACCGCCGATTTGTAACCGAGATGCATCAACGGGACATAGGTGAGGTCAAAGTGTACTCCCTCAAGAAGCAGGTCGGTAGTTACAAGCACCTCTGTGTCCTTGTATTGAAGAATGGCGGCGTCATCACCCACACCTTTCAAGGTGGAGCTGTTTACATTAGAAAGCCCCTCGGTCAAGTGGTCTATAAGACCAAACTCGCCAAGCTCGGCAATCTCCCTGTGGTCACGCTCGTCCATGATTATTCCTCAAAACGGTTCACAAGCTCGGTCATAATCTCCATCATCTTGGGCTGAGCAGCCTGAGCAGCCTTCTGTACCTCTTCGTGAGACACTTCCTCAACTATGCCCTCGACTCCAAGGTCAGTGATTACCGACACGCCAAACACTTCTATGCCGGAATGACGCGCAACGATAACCTCAGGCACCGTGGACATGCCTACGGCATCACCACCGATTATATGGAAATAACGATACTCCGCAGGTGTTTCAAATGTGGGACCCTGAGTTCCGACATACACGCCATGCATTACGCGTATGCCCTTTTCAGCGGCAATCTCGGTAGCCTGCTTTACAAGACGGCGTGAATAAGCCTCGCTCATGTCGGGGAAACGCGGTCCCAGCTCATTATAGTTCTTGCCGCGGAGCGGATGCTCGGGAAACAGGTTGATATGGTCAGTGATAATCATTATATCGCCTATCATGAACTCAGGATTCATGCCTCCCGCAGCGTTGCTGACAAAGAGAGTCTTGATGCCGAGAGCCTTCATCACCCTGATAGGGAACGTCACCTGCTTCATCTCATAACCCTCATAATAGTGAAAACGCCCTTGCATCGCCATCACCCGCTTGTTGCCGAGCTTTCCGAATATAAGATTGCCGGAATGTCCCTCCACGGTCGACACCGGGAAATTAGGAATTTCCGAATACGGGATATATTGTTTATCTTCAATATGGTCGACAAGCGCACCAAGTCCTGTGCCAAGAATTATCGCAGTCTTAGGCATCTCACTCACTCGTGAACGGATATACTCTGCCGTCTGATTGATTTTTTCCAGCATATTTACTTGAATTTATTAAGATGTTAAGATATTATAGTAGTTAAAACACTTTACAATACAGCATAGTTGCCTAAGCCTTATCGGAATGTCTGTTTATAAGACTTCTCAACTCTTTTTCAAACGAGTCGGAGCCAAGCGGCATCTTGTGGGGCAGGAATTCCACTTTTATAGGAAGGTAAAACGTATTTGCCTTTAACTCGTGAGGATAATACGGACTGTTGGCTATGCGCACGGCATCTTTCTCCGTAGTGACAATATACTTGTTTCTGCCCGACATCTGGGAGTAAGCTTTCCTTATTTCATCAAAATCCTTTCGTGAAAAGCTGTGGTGGTCGGGATAACGTTTCACCGAGACTTTTGCACCGAAATTACGCAGATACCTGACCAGCGGCTTAGGGTTGGCAATCCCTGACACGACAAGCACGGAATCATCATCACCGAGCATGGCAAGATCAGGCATATACCTTACATCGTCGGGGAAAACACTTACAAGCCCACCGTACACATAATGGGAGAAATACACTTTCTGATATGCAAAAAGCCCGAGATGCTCATATATAAGACGCACATCCAGCGAGCGAATCTCACCGGGACACTTAGTCACCACGACAATATCGCTCCTAAGCAATGCGCTCTGCGGTTCGCGCAGCCTGCCAAGCGGCATAAGGTCGTCATTGTAAACCGGACGGCTCCACTCAGTCAGCACAATTGCCGCCTTTGGAGCGACATAACGGTGCTGGAAAGCATCATCAAGCACAATGAGATCAATCATCGGATCGATACGCAGAAGCTCATCAATGCCCTTGCACCGGCTTTCACAGACCGCGACTCTCACATCGGCGCCATATTTCTGGAATATCTGATAAGGCTCATCTCCGATGTCCCACGGCGACGAGCGCCTGTTGGCAAGTACAAATCCCTTTGTGTGCCGCTTGTAGCCACGGCTGAGCACTCCGATATGATACTCGTTCTTCAGAAGCTCTATCACATACTCTGTGTGAGGGGTCTTGCCGGTACCGCCTACGGCAATATTGCCGACGACAACCACAGGCACGTCAAACCGACGCTGCTTCAATACGCCCCAATCAAAAAAGCGATTACGCACCCTTACCACCGCACCATATATCCAGGACATAGGGCGCAATAGTGCTGTATCGACAAATTTATTGTGGCGCATGGCTTTTATTGACTAAAAATTATTCAATAACGACCTCTTCCATGCGGCACTGGACATGTTCAAGCCGCTCCATCTTCTTCATCATGTTATAATAAGGATAGGCGTCTCCAAGCTCCGACTTGATTATGCGCTCCTTGATAGTGGTTGACGAGAGCAATATCTCCTCCCACCATTCGCCTCTCGGCTCAGGATATTCAGTAATCTTATAGTCGTCAAAGCCACACTCTTCGGCAAGGTCGGCTATACAACGGTCAAGATCGCCAAGCTGATCGACGAGTCCTATGCGCAGGGCTGTCTGACCGTCCCATACACGTCCCTCGGCAATCGCCTTTATAGAGTCGACGGGCAGGTCACGACCGGCGGCACAACGCCCCACAAATGTCTCATAGCCCCTGTCAATCATAGCCTGCATCGAGGCACGCTGTAGCGGAGTCATCGGGTCGATAATTCCGATGTTGGCCTCCGGATTGGTGGCTATGGTAGCCACATTCACTCCGAGCTTGTCGGTAAGAAGCCCCTTGATGCTCGGGATAAGACCGAATATACCGATAGAACCGGTGATGGTGACCGGCTGACAATAGATGCGGTCAGCGCCACACGAGATGTAGTATCCACCGGAAGCCGCTACATCACCCATCGATACATAAAATGTCTTTCCCGTAGCCTTGAACTGTTCAAGAGCCTCCCATATCTGTTCAGAAGCAAAAGCGCTTCCTCCTCCGGAATTCACTCGCAACACAAGCGCATCTACATCATCGTCTTTAGCAAGGTCAAGGATAAGCGGCGCCATTTTTTCACCCACGATTCCTTCATTGCCACGGTCGACAATATCTCCTACCGCATAAAGCACGGCGATATTGTTTGACGATTTTTTCGGCTTGATTGTCTTTACATATTTTGAAACCGGGACAAGACCAAGACGGTCATCCTTGCCGGTCTTGCCGGTCTGCTCCTTCATCCAATCCTCCGCTTCATGACGGTAAAGCAAAGAAGTCACCACCCCGTCACGCAACAGGTATTCCTGGCTTCGTGTCATCAAAAGGCTGTCAGCCCACTGATTGACAGCCTCGGCCCCTACTCCGCGAGAAGTGCCGATACCGTCACAGAAATAGTTCCATATGGGAGTTATGTAGCCTTTGATTTGCTCCTTGTTTGCCTCACTCGGAGCTGCGAGGATATAAGGCTCTACCGCACTTTTATAAGTACCCACCTTTATCACCTGCATCTCCACTCCAAGCTTATCAAGCAATCCTTTATAAAAAGGCAATGTACCTCCAAGCCCGTGAATATCAACAACACCCTGAGGATTAAGCCACACAGAGTCAGCCACCGAGGCAAGATAATAATTGGACTGGGTGTATGCGTCGCCATACGCCACAATCCATTTCCCGGAATCCTTGAAGCGCTCCAGGGCGTCTCTTAAATATGCCATTGTGGCGGCTCCTCCGCCACCACCCATGCAGTCAAGGTAGATGCCTTCTATTTTTGAGTCGCTTGCCGCATTATCTATCGACTTGATAAGGTCATTCAGGGCAATCGCGTTGTCGCCCATCCCCTGAATCTCGTCCATAAGACTCCTACCCTGCACACGCTCTTCAACAGGACCGTCAAGCGAGATGTGAAGTATTGAATGTGACGGCACCTTTGGCGCGGGCGATGCCATTCCGGCAAACATCATCATGAGTGACATCAGGAACATCCCTACTGTCGCAACCATCATTGTGATAAAAATTCCGACGATAGTCGCCAGGACATAAATAAGAAACTGCTTCATTATTGATTGTTCTATGTTAATTCTTTTTCCTTTTATAATCTACGCACCATAAACAAATTCTTTGGCACAATACAAAGTTACACCTTTGCAACCACAACTGCAAATAATTATTAAAAACTTTGTGTTCCGTTAACAAATCATCAAAATTTGACCGTATATTCCTCACGATGACATCCAAAATTCACGCAACCGCTTGCATAATAACGCAAGGCTGACTAACTTTGCCAAATATAACTCAGCTATTTATGAATAGACATCTGACATCACTTATTGCCTTGGGTGCATTTGTGTTCAGCGCCAACTGCGCACAGCTTACCCCCGAGGAAGCAATCAACCGCCTCGTATCGGAAGGAGGCGTCACACGTAAAGTAGTATCAACAGGGAAACTTAAACTTGCCTATACGGCATCTACGGGCGACATTAACCAGTTTTATGTGTTCAGCAACCCGGACGAAAAAGGGTTCTCCATCATCGCAGCCGACGATTGCGTGGCTCCGTTGCTGGGATATTCCGCCGAATCTTCGTTTGAACCTGCCGACATGCCTGACAACATGAAAGCGTGGCTCGAAGGCTATCAGCGACAGATCGACTGGGCGATAGCCAACGGCATGACCACTACGCGCACCGCAGCAAAAGTAAAACGCGATGACATAAGCCCTCTTATCCAGACCCGCTGGGACCAAAGCGACCCCTATAACATGCTCTGCCCTACATATGGCGATAACGTAAAATGCGCGTCAGGATGTGTCGCCACGGCAATGGCTCAAATCATGAATTACCATGAATGGCCGGAAAAGGGCAAGGGTTCCAACAGCTATTCTTGCTACAATCCAAGCATCAGCACTAATTTCGGAACTCTGGCAATGAATTTTGCCAACACGACATTTGACTGGGCAAACATGACCGACCGCTACAATTCATCCTCGACCGAGGCTCAGAAAAATGCGGTAGCCACACTGATGTATGCTTGCGGCATATCGGTCAACATGATTTACGGACCGTCAAGTGGAGCGCAATCCACCAAGGGAGCCGCAGCCTTTGTCAACTATTTTGACTATGACAAAGGGACGACTTACTACCTGCGCGACTATTTCAGCGGTTCGGAGTGGGAAAAGATGATTTATGACGAACTTGCAGCCAAGCGCCCTGTCATGTATGACGGAGTTACCGGCAACAATGAAGGACACGAATTTGTATGTGACGGCTACAGCGACGGATATTTCCATATAAACTGGGGCTGGGGCGGCATGAGCGACGGCTACTTCCTGCTGTCAGCTCTTGACCCCGGAATGCAGGGCACAGGAGGAGGATCGTCAGGATTCAACTTTCTTCAGGGCGCAACCCTCGGAATACAGAAGCCGGTAGCAGGCTCGGAAAACAAGTCCACCCTCGTAGGAGCCAAAGAGTTCTATACCGACAGGACGACATATACCCGCAGCGGAAGCATCCGCATCCTTAACCGTCAATATATATATTATCCTGCCGACGGGACTATCGATGTCAGACTGGGGCTCAAGCTTATCGACGCCGATGGCAATGAAAGATACATCTTCAGTCCTGCCGAAGCCTCTACCATAACAGGCATGTCCACTGCGATACAATCATACCCCATCGATGGTTCCAGCTTACCGCAAAGCGGCACTTACACAGCGAAGCCGGCATACTACAACACCGCGACTGAACAGTGGAGCGACATCCTTATCCCCATCAACTGCAGCCAGGGCTTCACTGTGACAATTGACGGAAACAGCATCACATTCACCCAGCTCCCCTATAATCCGCAGCTCACAATCAGCAATGTAAACATACTTACACCGCTGTATGGCAACGCCAATTTCCATGTAACCGCCACCGCGACTTCAAGCAACGATGAATATTACGGGACAATCAGAGCCGCACTATGCCGCCCCGGGACTAAATCCATCGTCAACAGAAGCTCCCAGATGCAGATTGACGTGGAGCCCGGCACACCCCTTGAAATAGACATGATCGGCGAATTTACCCGATCTACGACAGTAGGCGATTATGATTTCGTATTCATTGACGCATCAGACAACATTGTCAGCGAGCCTGTTTCTGTAAAGTATCTTGGCAACCTCACGTCAAAAGGCTCGATAGAAATAATCAGCTTTGAACCGGAGGCAAGCTCGATGCCACAGAATAACATCGTCCTTAACGGCACAATCAAATGCACATCGGGCTACCTTGATGAACCGCTCTATATATATCTTTTTGAACCGGGCAACAATTACTCGGTAACGACTTGGACAACCGAGACTTTATGGCTCGGCGAAGGAGAGTCGGCTGACTTCACAATCAAAGGAGAATATCTTGACGGAAAGACCGGTCTGTCACAATACACAGCGTGCATATCATATGACGGCGATCTGCTTGAACCGTATGCCCGCTTCCGTCTCAAGAAAGCGACAACCGGCATAGACGAGGCCGCGGTCGCTACAGCGGCAATCGCGCCTAACCCCGCCGACAATTACGTGACCGTCACAGCTGAATCCATTGACATAGTAAAGATTTACTCTCTTGCAGGAGTATGTGTATTATCGGCTGACGGTGACGGAAGCGACTCCCTCGGCATAGATGTGTCACATCTTGCGCCCGGCAATTACATCGCCACAGTAAATGGCGCTGACGGAATAACAACCCTGAGACTTATCAAACGATGAAAGCAATAATGACGGCAATCGTGTCGTTTTCATGCATGCTCACATTGGGCTGCGCTTCTTCCCGACAGGCAAAGGAAGCGCAGTCCGACACTTTCTCTATCGAGAAAAGTGAAATGACGATAAACGACAAGATACTTGGAGGAAATCAGGCGGCAATGATACCCCTCGCCATTGTCTACAAGACCAACGGCAATTTTAACGACAATGTACCGGTTACGCTGAGCGCCGACCGCAAAGATATAGTGTCATTTCCCGCTCCCGACGACATCAATCCGGAGTCGGCACCGCTTCCTTTGACCGAGGGATTCCTGCTCGACCGCAGAGGCATAAACGAGAACTCGGCATTTACCCGATATACATATGAAGAATACTCTGCGCTGCGTCAAGCCCCGTCAATAGAGATGCTGAAAAGCTCAATCATAGGAGGCGCGGAAGTGACAGAGATAATACAGTTGCCGATTACCGCGGCAGAAGCGGCAAATGACACCGCGAAGTGCAATAATTTTATCAGAAACGGCTTCCCCGACTGCAACATGCTGCTTCAACGCCGAGCAATCCAGATTACCCCGCAATGATACTCTTCCCTAACGCAAAAATAAATCTGGGACTCAATGTCGTAAGACGCCGTCCCGACGGATATCATGACCTTGAGACCCTGTTCTATCCGGTGCCGTGGCGGGATATACTTGAAATTGTCCCGGGCAAAAATGACACCGCGACGCTCACTGTCACGGGAAGACACGTGGATTGTCCCCCGGAAAAGAATCTTGTCATGAAAGCCTACATGGCTCTCAACAAGATTTCACCACTGCCCCCGGTTGACATATATCTCCACAAAGTAATACCCGACGGTGCAGGACTCGGAGGGGGAAGCGCCGACGCGGCATTTACCCTTGCAGGACTTGACAGCATGTTCAATCTCGGACATTCCACAGAGGAGCTTGCCGACATAGCCACCACGATAGGTGCAGACTGTCCGTTTTTTATCTACAACACGCCGATGCTCGCCACCGGAATAGGAAATATATTCACCCCTATGCCGCTTGACCTGTCATCAATGACGATAGCGATTGTCAAGCCCCGCGTGTCGGTTTCCACCAAAGAAGCCTACTCGGGGGTAAAGCCCATGATACCGGCAACCGACCTCCGCTCGACACTCCTCGACCCTGTTGAGTGCTGGAAAGAAAATCTGAAAAATGACTTTGAGGAGTCGATATTTCCTCTTCATCCTGAAATTGACGGAGTTAAACAGAAACTGTATGCTACGGGGGCTGTCTACGCGGCAATGAGCGGATCGGGAGCGGCGGTGTTCGGATTATTTTCGGCAGACAGTGACATATTGGCAGACCGCATAAACTCTACATTCCCTGAATGTGACACATTCGTGGCGCCACTTACATTACAACGCGAAAAATGAACGATATACACCTCGGGTTGTTATTATAAATGAAATAATGAGGTCGAAAAGCTAATTTTGGCAGCATTTTTGCATTTATTGAAATGACAAAATAATTATAACCTGATATGAGCAACAAGCATAATCACAAAAACGATGTCAATAAAAAGCCGGAGGCTGTTGACAATAATGATATAGAGATTAACGACGTCGCTGACGAGGAAAACATCGATGCCGAAGCAGCAAAGGAGATGGCACAAGAGGAACTTGACGAAGTAGGGAAACTTCAGAAAGAGCTTGAGGAGACAAAGGCTCAACTTGAAAAGGAGAAGAAAGAATATCTTTTCCTGATGGCTGAGTTTGACAATTTCCGTAAACGCACCCTCAAAGAAAAAAGCGAGCTGATTAAAAACGGCGGCGAAAGCGCCATGAAGGGTCTGCTCCCTATTATCGATGATTTCGAGCGTTCAATCCAGGCGATAAACGACAGTTCCGACGCGTCATCCATCAAAGAAGGCGTGGAGCTTATATACAACAAGTTTCTGAAATATCTTGAGCAAAACGGTGTAAGCGTAATCGAATCGGACAAAGGCACTGATTTTGACACAGAGCTACACGAGGCTGTGACCACTTTCCCCGCAGGTGACGACTCACTGAAAGGCAAGGTTATAGATACCGTGCAGAAAGGATATAAACTCCATGACAAAGTAATACGCCACGCAAAGGTTGTCGTTGGTCAGTAACAGTTAATCATCCAAAGATTCTACCGATGGATAATAAAAGAGATTATTACGAAGTGCTGGGTGTTGCCAAGACAGCCACCGCAGATGAGCTTAAAAAGGCTTATCGTAAGCTTGCCTTGAAGTATCACCCTGACAAGAATCCGGGCGACAAGGCTGCCGAAGAAAAATTCAAGGAGGCAGCTGAGGCATATGATGTGCTCAGTGATGCCGACAAGAGAGCCAAGTATGACCAGTGGGGTCATAACATGGGTCCGTCAGGATTTGGCGGAGGAGGCGGAGGCTTCCACGCAAGCGGAATGTCAATGGAAGACATATTCTCTCAGTTTGGCGATATATTCGGCGGTGGCAGCTTTGGCGGTTTCGGCGGCTTCGGCTCTGCCGCAGGCGGTTCGGCACGGCGCCGGCGCCAGCCTAAGGGCAGTGACCTGCGCATAAAGGTCAAGCTTACCTTGAAAGAGATTTCAGAGGGTGTCACCAAGAAACTGAAGATTCCGCGTTTCGTGCAGTGTCAGCACTGCGCAGGCACAGGCGCCAAAGACGGCACGGCATTCCACACTTGCAACAGATGTCATGGTTCGGGAGTAATCGAACATGTACAGCAGACCTTCCTCGGCCCGATGTCATCGACTGCAACTTGTCCGGAATGTAACGGTGAAGGCAAGACAATAACCCAGAAATGTACTTACTGCAACGGTGAGGGTATCGTAAAGCAGGAAGAGGTTGTCGAATTTACAATTCCGGCAGGAGTAAGCGACGGAATGATTCTTACACTAAAAGGCAAAGGTAACGCAGCGCGTCACGGCGGTATAAACGGCGACCTTCTTATTGTGGTGGAAGAGCTTCCTGACCAGGAATTGATAAGGGACGGCAACGACCTTATCTATAACCTGATGCTTGACATCCCTACCGCCGCCTTAGGTGGTTCGGTCGAGATTCCTACTGTCAACGGCAAGGCTCGCGTCAAGATTCCGGCAGGAACTCAGCCTGGCAAAGTGCTGAGACTACGCGGAAAGGGGTTGCCTTCAACCGAAGGATATGGCACAGGCGACGAGCTCGTGAATATAATGGTATATATTCCTGAAAATCTTAATGACAAGGAGAAAGAGGCTATAGAGTCGTTACGCGGTTCTGCCAACACTCAAGCCACAGAATCGGTCAAAAAGCGTATTTTCAGCCGTCTGAGACATATATTTGAATAAACAAATATCAATATACAGCGAGAGGGGAAAAGCTCAGCTTTTCCCCTCTCGCTGTATTGTAAAAATCATAAATCGAGATTAAAAAGAGAAGAGGCATTTGCCGTTGTAATGTCATGGACATCTTGCTGAGAAAGGCAAAGCACATTTGCCACATACGCCGCCGTATGCACGATAAATGCCGATTCGTTACGCTTGCCGCGGTGAGGCACCGGAGCAAGATAAGGAGAGTCGGTCTCCAGAAGCAGCCTGTCAATGCCTATTGACGGAAGCACGTCGCGCAGCGATGAATTCTTAAAGGTGACAATGCCATTGATTCCAAAATAGAAATCTCCTATCGAGCGTATTCTCTCGACATCAACCACGCTTCCCCCGAAACTGTGAAATACTCCTGTCGGCAATCTTTCGACCGACGACAGCACGTCAAGCACATCATCAAGTCCCTCCCTGCAATGAATAATCACGGGAAGTCCACGGTCAGCAGCCCAATTAACCTGACGGCGAAACACTTCACGCTGCTGAAGGCGGTAAGTCTTGTCCCAATAAAGGTCAATACCGATTTCTCCCACGGCGACAAACTTACACGTGGAATCAAACTCTGACTCAATCCTCGCAAGAACGCTCTCCCAATCGTCGCCAACCTCCGTTGGGTGAAGCCCCATAGCTACCGATGTATTGCCGGGATAAAGTTTATGAAGGGCAAGCATCGGCTCGATTGTCGATAAATCAACATTAGGAAACACCATGTGCCCTACCCCTGCGCCAATAGCTCTCTCAACCGCAGCCGACGGCGATTCAAATTCCGGCAGGTAAAGATGAGTGTGAGTGTCGACAATCATGATTTACGATCAAGTGACTGTTCAGCAATATTTACAAAAAATTGACGGGCGTCAGAGGAAAGCCCGATTTTATCAAGACAATCTATCGCGCTCTTGACATAATCATTTATAAGACGGCGACATTCACTCTCGACATCAAGAGCGGCATACATAGTCATCACTTCAGCCACCTTACTCTCTGAACGAGTGCCAAACAATGACTCAATACGGGCTTTCTGTCCGGAATCGGCACGATTGAGCGCCGTAATCAACAATAGTGTCTTCTTGTCATTAAGGATGTCACCACCTATCTTTTTGCCAAATACCGAGGCGTCCCCGTATGTGTCAAGCCAGTCATCCTGAAGCTGGAAAGCGAGCCCGAGGTTGACGCCATAGTCATAAAAAGCAGTCTGCACGGTCATGTTGGCGCCGGCAAGGAGAGCCCCCATGCGACAGGCACAGCCGAGCAACACGGATGTCTTCAGCCTTATCATCTCTATGTATTCCTCCACGGTTACATCGGTGCGGGTCTCAAAATCCATATCATATTGCTGTCCATCATAAATCTCCATTGCAGTGGCGTTGAACAGTGCCAGCACTTCAGCAAGACTGTCGCCGCAGTCTTTTGCCATGAATTGCGATGCCATGGTAAGCATCGCGTCACCTGAAAGAATTGCTGTCGACTCATTCCATTTCACGTGTACAGTCGGTCGGCCGCGACGCATATCCGCCCTGTCCATCACATCGTCATGCAACAGCGTAAAATTATGAAACATCTCCAAGCCCACAGCCTGGTTCAGCGCCACACTCTTGTCAGCGCCAAGCGCCTCGGCGACTGCAAGCATCAGCATAGGTCGTATGCGTTTGCCTCCGCAGTCAAGCGTGTAGGCAATCGGCTGATAAAGACCTGCCGGCTGTTCCGGATAACGTATCTCTGAAAGCGCTTTATTTATATAAGTGATATATTCTTTTTCAGTAACCATAATCTAAATATCTGATAAGTAGCTCTATTTAAAAATAACATTTGCCAACGAGTCGGAATTTTCTCTTATATAATCCTCAAAACCCTTGATATACAATTCGGCAGCCTTTTTATGACCGTTCTCGATATAATCATATTCAGTTGCCCTTATACCGAGTATGTATCCCTCAAGTTCAAGAGGCGTCATCGATGATGCGCTTTCAATAAGAGTCTGCGCGTCAGCCTTGCCGTAGTCGGTCGCCGCTTTATTTATTTTACGCTCCTCGCCTGAACATCCTGCGAGCGCAAGGACAAGAAATACTGACAATATAAAATGTTTCATAACAGTGTCATAGCTATTTTAGCACATGCCTCGGCATCAGCGAGGGCATTGTGATGATTATAAAATGGAATCCCCATAAAGTCACATACATAGGGAAGTGAGTAACTGCCGACAAGCTGCTTGGGAATTTTGCGACGCGCGGCAGTAAGCGTGCAATAAAACGGATTGTCGCCCCACGTCATGCCATAGGTTCTGTAAGCCGCCTTTATACACCGCTCGTCAAACATCTTGTTATGGGCAACAAACACCACACTGTCCATGTCGTCGTAACAGATTCCAAACTGACCGCACATCTCTTCCCATACACGGTCAAATGTAGGAGCCGAGTCAGTATCACTACGGCTAATGCCGTGAATACTTTCCGAAAAGTATCTTATATACCAGTTAGGCTCCGGCTTGACAAGCGAATAAAACCGGTCGACAATCATGCCATCCTCGACCTTTACAGCGCCGATTGCACATATGCTCGCAGGCTCGTTATTGGCTGTCTCTACATCTATCGCGATAAAATTATCCATTTTTTGCGCATAAACGTGTAATGTAATCTTTTACATCTTCCATGAGCCAACGAGGAGTAGATGTAGCACCACAGATTCCGACGCTCGAAATGCCATCAAGCCACTCGGGATTTATCTCTTCAGGATTAGATATCAGATGAGTGCGACTATTTACATCCTTGCACTCGCCATAAAGAATCTTGCCGTTGCTGCTCTTTTTACCGCTCACAAAAAGAATCATGTCATGGGCGGCGGCAAATTCCTTCAGGCGCGGCACACGGTTGGCAACCTGACGACAGATAGTGTCATAATATCTGAATTCCGTATCAGCCGATTTCCTGCGCTTGATTTCCTCTATCATGTCCTGCAGCCCGTTGATTGATTTGGTTGTCTGTGAATATAGGATTATGTCTCGCGAATAGTCAAGCTGCGCCAGCCCGTCACGATCCTCAACGACGATAGCGGTGCCGTCGGTCTGACCGACAAGCCCGTTTACCTCGGCATGTCCGCGCTTGCCATAGATTACAATCTGCTGGTCGGGACGACGTGACGCATACGCCTCCTTGATGCGCTTCTGCAGATGCAGAACCACGGGGCATGTCGCATCAATAATCTCGATTCCGTTTTCCTCAGCCTTTTTATAAGTCGAAGGCGGCTCTCCGTGAGCTCGCAGAAGCACCTTGACACCTTTCAGACTTGACAGTTCATCGTGGGTAATAGTGACAAGCCCGCGCTTTCTCAGACGCTCCACCTCGTCACTGTTATGCACGATGTCGCCAAGGCAATACAGGGTCCCGGTAGTGTCAAGCTCCGATTCAGCCTTGCAGATTGCCGACACGACACCGTTGCAAAATCCGGAACCGTTGTCAATCTCAATCCTCATTGTCGGATATTATCTTATCGAAAAGGTCAAGCAGCCAGTGGTCTTGCTCCTCCACCGTCATCTCCGAATTATCCAGCACCACGGCGTCATGAGCCTTACGGAGCGGACTCTCCTCGCGGGTCTCGTCAATATGGTCACGGCTCACGACATTGGCAAGCACGTCCTCATAGCTTGAATCAACACCCTTTGCCTTTAGCTCTTCATAGCGTCGGCGCGCGCGGGTCTCAGGCGAAGCCGTTACAAACACTTTCATTTCCGCGTCAGGAAAAACCGTAGTGCCTATATCCCTGCCATCCATCACAATCCCTTTTGCCACCCCCATTGACTGCTGGAGCGCTACAAGGCGATGACGCACAGCCGGAATTACAGAAACCTGCGACACATTATTTGACACCTCGAGCCGGCGGATTTCTTCCTCGACATCCTCACGGTTAAGCAATGTGTGCTGTCTGCCGTCAGGCATAGGCTGAAAGTCGACAGAAATTTTATCAAGCGACGCGACCAGTACATCCACGTCCACAACACCCGACGCGACCACACCGTTGCGCATAGCCCATAAGGTAACCGCACGGTACATTGCGCCGGAATCGATATAACGGTAGCCTATACGCGATGCAAGCGCACGCGCCATCGAACTTTTGCCCGATGAAGAGTATCCGTCAACTGCAATTATTATCTTCTTGTCAGTCATATTTCATCATTTGATACAACCACAAAGATACGCTAAAATTCCGATAACTCCAATTGACAGTTACGGTCTAACGGGTCAGATGATGCCGAGACCGGCAAGGAACACGATGGCTATGCCGGTAGGGGCTACATAACGGAGAAGGAACACGATGGTGCGGAGCAGTCCTGTGCTGATAGTGCCGGTACCGCGCAATTGGGCGGTGACAATTTTACGGTCGAGAAACCAGCCTACAAAAATAGAGATCAACATTCCGCCAAGAGGCAGCAAGATATTGCTTGACACGTAGTCGAAGAGATCAAAAATAGTGAGCCCGAATATCTTCACTCCGCTCAGAGAGCTGAATGACAGCGCACACAGGGTGCCGAGTGTCATGGCGATACCGGCATTCAGTATCACCGACTTGCGGCGGCTCAGTCCAAGCTGCTCCATAAAAAACGCGATAGCAATCTCGCTCATCGAAATCGTGGACGTCAACGACGCGAGAAACAGCAGGAAGAAAAACAATGCCGACCATACAATGCCGAAAGGCAACTGATGGAAAATCTCAGGCAGGACCTCAAACACAAGTTTTGGACCTGCAGCAGGCTCCGTATTATAGGTAAACACGGCGGGAAAGATGATGACTCCCGCGAGCAATGCCACGCATGTGTCAAGCGTGGCTGTGATTGTAGCGCTCTTGACAAGCGGCGTCTTATCGGAAAAATAGCTTGAATATGTAAGCATTGTACCAAGACCGAGCGACAAAGAAAAGAAAGCTTGTCCGAGAGCCCCAATCAATACCGACGAGTCTACTTTAGAAAAGTCGGGACGGAAAAGAAACTCAAGCCCCTCCTTTGCTCCCGGCATGAGAAGAGAGTTGACACAAAAGATTATCAGGATGACAAACAACACCGGCATCAATACGTTGGACACTTTCTCAATGCCTTTCTGGACGCCTCTCAGCAAAATCACAGCGTTGCAAAGCAAAAAAATCAGTGTCCACACAACGGGCATGTAACCGGTGGAAAAGCGGTCAAACACCTCATGCCGCGTCCCTGACTCAACAGCGTCAAGCGCACCGGTGACCGACTGTACAAAATACTCGATTGTCCATCCCGCGACTACGGAATAGAAGGAAAGTATCAGGATTGACGCAAGTATGCCCATATAGCCCACCCACGCCCACTGTTTTACGCCGTGAAGCATGCGGAATGCACCGAAAATATTGCTGCGCGAACTGCGTCCCATTATAAACTCGGCACATATTACCGGAATACCGATTATAAATATAAAACCGATATAAATAAGCAGAAACGCACCACCCCCATGCACACCAGCCTCATAAGGGAAACGCCATATGTTACCGAGTCCTACCGCCGACCCTACCGTGGTGGCAATCACGCCGAGGCGTGTCGCAAACTGCGCGCGATTTTCTTTCATGACTATCAGCTAAATAACTTGGTACACAATATGACTGCAATCAGCACAGGAGCCAGATAACGCACGACAAAGAGCACAGGCCGATACAACCTGACTGCAACAGAGCCGTTATTAGTGAGCTCGTTAAAGAAATACCCCTTGGGAGCAAACCAGCCAAGATATATACAGGTGAATATCGCGACAAGAGGCAACAGTATATTAGTGGCAAAATTGTCCAGGAAGTCAAACAAGGTCATGCCTCCGATTGTAAGCGATGACATGCTACCCTGGGATAGCGAGCATAGAGAACTCAGCACAAACAGCGGCAGTATGACAGCGAGACAAGCCGAAGTGCGCTTCATCCCGAAGCGGTCCTGCATGAAAGCGATAGACACCTCGGCAAGCGATATTGTAGAGGTCAGCGCAGCCACAAGCAACAGAAGGAAGAACAGTATCGACCACAACTGAGACGCCGGCATCTGGACGAACACTTCAGGCAAGGTGACAAATACCAGTGTGGCACCCTCCAGCCCGTGACCGTCAAGGCCAAATGACTTGACGGCAGGAAAGATGATAAATCCCATCATCAGGGCGACAAGCAGGTCAAGCAGAGAGACGGTGACAGCGGTGCGCACCAGCTTCGTCTCTTTTGGGAAATAGCTTGAATAAGTAATCAGTATGCCCATACCCAGCGAAAGGGAGAAGAACGCCTGACCGAGAGCATTCACAGCCACTGCCGGCGTGATCTTTGAAAAGTCGGGGCTAAGGAAAAACATCAGTCCCTCGTCAGCCTTGGGAAAAGTCATTGCTACGCCTGCAAACACAAGCAGCAGGACAAACAGCACAGGCATAAGTATATTGGACATCTTCTCAATGCCTTTCTGCACTCCCATAAGCAGAATGCCGAGATTAATGGCAAGCATTATGTAGGTCATGACAAGCGGCTTTATGTCCTGAACTATATATTCCTGCATTTTCGCATGAAACTGATAGTCCATCACGTCAATTGCCGATTGTCCATGATTACCGGCGACAGGAGCAAACAAATCTCCGGTGATAGACTGCCACATATATTCAAGGGTCCATCCGGCGACCACCATATAAAACGACAGAATCAGATAAGAAGCGATAATGGCGACACCACCTACTATCCACCACTTCTTTCCGGGGGCAAGTAGCTTGAACACCCCCGACGCATCGCTGCGCTTACCTCTGCCGAGCGAAAACTCGGCAAGCATGACAGGGATACCGAGAATAAACACGCAACCTATATATAACAAAAGAAACGCAGCGCCACCGTTAGCCTGCGTCTCGGCAGGAAAGCGCCACACGTTTCCAAGTCCGACAGCCGACCCTACGGTTGCCGCAATCAATCCTATCTTACTGCCAAATTGTACCTTTGAAGCCATATTTTCTTATTTGTCGGCTGCAAAATTACACAAAAAACTTACATTTTGCCACTCCGACAAGGTGATTTTTAAAGATTTTATGATTAATTTTGCAATGCTTATTTAAAATGAAAACAAAACAAATAATAAAAAGATTACCGCCATTCACCTTGAGCATCATTGTGACGCTTGCGGTCCTGTATCTGACATTAGTACCGAAACCGCTGCCCGACAATAACATAGAATGGTTTGAAGGCGCTGACAAAGTAGTACATGCAATAATGATGCTTGGCGTCACAGGCTGTCTCGGCATCGACTACCTGCGCAGATATGGCAAGCGGGAGACCAATGCTCCCGCTATGCTGATAATTGTGTTTGTTCTTTCTACAGGTGTGTTCGGAGGACTTATCGAAGTCGCTCAGGGATGGATGAACCTGGGCAGAGGAGAGGACTTGAACGACTTCATAGCCGATTGTATCGGAGCTCTCGCCGGGGGATTCCTCAGTCTTGTACTGTGGCAACCGGTTCACCGATGGTTTTGGGGGAAGAAAAAGCCGTCATAGCATTTGTGACAACCCGACGCAAAGAGTCGCCCTGCATGCCGCGTGCCACAATAACCCCCTCCGGGTCGATAAGCATTATATGGGGGATGCCCGAGATGCCATAAAGGTCGGTAGGCACAGTCTGCGCATCAAGAATCTGTTGCCACGGCAACTCAAGCTGACTGATGGCTTTTTCTGAATCGGCAGGCTTGTCCCACACTGCAACACCAACGACATTAAGCCCACGGGAATTATATTTCTCATAAAGCTCCTTTATCACCGGCATTTCACGGCGGCAAGGGCCACACCAGCTTGCCCAAAAGTCGACAAGTGTGTAGCATCCCGGCTTTACATAGTCGCTGAGCTTGACAACCGAGTCGCCTTTAATCGAGAAATCGACATAGCGGTTGCCGGGAGCGGTGGCAGCCTCGCGCTGTTTTGCTGTCACAAGGTTACCTACCCTTTTATAATGTCCATAGGAGGGATACTGCTTCAATTTGGCGGAAAGTGCATCGAAGTCATATTCATAGGCTGCCTGAAGAAACGCAAGGTATCCTACAGGATTACCTGAATGGCGATTAACATAATCATCAAGCATACCGGAATATGCTTGGCTCACCGCCTTTCTTACCGAGTCATTCTCAGCCTTGTTGTAAAGCATGTCAAGTGAATCAGACTCGCTAATGAATTTGGCAAGCAACAGATTCATAGGGGTATTTTCAGATACACGCCCGCTGTCAATGGTTATGTCACCGGGTTCAAGGACAAAAGTGGCTGCGCGACGGTCACCGAGTAAAAGCCTCGCAAGCACTACACTGTCGGCGACTCCGGAAAACCGGGCATGGCTGTCGGCAACAAGCACACTGTCTATTTTATCGCCCGAATCGTAATTTACGATGTAGGCAGTCATTCCATTTGCACTCTCATCAAATGTGGCATCTACCGAATAGTCTTCGTCATGAGATGCTGTCTTGCACGATACGATAGCTACACAAGCAAGTGCAGCCATTATTGCATAATGTCTCATATATTTTGGTTAATAGGGATTACTTTCTGTACACAAGCTTATTGGACTTAGCCATCTCGATGATAAGCTTGTCAGGGATAATGTATATCTCGATGCGGCGGTTGCGGGCACGATTGGACTGGGAATTATTCTCCACAAGCGGGTCGGTCGCACCAAGCGCATAAGGAATCAGGTCAATTGTCGACAACTGGTCGCGCGACAGCCAGTCATACACGGCATTTACACGTGACTCACTCAGAGCGTCAGTATACTCCGCCGACCCGGTATCATCAGTGTGACCGACAATAATCATCCTGTATAATCCCATCTGCCGCAGCAAGCCTGCATAAGGCTGCAGAAACTCTTTAGCCGATGGACGAAGCACTGTGTCATTGGGAGCAAACAGCTGATCAGTCCCGATTGTAGCGACAATGACCTCTCCGTCACGCCACTTCTCAATCGTCTCGCGGCGACGTGAAGAAAGATCTTTTGCAAGCTCATTCATATAGGCGACGACCTGGTCATGCTGCTTTTCCGGCACCTGTGGCACAAGGAGATTATCATCAAGCGGCAAATCCTCCTCTGCCTCCCTGACAGCCGTTTTCTTATCGGAGTCCTGCCTTTTTTCTTCACCGCCGCCCATCAGCCGCTCCTTTATCGCCTTAAAAGGATTGGCTGCATAAGCGTCACCCTGCCAGGCAAATGAAGCAGCGATAATAGACAAGCCGATTGTCAAGCGTCGTAGCAACATCATTGATTCAATCCTCAAGACCTATGGATTTCTCATAGGCAAGTTCTCCTTCAACTATAAACCGCACATCATCCTTGTCAACGGCGGCAAGCTTATCTTTCGCAAGCATCTTGTTGACATAGTCAAGAATCTTTCCAAGCTCGGGCGATGCATCATCCTGCTCATCTGACGAAGGTATCTCAAGAAGCCCGTTATCCTCGTAATAATCCCATATCATATCAAGGATATTGAGAATCTCATCATCGGAATAACGCTCGCTGATACCCTCCGGCATATACTGACGGATAAACTTTATAGCCTCCGACTCGTCATATTGCATATTATAGTCTGACATATCAAGAAATTTTAAGTAGTCGCTAAGTTAATGAAAATCCCATTAAATAGAATGACCCCATCACAATATTTCATAAATTTTAGGTGATTTTTAACAAGAGAAAACAAAAGAGGCGTGCAATCATGCACGCCTCTTTCTATAGTGTAACTGATGATGTTGATTAAACACCCTGGAGTTTAAATGTGATCGGAAGGGTGTACCACACGTTCACTGCCTGTCCGTTCATCTTACCGGGGATGAAGTCAGGGAGAGTCTTCACAACTCGTACCGCTTCCTTATCCAGGTCGGGGTCCTTGCCGCGAACTACCTTAACCTCACCTACCTTACCGGTCTTGGTAACGACGAACTGTACTACGACACGACCCTGAATATTATTCTCCATAGCTACAGGAGGATATTTAAGATTCTTCTGGATGTGCTTCATAAGCTCAGCATCACCACCGGGGAACTGCGGCATCTGCTCTACGGCATTAAACACCTTGTTTTCCTCAACCGGCTTCTTTTCTTCAACAACGATTTCGTTTATATGCTCGCGCACTACGTTACGGTCGTCAGTACCCTTGTCAAAGTCGCTCTGACCAAATGCAGTCGTTGTCTCTTTAAGTTCATCCTGAGTCTTGATTTCATCCTCAGCACTTACCTTGTCGTCATCAACGATTGCAAGCTCGGTAACCTTGACAGTGTTGAGCACTTCCTCGGGGAGAACCTCAGGCTGCTCCTCTTCGTAACGCTCCTGCACCTCTTCTTCTTCCTGCTGCTCATCTTCAGCAGCGTCACCCAGATTCACCATAGCCTGCTCGGTAAGGTCCTCGGGCTTCTCTTCTGCCTTGGGAAGCACGGTATTTACGATAAGAGGTAACAAGAAAGCCAACGCAAGTATAATCACTACCACGATCATCGCCTTGTTGTGGCGAACATCAGAGTTCTTACGCAACTCATATGCGCCAAACTCCTGGTTCTTGCCTTCAAAGACTATATCGCGCCATTCTTTTGATGAAAGGTCTACATCTTTTGCCATTTTTCTTCGTTTTTAAAGTTAAACATATAGACACTCATCATTATTTACGGGGATTCTTTGCAAGATAGTCAAAAATCAGGGCTGAGTCAACAGCGTTGATATTGTCTATCTGGTAGCGAGAAATCTGGTTAATCTGCATCTCGTCAAGAGCTGAGATCAGACTCTCCCAAGAGGCGTTTGGACCAGCCTTGATAATCACGACGGGACGGTCAGCGATAAGAGAGTCATTACGGATCTCTTTTGCACGCGCCTGATATTCATCGTCAGAGATTTTCTTGTTTTTCCAATCGTCCTTCAACACAGCGATCTTTGAGAGCACTGTCTTGTTCTTGTCGTGGAGAATCTTGCGGATACCCTGAGTCTCACCGTTCTGGTTTCCAATAAACTTCTCAACCTTCAGGTTAGAGTTATCGATAAGACCATCCTTGTTCTCATCAGCTATGTCGGGTTTACCGAAATAGTAATATACAAGGTGAGCGGGTTTTCCAGTCTCGGGATCAACCTTTACATTTCCATCTTGATCACGCTCGGTGTCGAGGATGAGTGTAACAGCCTGCGACTCCTTAGCTTTGTTTTGCTGCTCCTGCTCCACTTTCTCATTGGAAGGGAGTGAAATCTGCAAAGTCTGCGACTTAATCATCGTGGTACAAAGCATGAAGAACGTGATAAGAAGCATGTTCATATCCACCATAGGCGTGAAGTCCACGTGGATCGACATCTTTTTCTGGGCGCCTTTTTTCTTTTTGCCGCCGTCGGATTGTTCTATCTGTGCCATAATGATTAATCGTTTTCAGTTTTAAGCGCAGTCATCAAGCTGAACTTGTTCATCTTGAGTGTCTGCAGGTTATCAAGCACGTTATGAACAGTAGTATAAGGGGTGTCCTTGTCAGCCTTGATTGCTATACCCTCGCCGCTCTTGATTGATGACTCAAGATTGGGGTTGGAAGAGTTGTATATAGCACGCATCCAGATCTGGAATTCATTAGGCTTGTTAAGGTCCTTATTCTCGTCGATAGGAATACCGGTCGAGGGGTTTTCCATGTCAGAGAGCACCTCGTCCTGCTTAGTCTGCGGAAGGTCGAGAAAAGCGGGAAGGTCAGCGATTCTGACACCGAACATGTTCATCTTGGAGAACTTGTTGACCTGTTCCTTGGTGAGCTGTACTTGTTTACTATGGGTCTTGTTATATTCAGCCACAGCTGTCTGGATAAGCTCTGCCCTCACCTTTTCGCTTGAATAGGTTGAGTCAGCGTCACCTGATACAGAAAGGAACACCTTTCCTTCGGGTGATATCAATACAGTAGTGGTGTTGGTAACGGGCACCTTGATTTCAGAAACTGAAGACGGGGTGAGCACCGTGACCGGTTCCTTCTGCAAGAAGGTAGAAGTCAACATGAAGAAAGTAAGCAAAAGAACAGTCACGTCACTCATCGCGGTCATGTCGATGAGGGTACTCTTTCTTTTAATTTTTACTTTTCCCATTGTTTTTCGTTAAATAGATTATTAAATCGTTCTAATTTTCAGAAAGACAATGGATTAGTGAGTAGCGGCAAATGTCTGCACGATTGAGAAGCCAATCTCGTCGATAGCGTAGGTAAGATTGTCAATCTTGTTGGTGTAGAAGTTATATGAAATAACGGCGAATGCACCAGTCGCGATACCGAATGCAGTGTTGATAAGTGCCTCAGAGATACCGGTAGAAAGCTCGGTTGAGTCAGGAGCACCTGATGCTGCAAGAGCCTGGAATGACTTGATCATACCCATCACAGTACCGAGAAGTCCGACAAGTGTACCGAGAGTGGTAAGGGTTGCAACGATCGGGAGGTTCTGCTGAAGAGCGGGCATCTCAAGAGCGGTAGCCTCTTCAACTTCCTTCTGGAGAGTTGCAATCTTCTGCTCCTTAGAAAGGGTTGTGTTCTTGTCCATTTCCTCATAGCGAACGAGAGCTGCAGATACTACAGCGGCAACGCTACCCTTCTGCTTCTTGCAGAGAGCCTGAGCACCTGCGATGTCGTTTTTCTTGAGGCAAGCCTTAACGCCGGCAACAAACTTAGAGATGCTGCCTTTGCCTTTTGCGCTTGAAAGGGCAATCCAACGCTCAACAGAAAGCACGATTACAGTAAGGAAGAGAGTCTGAAGGATAGGCACGATGAAACCACCTTTGTAGATAGTTCCCCAGAGATCCTGCGGGTGACCTGCTTCGTCAAAGTGCATGTCGTGGCCGAACCAGAAAATAAACAATAAAACTGCTACAATAAAGCATGCTACGATAACCAAGAATGCATTCTTGATACCGCGTACGTTAGAACCTTCGTTCTTCTGTTGCTTAGCTGGAGCGGCTCCAACATTGGGCTTTTGATTTTCCATAATTTTGAATAGAATAAATTAATAGTTATTAATGTGAATATTGATTTATGGTTAATAAATGTAACTGAGTCAATTTATCGATTTTCGGTATTTTTTACTTTACATAATTACATCCCCCTCATAGTGTACACCACGAAAGGATATGCAAATTTATTATTATATTTTTTACAAACCAAATTTTGCCCTGTGATTTTTATTAATTTATCAGCGCACGCCGCTTTGTTAAATATTTACTATGTTTCACAGCATAATTTAAGAAAACAATCTCCAATATGAGGCAAAATTCCGCACTTCATGACAGCCACGCCAAATTTTTCACAATTAAAGTTAATCCATATAAAAATTTATGGTAACTTTGCACAATATTATTATAAGGACACGTCATTTTTTATTTCTACATGACAAAGATTGTAAACATAAAAAAGGGACTTGACATCAGTATCAGAGGTAATGCCGTAGAGTCGGCACCCGTAGATGTCACTCCCGCCACATGTGCTATTATTCCCGATGACTTTCCGGGTATAACACCAAAGGTTGATGTCAAGGAAGGTGATGAGGTTGTTGTTGGTTCTACTCTGTTTCACGACAAGGCGTACCCCGATGTAAAAGTGACTTCTCCGGTCGCTGGCAAGGTGACAGCCATCGTCAGAGGCGAACGCCGCAAGCTTGAACGGATTGTAATCACCCCGGGCACATCACCGTCGACATCGCTCGACTTTGAAGTGAATAACATCGACGACCGCACCCGCGCAAGCCGGTTGTTGCTCGATTCAGGACTATGGGCATGGATGCGCCAGCGGCCTTATGACATAGTGCCGAATCCGGGCGTCACTCCACGTGACATTTTCATCACCGGTTTCGACTCGGCTCCACTCGCCCCCGACTTCGAGATGATGCTCGACGGGAAGCAGAAAGAGCTTGGCGCGGCGGTAGCGTTGCTAAAGAAGCTTACCGACGGTGATATATATATAGGTATACACGAGGGAAGCTGCCTTGAGGCTATTGACGGTGTAGAGACCATCATAATGAACGGTCCCCACCCCGCAGGAAATGTAGGCGTGCAGATTTGCAACGTAAAGCCGGTCAACAAGGGTGAGACCGTATGGACAATGGATGCCCTCACCCTGCTCCGCATCGGCAAGCTCGCTACAAGCGGCTCACTTGACATGACCGTGACCGCGGCGCTGACCGGCTGCGAGGTGACCGAGCCCCACTATATCAACACTATCGCAGGCGCCGACATGAAAAGCGTGCTAAAGGGTGCCGTAAACAACGATGACATCCACCATCGCGTAATATCGGGCAATGTCCTCACCGGAATCCCGGTAGGAGAAGAGGGATATCTGCGTTTCCCCTACCGCCAGGTCACTGTCATCGCCGAGGGCGACGACTTCGCCGAGTTCATGGGCTGGGCTTCGCTGTCGCCTCAGAAGATGAGTGTCAACCGCTCGTTTCCGGGACACTTCTTCCGACACAAGTTCTGTCCTGACGCAAGAATACTCGGCGGACGCCGTGCAATGATAATGTCAGGCGTATATGAAAAAGTCATGCCGATGGACATCCTTCCGGAATATCTCATAAAAGCTATCATTGCACGCGACATCGACCGCATGGAGCAGCTCGGAATATATGAAGTGGCTCCTGAAGACTTCGCATTATGTGAATATGTCGACCCGTCAAAGCTTGAGCTGCAGAAAATCGTGCAGGAAGGACTTGACTATCTACGCAAAGAACTCAGTTGATAACCCCCCACTAAAAAAAAAATCATTGATTGTGAAATCTCTTAGAAAATATCTTGACCGGATAAAACCCGACTTCGAGCCGGGCGGAAAGTTTCACGCATTTCAGTCAGTATTCGACGGATTCGAGACTTTCCTCTTTACTCCGACCACGACTTCGCGCTCAGGAGTCAACATACACGACAGCCTCGACTCAAAACGAGTGATGATAATCGTCGTGCTCGCTCTCATTCCCTGCCTCCTCTTCGGCATGTATAATACCGGCTATCAGCATTGGCTCGCAATAGGCGCCACCTCGTTTCCATTCTGGCAGCTTCTCGGCTACGGCTTTCTCGCTTTGCTGCCCCGACTGATAGTGTCCTACGTAGTGGGACTCGGCATCGAATTTGTCGTGGCTCAGTGGCGCAAGGAGGAAATCCAGGAAGGATTCCTTGTCTCAGGAATATTGATTCCGCTTATATGCCCTATAGACATACCGCTTTGGATGCTCGCCATCGCGACCGCATTTTCCGTGGTATTTGTCAAGGAAGTTTTCGGCGGCACAGGCTACAATATATTTAATGTAGCATTGGTGACACGTGCATTCCTGTTTTTTGCCTACCCATCTCAGATGAGCGGCGACAAGGTGTTTGTATCCACAGGCAGCATCTGCGGACTCGGCGAAGGCGCTGTGGTCGACGGCTTTTCAGGCGCGACACCCCTCGGACAGGTTGCCTCCAACGTAGGTGACACCCTCACGCTTACCAATATCGTCGGCGACAAGCTCAGCTACTGGGACATGTTTTTAGGACTTATCCCGGGCTCGGTAGGCGAGACCTCCACTCTCTGCATACTCATCGGCGCGGCAATACTGCTCATCACCGGTATCGCAAGCTGGCGCATCATGTTCAGCGTGTTTGCCGGCGGACTTATCATGGGAGCCATAGCCCACGCCTTCCCCACCCCCGATTATCCCGCAACCATGCTCACCCCGCTTGAGCAGGTGACTCTCGGCGGATTTGCATTTGCGGCGGTGTACATGGCCACCGACCCTGTCACAGCATCGCGCACCAATCCCGGAAAGTATATCTACGGATTTCTTATCGGCGTGATTGCAATAATAATCCGCACATACAACAACGGTTATCCCGAAGGCGCGATGCTCGCGGTTCTTCTCATGAACTCGTTTGCACCGCTGATTGACTACACCGTCGTACAGTCCAACATACGTCGACGCATGCGTCGCTTAAAAGCTAAAGTGTGAAAAGATTATGAATAAGCAGAGTAATACTTACACCATTATATATATTATTGTATTGGTGATTTTGGTAGGAGCGGGACTTGCGTTTACAGCACTATCGCTCAAGCCACTCCAGACGGCAAACGCAGATGCCGACAAAATGAAGCAGATTCTTGCATCGGTACATATCACCCCGGCCAAAGCCGACGTCATCGCCGACTTCAACAAGTATATAACCGACAAGTTTATCATCAATGATAAAGGCGAGCGCCTTGAAGGAAACGCCTTTGATGTAAACACGGCAAACGAAAGCAAGGCAGCCCTTGACTCTCGCCGCATGCCGGTATATGAATGCACGCTCGCCCCCGGCGACGTGAAATATATACTGCCGGTCTACGGAGCCGGCCTATGGGGCCCGATATGGGGATATATCTCCGTTGACAGCGACGGCTCGACAATATACGGAGCCTACTTCGCTCATCAGGGAGAGACTCCCGGACTCGGCGCTGAAATCGAGAAACCGGCTTTCAGCGACCAGTTTAACGGTCTGCACCTGTTTAAAGGCGGTGAATTTCACCCTGTCACTGTCATCAAGGCAGGACAGACACCGCTTAATGGCGAAGATGCCGTAGATGCAATATCGGGCGGCACAATCACCTCAAAGGGAGTCGCCTCAATGATTGACAACTGCCTTACCGGCTATAAGGCTTTTCTTGAATCTCTCTCATCAAAACAGAATTAATTATGGCGTCAAACAATAAAAACCTAAGCACACTGCTTAACCCGTTGTCCAAAGACAACCCGGTAATCGTGCAGATTCTCGGTATCTGCTCATGCCTTGCCGTGACCGCCAAGCTTGAACCCGCTTTTGTAATGGGAATTTCAGTAATCGCGGTACTTGCATTCTCCAATGTAATCATATCACTGTTGCGCAACACGATTCCGACCAACATACGAATAATCGTACAGCTCGTAGTAGTCGCCGGTCTTGTGGTAATCGTCAACCAGCTTCTGATGGCTTACCAGTATGACGTGAGCAAGCAGCTGTCGGTATTCATAGGCCTCATCGTCACCAACTGTATACTCATGGGACGCCTTGAGGCATTTGCAATGGGCAACAAGCCCTGGCCGTCATTCCTTGACGGTATCGGCAACGGTATCGGATACACGATAATCCTTGTCATCGTGGCTTTTTTCCGCGAGCTTTTCGGCAGCGGAACGCTATGGGGATTCAGAGTAGTGCCCGAGAGCTGGTATGAACACGGTTATGCCAACAACGGACTGATGATACTCCCTCCGATGGCTCTTATCGTCACAGCATGTATCATATGGGTACACCGCACTTACAACAAAGACCTACAGGAATAATTGTCACACCCGGTAACGAATAAATCATAATGGAAAATTTCAATATTTTTATAAGGTCGATTTTTGTCGACAACATGATTTTTGCCTACTTTCTGGGCATGTGTTCATTTCTCGCCGTGTCTAAAAATGTAAAGACGGCACTCGGACTGGGCGCAGCAGTGACATTCATGCTTGTAATATCACTGCCCATCAACTATCTTCTTGAGACCTACGTGTTGCGTGAAGGCGCATTGACATGGCTCGGACCGGAATATGCCGGCGTAGACCTGAGCTTCCTCTCTCTCATCATGTTTATCGCAGTAATCGCGTCGCTCACCCAGCTTGTAGAGATGGCTGTCGAAAAATTCAGCCCCGCGCTATACTCGTCGCTCGGTATCTTCCTTCCGCTTATAGCAGTGAACTGTGCGATTCTCGGAGGCTCCCTGTTCATGCAGCAAAGAGACTTCCCTGACGTGTGGACAGCCGCCTGCGCAGGTGCCGGATGGGGTATCGGCTGGCTGCTTGCAATTGTCGCCATAGCTGCCATACGCGAGCGTCTGCAGGAATACAGCAACATACCCAAGCCTCTGCGCGGCGTAGGAATCACATTCATAATAACAGGCCTTATGGGAATCGCATTCATGAGCTTCCTTGGCATAAAACTCTAAACAACGACAATGGACACTATAGCAATGATAACTCTTGCCGACACCGGCACACTTACCATATGTACGGGAGTAATCATATTTCTCGCTATCACACTGCTCCTCGTGGCAGTGCTTCTGATTGCCAAGAAGTTTTTGGTACACACCGGTCAGGTTGACATCAAAATCAACAATGACAAGGATGTATTTGCAATGTCGGGAAAGACCCTTCTCTCCACGCTCGCTGACCAGAATGTATTTCTCTCTTCAGCGTGCGGCGGTAAAGGCAGCTGCGGACAATGTAAAGTACAGGTGTTTGAGGGCGGAGGCGACATACTCCCTACCGAGACTGTCCACTTCACCAGAAAGCAGATGAAAGACCACTGGCGTCTCGGATGTCAGGTAAAGGTAAAGGAAGACATGTCAATCGGAGTTCCGGCATCAGTGCTTGATGTAAAGGAATGGGAATGTGAGGTAATCTCCAACAAGAATGTCGCCACATTCATCAAGGAATTCATCGTAGCGCTTCCTCCGGGCGAACACATGAACTTTATCCCCGGTTCATATGCCCAGATTAAGATTCCGGCCTACGAAATGGACTATGACAAGGACATCGACAAGTCACTCATCGGTGACGAATATCTCCCTGCATGGAAAAATTTCGGACTTTTCGGGCTGAAGTGTAAAAACACCGAGGCGACAGTGAGAGCCTACTCTATGGCTAACTATCCTGCCGAGGGCGACCGCATAATGCTGACCGTCCGCATCGCCACTCCGCCATTCAAGCCGAAACCTGAAGTAGGATTCCAGGATGTGATGCCCGGTATCGCATCATCCTATATATTCACGCTTAAACCAGGCGACAAGGTGATGATGAGCGGTCCTTACGGAGACTTCCACCCCATTTTCGACTCAAAAGCGGAAATGATGTGGGTCGGAGGTGGCGCAGGTATGGCTCCGCTTCGCGCACAAATCATGCACATGACACGCACGCTCAACTGCACTGACCGCGTGATGAATTACTTCTACGGGGCGCGTGCGCTCAACGAAGTGTTCTACCTTGAAGACTTCCTGCAGCTTGAAAAGGATTTCCCCAACTTCAAGTTCCATTTGGCGCTCGACCGTCCCGACCCTGCTGCCGACGCAGCCGGCGTGAAGTACACGGCGGGATTCGTTCATCAGGTCATCTACGAGACATATCTGAAAAATCACCCGGCTCCGGAAGACATCGAATATTACATGTGCGGTCCCGGCCCGATGAGCAAGGCTGTCGAGAAGATGCTCTGGGATCTCGGCGTACCGTCAGAAAATCTCATGTATGACAACTTCGGAGGATAACCCCTCCCCCACCATTCATAACGAAAAGGCTGCCCGCAGGCAGCCTTTTCTCATACATGACATCGGACCAATCATAAACTGACATTGCGCATTTACATGCTCTACGACATCACCCCACTGCTTTGCTTTTATGAATAATCTTTGTATCTTTGCATAGATTAATACGACTTATGACAGGGTACACTATCTTCCGACTCGTATGCCTTACGGCTCTTTGGTTGATACTCTGCTACTTAATGATAGCAGGCAGAGGCTTTACGGCATGGACTTTATTTATCATTGTCATCTCGGGAGGAGTGGTGTTTATACCGCTGTATAAAAAATATATCAATGACGGCAATGGAAAACGAAAAAAATAGACATATTGCCCCATCTGCACTCTTAAACAAGATTGACACCCCTTCCGACCTGCGAAAACTCCCTTTGGAAAAGCTGCCGGAAGTATGCTCCGATATACGCGCGTTTCTTATCAATTCACTGTCAAGCAATCCGGGGCACTTTGCATCAAGCATGGGTGCTGTCGAGCTTACCGTGGCGCTCCACTATGTATTCAACACCCCTTATGACAGAATAGTGTGGGATGTAGGTCATCAAGCCTATGGTCACAAACTTCTCACCGGACGACGCGACAAGTTTGATACCAACCGTAAATTCGGTGGTCTGAGCGGATTTCCCAATCCGGAAGAAAGCGAATATGACACCTTTACAGCCGGTCATGCATCCAACTCCATCTCGGCTGCACTTGGCATGGCTGTGGCATCGCAGTTGCAACATGATAGCCCGAAGCGCAATGTAGTCGCTGTAATCGGCGACGCGTCCATAAGCGGCGGTCTTGCATTTGAGGGACTGAACAACGCTACGATAACAAAAAACAATCTCCTCATAATCCTCAACGACAATGACATGTCGATTGACCGCAATGTAGGAGCGCTCAACTCTTACCTTGCCCACCTTACGACGACAAAAGCCTACAATGCATTCAGGTTTAAAGTTTACCGTCTGCTGAAAAAAATGCACCTTGTCAGTGAAAAGCAGAAAGATTTCATCCTGCGGTTTAACAACAGCCTCAAGTCACTGATAGGCAAGCAGCAAAACATATTTGAAGGGCTCAACATACGTTACTTCGGTCCGATTGACGGTCACGACGTGGAGCGCCTTGTCAGGGTTCTCAACGACATAAAAGACATGGAAGGACCGCGCCTGCTCCATATCCGCACTAAAAAAGGCAAAGGATACACACCCGCTGAAAAGGATCCGGCATCATGGCATGCTCCGGGAAAGTTTGACCCCTCGACCGGAGAGCGCGCCACCGAACCGACAGAAGGCGTTCCAGCCAAATATCAGGACGTATTTGGTGAGACATTGCTTGAGCTCGCAAGAGTAGATGACCGGGTGGTAGGCATTACGGCAGCTATGCCTTCAGGCACGTCAATGAGCATCATGCAAGCCGAAATGCCGGGAAGAGTGTTTGATGTAGGTATCTCCGAAGGTCATGCCGTGACTTTTGCGGGAGGTCTTGCCAAAGATGGCATGCGCCCGTTCTGCGCAATATACTCATCCTTCATGCAACGAGCCTACGACCATGTCATCCACGATGTCGCGATACTCAAATTGCCTGTAACGCTATGTCTTGACCGCGCAGGTATTGTAGGAGAAGACGGTGTGACCCACCACGGTGTATTTGACCTGAGTTACCTCAGAGCCATCCCCAATATTATAATTTCTTCGCCACGCGATGAAGTGTCGCTCCGCAACCTGATGTTCACGTCGCTTAAAGGCAATCACGGGCCTTTTGCCATCCGCTATCCGAGAGGCAAGGGACGTAATCCGATGTGGAAGCAGCCGATGAAGGAGCTGACTATAGGCAAAGGCGAAAAACTCGCTGACGGCGATGAAGTAGCGGTGCTCACCATCGGGCCGATGGCATCAAAAGCAGCCGCTGCAATAAACCGTGCGGCGGAAGAGGGCATCAGCGTCTCTCACTACGACATGATATTTCTTAAACCGATTGATACAGAAATCCTGAAAGAAGTAGCCGAGAAAAACTGTCCGATAATAACAGTTGAAGACGGCATAAAGGATGGTGGTCTCGGATCGGCAGTAACCGAATGGCTTAATGACAATGGCTATGACCGTAAGGTGACACGCATCGGAGTGCCCGACAAGTTTGTCCCCCACGGCAAAGTTCCCGAACTGATGAAACTTTGCGGCATGGATGAAGACGCCATTTATGAAGCTATTGTCAACGCCCGTAAATCATCCCGCTCATGAAAATAGTTATTGCAGGTGCAGGAGAGGTAGGCAGCCATCTTGCGAAGCTCCTATCGCGCGAGGAACAAGATATAATGGTGCTTGACGCCGACCAGGCAAAGCTGGCTTCACTTGACGCCAACTATAACCTCATGACCCTGCGCGGCAATCCTATATCGTTCAACTCTCTGCAAAATGCAGGAGTGGAGAAATGTGACCTGTTCATTGCCGTCACGCCCGACGAGACACAGAATGTGCTTGCCTGCTCGATGGCAAAAAGCATCGGAGCGCAACGCACGGTGGCGCGTATCGACAACTTTGAATTCATGTCACAGCAAAACCGCGACTACTTTACCCGTCTTGGAGTAAACGCCCTTATATATCCGGAACTGCTCGCGGCACAGGAGATTATAACGGCGCTGCGCAGATCATGGGCGCGTCACTGGTTTGAACTTCACGACGGAGAGCTGATTATCGCCGGCGTAAAACTCCGCAGCAACGCGCGCATAATAGGCATGCAGCTGAAAGAGTTTGCAATGATGGAACATAACTTCCACGTAGCGGCAATCAAGCGCCACCACGACACTATTATACCGCGAGGCGACGACATAATAAAAGATAATGACATCCTTTATTTCGCCACGACACGCGACCATGTCGATGAGCTGCTTGACATCTGCGGCAAGACATCGAAAAAGATACGCAAGCTGCTCATCATGGGCGGCAGCCGTATCGCCATACGTCTTGCGGCACTTGCAGGTGATGAATTCAAAATCAAGATTATCGACACCAATATCAACACCTGCAGGATGCTGCCTGAAAAATGCCCCAACTGCAATATCGTGCATGGCGACGCACGCGACATTGATGTGTTAAGGGAAGAAGGCATAGATGACACTGACGCATTTGTCGCTCTCAGCAACAGCTCGGAGACCAACATCCTCGCCTGTCTTACTGCAAAGGAATTCGGTGTCCACAAAACAATAGCCGAAGTCGAAGACCTTCAGTTCATCTCTGAAGCCGAAGGACTGAACATAGGCACCGTAATCAACAAGAAGCTGCTTGCTTCAAGCAAGATATTCCAGCTTCTGCTCGACATGGACGTGTCATCGTCAAAGTGTCTTGCACTGACCGACGCCGAAGTAGCGGAGATTGAAGCAAAACCTGACAGCAAGATTACCCGTGACGCCGTAAAGAATCTGCGCCTGCCCCACGGAATGACGATAGCCGCGATGATACGCGACGGCAAAGGAATGCTTGTAAACGGTAACACCCACATACAGGCAGGCGACCATATAGTCGTGTTCTGCCTCTCAGGACTTATCCATAAAGTCGAAAAACTTTTCAATTAGCACTGACGGTCATGGGCATTTTTTCCAACACCCAACGCATCAACATTCCTATGCTCCTTCGTGTACTGGGATGGCTTCTCATCATCGAGGCGATGTTCATGGTAGTGCCGTTGATTACATGTCTGCTCTACAAGGAGTCTGACTATCTGGTCTTTCTGTGTACTGCAGGAGTCACCCTGTTGTCGGGGCTACTGATGACATGCTGTATAAGACCGCGACACACATCTATGGCAAAACGAGAGGGATTTCTACTTACGGCACTCGTATGGGTGGTATTCTCCCTGTTCGGGATGTTGCCTTTCATGTTTTGCAGCACACCGCTTGACATCTCCGACGCTTTTTTTGAAACAATGTCGGGCTTCTCGACCACAGGCGCGACGGTCTATCCCTCAGTCGACATCCTTTCCCACGGCATAAACATGTGGCGATGCCTCACACAATGGCTCGGCGGCATGGGAATCATCCTTTTCACCCTTGCCGTGCTGCCTATGCTCAATCACTCGGGCGGAATGCAGATGTTTAATGCAGAAGTGACAGGAATCACCCATGAGAAGTTACGCCCGCGAATAAGCCAGACAGCCAAAAGCCTGTGGATGATATATTTCGTGCTGACCGTGATAATCTGCTTTCTGTTATGGTTAGGCCCGATGGACTTTTTCGACAGCCTCTGCCACGCACTGTCAACAATGTCGACAGGCGGATTTTCTACGCGCAACAACAGTATCGCCTACTGGGACTCCAACTATATAAAGATAGTTGTAACGGTGTTCATGTTTCTTGGCGGTGTCAATTTCGCGCTCATATTCCGCGCGTGGCACGGTGACTTCAAAAGCCTTACACGCAATGACACGTTTATGGCCTACGTGAAAATCGTGTTCCTCGCCTACATCTTTTTTGTCATAGCCATCTTTGCCAACGGAGAAGCCCACACTGTCGTAGACGTGACCATCGACCCGCTTTTCCAGATAATCACGACCATCTCTTCCACCGGGCTCACTGCAAGCAATTTTGAAAAGTGGGGACCATTTGTAATATCCATAACTTTCATACTGATGTTTTTCGGTGCGTGCGCCGGCTCTACAAGCGGAGGCGCCAAGATAGACCGTCTGCTGTTTCTGTTGAAAAACACCAACAACGAACTGTATCGCTCCGTTCATCCCAACGCCATAAGGTCAGTGCGCATAAACGGCAACATCATCTCGCCCGACATCGTAGAGAAAGTGATAGCCTTCCTTTGTATATATGTCATGATTATATCAGTGGGAGGCATCGTGCTTACGGCATTCGGTATTCCTATTATTGATGCATTTTTCAATTCATTCTCCTGTGTGTCCAACATAGGTCTCGGCATTGACTCGCAAAGCACAGGCGGCTTTGCGATGTTGCCCGACGCCGGTAAATGGATATTGTCATTTCTTATGCTCACCGGACGACTTGAGATATTCACGGTCCTGATAATCTTTACACCGGCTTTCTGGTCGAAATAATCGATAGAAGTCGTCAAATAGAGCTAAACAATGCGGGCGAGTTTCCACTCTATGTCCCTCCCCCTACCCTGTAAGCCATATATCGTCATGCAATAAATTAAAGCAATGCATATAAACGAAGAGGGTGTACCAAAAAGTTTTTTTGATACACCCTCCGCTATTTTTATATCAACAGTATATAAGCTTAGTCGATAAGCGCATGACCGGTCATCTCTTCCGGCTGCGGGATACCCATGATTTTGAGGATTGTAGGAGCTACATCAGCAAGCTTTCCATCTTCCACCTTCGCGTCTTTACGCTCAGTCACATAGATACATGGCACAGGGTTAAGCGAGTGTGCTGTGTTAGGAGTTCCGTCAGGGTTAATTGCATTGTCGGCATTTCCATGATCGGCAATGATAATCACCTCATAGTCGGCGGTCTTTGCAGCCTCTACGGTTTCCTTCACGCAATCGTCAACAGCCTTGACAGCTTTCTCGATAGCTTCATAAACGCCGGTGTGTCCCACCATGTCGCCATTGGCATAGTTGACCACGATGAAGTCATACTCCTCGCTCTTTATAGCCTCAACAAGCTTGTCCTTTACTTCATATGCGCTCATTTCAGGCTTCAGGTCATAAGTAGCTACCTTGGGTGAAGCTACAAGTATGCGCTCCTCGCCTTCAAAAGGAGCCTCACGACCTCCGTTGAAGAAGAAAGTCACATGAGCATATTTTTCTGTCTCCGCAATGTGAAGCTGATTCTTGTCAAGCGAAGAAAGATATTCGCCAAGTGTATTGCCTACATTTTCCTTGTCAAAGAGGATATGCACACCCTTGAATGACGCGTCATAAGGAGTCATGCAGTAATACTGCAATCCGGGAATAGTGTGCATCCCCGCCTCGGGCATATCATGCTGAGTGAGCACCATTGTAAGCTCCTTGGCGCGGTCATTGCGGTAATTAAAGAAAATCACTGCGTCACCGTCCTTTATCGTGCCGTCGACATTAGCGTTGACGATAGGCTTGATGAACTCGTCGGTCACATCCTCGTCGTAAGACTCCTGCATAGCCGCAACCATATCGGCAGCATTTTTGCCCTCACCGTTTACGAGAAGGTCGTAAGCAATCTTCACGCGCTCCCAACGCTTGTCACGGTCCATTGCGTAATAGCGGCCTATGATTGACGCAATCTTGCCTGCCGACTTGTCACAATGAGCCTGAAGCTCCTCTATGAAGCCCTTTCCGCTTCTGGGATCGGTGTCACGGCCGTCCATGAAACAGTGGATATATACCTTTTCAAGTCCATACTCCTTCGCAATGTCGCAAAGAGCATATAGATGGTCAAGAGAAGAGTGTACACCGCCATTGGAGGTAAGCCCCATGAAATGTATAGCCTTGCCGTTGTCGCGGGCATAGCTGAAAGCATTCACGATTTCCGGATTCTTCAGGATAGAGCCATCCTTACAAGCCTTGTTTATTTTCACAAGGTCCTGATATACTACACGACCTGCACCGATGTTCAGGTGTCCCACCTCAGAGTTTCCCATCTGACCGTCGGGCAGACCTACATTTTCACCGCTTGCCTGAAGCTTTGAGTGAGGATATGTGTTTACGAGATAGTCCCAATAAGGAGTTGGAGTAGAGAAAATCACGTCACCTTTGCCGTGGTTGCCGATTCCCCATCCATCGAGAATCATTAATAAAGCTTTCTTTGACATATCAATATATATTAAGATTGAATTTCGGGTTACAAAGTTACTATTTTTAAAGGCTTGTTCAAAGAGTAATTACATTATTTAATAGTTGCGGTAGTATTTGATAATCAAACATCCAGACAGAGACACCTGTGACTTATCCACAAAAAGGAATAAAAAATTATATCTTTGCGGGAACTATTGAATGAAAACTGCGTCTAACGAGTCAGAAAACAAAATTAAAATGACTACTGACAACGATATAAACCACCGTTACCGCCTCCTGATTGACCAATATGGCAAACTCATAAACAAAGTATGCTATATGTATGCCGATTGCATAGAAGACTTCGAGGATCTCAGGCAAGAGACGTTTATCAATCTGTGGAGAGGCATGGATTCTTTTCGCGGAGATGCCGAAATCACAACCTGGGTCTATCGTGTCGCGCTTAACAGCTGCGTGTCATTCTTCCGCAAGAACCGTAAACATAAAGACATCACTCCGCTCGACCATATTCTGGAACATGCAGCCGACGATATTGACCGCGACAGTCAGATTAACGAGATGCACCGCCTTATAAATCGCCTTGACAGGGTAGAGAAAGCGCTTATACTGCTCTGGCTGGATGAATATCCTTATGACACGATTGCTTCCATTCTTGGAATACCACGTAATACGGTAGCATCAAAACTACACCGCATAAAAGAGAAACTGATCAGATACTCCAACCAATAACAACTACAAAAAATGGATTTAGAACAAATGAAACAGCAACTCAATAACCTCAACCGTCGTCTTGACAGTCTTGAGGAACAGAATTCTTCCCTGATCAACCGCATCGAGTCAGGACGCATCAACTCGGCTCAGCAACGCCTCATAAAGCAATATCGCATTTTTAGCTGCGTAGGCATGATGATGCCTTTAGTAATCATCATTTTCTATAAAGAAATTCTGCCATTTCCTACAAGGGTGTGCGCCGCCACATATTTCCTCACAGCAGCGATAATGGACGCATATCTGGCAAGAGGCATAAAGAGCATCGATTACAACACCATGGGCGTAGCGACTGTGGCGAAGAAAGCCATATACTACAGGAAACGTCATCATATATTCATGGGCATACTGATAGCCATGTGCATACCGCTGATTGCAAGCTTCTTTTTCGCGATGGGCACAGAGCGATTTACAGTCTACGGCATGATAGCCGGACTAATAATAGGGCTCGCGATAGGAATCAAAGCATATCTCAACATAATGAAAAACTACCGCGAGCTAACTATCAGCGATTAAGACCTCGCTATACATTCTTGTCAAACATCGCCTTAATGGAGCCGATGGAACTCAACACTCCGGAGGCTTCATAAGGAATGTAGACCGTCTTATTGTCCTGTCCTGATGTCATCTCGCCCAAAGTCTCGATATACTTCATTGCAAGCATATAGGTTGCGGGGTCGGTCTGAGATGCCTTTATCGCCTCGGCGACACGGGTTATCGCCTCAGCCTCAGCCTGCGCTGTAAGCACCTTGGCTCGGGCCTCACCCTCAGCGCGCAATATCTCGGCTTCCTTGACTGCCGTGGCACGGTTAATCTGCGACATCTTCTCACCCTCGGAAAGCAGGATGACCGAAGTCTTCTGACCCTCGGCGTTAAGAATCTCCGCGCGACGGTTACGCTCAGCCTGCATCTGCTTCTCCATCGCCTCGCGCACACTCTTCGGCGGGGTAATGTCCTGAAGTTCCACTCGATTTACTTTGACTCCCCACTTGTTAGTCACCTCATCAAGTATAATCTGAAGCCGCGAGTTAATGGTGTCGCGAGAGGAAAGCGTCTGGTCGAGTTCAAGCTCGCCTATCACATTACGCAAGGAAGTCTGCGTGAGCTTCTCAAGAGCATTGGGCAGATTGTCAATCTCATACACCGCCTTTTTCGCATCCACAATCTGGAAATACAGCAGCGCGTTAATCTCAGTCGTCACATTATCCTTGGTGATGACCTGCTGCGACGGGAAGTCATATACCTGCTCGCGGAGATCGATAGCGGTGGAAGAGGTAATCCTGACGACTGTCTGCCCGTTGACCGACGACTCTACCCTGCGTGTATATACCATCTTAGGCTTATCGATAAAAGGCCATATGATGTTTAGTCCGGGAGCGAGCACGCTGTGAAAACGCCCGAGACGCTCAACGACACGTGTCTCCGACTGAGGCACAATTTTTACTCCCGCCGACACGACGATTATCACTACAAGTACAAGTAATCCCAAGAAAATGTAAGTTCCCATGTCTTATAATATTCTGATGTTAGTTATTCTGATCTATTATGCCGGCTTGACTGTGAGTATGATGCTGTCGTAGCCGGTAACTCTTACTTTTGTACCGTGGGCGAGCGGCAATCCGTCATGGCTGCGCACCTGCCAGTCATCACCGTCGATACGCAATCTGCCAAGTCCTCCATCGGCAGGAATCTCATGGTTCAGAAATCCCTCCCTGCCTATAAGAGCCTCCATATTGCTGTTATAGTCAGTGCGGGTGGATTTCTTACCTTTCCTGATTCGGTTGACAAAAGGCACAAGAAATATAAACGAAAGGATGACGCCGACCGCCATGACAGCGAGCTGGGTCTCCATCCCGAAGCCGACAAGAGCCGCCACAAACGCAAAAAGGCAGCCCACTGCCACACATAATGTAGCGACAAGACCGGTAAGCAGCTCGATTACAAGCAGCACCGCGGCTGCTATAAGCCATATAATCCAAAGTGACATAGCCAAATTAATATTGATGGTTTTCTCAAAGATACAAAAAAGTCGCATATCTTCAAAACTATGCGACTTTTATTCATTAAAGTTTGCCTTTTCCTGACAAAAACAAAATTTTCTCAATCAAGATAACGCGAGGTAAGACCTCCATACTCGTCTATCCTGCGGTCACGTAGAAAAGGCCACCAACGCCTGACATTTTCCGAGCGCGAAAGGTCTATGTCAATTATCTCAGTCGCCTCGCAGTCGGAAGGCGCACGGAAAAGGAACTCACCCTGCGGACCGGCGACAAAACTGTTTCCCCAGAATAAAATGCCATTGGTCATATTCGACGGGTCAGGCTCATGTCCCACACGGTTTACGGCAACGACAGGCAATCCGTTAGCCACAGCATGACCACGCTGCACCGTCACCCATGCATCAAGCTGTCGCGCCTGCTCCTCCGGAGTGTCACTGCTCTCCCATCCTATCGCTGTAGGATATATCAGCAACTCGGCACCGCGCAGCGCCATAAGTCGCGCAGCCTCCGGATACCACTGGTCCCAGCAGACGAGCACACCAAGCCGTCCTACCGAAGTGTCAATCGGTTCAAAGCCAAGATCGCCCGGCGTGAAATAAAATTTCTCATAATAAGCGGGGTCGTCAGGGATGTGCATTTTGCGATACTTGCCAGCGATTGAGCCATCTTTTTCAAACACAACCGCAGTGTTGTGATAAAGTCCCGGGGCACGCCTTTCATATAACGACACGACTATTACCGTCGAGGTCTCGCGCGCAAGCGACGCATAGAAGTCAGTGACAGCCGACGGAATCGCCACTGCATAATCGCAGAGGTCGGTCGATTCTGTCTGGCAGAAATAGAGCGTGTCGTGCAGCTCCTGGTTCACAATCAGTTCGGCACCGTTTTCAGCGAGCGTCCTCACTTTGTCAGCTATACGCCGGCGGTTGTCTTCAGGAGAGTCACAGTTAACCTGCTGTATTATTCCTATCTTGATATTTTTTTTCATATCGGCAATGTATCTTCAGGCAGCTGCATAGTCACGCAATGCAGCGACCCGTGTTGTTTTATAAGCGCCCGGCAATCAATCGTCTTGATTTCACGGTCGGGGAAAGCTATTTTCAAAATCTGAGATGCGAGAAAGTCTTTTTTCGGCTGACCGTAAGAGGGCATCAGCACAGACCTGTTTGTAATCAAAAAATTAGCATAGGTCGCCGGCAGCCTCAACCCGTCCTCGTCATAGACAGCATCGGGCATCGGAAGTTCCACGAGGTTAAATCTGTCGCCGCAAGGTGTTGTCATCTCCATCAACTGACGTTTCATAGCCTGAAGACTCTCATAATGCTCATCAGAAGCATCATCACACCCCACATATATTATCGTATTATCAGGGGCAAGACGAGCAAGGGTGTCTACATGGCTGTCGGTGTCATCTCCTGCAAGATAGCCATAATCAAGCCAAAGCACCTTTTTCAGGTTAAAACGGTCAATCAGATATGACTCAATATCTTCCTTTGACATCTCCCCGTTACGGTTAGGCGACAACAGACACTCACTCGTTGTAAGAAGAGTGCCCGCACCGTCGCTCTCGATGGAGCCGCCCTCAAGCACAAATCCGAGACAATTACAATAACCGCCACGAATCACGCCCTTCTCAAAAAGGCGCCTCGTGATAAGATTATCTTTATCGGCGGCAAATTTAAGACCCCAGGCGTTAAACTTGAAATCGCAGAACGAAACAGTGTCTTCGCCAATAAGCGATATCGGTCCGAAATCACGCGCCCAAGTGTCATTAGTAGGCACAGTGACCAGAATCACGTTATCCATATCCACACCGGCATCCTCAAGACACCGGCGGGGAAGCTCGACATCCGGAGCCGCCACAACGACCTTTTCCTCTTCGGCTATTGTCTTGACAATTTCGGTAAAACACGTCGTGACTTCTTCTATCATGTATGCCCAGTCAGTGTCCTCGTGAGGCCACGCAAGCAAGATGCCGTCTTGTTGTTCCCATTCAGCGGGAAGCCGTAAAACGGCACTGTCATCATTCATCATAATCATTCAACGTATCGTAAATAGAATCCTGCGATTCAAGATACTCGTCGCAGTAATCAATAAATCCCATTTTCTCTGAACTGCCTACTGAATCACACCACTCCCGGTATTGCTCATGCAGCTCTGCGTCTTCATGAATTAGTTTTTTAAACTCTGCCTCAGCGATATCCACGCTCCTGTTATGGTGGATAAGCTGCTGAAACAGCTCTGTTATATCTTTCATATTTCAGTGTCGATAACTTAAATCGTTAGTTTTAGTTAAGGTCTGCAAAATTTTTCGTGTCCAAATTTACAACTCAAATCCTATTTCTACAAATCTTTTCACAATTTTAAAGAAATTATCTACCATTACGGCAAACATCGCTGAGCCAAACAGCGTTAGACCTCTATAATCACTATGAATATCACTATGAAAATACATCTTGTCATATTCGCTTTTATGATTATGTCACTAATGTCGTGCAGCTCCTTCTCATTAGTAAACAGTGAGGTTTATGACCACGACGCCCTTGCCAGCCACAAGACCTTCCATATTGTCGACCTTAAAATGGGCACTCTGCCGCCGCAGGTCGACAGCGAGACCTACGAGTGTATAGTTGAAGCCATACGCACCCAAATGCTTGAACGAGGATACCGTGAGTCAGCAAATTCACCGTTGCTGATAAATTTTGCCATAACGGTTCACAACGACACTGTGCTGACTCATCCGGGAAGCAAAGAGACCGACGGTCCCCACTATTCAGGCACCTACCCCTGTTACATATATCCACAAGAATATTACTGGGCAAGCCATTATCTCGACGCCGGTGTAATCGACGGAATATATGAAGACGGCGTATTGACAATCGACGTTGTAAACATAAAGAAGAAAGAGCCGCTTTTCACCTCATCGGTGGCATCAATTGTAGATATTGACGGCAATTACAGGAATGACAGCGAGATAGACAAAGCCGTAATATTGCTTTTCAGCGACTATCCTGTAGCTCCGATGCCCCAATATAGAGATTAAAAGATTGAAATTCCGCAGAATATTTCGTAACTTCGCAGAAAATTAACGAAATAATGGCAGAAAACAATCTCTTATCACGCCTTGACGGCATTGAGGCTCGTTTTGAGGAAGTAAGCACGCTCATCACCGACCCCTCCGTGATATCCGATATGAAACGATATGTGCGCCTGACCAAGGAGTACAAAGACCTTGAAAAGCTCACCAAGGCTACACGCAGTTACCGTAATCTTGTCGACAACATAAAGGAGGCGCGCGAGGTGCTTGAATCAGAAAACGATGAAGAGCTACGTGCCATGGCAAAGGAGGAACTTGATGAAGCCACCGCCAAGATGCCCGGTCTTGAAGAGGAAATCAAGCTTCTGCTTATACCCGCCGACCCTGAAGACGGCAAAAATGCCATTGTAGAGATACGTGGAGGCACCGGCGGCGACGAAGCAGCGATTTTTGCAGGCGACCTATACAAGATGTATGTCAAATACTGCGAGTCAAAAGGCTGGAACGTCGCTGTCACAAGCTTCAATGAAGGCACAGCCGGAGGCTTTAAGGAAGTGGTATTTTCCGTATCGGGCGAGGGCGTCTATGGAATCCTGAAATATGAGAGCGGCGTACACCGTGTGCAGCGTGTGCCGGCCACCGAGACCCAGGGACGCGTACACACCTCCGCAGCTACGGTAGCCGTGCTTCCCGAGGCGGAAGAGTTTGACGTCGAAATCAATGAGGGTGAGATAAAATGGGACACATTCCGAAGCGGAGGTGCCGGCGGACAGAATGTCAACAAGGTTGAATCGGGCGTACGCCTTCGCTATATGTGGCGAAATCCCAACACAGGCGAGACCGAAGAGATACTTATCGAGTGTACCGAGACTCGCGACCAGCCCAAGAACAAAGAGCGCGCGTTAAGCCGACTGCGCACGTTCATATATGACAAAGAGCATCAGAAATATATCGACGACATCGCATCACGACGCAAAACCATGGTGTCAACAGGCGACAGGTCGGCAAAGATACGCACCTACAACTATCCCCAAGGCCGTATAACCGACCATAGGATAAACTATACAATTTATAACCTTTCGGCATTCATGGACGGTGACATACAGGACTGTATCGACCACCTGATTGTAGCTGAAAATGCTGAAAAGCTAAAAGAGTCAGAATTATGACGCCTCCCCCTGCCCCACATCGTCCACGGCAAAGCAAAGACAGCACGAGTACCGGCCTGTCCACGATTGTGACGTCCATAATCGCGGCAGGAGTAGTGCTGGCATTAGCGATTGCTATCGGGATACCCGCGCTTTTCAGATATATGAAACAACGAGAGATTGACAGGCGCAATCAATTGTCATATGAAGAGCAATCCAAAATGATAATCAACAACCTCAAGGCAGGGGGAGAATTCACGGTGCATGACAGCAACCGGACATCAGGCGACAGCTACACCTTCCGGTTACAGGAAAATGACTTTGTCCCCGTTACCGACAATGCGGCATGGGTGCGCCCGTTTCTCTACAGGATCGACAGAATTGTGCCCGACTCGAAAGGGCGTGTGTCTATCGACACAGGTGATGACCGGCGTGTATCATTAGCGATTGACAGTCTTATCATCCACAACAGCGAAGCCCCATACTCTCCTATAACGCTCAGGGTCGCCGACTCACCTTCCATGACTGCAGTGCTTACCTACATTGATGCCGATGTCTATAACCACTGCGAAAAAGACAGCTTCAACTATCATTCCTACGTAGGCTTTGTGAAAGGTTATCTTTTTGAATCCGATCCAGCAGGCGTCAGCAACAAGACTATGCCCGGAGGCACGATTGACAGTGATGACGACATGGCTTATTATAGCTATACTCTTCATGCCGATGATTTTGCACCTGTGGCAAAAGGAGCCACGGGGCTGAAACAATTCGTGTGTCAAGTCGACAACAAGGTGCCCGATGCCTCAGGCAAAGTATTTGTAGGGACGGCTAACGCCCGCGGATGGCTAAATATCGACAGTCTTGTACACAAGGCTTCCCACAGGACATTCGAGCCGATACCGGTTAAAGTCAACAAAAGCAGCAACACCCTGCTATTGACCGAGTTGAGCGTCACCACAAAAAATCATAAAGACAAAACAAAAAACGAATATAAATCATATACCGCCACAATACACGGCTACGTATTCAGCAAAGACCCAATAATATCACAATAATGAAACGCGACCAATTAGTAGAAAACATCCGCAGAAAAGGCTCTTTTCTCTGCGTCGGACTTGACAGTGACATCAACAAGCTTCCGGCTCACTTACTTACGGCAGACGATCCTGTATTTGAATTTAACAAAGCGATAATCGACGCTACAGCGCCCTATTGCGTGGCCTATAAACCCAATCTCGCCTTCTATGAGGCAACCGGGGCTCAGGGCTGGATAACCCTTGAGAAAACTATCAATTACATAAAGGAAAACTATCCCGACCAATTTATAATCGCCGACGCCAAAAGAGGCGACATCGGCAACACGTCAAAGCTATATGCACGTAGCTTCTTCGAGCATCTTGACGTAGACTCAGTGACAGTTGCCCCCTACATGGGAGAAGACTCAGTGACACCATTTCTCGGCTATGACGGCAAATGGGTGATTCTCCTCGCCCTTACCTCCAACAAAGGCTCACGCGACTTCCAGTTTATAGAAGACAAGGAGGGCAAACGCCTTTTTGAGCATGTAATCGAGACTTCATCAAAATGGGCGACTCCGGAAGAGATGATGTATGTAGTAGGAGCGACTCAGGGAGAAATGTTCAAAGACATCCGCAAGGTAGCTCCGGAAAGCTTCCTGCTTGTACCGGGCGTAGGAGCCCAAGGCGGCAGCCTGTCAGAAGTGGCACGCTACGGAATGATTAAAGATTGCGGACTGCTCGTAAACTCTTCCCGCGGCATTATCTTCGCGTCGTCGGGTGAAGACTTCGCTGAGACAGCGGCGAAAGAAGCGGCGAAACTACGCGATGAAATGACCACCCTTCTAAAGGAAGGCGGAGTAATCTAATAAATACCGACGACATTTTTATACAGGGATAAGGACATGGCAACACCGTGTCTTTGTCCCTGTATTGCATACACACACTTTGCGACAAGGCATAAACGGTAAAATAATAGGCTCAACCGTATAAAAATACGGCATATAATACATCATACCTCATTATAAATTTATTAACTTTGTATAACAACTTTTCATTAAAGCCACACATAAATCCTATGATTTTGAAGCGACATGGCGTATCGGGTCAAGCGATAGACAAGCTGAAGAGATTTCCGGCATATCTGTCCGGCATAATCCTGAGTGTCGCGGTGTTATCAGCCTGCAATTCGCGAGACAGCATCACTGACAACGACACAGCCGGAATAATAGCAGAAATCGACGACTCGATCAGCGCGGGTTCTACCAATACCATGACCCTTATCGAACAGCGTCTTTCAGAGACAAGCGACAGTAATCTATATTACGAAATATATCTCCGCAAACTGCGGCTCCAGGCAACCACCTGCAACATCACCCCCGACAGCATGCAATGGAGCCGGCTTGAATCATATCTTGAAGGCAGCAATCCCACCCCACATATAAACAGCATGAAGGCGTCGCTCTATAACCTTATGGGATTTGCCTATCACAAATATCAATATGACCCCTATGCAACCATAAGCTTCTACAACAAGGCTTATCAGGCATTGCAGCATAGTGAATCAGACAAAAACATTCCCGACATATGCGCTAACATCGGCGACATTTACATCGACCTCAGCGACATGCCGATGGCGGCACAGTGGTATCGACGCGCCCTTTTTCTTTCCGATTCGCTCCGCCAGCCGGAAAGCGACAAACTCACCCTGATTACAGGTCTCGCCAGAATCAGCCAGAACATAGGCGACTACGAGAGCGCAAAAAGCAACTTTGAAAGAGTATATAAGCAGATCGACCGACTCGCCCCTAACATGCAGTTATATTTTCTCAACAACTATGGCAATTTCCTCTATTACACCGGCGATTACCGGGCAGCGGAGAAAATGTTTGAACGTCTTGGGGAAATGCTTGAATCAAACGGGCTTGCCGACGGGATGGACATGATGGTGTGTCGCATCAATCTTGCCGACGTCTACCTAAACCTGCACAAACGCGACGAAGCGATCAAGAATCTTGAACAAGCAGAGGCATATTTCAAAGCCACAGGAAATGACACCGGCGTATATTATGCCAACACCATACGCATAGGACTCGCACTGCTTGACAATGACACCGAGACCGCCAGAAGAGTAATCGACAGTGAAAACATAACGACCCCTATCGACTTCAACCTCGTCAACATACGCCATCGATACCTTATCGAATATTTTGAAAAGCGAAACGACTTCAAGAGCGCGTTTTACGCTTTGAAAGCGCAGGAAAGCCACAATGAATCGCTACAGCACAACATAACCCACATGCGCACATCCGACATCATGATGCGCTACTCACAGGACACGCTTGCCTTGAACCATGCAATAGCCATGAAAGAGAAAGATGTCGTAATAAAACAGGCAAGATGGGCTATATATGCCAGCATTGTCACGATAATAATGATTGTGATAATGTCACTTTATATAATAACCCTTTTAAGAAAACGACGCCTCCAGGCCAACATGCAGCTTATCAACATGAAGCTGTCAAGCGTGAGAAACCTTATATCGCCCCACTTCATATTCAATATCCTGAACCACACCGTTGCCAAAGCGGATGTCAACGAAGCGGGAGAGCTTATGTCGCTCGTGACTCTCATTCGCGAAAACCTGAAAATGTCAGGACGGCTTTATGTGAGCCTTGCCGAAGAAATCGATTTTGTAAATTCCTATCTTGACGTAATAAGATATAACCTGCAACTTAACGTCATCGAAGAAATACCCGATAAAACCATTCTTGAAAATCTTGTCATCCCGTCGACTTTTATCCATACTCTTGTAGAAAATGCTATAAAACACGGGCTATCGGACAAGGAGGGCGAAAAACGTCTTGAAATCATCATCACCACCGGCAGCGACTTCTATACGGTTAAAGTCATTGACAACGGCAAAGGCTTTGACATAAGAAAAAACGCCGCGACTGAAGGCGGCACAGGACTTAAAGTGATAAGAAGCACCATCGCCATCCTGAACAGAGACAATAGACAGAAAATATCATTTACCTTATCAAACATTACCGACAACGCCGGAACAATCAAAGGATGTGAGGCTACACTCATAATCCCGGTTACCCTGAAAAACAAAAGATTGCAGGGATAATAATACGGCTAAATTTATCAACTTATAATCATGAACGCTTTAATCATTGAAGACGACCAGGCGGCAATCAACGCTCTTAAAGAGAAGCTTGCGCAATATCCCGACATAACAATCGCCGCAACCGCCTCCAACGGCATAGATGGAATAGAGTCCATAATCAAGCATAAGCCCGACATACTTTTCCTTGACGTGATGCTGCCTGACACTAACGGCATAAGAATCCTTGACACGCTCAACGAAATGCCTGACATACCGGTATATGTCGTCATATACACCGCCCACGATGACTATATCCTCCCGGCATTCCGTAATCATGCATGTGACTGCCTTCTCAAGCCTATCGACGATAAAGAGCTGAAGATTGTCATGGAGAGATTTTCCGACTATATAAACAACGGTCTTGACCGCTTCTCCACCCGAAGGGCGAAAAGCGCCAATGACAAGCTTATTTTCTACACTAACACCGAGGATTTCAGGATTGTCTCCATTCAAGACATCTGCACCTTCAGATACTCGGCGGAAAACAGATGCTGGCAAGCGATAGCGTCATCGTCATCAAAACCGATGCCGCTGAAACGCAGTGTATCAAAAGACTCAATACTCAGCATTGACAACTGCTTTGTACAGGTCAGCAAGCGCCATATAATAAACATCAACTACCTGATGGAAGTGAAAGACGGGTTGTGTCATTTTTATCCGCCGTTTGACAAAATCAACGATGTGAAAGTCGGACGTCTGTTCCGGAGAAAACTCATCAGCCGATGCTGCAACATCTAAGGAGGGGATGAAGTGTGAAACAGCGGTCATTATTTTCACGAAAAAAATGACCGCTGCCACATAGTATAGATTGATATCTCTTAATCTCAAACATTACAAAGATACAAGTAATAATCCACTAAATAAAACGCCATAACGCTGCCCGACAAGCCAATATGCAGGTTTTATAGATTATCTTGCAGCATACGGTGAACAAGCGGTAAAATTATCTTGTCAAAAAAAGTCGCCGCCGACTGCCCCGTTAAGTAATTTTAGCGTATCAGAATGACATATTCACATCCGTAAGCGCTGTCAATTCATAAAATTACACTATATTTGCACTGCGTAAATGTAGATTGAAAAGACATTATTTGACTCTTAATATATTAACCAAAATGCAAAAGATTGACAATTACAATTTTGCCGGTAAGAAGGCAATAGTCAGAGTAGACTTCAATGTACCTCTGGATGAGAATGGCAAGATTACCGATGATACCCGTATCCGCGGTGCTCTCCCCACCCTCAAAAAAATTCTTGAAGATGGCGGAAGCCTGATCATCATGTCACACATGGGCAAGCCCAAAGGCAAGGTTAATCCGAAATTCTCTCTCGCTCAGATTAAAGATGACGTAGCTAAGGCTCTCGGTCGTGATGTTAAATTTGCGCCTGACTGCGCTAACGCAGAGGAAGCCGCAGCCAACCTAAAGCCGGGTGAAGTGCTTCTTCTCGAAAACCTCCGTTTCTATCCTGAAGAAGAAGGCAAGCCCGTAGGTATCGACAAAGAAGATCCCGCTTACGAAGCTGCCAAGAAAGAGATGAAAGAGCGTCAGAAGGAATTTGCCAAGAAGCTTGCAAGCTATGCTGACGTATATGTAAACGATGCATTCGGAACAGCTCACCGCAAACACGCTTCTACCGCTGTCATCGCCGACAACTTCGCTCCTGAAAACAAGATGCTCGGCTACCTGATGGAAAAGGAAGTACAGGCTGTCGACAACATTCTCAAAGATATCAAGCGTCCGTTCACCGCTATCATGGGCGGCTCTAAGGTTTCCACCAAAATCGGTATCATCGAGAACCTCATGGACAAGGTTGACAACCTCATCCTCTGTGGTGGCATGACCTACACATTTGCAAAAGCTCAGGGCGGCAAAATCGGCAAATCAATCGTTGAAGACGACAAGCTTGACCTTGCGCTTGACATCATCAAGAAAGCTAAGGAAAAGGGTGTAAATCTTATCCTCGGCACCGACTGTGTAGCAGCCAATGACTTCAGCAACGACGCAGAGACAATGATATGCCCCTGCAACGACATACCTGACGGCTGGGAAGGTCTTGATGCAGGTCCTGAAACCCGCAAGGCTTTTGCCGAGGCTATCCGTCCGTCAAAGACTATCCTATGGAACGGTCCTGCAGGCGTATTTGAGTTTGACAACTTCACTGCCGGCTCACGCGCAATCGCAGAAGCAATCGTAGAAGCTACCAACAACGGAGCGTTCTCTCTCGTAGGCGGTGGTGACTCTGTAGCTTGCGTCAACAAGTTTGGTCTTGCCGACCAGGTTTCTTATGTTTCTACCGGCGGTGGCGCTCTTCTTGAGGCTATCGAAGGCAAGATTCTCCCCGGCGTAGCTGCAATCCAGGGCAAATAATAGGAAAATCAATTATAACGAGGATGCGTCGGTCTTTTTAATTGACGCATCCTCTTTCTTTTATACAGAAATCTTACAATGACAGGTCAAGACGATAAAGAAATGCTTGAATGGGTGGAGACGCATATCAATGACGACCCTATAAAGCTCAGGCTGAAATATAGCGGCAAACTGCCGTGGCTGGACATGGCTTTACTGCAGATCGAATGTCGCAGAAAAGCCAGAAAAAAGCTGCCTGACACCTTGAAATGTAAAGATTTCATATTTCCCACCCTACTTTCCGAGGAGCAATGCACAAGCGACATGCTTGCCGAATTTCACGCATCGCTGATTGACGAGGGGGCGACTGTAGCCGACCTCACCGGCGGACTTGGCATAGACACATTCCATATAGCAGCCCGCGCCTCAGCCGTGACCGTGACGGAGCAGAATCCGGTTGTCGCCGAAGCATTGCGTCACAACGCCAAAGCCCTTGGCAAAGGGAATGTAGAGGTAATCAATGATGATTGCGGTAATTTCCTTGATTCTACCGACAGGCACTATGACATCATGTTCATAGATCCGGCACGAAGAGGAGCGGCAGGAGAAAGGGTCTACCGCCTTTCCGACTGTACCCCCGACGTGACAGCACTGCTCCCGCTGATTGCAAAAAAATCAGGCCGGCTCATACTAAAGGCATCACCGATGCTTGACATAACGCAGGTATTGCGCGAGCTTCCGGCTACGACCGACCTGTATGTCGTAGGCACAGCTACCGAATGTAAAGAGATGGTTGCCGACATATCATTCGATGCCGGAAAAAAGACACCGAAGATACACCTGTGGACTCCGGATAAAAAATTTACATTCACTCAAGAAGAAGAGAGCGAGGCCACGGCAAACTATGACCTGCCGGCCGCCGGAGGATACCTGTATGAACCCGGAGCCACACTGATGAAAGCGGCGCCCTACAAATTATTGTCACAGCGTTTCGGCGTCAGCAAGCTCCACCATAACACCCACCTGTATTACTCTCCGTCGCTAATCGACGGCTTTCCGGGAGAAGCGTGGCATATCGACCGTGTAGCCGAATTTTCCTCGGGAGAGCTGAAAAGACTCGCCAAAGAATATCCGAGGATAAATGTCGCGGTGCGCAACTTCGACTATACAGCCGACTGGCTCAGGAAGAAGCTAAAAGTAAAAGACGGTGACGACAGGCGCCTTATCGGCACAACGCTTTGTGACGGCAGCAAGGCAATGCTGATACTTTCACGTCCTTAGAGCCCTATTTCTCAAACATCCGCGCCATATTGCGCTTATCCTCACGCTCCTTTATCGACTGACGCTTGTCATACTCTTTCTTGCCTCGACCGATGCCTATCACCAGCTTGGCAAGACCACGCTCATTTATAAACAGTCGCATCGGCACGATAGTAAAGCCTGACTCTTTGCCGTTTTTTTCAAGTTTGGCTATCTCTTTCTTATTAAGAAGAAGCTTACGGTCGCGGCGCTCGGCATGATTATTGTATGTCCCGTAAAAATATTCGGCAATATACATGTTCTTAATCCACACCTCACCGTTGTTTACGTAACAGAACGTGTCGACCAGACTTGCCTTTCCAAGCCTCAGTGACTTGATTTCAGTTCCGGTAAGCACAATGCCGGCTGTAAAAGTGTCGGATATGGCGTAATCAAATGTCGCCCTGCGGTTTTTTATATTGATATCTTTGCTGTTCATAATCAATTGGCATAAGGTATTACCTTATTAAACAAAATTTCGAGCACATATGGCATTACAAGTATAGCCACCGATGCAATAAAAATAAATGTGAAGCTCCGCTCTTCCCTTACAGCCAGATAGCGCCGGCCCATCCACATCACGACAATTGTGAACAACGGAAGAAACTGCACAATCGACAATTCTGTAGGAAGACAGTTGGATATTATTTTTATAAGCGCCAACAGAGAAATATTATATAATGCAAATGTATGATATTTCTTTTCATTAGGCTCTCCGTCCACCACCTTGCCGAGAAAAATCGCAAACAGGAACGAGGCGAGGAAATATGACACAAAATATTTCACAAACGTTATTATCGCTCCTTGAATCAGTGTGGCTATTCCAAGGTCGGCATCATACAGCCGACATATGAAGACAGAACACGCCGTAACACCAAGTAAGGGATAAAAACCGTCGGAACATATCTTGCGCGGTTCTTCCCCGACAGCAGCTATATCCTCCCAGCCCTTTGCCGGAGAAATTATCAATTGTATAAGGCAAGTAAGAAACTTCAGCATCTCAATCTATTTTGGGATAGCAAAGTTAGCAATATATCTCCAAAAAATTGTAATTTTGTAATTGCGAAATATAAATTCAAAATATAAATAACGACAATGTTGAAGACAATTTTGGCAATTTCCGGAAAGCCCGGACTTTTCAAGCTTGTAAGCCAGGGAAAAAACATGCTTATCGTCGAGTCGCTCTCTACCGGTAAGCGCACTCCTGCATACGCTCATGACAAAGTAATCTCACTTGGCGACATCGCTATCTACACAGTAGACGAAGATGTTCCCCTTACCTCTGTCTTTGAGACTATCAAGGAGAAAAACGATGCTAAGCAGGTCGACGTGAAGTCATTTAAAGATGACCACGAGATTCGCAAATATTTCAAGGAGATACTTCCCGACTTTGATGAAGACCGCGTGTACACCAACGACATCAAGAAAGTATTTAACTGGTACAACCTTCTTGTAGCCGCAGGCATCACCGACTTTGCAGAAAAAGAAGAAGAAACAACTGCCGAAGAAAACAAAGACGCAGAATAAGCAACGCGCCATTAAAAAGCGATAGCCCCTGAGCCGGAAGCTCAGGGGCTATCGCTTTTTGTATCTCAAGTTAAAGTTCAAGAGCGTTGTTCACCTTTTCCGGGAGCAAGGCTATATCAAGCACCTCAAGCACAGTGTTGACATAATGGAAATTCACCCCGGCAACATATACCGCGTCAATATCGGCGATATCCTTTCGGTTTTCATTAGAGAGGATTATATCGGTAATGCCCGCACGCTTTGCCGCAAGAATCTTTTCCTTTATTCCGCCTACAGGAAGCACCTTTCCACGCAATGTAATCTCGCCCGTCATGGCGACACGCGGGCGAATCTTACGCTGGGTAAACGCCGACGCAATAGAAGTCGCCATTGTTATGCCTGCCGACGGTCCATCCTTAGGTATGGCTCCTTCGGGGACATGCAGGTGAAGCTGATATTTTTCAAACACCTCTTCAGGAATACCGATTTCTGCAGCATGGCTTTTCACATACTGCAAAGCGATCGCCGCCGACTCCTTCATCACATTACCAAGATTTCCGGTAAGGGTCAGCTTGTCGCCCTTTATTCCGGAGAGTGACGACTCAATGAAAAGAATCTCTCCTCCCACGGCAGTCCATGCCAGTCCCGTCACCACACCGGCAAAATCATTTCCTTCATAGCGGTCCTTGCTGAATCGCTCGACACCGAGAAAATCTTTCAAGTGTTTAGGCTGTATCTTTGACGGCACTTTCTTCCCGAGCATCTTGGCAAGAATGACCTTGCGCACTATCGCCGAAAGCTCCTTTTCAAGCTGCCTTACACCGCTTTCCGAAGTGTATTTCTCGATAATGTCTACAATCGCCTCGGGAGTCACGTTGACATCCTTAGGCTTCAGATTATTCTCCTTGCGCAAAGTAGGAAGGATATGACGGAGCGCAATCTCTACTTTTTCCTCAAGTAGATAACCAGCGAGATTTATTATCTCCATTCGGTCAAGCAACGGCTGCGACAAAGTAGACAGAGTATTGGCAGTAGCGATAAACAGCACTTTTGACAAGTCGTAGTCTACATCTATATAATTGTCATGGAAACGACAATTCTGCTCCGGGTCAAGCACCTCAAGCAATGCAGCCGAGGGGTCGCCTTTAAAGTCACTGCCGATTTTATCGACTTCATCAAGCAACAAGACCGGGTTGGAATCGCCGGCACGCTTGATTGCGTCAATTATACGACCGGGCATCGCCCCTATGTAAGTGCGCCTGTGTCCGCGAATCTCCGCCTCATCGTGCATGCCGCCAAGCGACACACGCTGATAAGAACGTCCGAGAGCCGTGGCAATAGAACGTCCGAGAGAAGTCTTTCCGACACCGGGAGGTCCGACAAGACATATTATCGGTGCCTTTCCCGAAGGATTATTCATCAACACGGCTATCTGTTCGAGTATACGCTCCTTGACTTTGGCGAGACCGTAATGATCAACATCGAGAGTATCACGGGCAAGTCCGAGGTCGGTATTCAGTTCAGAGTATTTCTCCCACGGCAGATCGAGAAGAGTCTCAAGGTAGCTGAACTGGACTGCATAGTCGGGGCTTTGCGGATTCAATCGCCCAAGCTTGTCAAGCTCCTTGTCAAATACCTTGCGCGCCGCCACGCTGAAAGCAACATTCTTCGACCTTTCACGCAATGAATCACGGTCATCATCGCTATCACCGTAAAGCTCCTGTCTTATAGCCTCCATCTGCTGGTGCAGGAAAGCCTGACGCTGATTCTGCTCAAAATTCTCGCGCGCGATTGACTGAATCTTTTGCGTCACCTGCTGCATCCGCTCAAATTCCGTGAGCTCGAGCAATAGCACGCGCGCACGCTCTTTGACCGAATTTTCAACAAGGAGCGCGCCTTTCTTTTCCGACGATATGGGAGCCTGGCTGCATATCAGGTTAATCAGCCCCACGGGTTCAGGATAATTCTGCACGTTATGGGCAAAGTCCTGCGCGCCATCGATATTTTCAAGCATCTTTAGCGTCATGTCTTTTACCGCCTTGACAATAGCGGCAAAAGTCTTGTCGTTGCTTCTTGGCTTTTGCTCCTTAATCAGCTCTACTCGCGCCATCAGCGTCGAGTCAAACGTTATCGTGTCAGACAGCCCGACAACCCTGAATTTCTCACGCGCACGTATAAGTGCGGTGTGCTGCCCGTCAGGCAAATCAAAAATCTTGAGAACATCGGCAACGACTCCGTAGGGCTGCAGATTGTCAATACCCGGATTTTCATCCTCAGGATTAAGCTGACACACAACCCCAAGCGGAGTGCCTTTCTCAAAGGCAAGCTTAGCCACTTTCAGCGACTGTTCCCTTACCAGCGACAATGGAGTCGCCACTGTAGGGAAAAGGACAAGATTGCGTGTAGGCAAGATAGGCAATGCCTCCGTGTCAGGAGCGGCATTGAACTTGCCTGAATCAATCTCAATCTGTCCTAATGATATTATGCGTGGATTATCGTTATCTGAATTAGTCATTGTAAAAAGCTGATATTATCTGCATCACTCAATAGCAAAAGGTGTGCCAAAATCTCAGAGTGACATAAGATATTTCTTGAACGCAGGGAACTGCGCGCTCATTTTCACCGTCTCCTTTTTCCCTTTCATAAAGGCGGCAAGACGGTCGGGCACATTTACAGGCTCACCTGTTATAGCCTCTACCGTTTCCTTGAACTTTGCAGGATGGGCTGTCTCAAGGAATATACCGGTCTCTCCGGGTGCCAGATACTCCGTCAACGCACGATATGCCACCGCTCCATGAGGATCGAGCAGATAGCCGGTGCGGTCATATGTCTCTTTAAGAGTGGCACGTATCAGGTCATCATCATAGGTGCATCCGCTTATCTCCGCAGCTATGGCATCGTGGGAATTACCGTACAGGTCGAGAATACGGGCAAAGTTTGACGGATCACCGACATCCATAGCATTGGCGATAGTAGCCACCGATTTACGCGAGTTATACTTTCCGGTGAGGAGATATTCATAGAACACATCATTACGGTTATTTGCCGCGATAAACCGTTTTATAGGGAGTCCCATGCGTTTTCCTATAAGACCGGCACATATATTGCCGAAATTTCCGCTCGGCACAGCCACAACCACATTGTCAATCTTCTCCCCCATCCTTATCAACTGCGCATAAGCATGAAAATAATAAAACATCTGCGGGATAAAACGAGCCACATTGATTGAATTGGCGGAGGTAAGCTTCATCTTTTCATTAAGCTCCTTGTCCATGAATGCCGACTTGACAAGAGCCTGACAGTCATCAAAGGTCCCATCTACCTCGATAGCAGTGATATTTGAGCCGAGAGTCGTGAACTGAGCTTCCTGAATCTTGCTTACCTTATCTTTAGGATAGAGCACAAACACCTTTACCCCGGGGACATTGAGAAATCCGTTTGCCACGGCACTGCCTGTATCGCCTGAAGTAGCCACAAGCACATTTACATCACCCTCGCGGTCGGCGGCATTAAAATGCCCGAGCAGACGGGCCATAAAACGAGCGCCCACATCTTTAAACGCGAGTGTAGGACCATGAAACAACTCCAATGAATAGCGTCTGTCATCCACCTTAACCAGCGGAATCTCGAAATTCAGAGTGTCGTTGACTATTGTCTTTAGAGTTTCGGAATCTATGTCTTCGCCAAAAAGTGTATTAGCCACCACATAAGCGATGTCGGTAAGCGACATTTCCCCTATATGATTGAAAAAAGCCTTGGGGATAGTGGCTATGCGTTCAGGCATGTATAGACCGCGGTCAGGGGCAAGCCCCCTCACTACGGCATCCTGAAGTGTTGTAAATTCTGATTGACGGTTAGTGCTGTAATATCTCATTGTATCATTTCATTAACAGGTTCATAAATTCATCACCGGACACTGTGCCATAAGCACCCCGCGACGCGCTGCGTTCAGAAAACGAAGTAACATCGTCAGGTGTCATACCCGGCTTGTAGATGAGAAACGGCACCGGCTCCGAAGTGTGGGTACGCAGCCGGCATGGAGTAGGATGATCGGGCAGTACGGCAATGGCCAGAGGTTCGCCAAAAGACTCCGACGCCTCGACAATCGGTGACAATATACGCTTGTCAAGATACTCTATCGTGCGCTTTTTCAGCTCTATATCACCCTCATGTCCCGCCTCATCACTCGCCTCGACATGAAGAAACACGAAATCGGCGCCATTACGCAACGCGTCGATCGCAGCCTCCGCCTTGCCTTCATAATTAGTATCATAAAGCCCTGTGGCTCCTTCGACATCAATCCTTCGCAATCCCGCATATGCACCGATGCCAAATATCAGGTCGACAGCCGAAATAACAACTCCGTCTTTAACAGGAAACTTTTCCGACAGCGGCTTCATCAATGGACGGTATCCGGGCGACCAGGGCCATATGCTGTTGGCGGGGTCTTTCCCTTCAGCCTGACGCTTTAGATTCACCGGATGACCGGCAAGAAATTTCTGTGATTTCAGAATCAGGCTATTTATAAGCTCTGCCGTCGGTTCAGCCTCTGCCACGTCAGCCTTTACCATGACATCGGCAAACGGAGTGCCGGGGACATCGTGAGGCGGCGTGCATGTGACTCTTTTATCGCCATTCTTTATAAGCATGAGATGACGATAGGAAACTCCGGGATAAAATGTCACCACGTCATCACCGAGTTCTTTACCAAGATCGGCAATAAGCTGTGACGCTTCCTCTGTCGAGATGTGACCGCCGGAATGATTCTTTATCTTTCCGTCGGAAACGGTTATAAGATTACACCGCATAGCCATGTATCCTTCCGGCACATCAACGCCCATGCTTGCCGCCTCCAGGACACCACGTCCCTCAAACGAGGTCGTCACATCATAGCCGAGCACTGTCATATTGGCTACCTCGCTGCCGGGATGAAAGCCGGCAGGGACGGTTACAAACCTGCCTACACGGCCCTCGCGCGCCAGGCGGTCCATGACGGGAGTCCCGGCAGCCTCAAGCGGCGTCTTGCCGCCAAGCTCAGCCAGCGGCTCATCAGCCATTCCGTCGCCTAATACTATTATATACTTCATAAGATATTCAACATTAGTCTGCTTAACTTGTCATCAACGGATATTGGCGATTCCGATAATGTCGGAAAACACTCCGGCAGCTGTCACTTCAGCACCGGCACCATATCCCTTGATTACCATAGGATACTCATTATAGCGTTCGGTAGTAATCAATATCACATTGTTACTTCCTTCAAGATGATAAAACGGATGTACCGAATCCACTTTCTGCAGCCCCACACTTGTAACGCCGTTGTCAAGCCGCGCTACAAAGCGGAAATGTTCGCCTGCGTCCTGCGCTTCAGCCCGCTGACGTTCAAAATCGGCATCTATCTCAGTGATATTTCGATAGAAATCCTCTATAGTGCCAAGGAAATATTTCTCAGGGATAAACAGATGAGCCTCAACGTCATCCTGCTCGACCTTGTAGCCTGCCTCACGGGCAAGAATCACAAGCTTGCGTATTACATCCTTGCCGCTGAGGTCAGTCCTTGGATCAGGCTCACTGTAACCTGCCTCCTGCGCCATCTTTATCGCACGGCTCATAGGCACCTCGCGGCTAAGCACATTAAAGATGTAGTTTAACGTGCCGCTCACCACTGCTTCAATCTTCAGTATCCTGTCACCGGAATTGATAAGATTGTTAATCGTGTTTATTATCGGCAATCCCGCACCCACATTGGTTTCAAAAAGAAACTTGACATCTTTCTTATGGGTTATACGCTTCAGTCGCTCATAGTCCTCATATTTTCCGGACGCGGCGATCTTGTTTGCCGCCACGACATTGACGTTATGGTCAAGCAGGTCGGCATACAGGGATGCAATCTCAGGGCTTGACGTACAGTCGACAAACACCGAGTTGAATATATTCATCCCGATAACACCGTTACGGATATTTTCAGGAGTGGCGACTATATCGGAAGCCTCAAGACGTTCATTGTAATTTTCAGTATCTATACCGTCGCGGTCGAAGACACACTTGCGGGAATTGGCAATTCCGACAAGGCGCAAACGCAGAGCCTTGTTTTCAAGCAGGTTGGCTTGCTGGGCATGAATCTGCGACAATAGATTTCTACCTACATTTCCTATTCCGACAACAAACAGGTTTAAGACCTGAGTGTCAGAGAGGAAAAAACTGTCATGAATTACATTCAGAGCTTTACGCAGGTTGTTGTGCTCGATTACAAAAGAGATGTTGGTCTCCGATGCACCTTGCGCACACGCGATAACGCTTATACCGTTACGACCGAGAGTATTGAACAGCTTGCCGGCAATACCGGTGGTGTGCTTCATGTTTTCACCCACGATAGCGACAGTCGCAAGATTGGGCTCGGCAATTATATCGCTTAGCGATCCTGCCTGAAGCTCCGGGGCAAACTGCTCTCTAAGCACTTCAATAGCATGGTCGGCATCGGCATTGCGCACAGCAAACGAGGTGTTGTTTTCACTCGCTGCCTGGCTGACGAGAAATACCGATATGCCATTCTTGGCAAGAGTATTGAAAATTCGTGAGTTAATACCGATTACACCCACCATACCAAGACCTTGCACCGTTATGAGGCAGGTGTCGTTGATTGACGATATGCCCTTGATAGCCTTTCCTTCAGGCGAAGGATGCTGTTCACTTATACACGTGCCGGGAGCCGACGGGTTAAACGTGTTTTTAATCCAGATAGGTATATTTTTATGAAACACCGGATAAATCGTAGGCGGATAGATGACCTTGGCGCCGAAATTACAAAGCTCCATAGCCTCCGTGAACGACAGATGGTCGATGACGAGCGCTCCGTTGATGACACGCGGGTCGGCTGTCATAAAGCCGTCAACATCGGTCCAGATTTCAAGCACCGAGGCGTCAAGAGCAGCGGCAAGTATAGCGGCGGTATAATCAGAGCCTCCCCTGCCGAGATTGGTCACGTTTCCGTCACGGTCACTTGCAATGAATCCGGGAACCAGCGCCACATTGAATTTAAGCTCGTCAAACACCTCATGCACCCGCTTCTGAGTCAAGTCATTGTCAAGCACATGCTTGTTCCACTGCTTTTCGGTCTTGATAAAATTACGGCTGTCAAGATGGATTGCCCCGTTGATTATGCGCGAAATTATCACTGACGACAACCGCTCGCCATAACTTACAATTATGTCAAGCGTGCGGTCACTTAAGTCCTTTATAAGGTTGACACCGCGATATATATTACCGAGTTCTTCAAGCAGCGGGTTAACAATCGACTGCACGTCAAGCCGGCTATGTTCAGGCACAATACCGTCTATCACCTTATGATGCCGGTCGACTATGCGGGCATAGCTTTCCAGATAGGAGATGTCGCCCTGAGCCGCAAGTCGCGCAGTGTTGATCAGCTGGTCAGTGATGCCTCCGAGAGCCGACACCACGACTATGACCGGCTCAGTCTGTCCTTCGACAATCGATTTTACATTGCGAAGGCTCTCCACCGTTCCGACAGATGTGCCGCCAAATTTCAATACTTTCATTTCCAGTTACAATCTTTAATAATTACAAGCAATTATTAATTAGTTTTTTTAATGTCTTTTCAAGCAACCTGAAAAGCCGGTGAACACTCATCTGCCCTTAATCATGATTTCATTTCAGTCAATCAACAATTTTTGCAGGTTGCTTATCGTTTTGTCACAATTTTATTGATTATGCAAAGTTAATGTAAATTAGATTCTAAAAAAAGCTATCAATTAACTAAATGCACGATTAATCAGAATTTCCTTAATTCAAGATGGGCATAATCCGATTCCAAGGTCATATTTCCGCTTGTCAGGCGCAGTATCCTGAACGTGGTGACCGTGTTGTTCATGCCCCAGGGATTAAGTTCCGACGCAGTGGCATAAGGAGCCTCAAGTTTCAGCTCATCGCCTTCATATATCATGTTGCCGGCGATTCTATTGCCGGGACGCTGCAGATTGAATGTATGGAGAAAGAGGCAGTAATATGTCGACTCCGGATTAACCACAGTGCCATCGGCATATTCAATACTCATAACTTGCCACATTCCGTCAAGGTCCCCGTTAATCGAACGCTTACGACACGAGCTGACAGTCAAGGCGAACACCGCCGCCATTAACAATATCAATATTTTATTGGTCATTTTCATAGCCATCCTGTTTTTCTAATAGTTAACATCACTCCGAAGCTTCTTCCAAGCAGACCTCCGGCATCACCGCCGACCGAGAGGATTCCCGCTCCGCCGTTAAACCATCGCGGATTATAGGTGACCTCAAGAAGACCGTTGTAATTATTCTTTACCTCAGGGTATGGGTTGTCATATGTACCCCAATTTCGCGAGTAGCTCAGCAACACTCGATAGCCAAGCTCGGGCAGCGGCTGCCCCATGAAACCGACATGATGGGCAATGACACGGCTGTCCTTGAAAGCAATCGTGCCGTCACGATTATATATAGGCGACAGAAGCAACGGATTGCCGATGCCCATGCCCCAGTGCTGCCATCCGGTATAAATACCGTGATTATAGTAGTTGTCCCTGCCGCTCACCTGCTCGGGGATTTTTGAGTCATGGTCCCAATATACCGAGCCACTCTGATCCTTGGTATACAGAAACTCATACACCAGCTGCGACACCACCGGATTACGCGGGAAATTAACCTCCAGTCCCCATAATCCGTCGCGCCACTCGTAGTCAAATGTCATCTGCGAATGATCCTCGAAGAAATGGTTATAGTAGAGCCCCACTCCCCACTCCGGAGAGATGTTCCATCCTATTTTCGCATCCCAGCTGCCTACATGATTGCCATACACATTGGTCTGCTCGGCAACGGGAGTGTCACTGCCTCCGGCCGATGGATAAAACACCTTTATTATATCCTTGAATCCGTTAGGCATGTCTATCACCTTGTCGCCGGTAATGGACTTACCGCCAAACTGCGCCGCCATTTCAAGTCCGCCCTCAAACCACACAGGGAATTTATCCGGATTGCCAACTTTTACAAAAAGAGCCTTGGAATGATACAGCACATGCTCTGTGCGCTTGCTCCAGGGTGCTGCAAACGATTTCTGCCAGCGGTCGTCGGTAAACATACCGTAGGCTACATATCCTTTGACGGCAAGCCAGTTTGCCGTTCCCGGAATCGCGGTATAACGAGGAATGCCGGCGCGTATCTGTGGTATCGGCCGCGCATTGCCTGAATAAAGCAGATTGCCGCTACCGAGCTGACGGTTATTGAATTCATAATTAAGATTTTCCTTGCTGCCGACAGTGAGCCCGAGACACCGGTACTTGATTTCGGCATAAAGCTGCTGTATTATAAACGATGAGCTGAAATTGTAAGCGCCGGCAAGATCAACGCCCGCGCCCCACGAAAATCTCTTCTCAGGCTCTATCTCACGAAACATGCCTACACGCAGGTATCCGTTGTTTTTTTCAATCGACGCAAGCCCGTCACGGTTGTTCAAGAGCCAAAAGGGTGTGTTTTCACCGGTGCTGACACTGACCGCGCCCTCCACCTTGTAATAAAGTCCGTCAATAGCAAATGTCTCAGGCACACACGCAAACAGTGCGCACATGCTTAAAAACAATGATCTTGTCAATAATCTCATAAATAATTAAGTAACTCTTAAAAATTAGTTTATAGTCAATCATTTTAAGCAACCCTACCCGACTGAAATCACTCCGATTACGCGACCGGCAACAGGGAAATATCCCGGAAACAGACCATAACGACATATCAGCCTACTTTTTGCGAGCTACTTAATAATATATTCCGATGCAAAGTTACTACTTTTGCAAAAATATAATCTCCATTGTGCAACCTTTTTATCATTTGCCGCATCTAATAGGCAAACAACGCTAAAAATTAATAGTTTATTAATATGAAATTTTTTATTTTACCCCTCCTTGCAACGATGCTTATCTCTCTTGCCTCATGTGACAATTTTAATGACGACAGTGAGATGATGGCAAAAGAAATATCAGAGCAACTGACCGAAAGCCTGAAGTCACTCAACGACTCTTCTTTCAACGACATCGTGATCACGTCAGTAAACAATGGCAGCCAATCTGGCATAAAGGTCAACACCTCTGAAGTGACCTCCGACGAAAAGGGCAACCTTTATATCAGTATCTCCGCAAATAAAGAACCTGACTATTCCGGTGAATGGTGGGTAAGCATCGTGGCAATACTGGCAGTAGCCTTGATGTTCGGCGGCCCGCTGTTTCTGGTATTTATCGTGTGCCACTTCATTTACAAGAGCAAGCGCGACCGAAACCGCGTCATTATGGAGTCAATAGCCTCAGGCCATACACTTCCCGACCGCTTCTACAACATCCCCGACCGAAAGCCACGCTTACAGCCGGCAGTCAACTATCTCGCATGGAGCGCAGGATTTTTTGCCTTCTTCATCATTAACGGCAAGACTGCTGCGGCTATGCTTACTTTGATTCCGTTTATAATCGGAGTAGGCAAACTCGCATCCTATATAATCTCGACGCGTAAAAACAAAGACAGCGACAACGACTCAACCACTTTCTGCGATAATGCTGACTAAATGGGAAGAACTTCGCCTTATTGCCCGATGTGTCGCCGGCGATGACCGGCGCGCATTTGAGCAACTGGTGAAGGAGTACAATGACGGACTAAGGCGCTTTCTGCTCAACCTCACGCTGGGCGACGCCGCGCTTACCGACGACCTTGCCCAGGAGACATTTATAAAAGTGTATATCTCACTGCGCTCCTATCAAGGTATCGCCCGCTTCCGCACATGGCTCTACCGCATCGCCTATAATGAGTTTTACATGTATGTGAGGCGACGGCGGGAGTCAGGTGAGGATGAGCGCGGCTATGGCAACGTCGCCGACACGGTGTCGCCCTATGACGCCGACGACGCGTCGATGGACGTGGAGCGATGCCTTAAAGTGCTGTCGGAAGCCGAGCGCACAGCAGTGCTGCTCTTTTATCTTGACGACCGCCCTATCAAGGAAATCGCCGACATAATGCAGATGCCACAAGGCACAGTGAAATCTCATCTCTCGAGAGCCAAGGCAAAGATGGCAAAACTGTTTTAACTTCAAATTCTATCTTATTATGAAACATAACGACACCCTGTCAGACCGACATATCAAACAGATTTTTAAGGACAATCTGCCACAGGCACCACGCAACCCCTGGTTTGTGCGGAAAGTAATGAACCGCCTGCCGGCAAAATCAAGCCGCACATACATCTGGATAGAAAACATATCCTACATAATAGCGGCAATCGGGCTTGCCATAGGCTGGATCTATTGCGTGACCGGCATAAAGGAATCGGGAGTCTTTACCGGCGCCGACCTTAAAAATATGGTTGCACTCGGCATCGTAAGCGCAATTATCACCGCAAGCTTTCTCGCGCCCCGTGTACGCCGTTGGCTCAACGAAGCCTGATGCAGTTAACTACACATTTAACCAAAAAGAGTTAAATGCAATCATTTTATAACTTTCATTAGGTTTTATTCGTGAAAATCAGTTATCTTTACCGATAACTGATTATAATTCATATATTTTCCCGAATGAACGACATGAATAATGCCATTGAAAGATTACTCACCGGCGTTTCGATTCTTTTACTTTCGGCAAACATATTTGCCATGTCACCTAAGAAGGTGATTAAGATGACTGAGGAGTATCGCTATGAATTTCCGCAGGAGAAAGCCTACGTGATGACCGATAAGGCTAACTATATCGGGGGCGACACAATATGGTTTCGTGGGTTTGTACTCGACGCGGCATCGCATCAGCCGGTCAATGTAAGCCGTTATCTTTATGTGGAGTTGTGCGACCCTTTCGGTGACGTAGCACAGCGCGTGATGGTGAGGGAAAAAGATGGCATATATTCAGGTTACCTGCCGCTTGACCTTGATATTGCCGACGGAGAATACCAATTGTCGGCATATACGAATTTTATGCGAAGCCAGCGTAATGACTATTTCCCGAAAAAATCGCTTCACATCAACAATCTGATGGCACTGAAAAATGAAATTAAAATTGACTGGAATTGCGATACACGAAAGCTTGCGCTTAATCTTATTGACCGCGCATCGCAGCAGCCGATAAAATATGAAAAGTTCACGCTTATCACTGATGGAGGCAAAGTGTTTACCCCACAGATAAAATCGGGTGACATCACTGTGAAAATAGCCCCAAAAGACCTGACTCACGGATACATAAAGATCTCTTACGACGGCTACAATCAATTTATAAAGCTCGATGATACCGAGGGTGAAAATTATGACATCACTTTTCATCCGGAAGGGGGGTACCTGATTCCCGGCAACAAGTGTACAGTGGCATTCAAGGCAATCGGGAAGGATGGTTACGGCAAAGAGGCGTCGGGGGTGATTGTGGACTCCCTCGACAACAAGGTCGCAGATTTCCACACATTTCATGCAGGTATGGGCTCGACATCTTTTACCCCCGAGAGGGGACAGGTCTACACTGCCGTCAACAATGACGGCAGACGGTTTATACTTCCCCTGCCTAACGAGACAGCAGCCTCCATTCATGTCGAGAGGATGAATAATGACACATTATTTATAGACCTCGTTGGAGAAGTACCTCAAGACGGACAAGTTGTGATTCAGCAGCGCGGCATAGTGTTATGGTCAGAACCGATTAAAGACAATTACTCTTTCAAGTTTGCCCCATCGGGTGCTCTCTCGGGGATAATGCAGATACTCCTTCTTGATAAAGACATGAACCTATGGAGCGAGAGACTCGTATTTATCGACAATGAAAGAGTAGCCCGTGCGACAGTATCAACTGATAGGGAAAGTTACGGAAACCGCAAGATTGTATGGGCTAAAGCGCAGATTGACACCCTCAAATTAAAAAAAGGTAATTTTGCAGTAAGTGTCACTGACCGTCACTCGGCAATAATCGACACCATGCAGTCTATAAAGACTCAACTTCTATTGTCATCGGACCTGAAAGGGCACATAGAGAATCCCGGATTTTATTTTTCAACAGCTGACAGCGCGTTTCGCGCAAAAGCGCTCGACAATCTCATGCTCACACAAGGATGGCGACGTTATGATCTTCCGGCAGTTCTTAAAGGTCATAAATTGAGTCCGGAATTCCCGATAGAAAAAAGCATGTCAATATCCGGAACTGTAAAAAGCCGATGGCGCGGAAAGCCAATGAAAGGCATTTCACTCGCCATGATTTCGCCAACGACAGGCTATGGCAATCTTACGACAACTGACAAGGACGGTCGATTTGAGTTCCTTAATTTCGAATATCCCGACAGTGCCGTATATTATGTTCAGGCGGTAAACGCCAAGGGTGGATTTGAAGACAACATCATACTTGACCAGCCATCGTTCCCCGATATTCCTTATTTGGCGTCAGAACCACAACCTGAAGGAGCGGAGCACTTGATGGACAACCGCATGCGCGCTGAAATGAATCCGATACTGAAGAGCATACTTCTCTCGGAGGTCATTGTTACAGAAAACAAGCTTAAACGCTATAGCGTATGGTATGAAGCGGTGGCAAGAAGCCGATTTGACCCAGACGCACCTGAGAATATTGTAGTCTCCACACTTGAAGACGCAATCAGAAATATTCACGGCATACGCATCGACAACAACGGCAACATCACTCACCGTGGCGGAGTCGTAGGTGTATTTATTGACGGATTTCAGATTATGTCACAAGAAAACTCGACTACAGGAAGCATAATTCCGAATGCACCGGCTCCCAAATTAAAAAGACATACAAAAAGCGGGACTATCCCCGGAATGAACTCTTCAGCCGCAAACAGCTGGGATTTTCCCGTAACAACAAATGCGACCTCAAGGATGCTGGATGAAATCGAATTGATGTGTCCCTACTCTTCAATCGCAAGCATCTCGTTTCTTAATTCCGGAGAGGCTGTAGCACTTGGTCCGGGAGCAAGCAACGGAGCATTGATGATACGCACAAGGGATGGCAACGGATTAAATGCGATAAACGAGCATAACCCGCACATCGCGATTGCCAAACCGCTCGGATATCAGAAACCGGCGGAATTTTACTCGCCCAAATATGAGGTGACCGACCGTCCTGACGGCACAGACCTGCGCAGCACCGTCTACTGGAATCCCTGTGTGAGATTTGGCGATGACGGGAAAGCCGACTTTGAATTTTTCACCACCGACAATCCCGACACATCATATACTATATTTATAGAAGGCATAACCGACGACGGCAGAATCATCACCGGATCATCGCAAATAGAAATAAAATAACTTCAGGCGATTTTGTTCACCCGACATAATATGTTTTGTAACATATAGCGAAAAGTAGGATTTTTCGGAAATATTTAATAATTTGCGATTCGTTAATTAACAGTTAACGAATCGCACTTTTTTAATAACTCTAAAAACTCTCTAATAACATGAAGGTTTATCAAACTAACGAAATCAAGAACATCGCCTTGCTCGGTAGCAAAGGCTCGGGAAAAACCACACTCGCTGAAGCGATGCTTTACGAGTGTGGAGTTATAAAACGTCGCGGCAATGTCGAGTCAGGCAATACGGTCAGTGACTATTTCCCGGTGGAGAAAGAGTATGGTTACTCTGTGTTCTCTACCATTTTTTATGCCGAATTTCTGAACAAGAAGCTTAACGTCATCGACTGCCCGGGTAGCGATGACTTCGTAGGCAACGCTATCACCGCACTCAACGTGACCGACACTGGAGTCATACTCATCGACTCGCAGTATGGTGTAGAAGTAGGCACACAAAACATCTTCCGCACAACCGCTTCACTCAAGAAGCCGGTAATCTTCGCCCTCAATCAGCTTGACGGCGAGAAAGCCGACTATGAAAATGTAATCGAGCAGATGACCGAAATCTTCGGTCCTAAAGTGACGCCCATCCAGTATCCGCTAAATGTGGGCGCCGGCTTCAACGCCATGATCGACGTGCTGCTCATGAAGAAATACTCCTGGGGACCCGACGGCGGAGTGCCCGTAATAGAGGAGATACCCGCCGAAGAGATGGAACGCGCTCAGGAACTCCACCAGAAACTCGTAGAGGCAGCCGCTGAAAATGACGAGACCCTTATGGAGAAATTCTTTGACCAAGGACATCTCACCGAAGATGAAATGCGTGAAGGCATACGTAAAGGACTTGTCGACCGCTCGATATTCCCGGTATTCTGCGTAAGCGCCCTAAAGGACATGGGTGTGCGCCGCATGATGGAATTCCTCGGCAACGTAGTGCCTTTCGTGGAAGACATGCCCGCGCCGGTAGATACAGAAGGCGAAGAGGTAAAGCCCGACAGCAACGGTCCGCTGTCACTGTTCATGTTCAAGACAACGGTAGAGCCGCATATCGGTGAGGTAAGTTACTTCAAGGTGATGAGCGGCACGCTCACCCCCGGAGTCGACCTCAACAATGTTGACCGCGAGTCAAAGGAGCGTATCGCGCAGATATTCTGTGTGTGCGGACAGATCAAGACTCCCGTCGACAAGCTTTGCGCAGGCGACATAGGCGCGACCGTGAAGCTCAAAGACGCCCGCACCGGCAACACCCTTGATGAAAAAGGTTGTGAATATCGCTTTGACTTCATCAAATATCCCGCACCAAAATATCAGCGTGCCATACGCCCGGTGACTGAAAGCGACGCTGAAAAGTTGAGTGAAATCCTTACCCGCATGCACGAAGAAGACCCGACATGGGTAATCGAGCAATCCAAGGAACTTAAACAGACCATCCTTTCAGGTCAGGGTGAATTCCATCTGCGCACATTGAAATGGCGTGTCGAAAACAACGATAAACTACCCATCGTATTTGACGAGCCTAAAATACCTTATCGCGAGACTATCACCAAGGCGGCACGCGCCGATTATCGTCATAAGAAGCAATCGGGCGGCGCAGGACAGTTTGGCGAGGTTCATCTTATCATCGAGCCTTACACTGAAGGCATGCCCGCTCCCGACACCTACAAATTTGGCAGCCAGGAGTTCAAGATGAATGTGCGCGACACTCAGGAGATACCACTCGAATGGGGAGGCAAGCTGATTGTCCACAACTGTATCGTAGGCGGTGCTATTGACGCCAGGTTCATACCGGCAATCGTGAAAGGATTGATGGACCGCATGGAACAGGGACCGCTCACCGGCTCTTATGCACGCGATGTAAGAGTGTGCATCTATGACGGCAAGATGCATCCGGTTGACTCTAATGAAATATCATTCCGACTCGCCGGTAGAAACGCCTTCAGCGAAGCGTTCCGCAATGCCAACCCGAAGATTCTTGAACCGGTCTATGACGTCGAGGTCATGGTTCCCGCCGATGTGATGGGCGACGTGATGAGCGATCTTCAAGGACGCCGCGCGGTAATCATGGGCATGTCAAGCGAAAACGGCTTTGAAAAGATTCAGGCACGTGTTCCGCTGAAAGAGATGTCATCCTACTCTACCGCGTTAAGTTCGATAACTGGCGGACGGTCATCATTCACAATGAAATTCTCGGCATACGAGCTTGTTCCAGGTGATGTACAGGAAAAACTGCTCAAGGCATATGCCGAAACCAACGCTGACGAATAATTCCACGACACATATCCAAAACTACGAAAGCCGCCCCAAAAGGAGCGGCTTTCGCAATTCTTTATAAAACAGAAATCACAGCATCGACTTTACGGCTGCATAGATTATAGCAGCCACCATTCCGCCTATGAGCGGACCAAACACCGGTACCCAGCTGTAGCCCCAGTCACTCGATCCCTTATCCCTGATAGGCAAAATCTGATGAGCAATACGCGGGCCAAGGTCACGCGCGGGATTTATCGCATAGCCGGTAGTGCCGCCAAGCGACGTTCCGATTACAACTACCAGCAGAGACACCGGCAACGCCCCGATAGAACCAAGCCCTACCTGGGAAGAATTGCTGTCGTCACCGATAAAGAGGATGACAAGCACCAGCACTAAAGTGCCCACAATCTCACACACGAGATTACGCCAGTGGTTACGGATAGCAGGAGCTGTCGCAAACACTCCGAGTTTCACCTCGCTGTCGTCAGTCGCATCGAAATGGTCTTTATAAAATATATAGACAAGCACAGCGCCGATAATGCCGCCTAACATCTGGGACAAGACAAATGGCACCGTCCATGTCCACGGGAATTTCCCAGCTGCTGCAAGTCCTAACGTGACGGCGGGATTAAGGTGTGCCCCCGAGAAGGGACCCGCGATAAACACGCCACACATCACGGCAAGACCCCATGCAAGGGTTACCACAATCCATCCGGCACCCTCGCCTTTGGACTTGCGCAGACTTACACATGCACACACCCCGCAGCCAAGAAGAATCATCACCATAGTGCCGAGAAACTCAAACACACATTGTACTAATAACGAAGGAGGCTCCATGACGTTTATAATTTATCAGGGTAAGCTGAAAGTACACGGTTGACAGCATCATGCCATCCGGCAATCTCCCGCTCGACCTTGTCTGTATCACCACTCGGAGAAAACATTCTCTCTACCTGCCACTGGGCACGTATTTCATCTATGCTCTTCCAGTAACCGATGGCAAGACCGGCAAGATATGCCGCACCAAGCGCAGTGGTCTCGGTAATCTTAGGCCGCAGCACCTGTGTATCAAGGATGTCGCTCTGGAATTGCATCAAGAGGTCATTTCGCGATGCTCCGCCATCCACTTTCAGATTGGTTATGGGCAATCCGGAGTCACGTTGCATCGCCTTTACTATGTCGTAGGTCTGGTAAGCTATACCTTCAAGTGCGGCGCGCGCTATATGGGCGATAGTCGTGCCACGGCTTATCCCGGAGATGGAACCGCGGGCATACTGGTCCCAATAAGGTGCCCCCAGTCCCGTCAAGGCAGGTACAAAATACACGCCGTCAGTATCGGGCACCGATGCAGCCAGAGCTTCCACATCGGCAGAACTGTCGATACACTTCAATCCGTCGCGCAGCCACTGCACGACAGAGCCGCCGACAAATATCGACCCCTCCAGCGCATAAGTGACTTCACTGCCTATCTTCCATGCGATGGTAGTCAAAAGCTTATTCTGCGACTCAATCGGCACATTACCGCTGTTCATAAGCAGGAAGCAGCCGGTACCGTAAGTATTTTTCACTGCACCCGGCTCGACACACATCTGCCCGAACAAAGCAGCCTGCTGGTCACCGGCAATACCGGAAATAGGCACTTTATGGGCGAAAAGTGTAGTTGTTGTATAGCCATATACCTCACTTGATGATTTTACGGTCGGCATCATGGATTCAGGAATGTCAAAAAGTTCAAGCAGCTCCTTGTCCCATTGAAGTGTGTGTATATTGAACAGCATTGTCCTTGACGCGTTGGTGACATCGGTCACATGCACCTCCCCTCGGGTAAGACGCCATATCAGCCAGCTGTCGACTGTGCCAAAACGCAATTTCCCCGCCTCGGCACGCGCCCTTGCCCCAGGCACATTGTCAAGGATCCATTTCACCTTGGTCCCGCTGAAATAAGCATCAAGTATAAGACCCGTCTTTTTACGGATCATCTCAACGAGACCTTCCTCGCGGAGCTTGTCGCAATAATCGGCTGTACGGCGGTCCTGCCACACTATGGCATTGTAGACAGGCAAATCAGTGTCCACGTCCCACACGATAGTGGTCTCACGCTGATTTGTGATACCTATAGCCGCGATGTTTTTACCATTAATGTCAATCTTTGATATTGCCTCGGCTATGACTGACGCCTGCGACGCCCATATCTGATGGGGGTCATGTTCCACCCACCCCGACTGGGGGAATATCTGTTCAAACTCCCGTTGGGCAACCGAGCATATAGTGCCGGTCTGATTGAAAACTATCGCACGGGAACTGCTTGTCCCCTGGTCGAGCGATAAAATATACTGTTCCATAACGTATCTGTCGCCATAATCATTTATGGCTTGATTTAAAGTAAAAGATACATTATAAACAACACGGGAGAGTAATTTGTTGGAAATCCGATGATTTCAAAACTATTAAAAAAGTTTTTCGCAAAACATTTTGCATATTCAAAAATTATATCTACCTTTGCACCGTTGAAACAACAATGACCCATGGCGGATTCGTCTAACGGTTAGGACGCCAGTTTCTCACACTGGAAATAGGGGTTCGATTCCCCTATCCGCTACGACCTCAAGGATGTGAAAGATTCACATCCTTTTTCTTTTTTAATAGACTCACGTGCAACTTGATTTTGCGTTGCGATGCAAAATTAGTAACTTTGCACTCTCTAAATCAAACGGGTTTACAGGATGAAGATATTAGTCACAGGTTGCAACGACCAGCTCGGTAAAGAAATGTATGCCATACTTGAAAAAGAGCTGCCGGGAAAGACAATCTATACAGATATTGAACAGCTCGACCTCACTGACGCCGAAGCGGTAAAGACCTTTGTCATCGGCAACGAGTTTTCCCATATCGTGAACTGCGCGGCATATACCGCAGTAGACCGCGCCGAAGAAGACAAGGCATTATGTTCCAGGATAAACGTAGACGCGGTGTGCAACATCGCCAACGCTGCAAGCGCCATCGGCGCGAAAGTGCTGCACGTCTCGACCGACTACGTGTTTGACGGAAAAGCTTTCCGCCCCTACCTCGAAAGCGACAAAGTAAATCCCATATCTCAATACGGGACAACCAAACGCCAGGGTGAAACCGCGCTTATCGCGCTTGCACCCGACAGCATAATAGTGCGCACGGCATGGCTCTACTCTCCTTACGGAAACAATTTTGTAAAAACAATGCTTCGCCTCGGCAAGGAACGCGACGAGCTGAAAGTGGTCGACGACCAGATAGGCTCGCCCACCTATGCAGCCGACCTTGCATCGGCAATATACAAAATACTTGTCTCCCACCAATGGGTGCCGGGGATATATCACTTTACCAATTCCGGTGTAGCGTCATGGTATGACTTCACCAATGCCATCCACCGCCTTGGCGGCATAAAAGGATGCACTGTAAGACCGATACCTACCGAAGACTACCCCACAGCGGCAGCAAGACCATTTTACAGCGTGCTCAACACCTCCAAGATAAAGGCGACATTCAACGTGGAGACCCCCTACTGGATGGACAGCCTTGAAAAATGCATTAATATACTCAAAAATTCAGAAAACTAAAAAAACTATATTGACGTGGCAACACTTAACGACGAAATCAGCCGCAGGCGCACATTTGCCATCATCTCCCACCCCGACGCCGGTAAGACAACACTCACCGAGAAATTGCTTCTTTTCGGTGGAGCCATTCATGTGGCAGGCGCAGTAAAATCAAATAAAATAAAGAAGACCGCAACATCCGACTGGATGGAAATCGAGAAACAGCGCGGTATTTCGGTTGCCACCTCAGTTATGGGATTCAACTATGGCGATTACAAGATAAACATTCTCGACACTCCCGGTCACCAGGATTTTGCGGAAGACACCTACCGCACACTGACCGCCGTAGACAGCGTCATAATAGTTGTCGACGTGGCTAAGGGCGTTGAGCAGCAGACACGAAAACTGATGGAGGTGTGCCGCATGCGCAATACGCCTGTCATTATTTTTGTCAACAAGCTTGACCGTGAAGGACGTGATCCGTTTGAGATACTTGACGAGCTTGAGGCTGAATTGAAGATTGCAGTGCGCCCGCTCTCATGGCCGATAAACATAGGCGCTAAATTCAAAGGCGTGTACAATATATATGAACACTCGCTTGACCTGTTCACACCCAGCAAGACTCAGGTGACAGAACGCGTGGAAATCGACTCTGTAGATGACCCGCGTATAGACGAGGCTGTAGGAGAAAAGGACGCGGCAAAACTCAGGGAGGACCTTGAGCTTATCGAAGGAGTGTATCCGGAACTGAATGTCGACGATTACCTCGCCGGCAAGGTGGCTCCTGTATTTTTCGGCTCCGCGCTTAACACATTCGGAGTAAAGGAGCTGCTTGACTGCTTTGTAAAGATCGCACCCGCACCGCGCCCTGTCACAGCCGAAGAGCGCACGGTCAACCCCGACGAGCCAAACTTTTCTGGCTTCGTGTTCAAGATACATGCCAACATGGACCCGAACCACCGCTCGTGTATCGCGTTTGTAAAAGTCTGTTCAGGAAAATTTGAGCGCAACTATAACTATAAGCACATCCGCTCCGGTAAAATGATGCGCTTTGCCGCACCCACCGCCTTCATGGCACAGAAAAAGAATATTGTCGACGAAGCGTTTCCGGGCGACATCGTAGGTATTCCCGATACCGGCAACTTCAAGATTGGCGACACTCTTACAGAAGGTGAAAACCTCCATTACAAAGGACTCCCGAGCTTCTCGCCCGAGATGTTTAAATACATCGAAAACACCGACCCGATGAAAGCCAAACAGCTTGAAAAAGGCATCCAGCAGCTCATGGACGAAGGTGTGGCACAGTTGTTCATCAACCAGTTCAACGGGCGAAAAATCATCGGAACCGTCGGTCAGCTGCAATTTGAGGTGATACAATACCGCCTGCTTCATGAATATGGCGCCACAGTAAGATGGGAGCCTCTTTCCCTCTACAAGGCATGCTGGATTGAAAGCGATGACCCCGAGGCTCTTGCGGCGTTCAAGAAGCGCAAACACCAGTTCATGGCAATCGACCGCGACGGCAGAGACGTATTTCTTGCCGACTCAAACTATGTGTTGCAGATGGCACAGAGTGACTTCCCCAAAATCCGCTTCCATTTCTCCTCGGAATTTTAGAGGAGACGCAGTATCTGAGGCAACAAAGGGGCTATTTCATCGTTGACAATAGTCTTGACACAATGATGGGGGCGCATCGCGACATTACGCGATTGCGCCTCTATTCGTTCCATCACCTGCCGGCGGGTCATGGCATTGCGCGACATGACGCGCTTTACACGCAGCTCTACAGGAGCGGTGACCTCCCACACTTCATCGACCATGCTGTCGATACCGCTCTCGTAGACAATCGCGCTTTCCACCCACAGCGGACGCCCGGAGCGTGACGCCGCCCAACGCGCTATGTCGTCGCGCACAGCGGAGTGAACGATTCCGTTGAGGCGGGAGAGCATCATTTCATCGGCAAACACTATCTCGGCAAGGCGACGACGGTCAATGGACCGGTCGTCAAGGATGACTTCAGCGGAAATCAGCTCAGCTATACGGCATTTCATTTCTTCGTCACGATCCATAAGCCGACGCGCCTCACGGTCACAGTCATATACCTCATGTCCCATGACACGCAATATCTGTGCCACCACTGATTTTCCGCTGCCTATTCCGCCTGCGATTGCAATAAGTCCTGTCATTTCCAACTACCTGTGATTATCAATGTTTTTGCTCTACGATATATTCGACGCTGTCAGGCGACATCTCAGTGTTATGGTAAAGGTCGGGGAGCAATGACAGCGTAACCGGCAATTTTCCGTTGCCCCCGCTTGACACATCGTTATAATCGACATAAGCCTTTACATCAAACGGCTCACTGTTGTAAGAGCTCATTGGCACAAGATAACTTACCTCTACGCTCGATGGAAATGTTATCATATTAATAGTCTCAGGCAGATTCTTGACCACAACAGGCGCTTTCTGCTTACGTGATATAAGCGGCTCGACAGGTATCACAAGCCTTACATGGTCAGGGATTATACGCACACCCGGTATCGGGTCGATTCTCGCTTCTATGTAAGTAGTGTCGCTAAGACCGCCTCTCACCACAGGCACTGTCTCCACCGATGTCAGAGAGTGAGGCAGGTCGTTGACCGAATAGAGCCACACAGAGTCCACGTTGGAGCGTATGGGACCGTTGACAATATAGCCTATGGCGGGATGGATGTCGGCATTTACCCTCAACACCACCCTCCTGCCGGGCCCGGTCGTATAATTTATACGTATAGAGTCAGGGATAATGGTCACAATCTGACTTCCGCCGCCGAAATAATCTCTCAGACGCGCCGCAAGGTCAGCCTTGTTCAGCAGCAGCTTGTTGTCGCTCTCGGTGTAATCTTTCCAGTTAATCTTCATGACCTTTGAACTACCCCACTTGTAGCGCATCAACACCGATCCTTTATCTCTGACGCTGACTTTCACGGCAGGAGGAATCTCGGTGATCAGCGTCACGCTGTCGGGCACGTCAGTTATTGCGACAGGCACCTCAAGATCTTCCTGCATCTCGTTGTTGAGCGTCAGAAGAAGCCAAAATATATAGGATATCAACAGAAACAGCAGGAACAGCAGCACTTCCTTTCCGCGCGCCGAAGTGATAATATCGTGCAGGCGGCCGAGCTGATATCTAATCTGTGTCACTAACTTCATATACGGTAACTTTATTATATCGACAAAGCCCGTTCATAGCCGGGAGTTCCGGAATGCACGGGCTTATATAAGTTGTAGCCGGGTAGGATTGACCCGATTCTTTACTTCGCTGCGTTATCTGACTCTTTAGCCGCTTCCTGAGCCTGCGCTGCAGAGGGATATACTGAACCTTTGTCAATTGTGATACGCACTCCGTCGGCTATCTCAAGCACGATGGTAGTGTCTTTCACGCCGCGAATCTTTCCATAGATGCCACCGGCGGTTATCACTCGGTCACCCACGTTAAGCGCATCGCGGAATTTCTTGATTTCTTTCTGCTTCTTCTGCTGGGGACGAATCATGAAGAAGTAAAAGATGGCGATAAGCGCCACAATCATCACGAGATCCATCACTCCTGCGTTGCCGCCCTGCTGCAGGGCTATAAAGTTGTTGAGCATAATTTTTCTATGTTGTTCGGTTAGTTAATATTACTGCAAATATAACAAAGATTTTACTCTTTCACAAGCCTGCCGCTCTTTTTTAGATTATTAATAATCGCGTAGAGCATTCCGGTTATAAACTGCCCGCTCTTAGGGGTGGAGTAATAGTTGGCGATTTCCGTATACTCGTTAACTGTAACAAGCGTCGGTATCGACTCAAAATTAAGCAGCTCCGCAATCGCGGTGGTCAGTATCACGATGTCCATGAAGGCGAGACGCTCCGGATCCCAACGGCTCTCGACAAGACACTCGTCAATCAGCTCGCGGTAATCCTGACGGTCGGCAATCGCCTTTTCAAAGAGTCCGGGACCGAATCTCTCATCTTCCGCATCCTTGTATTTGGGCAGAAGCTTCACCGGCGCACCTTCCGACGAAGCGAAGTTCCTGATTGTCTTCAACACAAACGAGCCCATGATATTCAGGTCATCATTCCAGTAGACCGACTGCGATTCAAGAGCCTCGGCAAGGTCGTCGCTCTCAATTATCACATTTTTGAGCAACTGATACCACAGCTCGCAGTCAGCAGCATAGTCAGTGACCTTAGCGTCCATATACTTTTTGTATATGTCACTTTCAAGTATCTTGTCAAGTAGGCGTCGAAGCGTAACATCATCGTCGACCCATGAAATCGGGTTTTCTTTCAGATACTCCTGCATGTCCTCATTTTCCTCAAGCGACTTGATAAACTGGTTTTCAACAAAGCGCAGACGGGGATTAAGGTCATCATGGGTAGGCAGATATTTGTGTTTCGCCTCGTCAAGCTGAAGCTCGCGCAGGTGGGTCAGGTCAATCATTAGTTGGAACAGGCTGTGGTAAAGCTCATAGGCCTTGTCAAGCGACTGTTCAAGACCACGGCGGGCGTCCACGAGCGAACTTCTTACTGAAGAGTAGTCGCTCAGAGTGCTGTCAAACATGGCAAGCGCCTGCTCGTAACCGACATGAGTAAACTCCGGATTGCCCTTGATAAGCTCCTGAAGCTGGGCGTCACGAAGCAACACAGTAGAGAAGACAGCCTTCCACATAGCCACTTCTTCCTGAATCTCCGGGATATTCTTTTTACGGGAGTACTCCTTATAAATCGACGACTCGCGCACCTCGGTCTTGAGACGCAGACGCATCGGGGTAAGCGCGTCGTAAAATGACTTGTGGGCAAGCGCTATGTCAGCCATCTCATCATTTGAGGCGAGAGCCTGAGCTATGCGTGAACTGTCATTTTTCTGACGTTTCTCAACACGCTCTATGCGCGGGCGACCCTCAAAATTACTTACCTTGAACCCTGAAAGGTCCACAAGTAGCAGCAATAAGTCACAATAAAGGGAATAGGCATACCGCTTGTCGCGCGACTGCGCTTCAGGGGCGGGAAGAATATTGAAATCGCTACGGGTAAGCAGATAGGAATACAGCATCTGCACCACCTTCATTCTTATCAAAATTCGGTTTATCATAACTCAATGCACGTTTTTAAATTTAGCGCTGCAAAGTTAGCTATTTTCACACACTCCGCCAAACTTTTTTTCACATGCCACTCCTGATTATCTCGATGAGTATTTTTTATTTTGACTTCGATATTCAGTTCGGGCACGATACATTTGCTCCTTAATACCGCCGTTTCTGAGGAAGTCATTTTGAAGCCGGTCAAGGAGTTTTCTCAAAAACACATCGGTCTGATGTATAAGCGTAATCGCGATGTTGGCAATGGTTTCAGCTGAGCGTTCCTTTATCTTTTCGATATAAAAAGCAGAATCGTTATGACCGGCACATACGCGCCGGGTCACGATTGCTTTCTCACTATTCACATCCCATATACACAAATTCCTCACTCTCAGAAAATCCTCATAATCCAATAGTAATTCCTGAAGACTTGCCCGAGCCACATTAATTAGTTTTATCTCTGTCTCGGCAGAAGTTGCAGCCGCCGCCGACCCTTCTGCTATGTTTTGCCGACCACTGCGTGCTGCCTGAACCATCTGGTCAATGGTCCTGTCACCCTTCACCAGATATTTATGGGCGAAATAGTAGGTAATATCGTAAATGCATTGAGCTTTCTGAAAAGCAATCAGCTTACGATAGTTACCTTTTTGAGGGAGAAATGTGTCAGTCATGGTGGTGGATTTTTGTTATTTTTTTATTGGTCTAATTAGTCTAATTGGTCTAATTGGACTAATTAGTTTAGTAGTCGTAGTCGAGCGAAAGCTGGTCGACATAGAGTATTGCCCCTGTTCCGCCCGTGAAATAGTCGCCATATTTTGACGCGGCACAAGTAATCTGTATATATGTCGGCACTCTGTCGGTGTAACGGTAGTTCAGCCTGATTTCAAACTCCTCGTAGCCGTTGGTGTTGCTGCCGCGTATCAACTCCCCATAGGCAATCACTGATGGTGAAGAGGCGTCAAAGAGCTGACGGTTACGCGGGTTGGTACGTATCTCAAAAGGCGCGGTCCAGTCAGTAAGCGCGATATAGATATGACAGGAGTCGGGTTGCCCCGCGAGGTCGGCAAGCTCTGTCGATGTATAATCAATCGGCGCTGTCGTGTATTGATAATAGCCTTTAAGCTTGGTGGGGCGCTGCTGCCAGGGGCGCCCGAAATCGAGAATACCGTTGGTGCCGTCGACTTTTCTGAACGAGCCTGTGTATATCGAACCCGCAGCAAGCTTTCCTATTCCGAAAAGACCGACGAACCGAGTCTCAAGCATCGCCGACTGTCCGCTGCCCGTAGGCGTATGGTCAGATGGCTGCACATTGCTTTCGCCAAGCGTTGCCGCTCCGGTATTACCCGTATCCCAGAAGCGCTCTCCGTTTTCATCCCACGGACACCACACCTTGCGGTTTAGCCACCACTGGTCAAATGACCCGTCGGGCAACACGCGCGTAGACTCGGTGGTGACACGTATCTCATTGCCTGTGTCCTCGCCGCTGACAGCGGCTACCACATATTCGGTAAGCGGTTCAAGATGGGCTATCGCCGCAGAAAACGCGCCCTGGTTGTGGGTGACATCGGCAGCATCCACTGTAATCCACTCGTCGCTGTCGGCACGCCTGTATCGGAATGTATTCACAGCGTCGGCAGGTCCTTCTCCATAAACCCATATTACCTGCGCCCATGCATCGGCTCTCGAAGTGATGACCGTCAACTCGCTCTTTTCAGCATATATTGTCCACTCCTCCGAGCGCCCCCAGCAGTTTACCGTCACGTCAAGAGGACGCGACAGATCAATCGTGCCGGGCTGCAGGTCAGGAATCATCGTCGATATTCCGGCGGGACCGAGCTTTACCGCAGTGAGCTGAAGACCGGCGAGGTCGGCGGTCTCGGGCACACGCAGCATAACACGCTTGCCTACATCGTCAATCACCGTCTCCCCTATCTGTCCTTCCACCCGAAACCATCGCTCTATCGTCTGCTCTGCACTGACAACCCACTGATAGTCCTGATAGCGGCTGACCGTAACCACAACCGGACGTGTGAAGTCATGCACCCCCACCGCAAGATTAGGCGTGGCGGAAGCCTCCGGAGTGATTTCAAACAAGCTGAAATTGACAGCACGTATATCGACCAGCTCGCTCAGCGAGAGCGTCACTGTAAGATTGGCGGAGTCAATCACCGCGGGCTTCAGCTCGCCCACAGCCTCTATGGCGAGGATATTCTGCTGTATGCGCGGATAAGGCAGGTCGTTTTTAATACACCCGGCTATCGTGGCAAGCAGCAAGCCACATATACTTTTAAGGACTATATTTTTATATCGGTAAGTCATTGCTCTTTTTGACGGCATCAGAAGTGTGCCTCTATGCCGAAATTCATATTAAATATGTTGAACCGGAAATTTGCCCCCGACGTAAACCGGCTGCCGAGCGGCTCACCGTTGACCGCCTGCTTCTCACTCTTCATGTGGAAGCCAAAAATTCCGAATGAAAGGTTGAATGACACATTCTTGATTATAAACACATTCACTCCGGGCATGAAATTCAATTCAAGCTTGGTCATATCGGTATGGGTTGTCTTGAGCTCTCCGTCATACGGACGCGTAAAGTCACTGCTCCCCGACCCTATCAGCAAGTCAACCTCGTTAAACACTCCGAAGCGCCCCTGGCGGGCAATACCGAAATATTGTCTCATGGCAATCGCCGCCGAGTAACTTTTGCTTTTATAGGAGATGTCATGGAGATTGAAATTCATGTCCTCGTCAATATCAATCTTGAAAGAGTTAATGTCACCCTTGGATGCAGCGTAGCCGATTTTTAGACCGAGCGACAGGTTGTTACGAATAAAATATGCCACATAGGGATTCACTGAAAACATGTATCCCCCGAGATCAATATCGTCCAAAAGGTCCAGTATCTGGAGATCTTTGGTTGAAAACTCGCCATAGGACACCGTCAGCCCCACAGCCCACGACCCTTTGGGTATGAAAAGATAATTGGTAAGACCTCGGTCGAAACGGCCCAGGTTTCGGCTTTTAAGCACCATCGGGATAGTGTCACCTTTGTGAATCACCCTCTCGTCAAGTCCCGGATCGCCTTTAAGCACCAAATTCACCTTTGATGTCATCGAGTCAGGAACCCAGACAAACTTTCCGCCCACAATCTTTGCAAGCGAGTCAACCGGCACATCGGCACGCGCGGCAGGCGCGACAGTCCATCCTATCGTTGCCAGAAACAATAAAAAGAGTAATTTCCTTATCATAGCTTATAGATAGAATGTGACACCGAATGATATCGAAAACAGGTTGATTCTGAAATTTGCCGACTTGAATGTACGCGACGACTCATATATCTGGTCGTTGTAGGTATGGGTATCGGTCATACTGAATCCAAGCACTCCGACGTTAACTTCCATGGCGGAATAATCATTGAGAAATATACACATACCCGGCGACAGACCTATCTCCGCTGAAAAATTACGTTCGTAATAACCGGAAAGCGTAGTTCCTACCCCGGTGGTGAACTTGGTCTGACCGCCGCCGAGCTGAATCTGCACCTCATTGAAAAAGCCAAATCGCTTCGACTTTCCGAGCGAGAAATAATTACGCATCATTACAGTGCCGTAATAATTGTGGCTCAGCCGATAGAGATGGTCAAAGGTGTAGCCCGTCTCCGGGTCAAGCACTATGTCGGCATTTTCAAGCTTGGTAAGCGAGCGCGTATAGGCAAAGCGTCCGCCAACGGCAAGGTCATTCTTGACGGCAAACATCAGCATAGGCGACACCTTGAATGTATAGGTGTCGCCGCTGAGATCTTCTATTATAAGAAACTGATACTTGTCCTGGTTGCTCTGCTGATATGACACCGACACTCCGGTGATCCACTGCCCCTTGGGCACAAACACCACCGACTCCTCGTCGCGCTGAAAATTGCTCAAGGCTATTTCTTCCTCGCCGGTCGACACATTGTCAAACACCTGCGCCGCCGCCGGAAAGGCGGCGGCGAGGAGCGACAGTATCATTAATATGCGGTTCATTCAGGCAGTCAGGATATATCAATATACAAGCTCGAAGTCATCGAGACACATCACGCTGCCCTTAGCTCCGGAGAAATAGTCGCCGTATTTAGAGGCTGAAGCGACGATGACAAGATGGGTCGGGCGCACACTCTTCGCGCGGCTGTTATATTCAAGCGGTATCTCTACTTCCTGAAGAGTGCCGTCAGGTCCGAAATTACCTGTCCATGACACCTCACCATAGGCAATTACCTCACTTCCGTTCCTGTCAAAGAGCTTGCGGTTATTAGGATTGGTCCTTATCTCGACAGCCTCGGTAGTCAACGCTACATACACCTGTCCGTGATCAATGCCCCCATTAAATCCTTCCGGTACAAAAGCCTCATTGCCCGATTTTACCGTCACTCCGGAAGCAGGGCGATAATTGGCATAAAACCGTATAGAAACAGGATGACTTCCATTGTAAGGACGACCGACCGACAACACGCCGTTGGTACCATCGGTTTCAACATACTCCCCGACAAAGATATTTCCTGCGGCGATTATTCCAAGTGCCGCATCAGAAGCAAGACGGGCGCAATATGAACCCGAAGTAACCATGTCGGATGACTTATCAGTAAGAACTTTATTTGCAGTAGCCGCGCCCTCATTTCCTGAACCCCAGAATGAAGCGGTCTTGTCGCCCTCAGCCCAGGGAATAATCACATTCTTTGTGCCCATGAGTGTCTTTGCAGAATAAGTATTCCACGACTCAAAGCTTGCATTAGGAATGGCGAAAGCCTCTTCGGTAGTGAAATATTTTGACTCCGAGATAAAATCATCCACCGCAGCCTGATATTCATAGCGTGTGCCCGTCTTCAATCCGGTAAGCCTGAAGGTCATTACATTACCCGAAGCAGTGCCTTCAGCTGTAAGCCAGTTTTCAGTACCTTCCTCGCAATACCGCACCACCGGCACACCGGCATCCTGGCTCACCACCTTGAGAGTGACAGTAGCGGAGGTTCCGGTTACGGCAAGCAGATTGTTGACATCAATGTCATCAAGCAACACAGGGTCAGCGTATACTATCGCGCTCTCTGTATTGGCGATGCTCAGCTCCTGTCTTACGATATTGTCGTTTTTGTCAACCGCCACGACAGGCACAATTATAGCTTCTTCCGACTTGGGAAGGGCGTTAAGCCACTTCGCGCGGAAATTGACATGATAGAGATGTACACCGGTTTTCTCTTCTACGATCTCGTCAAAATCAACGCCCTTTGACGCGAGGTTATTTCTTACCGCCTCGCTGATATGGATAAGATCTACTACATCGACTTCTGCCGCAGCCCTCGACATAGTGCCGGCGGGCAGAGAAAGCTCAAGACTCTTCAACGCGCCAAAGGACGCAACCGACACCACTTCATCCTCGAAATTGCCTTCCAGGTTGACTTTCTGAGTCTCGGTTCCGGTAACCGTAGGAACGCCCTCGATTACAATCTCGCTATCTATCAGCTTGAGATCCTCAATCTCAATCGTAATGAACGCGCCTCCGCTGGTCTCACCGTTATCGCCATATTTGAATGTAAGCCTGTACTCATGGGCACGCTTTACATTGGCTATGGTCCCGCTATAGCTGTGGGAATTTCCATCCTTGTCGCTTGCCGAGATCTCATAGCGGATGTCGGTCTGGTTGACAGGCATCATGAAATATCCTGTCTGCCCGTTGTCGACCTCAGCCTTTGTATATACAAGTGTCTTGTTGGTGTCACCGATGCCGAAAGTAACCGTGTAGTCATCAGCGATAACCGAGTTGTCCACACTGTTTTTGTCAACCGACACAGCGACATTGGCTATCTTGCAATCAATCTGAACCTCAGGATTTGGCTGCGAGGCACCTACATCAAAGGTAGTGTAACCGGTGTAATACTTCTTGTCCCATGAAGCAGGCACAGAGTCACCGGCATAAGCCTCGGCACGATATGCGCCGTAACGCAGCGCCACACTCGCAGGCACATTGCTGATTCCTGTCCATTTATGAAGCACGTTGCCAAAACCTTCGCCTGTAGTAATGTAAATCTTACAGTTTTCAGCAAGTTCATCGGTATCGGCGGCGTCGGCTCGTGAAAGCCTGTCGTTGAGCACAACATGCATCTTTACCGCACCCTCACCCTCTCCGGCAAACGGAGCCTCGGCGGTGCATGCGCCTAACACACCGGCAAGCGATGTGCCTAACGCGATTAACGATATAATGGTTATGTTAGTTTTCATCGCTATTCAAATTTTAGAGTCAGCGTTTTAACCGTAGTTCCCGATTCATCGCCTACAGTCAGTACAAAAGAGTGCTGACCGGGACCAAATATGGCAAGCATCGGAAGGAAACCGGTAAGTGAGAAATCCGCGCTCTTAGCGCCTAAGTAGCTGCCGCCTTGAAGCAGGCCCAAACCCTCCAGCGCATCGGCATATTCTCCGGGATTGCAGAGGTCAAGGTGACCTGACAAGCCTACACTCGCAAGCTCTTCCGGAGAAAGATTGGGCGATACGATGTCAGCCGTAAATTGAGTAAAGCCGGTAGCACTTGTGATTTTTATCACACACTCCATGCCTGAGGTCACAGTGACAGGAATCAGTGTTCCGCTTGCATCGCCATCAGACAGATCAATCTTACCGCCATCAATTGCCGGGCCGGCGGCAGCCGGGGGATTGGGCACATCGGGAGTGTCGGGCACGTCAGGCTCATCCTCGCCACCCTTGTTACGGTCATCTTCAAGATACTCGTCATCACCGCCGCCTTCAAGATTAGTGCCGTCGTTAATGTCGGTCACTGTCACCTGGGCGTTGACCTTTATGCCGCCTGTCGGGTCGATAGTTCCGTCACCGGTCACGCCCGCAGCCTTGTAAACAAACAGTATGTGATAATGAGTACCCGGCTTGACGTCAGAGTATTTCTTGTCGGTCTGCGCCTGCTGACCGTTGACTGTACCGGTAAAGTTTGCAATCATAGTCGTACCCTCAGCCTTTAAGAAACCGCTTCTTGTCTCGTCTTTTGTAAAGGTAAGTACCGCACCGGCTACCATGTTGACATCAACCTTGGAGTCGGCCGACATAAGCTGTTTAAGTTCTTCGTTGTACTCGACAGTCACTTTTACATTCTGAAGCTTACACTTTATAGGCTTCTCAATTGTGGTAATCTTTTTAGCGGTGACAGTGACAGGGTCGGTAATGCCGTAGTAGTAGGGCGACTCCCAGTCAGCATCCACCTCTTTGCCATAATACGCCTTGACGCGATACATGCCTGCCGGCAGCGACACTACCTCGGGCATCTCGTTATACTTATATTCCACATAGGGGGTCTCATCAGAATTTTTACAGAAGGCAACCGTGAAATCAGCAAGATTGACATCGGTGCCGGCGCGTGACTGGAGATCCTCGTTTATAAACTCAAGTATAAGATTGGACGTGATCACCTGACCCATCGTCGCTTCCTCACCTGAGAAAGGGGATTCCTTACTGCATGACTGCGACATGAAAAGAACCGCAGTACACATTATTATATAAATAAGTTTTTTCATTGTCAGATTATTTGTCATAGTTAAGAGTTACTTTAGTCAGCACCAATGTCGAACCGGTGCAAAGTGACTTATATTTATTTTCAGGAACTGTCTGCCCTCTAAGACTATTTGTATCTGTTACATCTTGGAAATTAGAAGGCACAGGTGCAGCAGGTTTTTCCGCGGTTGAAGAACGGAAACGAACCAACAGCTTTGCCGCTTTTGAGCCAAAGTCCATATAATCAGGGAGCTTTATTGAAAACTCTCGATTATCGCAATCAGATATTTCTTTTACACCTGAAGAAATGACATTTCCGGCAGCATCCAAAATTGCGATATAAGCATCAGCCTTTTCAGAATTCACTGAAGTATAGGAGCATTGGAACGTCAATTCCGTAGGTCTTGAATTGAACACAGAACCATCAACCCGATTTTCCGTAACATCATATGAATATGTACCCAAGAAAAGTTCTCCCGCTGCATAATTAGCCCAGGCAGAAGGAGCATTCCTACTATATTTAGCTCTAACATTTAGTCCATGATCATCAAGTCCAGGCAACTTTCCATTATGATCATACGCCACACTCCTAATCGTAACCTTTCCAGATTCAGCCAACGTTGATGGGACAACAAACCACGTATTTAGAGGATTAGACTTTGAATAGCACGTCTTTTGATTTATAGAAGCCCATCCAATAGGTTCGCAATAAGAGATTGTTGTCTTATTTTGCATAGTAGTAAGTCCATATTTATATTCACCACCTGCATTAAGAGATATTGTAACTTTTTCAGTAAGATTAGAGAAGTCCCCGTTGGGAACATCGGTTGCGGCTTCAGTAGTGAACTTGTTGGTATAGACTCCATCCCTGACAAATATTGAATAATCAGTGGCAGGCTCCAGTCCTTCGTAGACAAACCACTTGTTTTCGCGGTCATATTCAGGATAGATATGATTATTATCGGATGTCACGATTTCAAGCCACTTGTTGTCAACAATCATGTTGAAGAAATCATCGGAGAAACCGGTAACCTTAACACGCGCCCACTTGGCAAACGCGTCAAACTCAAACTGAGGCTCAGCCCACACGACCTTAACATCTACAGCAGCCTTCTCCTTGTCTTTGTAATATACAGTCACCGGCTGGCTCGCCCTTCTGTCAATCGGCAAGCGGAAAGTATAGAGATAATTGCCCTCGCCTTTGTCGACCGGCTGACCGACAACACATGAAACAAGCACTCCGTTTTCATCTCTCGTCTTGAACGAGACAGCCGACAGGTCTTCACCGTCGTAATTAACCATCAGTTCAACCTCTTCCCTGTCATAAGGCTTCTCCGGTGAATTTACCACTTTGAGGGTCACGGGTATCACGACAAATGTAAACTTCACAGCCTCGCTGACACGCGTCATCTCGTCTTTTACGATGAGCGATATTTCATGACTACCCTCGGGAAGGCGGTTTACAAGTCCGGTCACGTCGACCATCGCAAGCTTGTCGGTATTGCCGAAAAGGCCCACGGCAGTCACTCCCTCGTCGCTCAGTCGCGCCTGAGTGGCGGCGTCAGCGTGGACGAGATTGACCGAAGTGCCAAATGCAGGAGCGTAGACAGTCTCTGTCCCGGAAGAGGTCACAGAGAGAATCACCTCTGAAATCTTACCCTCGGCACACACGTTGAAGCGAAGCGGATCGCCTGAATATGCGCCGGCACGGTAAGATAGCGTCTCTCCGGAAGTAAATCCATCGGGGGTGATCTCCGGCTCGGATGCCGAGAAGAAGTCGTTGCTCAGGTCGACTTCAACAGTCTCCACCTCGTCAATGTTGTCGTCAAAAGTGATTGAAAGCGTCGGTGAGCCTACCTGTCCGGCATTGACATCATATTTCACGCGGTAAAGATAAGCCGCCTCGGCGCTGAAATTCTTTGGATTCAGATGAGCCTCCTTGCCGTTGATGTAAGTGGCAGCCATTGTGACATTGATAAAGCCCGGAGTCACGTAGCGGGTCGCGCCGTCGACGCCCGAGATCACAACGCTTTCACTGTTTTTATCGCTTTTAAGCGTGGTAGAGTAATTTTTGAAGTAACTCTTGAAAGCGTCGGTATAGGTCACCTCCACGAGAGAGTTTGCAAGCGTAGCAGTCATGTCAACGGTCGCCACCGACTGCTCGTTGACTCTCAGTGTCTGCATTCCATACACATAAGGCTTGTCGCCCTGGTCAAGCGGGTCGCCGTAATAGGCCTCGATGGTGTAGGCACCTGCCTTTACACCGGCTTCCATGTTTTCTTCAAACTCGGCTACAGTCTTATATTCAATCGGCGTCCCGCCAACGGGGGTGAGGCGTATACTGAATTGGTCTACAGTCGGAAAATTGGGAACGGTTGCCGACTGTTCGGCGCGTCCCTGAGCGGTGAGATTGTCCAGTTCGCCTGAAGCGGTAAGGTTAAGGACAATAGTGCCCTTTCCGCCGCCGTCTCCGCGCCATGGATCCTCGCCTGCACACGATGCCAGCAACATTGTCACCGGCAAAAGCATAGCATAACTTCTGAATCTCATTTCCATTATCAATTAATGATTAGTTTATATCTTACAAATAACCAAGTATAAAATGTCTGCACGCCAACGGCAAACGCAGGCACAACTCTACCCGGAATTTACAAAATTACACATAATTTATTGTAATTAGAAAATTTCGGTCAAAATTCGCAAAAAAAATATTGAAATTTCATGCCCGACCTATGCTCGCCATACAAAAAAATGTGTGGATGCCAAATTTTTGACACCCACACATTTCTGTAGTTATTTAATACAAATTACTTATTGCAACCTGACAACATTGATTCCGACCTCAATCGCCGTGGTCTTCTCGATAATCTCCGGAAGATCGCGCAACACAGGCTCCATCATTGACGCCATCGAGCCGAATACCGGATCAGAGCTCATAGCCTCCATAACCATCTGTATAAATTCTTCATCAGAGAATATCGGCGATACGGCGTCAAGGACAGGTTTAAGAAATTCAGTGCCAAGGGCAAAGTATTCCATATTCTCATAATAGCCGGTCTTGTCGGTTCCATAAACCACAGGGAAACCGTTTACAAGACAAGGCACCACATCTTGTGCCACATTCATGAGTATAGACATAGTGTCGACGCTTCTTGACTTACCACCATGATTTATAACATTGGCGATAATAGCCGAAGGATTCAGGAAGAGACGAAGCTCTCCGGCACCGGTCACTACATACTGCGCAAGATTGACAGGAGAAGCGCCATACGCTCCTGTAGCTGTGTCAAGATAGGTAGCGGTGATGTTTCCGTCGGCAAGGAATGTGATATCCTTCAATGCCATACCGAGCAGATTATGGATTGAGGCGGGAGTGCCATCAGGACCCTCGATGCTTACAAAAGCCAGAGCAAGAGTAACAAGTTCGCCTACCTGCATTTCGGAGCCGGGAAACAATTCCACCTTCTTTTCCGACTCCCACAATACATGAACACCATTGTAGGTTACAGCCGCACCTGCCGAGGGGTCTTCAGGATCATACCAAGGATTAGGCTCATTGTAAATCTCCCATTTGGAGCCTGCCAATGAGCTGTCTTTCAGCGTAGCATCGGTTATATTAAATACAAGAGATTCTTCGGTGATCTTTCCGTCATAGCTGAAAGAGACAAATTCCGTCTCGCCCGAGCCGTTAAATTCATTGTCAGAATTTAGCTCCACAGTAAGTTCATTGGTCACAGAGCCCGGAATTACACCACAAGTGGGCAGGTTCATGAGCGCATCCATATCAGACTCGTCAGCCCTGCTTGACGGAATCATCCCCATTAACTCGGAAATATCCAGTGTCTCACCCGACATTACCAATTTCGCCGATGTCAGCCCCGGTTCAGTCACAACCACAACCTGCTTGCCAAGAAGCGGGCTACCGTTATAAGTCATGACCAGTCCTGAAGCATCGGTAAATGTTGCCTTGTAACCGGGTATGTCGACATCCTTTATATTTATGTTGGTAAAATTCAGAGACATCGATGACTGCTGGATGCTACCGTCATAATCAAAAGTACAATAGTCGGTCTCTCCGTTTCCTGAAAAAACAAACTTGTCCATAGCGTCTTCAAGCTCCACCGCAAAGGTAACCGAAGTTGAGCCGGGAAGGACCTGCAGACTTTCAGCACGTGCATTGTCAATCAATGCAACCGTAATTTCACCCAGATAATTGTTAACCTCATCAGGTATATATGTAACCTGAGCATTGTCTACAATCTCTCCATTACTCGTAAACATCAACCCTTCTCCCGATTTATAAGTTACCGGACCGGAAGGCACTGTAAACTGAGCATCATCATCATTTTCACATGCGGTAAACAAGCACATCGCACACGCAACTGAAAGAAGCGATAGAAGATTCTTTTTCATTTTCATTACTATATTTGATAATTAAAATGTCCCACATCACACCATGGGCGAGACAATACAATCATTAAAATCAGGCGCAAAGTTAAGCAAAAATTGTCTAATATATAAAAATATGAAAAATATCACACTTTAATCGACTTCCGCTCCAACTAATCCTACATTTAATCAAATTAAATAGGTAACTTTGCCGACATAAATCAATGTTATAAGCAATGGCATCATTTAAATGGACATTATTTTTATCAATATCTCTCTTCTTAAATTCATGTATAAGCAAGGAACCGCTTAATGCCGAGTGTGACATAACCGAAGCCTATCTGCCGGGAGTAGACCTTACCCGCGAGCCAATCATAACCAACGATAAAGTGACGTTTATCGTAAAATCAGGCACAAATGTACGTAATATGTCGCCGGAATTTGAACTTACGCCAGGCGCCGAGATAAATCCGCCGAGCGGCACAGCTCTTGATTTTTCATCGCCTCAACGCTACGTTGTGACTTCGGAAGACCGCCAACAGCACAAGGTATATACCGTTGCAGTCCAAGCGGGTAATACGGTAAATCTCAACTACGATTTTGAGAATGTAAGGCTTGTCAGCAAAAGCAGCTATTCCTATGATGTATTTTATGAAATCAGTGCAAATGGCAGCGAAATATTTTCATGGGCAAGCGGAAATGCAGGATTTGCACTCACCGGACTGGGCAAAACGCCCGAGACATTCCCGACCTATCAAGGTGAAAATGGCGTGACCGGCAAATGTGCCGTAATGGAAACTCACACAACAGGCGCTTTTGGCAAAATCGGTAAAAAGCCCATGGCGGCAGGCAGTATTTTCATTGGAAAATTTGACGTGACCAATGCCCTGTCACGTCCACTACAGGCAACACAGTTTGGAATGCCATTTTTCAACGAGCCCAAGATACTTGAAGGATATTTTAAATATACACCGGGACCGGTCTACTATAAAGCCGACGGCGGCGACCTTATTGAAGTCCCCGATAAGAAGGACGCATGCAGCATCCAGGCTGTATTTTTTGAAGTAACGCCCGGCATGGAAATGCTCGACGGCAGTAATTTGGCTTCAGAAGATAATCCTAACATAATAGCGACCGCGCGTCTGATAACCGGAGAACCGACAGAGGAATGGACCAAATTTTCCATACCGTTTGTCACCCGCTCCGGCAAATATATCGATAAGGACAAGCTAAGAGAAGGAGGCTACAGCATTACCATAGTATGCTCGTCAAGTGTTGACGGCGACTATTTCTCAGGAGCTATTGGCAGCAAGCTTCAGATTGACGAAATGAGTCTTGTATGCGATGACGTTGAAAACCAATAACAAGCCAGATTATGAAAATCGAGAGATACAGTGTTTTATTGTGTATATTGATTACATCAATTATATCAAAGGCTCAAAACAGCGAGCCTGATAATCTCAAATGGTCATCACTTCAAGGATTTGAATATGAGATTTATGCGGCTGTCAATATCGGAGGGTCGGCGCCGATTCCTGTCCCTGCGGAAATACGGCATATCGACGGCTACAATCCAAATCTAAATCTGCAGATAGGAACCACGGTAACAAAATGGTTTACCCCCTCCCGGCGTTGGGGAGTAGCCATAGGTTTACGCTTTGAAGAAAAGGGCATGAAGACCCGTGCTACGGTTAAAAACTACGGAATGGAGATTGTCATGGATGGAAGCAGTGTAAGCGGCAACTGGACAGGGAAAGTCCGCACGGTATATCATTCCAAGCAGATTGCGTTTCCGGTAACAGCCAACTTCCGTATCAACAAGCGCTGGAAGGTGAATTTCGGACCCTATGTAGCACTTGCTCTTAACAACGACTTTAACGGAGAAGTCCATGACGGATATCTAAGAGAGGGAGGTCCGACCGGAAATAAATTAACATTTGAAGGCGATGCTTATGCCACCTACGATTTTTCCAATGACATACGCCTGTTTCAATGGGGACTCCAGGCCGGAGGCTCTTGGCTGGCATTGAATCATCTCGTAATCAATGCAAATCTCACATGGGGACTGAATGACATCTTCAACTCCTCGTTCAATACGGTGACATTCAATCTTTATCCGATATATCTTAATTTCGGATTCGGATACGTGTTCTAAAGCCTACGCGTTGTATAGGTAGCGTTTTATAGAGCGTTTGGGAGTCTTTTCAAACTCATTGGCTATAAGCTGTATACGGTCGACGCGCTCATATGGGGCGACAAGTTTGTTGAGTCCGGCAAGCACCTTGTCCATCTCCTCGGGCAACTGCTCGTTGGTTACACCAAACTTATCCATAGCCTCATAGTCAGGATAGACCAGCGCGACAAGACGGTTGTTTCGCTCAACGACAAGACTCTCGGCGACATACGGCATATTGTTTAGCTTTGCCTCTATCTCCTCAGGATAGATGTTTTGACCGTTGGACGACAGAATCATAGTCTTGTAACGCCCCTTGATAAAGATTGTGCCGTCATCGGAACGCGTCCCCATGTCACCTGTGTGCAGCCACCCTTCGGCATCAAGCACAGCCTCGGTCGCGGAGGCATTTTTGTAATAACCTTTCATGACATTGACCCCGCGCACACATATCTCCCCGGGGATATTGACCGGGTCGTCGCTGACAATCTTGCTGTGCATGATATGAGGCAAAGTGCGACCCGACGAACCTACCACAAACTGCCGCCACGGCGTATAGCTGATGAGCGGTCCACACTCGGTCATGCCGTAGCCCACTGTAAACGGGAACTTGATACGGTGAAGGAACTCCTCCACCTCGTGGTTGAGCGGGGCACCTCCCACTATCACCTCTTCAAACTCACCGCCAAACGCCTCTACAAGCTTACGGCGTATAATGGCATAGAACGCCTTGTCAACCCCCGGTACCTGCAACGCCCAGCGGACTCCCTTTTTGGTGAGCATAGGAAGTATCTGCTTGCGGTAAATCTTTTCCAGAATAAGCGGGACGCAGATTACAAGATTAGGCTTTACCTGCGCAAGCGCCTTTAAAAGGAGATTGGGCGACGGCAACTTGCCAAACACGGTGATGTGGGTCCCCACGGCGAGAGGCACAAGCATGTCAAACGCACAACCGTAAGCATGGGCAAGCGGCAAAAACGACAGACACCGTGACCCCTGGTAATGCAGCCTCGACTTAATGCCGAAGCTCACGTTGCCCCAGAGGTTGCGGTAAGTAAGCATGACGCCTTTTGAAAACCCGGTAGTGCCTGAAGTATAGTTCAACACAGCCACGTCATCATCGTCGGGGGTCACATATTTCACATATTCCGGCACAAACTCACCTTTATACTTACGCTTGAACCGGCGGTTTATGTTTTTAGAAACATTGGTCAGCACCCCTCCGTTGCGAGAATCCTCGGCAAGCACCTTGCCGGTGTTAAGCGAGATGACCCCGCGCAGTCTCGACATCTTTTCCAGTTCAAACGACTCCCATATGTTATCGTCGGCAAAGAGCATAACACTCTCCGAGTGGTTGATGATATGTTGCGCGTCGGTAGGGTTGAATTCCTGCAATATCGGCACAATCGTGGCTCCATAGGTCACAGTGGCGATAAACACCATAATCCAGCCGGGAGAGTTCTTTCCGATAAGCGCCACTTTGTCACCGCGCTTTATGCCGCTCAGCTCAAAGGTCATGTGGATACGCGCAATCTCGTAGGATAGCGCCCCGTAAGTGAATGTCTTTCCGGTGCCGTAGTCAGTTATCGCCGGCAACGACCAGTTGTCACGGAAGCCGGAAGCATATATATCGTTGATATGTTCAGGAATAGTCATGATACATTAAATTACAAATGCAATGAGAAATAGTTTGAAGTGAGGGATGCAAATGTAAGCATTAATTTCACAAAACCGCCAAATTATCTACCGCTATTTTATAAATTGTAGTAATTTTGCATTATGATTGACAATACGACATTCGGCAACGGCACCGCACTGTTTCACACATTCGGGTGCAAGCTCAATTTCGCGGAGACCTCCACCGTGGCACGCCTCTTCTCCGACAACGGGATAAGACGCGTGCAGGCGGGCGAGACCCCCGACTTTGTTGTAATCAACACATGCAGTGTCACGGAAATCGCCGACAAAAAATGCCGCCAGGCAATACACCGCTTCAACCGCCTTTATCCTGACGCGGCTATCGTGGTGACCGGCTGTTATGCCCAGCTCAAAAGCGAAGAGATAGCGGCGATACCGGGAGTGGCAATCGTCGCAGGCACCGACCGCAAGCTTGAACTGCCCGAGTATCTGAAAAATTGGCGCGAAAACCGTGAAAACGCGACATTCGTGACACCGACACGCGACATCACCGCCTTTAATCCCTCTTGCTCACGTGGCGACCGCACCCGCTATTTCCTGAAAGTACAGGACGGCTGCGACTACTGGTGCAGCTACTGCACCATCCCGATGGCGCGGGGAAGAAGCCGCTCGGGCACAATCGACGAGCTTGTAAGGCAAGCCGGAGATGTGGCAGCCGAAGGCGGCAAAGAGATAGTGCTTACCGGAGTCAACATAGGTGATTTCGGCAAGGGACGCACCGACACTTTTCATGACCTCATCAAGGCTCTCGATGAGGTAGAGGGCATCGAGCGCTACCGCATATCGTCAATCGAGCCCAACCTGCTCACTGAGGAGATAATCGAATGGGTGGCGCGGTCAAAGCGATTCATGCCTCATTTCCACGTGCCCCTGCAGGCAGGCAGCGACGAAGTGCTCAGGCTTATGCGCCGCCACTACGACACGTCACTGTTCCGCAGCCGCATGGAACACATACGCTCGGTAATGCCCCACGCGTTCATCGGCGTCGACCTCATCGCCGGAGCGCGCGGAGAGACCGACCTGCTCTTTGAGGCATCGCGCGACTTCGTGGAGTCGCTTGACATATCATGCCTGCATGTGTTCCCCTACTCCGAACGACCGCGCACCCGCGCGCTTGACATCGATTACGTGGTTGACCAGAAAGAGAAACACCGCCGCACCAATGTGATGCTCGGCATCTCGGAAAAGAAGCTCGCCGGATTCATGTCAAGATTCACCGGGACAGTAAGACCGGTGCTGCTTGAACACCCCCACGGGAAAAAGCCTATGAGCGGATTTACCGACAATTATATCAAAGTTGAAGTCGACGCCGACCCGTCGCTTGCCGGAACGATTGTCTCGGTAAGACTTGGAGAGACCGACCCGTCGGGCGAATATGTAAAAGGAGACATTGTATTATGAAACATGCCTGGTATTACACCCCGCTCGGGTGGCTGCTTGACGCGATTTCCCGACTGCCTTTCGGAATCCTTTATATAATCAGTGACCTGCTTTATGTAATAGTTTACCACATAGCGCGTTACCGCCGCGACGTGGTGAGCGGCAATATCCGTGACTCCTTCCCGGAGAAGACAGAGGCAGAGCGCAAGCAAATCATAAAAGAGTTTTACCGCCATTTCACCGACTACTTTGTAGAGACCATAAAACTCGCCCACGTGTCGGACAGCGAGATGAAACGCCGCATGGAATTTGTGGGCACCGACATGATTGACCGCTACTTTGACGAGGGGAGGTCGCTCGCCATGTATTTCTCCCATTGCGGCAACTGGGAGTGGGCACCGTCAATAACCCTGTGGACCGGACACAAGCCATCGGAACAGACCGTATTCGCACAGGTATACCGTCCGCTCACCAATCCTTGGTTTGACGCCTACTTCCTGAAGCTCCGCAGCCGGTTTGGCTCTGTATCTTACGACAAGCGCCTCGTGTTTCGCGACCTTCTGCGTCTAAAGCGCGACGGCAAGCTGTCAATCACGGGCTTCATGAGCGACCAGAAGCCGAGCCATAATGACACAGTGCATGTTGTGAAGTTTCTGAACCACCCCACGGCAATCATAACCGGGACGGAGACAATCGTGCGCAAGCTTGATCTTGTGGCGATATACTGGGACATGGAAAAAGTGAAACGCGGACATTACCGCATCACGGCACGCCTTATCACCGACAACGCTGCCGCCATGCCGCAATTCGAGATAACCGACACCTACACGCGAATGCTTGAGACGACCATCCTGCGCCAGCCGTCAATATGGCTGTGGAGCCACCGACGCTGGAAAAACAAGGTGCAATACAGCGATGACAACAGCCATAAGCCCGGAAACAATGAATAAGCCGGTAGCCGTAATAATACTGAACTGGAACGGACAGGAAATGCTGTCAAGATTCCTCCCGGAGGTCGTAAAAACCACCGACAATAATATTGCCGACATAATTGTCGCTGACAACGGAAGCACCGACGGCTCCTTGCAACTGATTGCCGAAAGATTCCCTGAGGTAAAAACAATCAGGCTTGACAGAAATTACGGTTTTGCCGAGGGCTACAACCGGGCGATAGCCATGACCGAATACCGGTATACCGTATTGCTCAACAGCGATGTGGCTACCTCTCAGGGATGGGTGAACTCACTGTTTGACTACATGGAAAGCCATCCTGAGACAGGCGCCGTACAGCCGAAAATACGCAGCGTGGACCATCCCGACTGTTTTGAGTATGCAGGTGCATCCGGCGGATATATCGACTGCAACGGCTACCCCTACTGCCGAGGCAGAATCTTTGACAATGTAGAGACCGACCACGGACAATATGATGACGTCGCCAAAGTATTCTGGGCTTCCGGAGCCGCGCTGATGGTAAGAAGCAGCCTATATGAAAAGGCGGGAGGTCTTGACGCCGACTTTTTCGCCCACATGGAAGAGATAGACCTCTGCTGGCGCATACAGCTCGCAGGCTACAACATCGAGGTTGTGCCTCAAAGCATCGTCTACCATCTTGGCGGCGGCACATTGCCTGCATCCAATCCACGCAAGACATATCTGAACTTCCGCAACAACCTGCTCCTGCTGCACAAGAATCTGCCCGATTCATGCCGCAGGAAGCGCCTGATCGTACGCCGCTTGTATGACACGCTGGCATGGGCGAAATTCATTGTCTCGCTCGACTTCAAGAATGCCTCGGCGATATTACGTGCCCACAGGGACTTCAGAAAGATGGCTCAAGCCTACACCACTCACCCTGACAAGAATCTACTCCCGTCAAAGCCTGACATAATCTTTGACTACTTTCTGCGTCGACGGTCAACATTTTCGCAGCTAAAGCAAGACAGTTAACACATATTAACTATCGGGGGGGGTAACATGCAACCTTATTGCAAAAGCTGATGTTTTAATAAAAACATTACAAATATTTAAGGTTATGAGACTCCTTTTCACAATTACAGCACTGCTGGCATTTCCATATCTTTTCCAGGCAAGAGAAATCAAGGGCAAAGTATTGGACGAGACAGGCAGTCCGGTAGAATTTGTAAATGTCGTCATCATGAAGGATTCCACATATGTGGATGGAAAGACCACCGATGCAGCGGGAATGTTTATATTTGAAAATGCCGACTCCACTGCCGACATGGCAAGAATCACAATGACAGGCTACGACGCTATTACTACAGATATCCCTGCCGATGGCAATCTCTCCACGCTGACACTCAGCCCCTCTTCAGTAATGCTCGGAGAGATTGTGGTAAAAGCCAACCGCCCACTTACAAGAGTAAAAGGAAACGCTCTCGTCACAAACGTTGAAAACAGTGTTCTTGCCACTGCCGGTTCAGCTAATGACGTGCTGAAAAATATACCTATGGTTACAGGAGCCAACGGTAATTTCAGTGTATTCGGCAGAGGGGATGCTATCATATATATAAATGGCAGACTTGTCAGAAGTTCCGATGAAGTCGGGCAGCTTTCATCGGGCGACATAAAGGAAATTCAAGTAATAAACAACCCGGGTGCCCAATACGGTGCAAATGTCAATGCTGTCATTCGTATCGTAACTAAGAAGCCGGCAGGCGAAGGATTCAGCGTTTCTGCATACACCGATAACATTTATAATAATTGGTTCACAACAAAGGAACAGCTTAATCTAAAATATCGCACCGGTGGTCTTGAAATCTTCGGCATGGGTTATTTCAGTCATGGCAAGAATTATGACGATGAATATGCCGTTACTACAAGCTATGGCAAGTCCTTGCTTGAAATGATTTCTGATCAGTCTGTCTCTACCACACAGACAAACATCACGGGCAAGATAGGCTTTAATTATCAGTTCAACGAAAATCATAGTATTGGCGCATACTATCAACATGACTATAACAGAGGGCATCATTTCGGTCATTACCTTAATGATATAACGGAAAACAGCGAGCTGTCTGAATCAAGTGTTTCCGACCTTAAAGGTTGGTTCAAGGCTCTGCCTTGCAACAGTGCCAACATATACTATAACGGCACAGTTGGAAAGTTTACATTCGATTTCAATGGTGATTATATGCAGACCAAAGATAATGACCGTTCATATCAGTACGAACAAAACAAGTTTTCTGATGACCGGAATGTAACAACATTCAATACTACCCGCAACCAACTCTTTGCAGAGAAGGCATCTGTTTCATACGAACTTCCAAAAGGTAATATCCTTATTGGTGAAGAATATACCAATTCAAGGAGTCGCAATGATTTCCGCAATCCTGAAAACATACTCAACTCTGAACTTACTGATGTAAGAGAGAGCAATATGGGCATTTTTGCAGAAATCAGCCGGACTTTCGGGAAATTCAGTGCCACCGCCGGAGTCCGGTACGAACATGTCAAATCTGACTATTATCTGAATGATATATTGGTGGACGGACAGAGCAAAACGTATAACAACCTGTTCCCTTCTGCGAATATAACCTATTCGCCGGGAGATTTCAAGTTTTCCTTGTCATATAGCAACAGAATCTCGCGTCCGACCTATAATAATCTTACCGGCAACTATTTTTATGTAAATTCAATGCTTTATACTCGTGGAAACCCTTATTTGAAACCCGCCAAACGACAGGACTTCACGGCACAGGCATCTTGGAAATACATAACCCTTTCAGCTCAATATACTTATACAAAAGATGTCATAACTCAAATATACGAGCCATATGAGGGTAACGAAAAGATAAATGTATTCACTGTAACCAATACACCCAACCAAAAACTGTTTTCCATATACCTTAATGCCTCCCCGGTATTTGGAATATATCACCCATCGCTTTCTTTGGGGATGCAGAAGCAGTGGTTTGGAATAAACTATAGTGACCAATATTTGAAGTTAGGCAGGCCCATCTTCACAATACAGATGCAGAATACATTTACACTCCCGAAAGAATGGTTTATAGAAGCATCGTTTTGGTGGCGCAGTCGTGGAGACTGGAAAAACTGGTCTTACACCCATACGCAATCTACAGTTAATCTCCGAGTATATAAAATGTTCCTCGATAAGTCTCTCTCGGTATATTTGGGCGTGAATGATATTTTCAACGGGATGCTTTATCATGCGGATATTTACAGCGGTAATGTCAAAATGCAATCCAATGTCAATAATCATGGAAGAAATGTCGAATTGACAATCCGCTATAATTTCAACACCACCAAGAGCCGGTATAAAGGAACCGGGGCGGGACTTTCGGAAAAAGACAGGTTCTGATTAAGCGTCTCGCAAAACCGACTTATTTTTTATGGATAAGATAATAATCATAGGATGTCCCGGAGCCGGGAAAAGCACCTTTGCAAAGAAACTGGCGGAAAAGACAGGCATTCCGCTCTACCATCTTGACATGATATGGCATCGTCACGACAGGACAACTATAAGCCGCGATGACTTTGACCGGCAGCTCCGGGAGATTATGAATAAAGAAAAATGGATAATCGACGGCATGTATCAGCGCACACTGCCTGAAAGGATGAGACGATGTGACACCGTGTTTTTCTTTGACCTTCCGACCGAGACATGTCTTGCAGGCGCGGAAAGCCGTGTCGGGAAAGCCCATAGCGACATGCCATGGACCGACGACACTCTCGACAAAAATTTAAGACAATCTATCATTGACTATCCTGACCGGCAGCTTCCGGTCATAAGGCAACTGCTGCAGGGCTACACCGGAGAGATCATACGGTTCACGTCACGCCGACAAGCCGACGACTATATCGACCGATTGTGACACCCGCCCCGACCCATTGAAAGCGCGACACCCGTCATCCGGTTCACAATCAGCTTTCTTCTCCGACAAATAAGCAAATACAACAACTTTGTCACCGTGGTAATAATTACGACGGTAATAAAGCGTCTCTGCTGACCTCCGTTGTTAAGCGCCGTCTGAGATCAAATCATTCAAATCATTATTCCAGATGTTGATGAAACTTGGATTAGAAATTCCGCCGACTTCCTTCTATTCTTGCATTGATTTACTGCATAGGCATTGACAATGTGATTTTTATTTGTGGTTTTGAAATATTTGCGTAAATTTGCAGTCGTTTTTGCGCGATAGGGGAAATTGCGCCCTGTCAGCATGAAAATTAAATGAAATAAAATGATTACGATTACATTTCCCGACAAAAGCACAAGGCAGTATGAAGAGGGCACAACCCCGCTCCAGATTGCTGAAAGCATAAGCACCCGTCTGGCGCAGGATATACTTGCCGCCACAGTCAACGGTGAGGATTGGGACATAAGCCGCCCCATAAACGCAGACGCAGAGATTAAACTTTTCAAGTGGGACGACCCGGAAGGCAAGCACGCTTTCTGGCACAGTTCAGCCCACCTTCTCGCCGAAGCGTTGCAGGAGCTTTATCCCGGAGTGAAGTTCGGTATAGGGCCGGCGATTGAAAACGGTTTCTACTACGACATCGACACCAACGGACACTCCATCACAGCCGCCGACTTCCCCGCTATCGAGAAGAAGATGCTTGAGCTTGCCCAGAAAAAGGAGCCGATCGTAAGAGCTGACATATCAAAGACTGACGCGCTCAAACTATTTGGCGACAGAAACGAAGAATACAAATGTGAGCTTATCAGCGAGCTTGAAGACGGTCACATCACTACCTACACCCAGGGACAGTTTACCGACCTCTGCCGCGGACCTCACATCCCTAACACCGCCCCGATAAAAGCGGTAAAGATAACCTCGCTTGCCGGTGCCTACTGGCGTGGCGATGAAAAGCGCAACCAGCTTGTGCGCGTCTACGGTATAACCTTCCCCAAGAAGAAGATGCTTGACGAGTATCTGGTGTTGCTTGAAGAGGCCAAGAAGCGCGACCACCGTAAACTCGGAAAGGAGATGGAACTCTTTGCCTTCTCATCCAATGTAGGTGCCGGACTTCCCCTCTGGCTTCCCAAGGGCGCTGCTTTGCGCGACCGTCTTGAGCAGTTCCTGCGCAAGATTCAGAAGCAGTATGGCTACCTTCAGGTAATCACTCCGCATATCGGTAACAAGAATCTGTATGTGACCTCAGGTCACTATGCAAAATATGGCAAGGACTCCTTCCAGCCTATTCACACACCGGAAGAAGGTGAAGAATATCTGCTGAAACCGATGAACTGCCCCCACCACTGCGAGATATTCAAGGCATACCCGCGTTCTTACCGCGACCTGCCTATGAGACTCGCCGAGTTTGGTACCGTTTACCGCTACGAACAGAGCGGTGAGCTCCACGGTCTGACACGTGTGCGCGGCTTCACTCAAGATGACGCCCACATATTCTGCGCGCCCGACCAGATTAAGGATGAATTCCTCAAGGTAATGGATATCATCCTTTATATCTTCAAGACTCTTGACTTCAACAACTACGAGGCACAGATATCGCTCCGCGACCCGAAGCATAAAGAAAAGTATATCGGCTCTGACGAAAACTGGCACCTTGCCGAGCAGGCAATCATCGACGCCTGTGCGGAAAAGGGACTTAACGCACGCACCGAACTCGGTGAAGCCGCATTCTACGGACCGAAACTCGACTTCATGGTTAAAGACGCCATCGGTCGCCGCTGGCAGCTCGGAACAATCCAGGTTGACTACAACCTGCCCGAACGTTTCCAGCTCGAATACACCGGAGCCGACAACCAGAAACACCGTCCGGTCATGATTCACCGCGCGCCGTTCGGATCGCTCGAACGCTTTGTCGCTGTGCTTCTGGAGCATACAGCAGGTAAATTCCCGTTGTGGCTTGTACCCGACCAGGCGGTTGTGCTTCCTATCAGCGAGAAGTTTAACGACTACGCCCACAAGGTTGCACGCGAGCTGAACATCGCTGATGTCCGCACGATTGTCGACGACAGAAACGAGAAAATCGGAAAGAAAATCCGCGACAACGAGCTCAAACGCATACCCTATCTTCTGATTGTAGGAGAAAAAGAAGCAGAAAATGATGAAGTTTCTGTAAGAAAACAGGGTGAAGGTGATAAAGGTACAATGAAAATTACTACCTTTGCAGAATATTTGACTGACGAGGTCAACAAATTGATAAATCAATAACACTACTGAATGGACAACAGACCCGGTAATCAGGGGCCGCAACGCGGCAATCAGCGGAGAGGACCGCAGAAAGAAAAAGATCCTTATGCAATAAATGAGCGCATACGCGCCCGCGAGGTACGACTTGTGGGCGACAATGTGGAGCCAGGCATATACTCAATCCACGATGCACTCAAGCTTGCCGAAGAGCAGGAACTTGACTTAATCGAGATTTCGCCCAATGCAGCTCCGCCTGTTTGCAAGATACTTGACTATCAGAAATTCCTCTACCAGCAGAAGAAGCGACTGAAGGAACAGAAAGCCAAGTCTACCAAGGTAGTGGTAAAAGAGATTCGTTTCGGACCTCAGACTGATGACCACGATTACAACTTCAAGCTGAAGCATGCCCAAGGATTCCTGTCGGAAGGAGCAAAAGTAAAAGCCTACGTGTTCTTCCGCGGACGTTCAATCCTCTTCAAGGAGCAGGGAGAAGTATTGCTGCTTCGCTTTGCCAACGACCTCGAAGAGCTTGGAAAGCTTGAACAGATGCCGGTGCTTGAAGGCAAGAGAATGACAATCATGCTCTCGCCCAAAAAGAAATAAATCGATTGGCTTGCCAATCACACAATTATATAACTCGAATTAATTAAAAATTAAAACAATGCCAAAGGTTAAGACTAATTCCGGTGCCAAAAAGAGGTTCGCCCTTACCGGATCAGGAAAAATCAAAAGAAAACATGCCTTTAAAAGTCACATCTTGACAAAGAAGACCAAGAAGCAAAAGAGAAACCTCACCCACTTCGGCACAGTAGCCAAGGTTGACGAACGCGAAGTAAGAGATTTGCTCGCACTGTAACGTAAAGGTTTCACTGTTTTTTAATTCGTGATTTTATAATCTTTTTATTAACCGAATGCACAGCAAAAAAGAGCAAAAACGCCGCTGACATTCAAAAATCATTACTAAAATGCCAAGATCAGTAAATCATGTTGCTTCAAGAGCACGCAGAAAGAAAATCTTAAAACTCACCCGTGGTTACTATGGCGCACGTAAGAATGTGTGGACCGTTGCCAAAAACACTTGGGAAAAGGGTCTTACCTATGCTTATCGTGACCGTAAAGATAAGAAGCACAACTTCCGCGCATTGTGGATTCAGCGTATCAACGCTGCCGCTCGCGAGGAAAACCTCTCCTACTCTAAGCTTATGGGACTTATCCACAAGTCAGGCATAGAGATCAACCGTAAGGTGCTTGCCGACCTCGCTCTCAACAACCCCGCCGCTTTCAAGGCAGTTGTAGAGAAGGTTAAGAACGCATAAATTGGTTCTCATAAATATTACAGGCGGAGTTATGTCGTGCGACATGGCTCCGCCGCTTTTTATCCCCTCCCTAATAAAAAAAGACACGCAGCGCGGCGACAGAAACATTTAATTGCGATACAATAAAGACACGAAAAAGGGCCATGCCGGAGCATGACCCTAAATAGAAATTATCAATATTTTACGGGTTAATCGGTTGGATTCCGCCGGTTAACGATAATCCTTGAGTGTCTGCTGAAGACGCTGACGGGCAAAAAAGATACGGCTCTTTACAGTGCCAAGGGGGAGATTCATTTTTTCAGCAATCTCATTATACTTGTATCCTGCCACATGCATTGAGAAAGGTATGCGATAGTCATCGCTGAAAGAGTCGATAGCGGCAGTGATTTCTTTTGCTGCGACAGAGCCCTCGGGAGTCTCAAACCCGGAATCTTGTGGAAGATTCAGATGATAGAGGTCTTCGGTCTGGTCAATAATCGTAGCAGAGCGAACCACCTTACGATAGTTGTTGATAAAGATATTGCGCATGATGGTAAACACCCATCCCTTGAAGTTTACATTGTCGACATACTTGTCCTCATTGTCGAGAGCCTTCAGAGTGGTGTCCTGGAGCAAATCGTAGGCATCGTCACGGTTGGACGTGAGAAGATAAGCGAAATTTAAAAGATTGCTTTGCAATCCTAAAAGCTTTGTTTGAAAATTAGAAGAACCCATAATAGATAATTTAATGTAAATAGTTGTCGTTACTTATTGCAATTGATTCACAAACTTGTTACAAATCAATTACAGCGCAAATATAATAATACTTTTCATACTGACAATACATTTTTGTAAATATTTTAGATTTACCAAGTTAATTAACCATAGTTAATAGATAATTACTTATGTTACTTAGTATTACAAAACAATCAAAGCATTTCATCTTTATTACATTATAGAATACATTCTGTTACATCCATCTTTTTAACGCAATTTTTAACAGAAAAACGCCACTATCTACAAGAAATAGAGATTTATTGTAGCTATATTTGCAAAAAATATGTGTTATGAGAGAATGGACTACTATAAAGGAATATGAGGACATCCTGTTCCAGCAATATGGCGGCATCGCCAAGATAACGATTAACCGCCCCGAAGTGTACAACGCATTCCGCCCGCAAACCAATTTCGAGATGCTTGACGCAATGTCAATCTGCCGCGAACGCCCCGACATAGGTGTTGTCGTGTTGACCGGCACCGGCGACAAAGCTTTCTGCTCCGGAGGCGACCAGAAGGTAAAAGGAATCGGAGGATACATTGACCGGAACGGTGTACCCAGGCTTAATGTGCTTGACCTGCACAAGGCTATACGCTCAATCCCCAAGCCCGTAATCGCCATGGTCAACGGCTACGCAATCGGCGGAGGAAATGTATTGCAGGTTGTATGCGACCTTACGATAGCGTCAGAAAACGCAAGATTCGGACAGACAGGGCCCAAAGTCGGAAGTTTCGATGCCGGATTCGGCTCATCTTATCTTGCGAGATGTGTAGGACAGAAAAAAGCACGCGAAATATGGTTTCTTTGCCGCCAATACACAGCCAAAGAAGCTGAGGAAATGGGCATGGTAAACAAAGTAGTGCCGCTTGAACGCCTTGAGGATGAAACCGTGGAATGGTGTGAAACCATCCTGAAGCGCAGCCCGATGGCAATCAGAATGATCAAGAGAGCCATGAATGCCGAACTTGACGGACAGCGCGGCATGATGGAGTTTGCCGGCGACGCGACATTGATGTATTATCTCATGGAAGAAGCGCAGGAAGGCAAAAACGCGTTCCTTGAAAAGCGCGATCCCGATTTCTCACAGTTCCCCAAATTTCCGGGATAACCGATGAAAGCCGAATACGCCACATATACCCTGCATTTCAAAAACAAAGCGGTGACTTCGCGTGACACACTCACCGAACGCGCCACTTACTATATACGCATCCGGGACGATTCAGGCAAAAATTTCGGCATAGGCGAATGTGCCCTGTTCAAAGGCCTTGGTGATGACGACCTCCCTGACTATGAAGAGAGGCTGAGAGAAACGTGTCGGGCAATAAATGCCGCGAAGTGCCGCGAAGAGATACAGTTGCCGCCTATGACGTCACTGCGTTTCGGTGTCGAGACTGCACTCGCCGACCTTGACAACGGCGGCACGCGTCACCCGTTTCCGTCACAATGGAGCCTGGGGAAAAGTGAAATCCCCATCAACGGACTTATCTGGATGGGCTCCGCAGAAGAGATGCTGTCACGAATCGACGAAAAACTCAATGCCGGATTCAGGTGTGTCAAACTCAAAATCGGTGGCATCGATTTCAATGAGGAGCTTAGGCTCTTGCAATATATAAGGAATCGCTTTGCCCCCGACCGGCTTGAATTGCGCCTTGACGCCAACGGGGCTTTCACGCCCGGCAATGCGCTGCAGAGGCTTGAGATGCTGTCACCATTTTCCATCCACTCCATTGAGCAGCCCATCCGTCAGGGACAATGGAAGGAAATGGAGCGCATATGTCGAGAAAGCCCGATACCTGTAGCCCTTGACGAGGAACTTATCGGATGCACAGATGCACAAGAAAAGGAGTCGCTGCTATCGGCAATCCGTCCCCACTACATCATCCTGAAGCCTTCGCTGTGCGGAGGGTTTGCCTCAGCCGACGAATGGATTTCGACCGCGGAGAGACACGGCATAAAATGGTGGGCTACATCGGCGCTTGAATCTGACATAGGGCTTAACGCTATAGCACAGTGGGTATCCCTAAAGCAGCCGGTCATGCCACAGGGACTCGGCACAGGACAACTGTATCTCAACAACATCTCTTCACCTCTCGTGCAGACACGGGATGTGCTGCGATATAACCCTGACAGAAAATGGGAACTCCCGCAACTCGACTGGCGCTAATGATTGACGACCCTCAAGGTCTCGCCGACGAATTTCTGAAAGAATGGTTTGCCCCGGAGCCATATGTGACAGCCCACACTTCCGGGTCGACCGGTGAGCCTAAGGAAATAAGGCTCCTTAAAAGCGACATGTTGAAATCAGCGGAAGCCACATGCCGCTTTTTCAACATAGACTCCGGCAGCAACATGCTGCTTCCTTTGTCGCCATCCTATATAGCCGGGAAAATGATGATTGTAAGGGCTATCGTAAGCGGTGCCCGTCTACATGTCGAGCCTCCCTCATCTCATCCTATGGCTTCCGACTACGGCACTCTCGACCTTGTACCTATTGTCCCGGCTCAGCTTGCCGGCATATTGTCCAACCGGCTTTCCGGTAATATCATGAACCTGCTTATCGGGGGCGCCCCGCTATCGTCGGCAGAAGAAAGCCTCATTGCCGAGTCAGGGATAAAAGCGTGGGCTTCATATGGGATGACCGAAACCTGCAGCCATGTCGCGCTACGTGACATCACCTCGCGCAGTGACATATACAACATGCTTCCCGACATAACGGCTTCAACCGACGACAGAGGCTGCCTTATTATCAATGCACCGGATTTTTCATTCCGGCAACTTGTCACCAACGACATCGCCGAAGTCATAAGCCCATCCCGTTTCCGATGGATAGGCAGGCATGACAATGTAATAATCTCAGGCGGCATAAAACTTCACCCCGAACTAATCGAGCGACAGCTGGCAGGACTTATCAATGAGCCGTTTTATATCATCGGCAGACATAGCGAACGCTGGGGACAGGAATCCGTTTTATACATCGAGGCGACATCAGTCGACACAGACCGGCTGATGCCGGAAATCCGCAAGCGGCTTGACCGCTACAGTGTCCCCAAAGAGATTATCGCAGTAGCCCGCTTTGCCCGCACCGACAGCGGAAAAATAAAGCGACGCATACTCTGAGACCACGTTGCCGACGGAGGTAGATATACGATGATTCAGCGTGTACAAAAAGGGAAAGGACCGCGACAATAGCCGCAGTCCTTTCAATACATTGTGTTGCCTGTGCTTATAATGTAAAGGCGATGTAAACCCTGAACGAAGAGAAGTCGCGCTTTATCTTGGGCCGGCTGTCTTCATCGTCTGAACTGTTTAACACAGCAATCTGGGAATACTTACCCGAGCCCCAGCGGCTTTCCACGCCGAGCGCCACACGCCTATACTGTATCTTTCCTCCGAAGTCAAATATATTGCAGTAAGCCATCGATGAATTAATGTCACCCTCGTCGCTGACGAGGTGTAGTCCGAAAGTAGGCTGATAGTGGAAGTACAATGTGGCACGAAGATATTTTGCGGCATTATCCATCATAGAGAAAGGTGCCACCGATACGACAGGACCTATGCCGAAAGCCCCGATATGCAAATCCCATACTCCGAGATTATTGAATTTTGACAGAATGTCGCCATAGTCGTCATCACCTCCGGTGTTACCTCCGTCAGTATTCCAGTTATCAGAGGTCACAAAGTTACGCTTCTTGTATTTTGTCACCTGAATATCGGTCCAGCGCACATCAAAACCCACCTTGAGCAAGCCGGCGATAGGGCGTTTCGGGAAGAAATAACTGTTTCCTTTAGTTATGGCAAATGAAAAACTTGCCTTCTCCTTCAATCCCTCAGCCTTCACGTTGGCGGTCGGAGCATAAGAAAGCATCGTATATTTGCCCTTGCCCCATATTGAGTTCCAGTTCTTCTCGCGGTTCAGCCTCTCTATTTCAAGATCCTTTTCCGCAAGTTCAGCATTTGCCGCATCAAGTTCGTCACGAAGATAATCAAGGCTGTCAACCGGCTCTTGCGCCCTCACTCCGGCAACAGAAGCTATTGCCAGCAACAAAAAAAGTATATGTCTCATAGTCTTTATTTTTTACGTTTAAACAATGATTTGAAGCAGTTTTTAGAGCCCTGCAAAGAGGTTACATCACAGGCATCACCTGCCCTGCTTCCGGCATAATTATATGACATGGTCATCGTAATATCGTCAATCGTGACCTGTTCGGCGGATATTGTACCGTCAGGATTCAATCGATAAGCAAACTCTGTCACATCATACAACACAGGATTGTACATAGTCATGGGGAAATTCTTGGACACTTCGCCAAACAGACCGGTCATGGAATACGGGCCGAGAGGATCCCAGAACGGACTGCAAACTCCAGCCTTATTCTCAAGAGTCGAATAGGTATAGAATATATCGTCTCCATCATAAGTCACACTCATTAGATTGCCGTCTTTCCAATTAAAAAAATCAGTATCTCCATCTGTGGTCATGCTTGTAAGGCGCCCGGCAGAATCATAGGTAAGCGACACCTTCCATGAATCACCTAATTCCGAAACAGTAGCTTCAGTCATGTAACCGCGGGAATCGGTAGAGATATTGGAGAACGTTAAATTATCGTCATCGTCACGATACTTAATGGTGAGCGGATTATACGAAAGCGTTATTTCCATTTCATTCATTTTCATCCTCGAAATGCGACCGGAACTATCATAGCTCACATTAAATACAGGGATACCGGCAACAGTAATCGATGACAGTTTGTTGCCTGTCGCCACTGGTGAGTCGCCACCACCGGCTTCATCATCATCATCTCCACACGAAACAAGGGGCAAAACCATCATTGATGACAATGCCCATAGTAAAAAAGTAAAGGTTTTCCTCATAGTTTATTAATGATTGGTTATATCAACAGTTGCAAATATAGATGAATTATTTACCCCCCCCCAAGTTAAAATATGTTAACCTGCAGACAAAAAAAATATCGTGCCTGTTGTGACACGATATTGGTTTATTCTATATCTACCCGACTGAACCTACACCCCGCTATCCGAATTTGCTTATCTTACGGAGTGCCGATTCATTTATAATCTTAATACGTCTTCCGTCGACGATGAGAATTTTCTCATTGACAAAACCTGAAAGTGTGCGTATGGCATTTGAAGTCGTCATATTGGATAGATTGGCGAGATCTTCACGCGCCATATAAATTTTTAGAGTCGCGTTATCATCTTCAAATCCATAACTCTCCCTCAGCGCAATCAAAGCTTCGGCAAGGCGACCGCGTATGTGCTTTTGTGTAAGATTGACAATCTTCGTGTCGGAGCCGCCAAGATTGCGCGACAGCTCGCGTATAAAGAACCAGGCAAGCTTTATATTGTTTTGAATAAGCTCCTTTACGACGGTCATGGGGACAGAGCCAAGCACAGAAGGCTCAAAGGCCGCAGCCGTCGACACGTATGCCTCCTCGGCAAAACATGCACGGTAGCCGAAGTATTGCACGGGGCGTATCAGGCGCAGTATCTGTTGCCTGCCTCCTATTCCGTCCTTATACAGCTTTACCTTGCCTTTAAGCAGACACCACAGAAACTCAGGCTCCTCGCCCTCGGCATATATTATCTGATTCTTTTTAAATGTATGGGTAGTAAAATTCTCGACGATGCGACGTTTTTCATCGCCGTCAAGAATTGACCATATTTCTGACAGGTCTTCCTGGATTACCTTTTCTAAAGTGCTTTTTTTAATCATCTCAAGTGCCGTGTAGCAATGTTATAAAACATACGACAAAGTTACACAATTTTACTAATACACAAAAAAATTAGGCTCCATTAATAAATAATTCTGACAATATGATTAATTTTGCAACACAACCAGAAAACATCACCGATTATGGCAGACAAGAATGAACGTATATTTGGACTGATAGGTTATCCCCTGTCCCACTCCTTTTCCAAAAATTACTTCAACCAGAAGTTTCAGTCGGAAGGCATCAATGCCCGTTACCTCAACTTCGAGTTGCCCGACATCGGTGATTTAATGGAGGTAGTAGCCGAGTATCCCAATCTATGCGGACTCAATGTCACCATCCCCTATAAGGAGCAGGTGCTACCCTATCTTGATTCAATCGACGACAACGCCAAAAAGATAGGCGCGGTAAATGTAATCAAGATTGTTCACGACAACAACAACCTGAAGTTCAAAGGCTACAACTCTGACATAATCGGGTTCATGGACTCGATACGCTCACTGCTCACCCCGGAGCGCAAAAAAGCGCTTGTGCTCGGCACAGGCGGAGCCGCGAAGGCAGTGTTCCAGGGGCTGATAAATCTCGGGATAGAACCGACCTATGTGTCACGCAAGGCAGGAGAAGGCATACTGACATACAAAGACCTGTCGCCTGAAATAATGGAGTCACACACAGTGATTGTCAACACCACGCCGCTTGGCATGTATCCCCATGTCGAAGAGTGCCCCGACATTCCTTACAATCTGCTGACTCCGCTTCACCTATGCTACGACGTCGTCTACAATCCGGAGGAGACTATGTTCATGAAAAAAGCGGCGGAACATGGCGCCGAGACAAAAAACGGACTTGAGATGCTCCTTCTACAGGCTTTTGCCGCGTGGAAAATATGGAATGAATAAACCGCCCGGGCTATAAAAATTGCGACCTCCCCTCTCCTACATCCCGCTACTCCCTGTAACAATAATCCTTGTCACGGCGATACTCATAATCAACCCGGTCGACAAGGATTATCCCGACATTTTTCATGCCGATTCACAAAAGGCAATCGTCGAGAGCAACCTGACCAACGAATCGGGACAACATATTGTCGTGGCGTTCAACACCCGTGAATATGGCGACATCAAAGCCCGCCTCACAGTCCCCTCGACAGGAAAAATGCTATCAATAGGCGACAGCGTTAAATTCAACGGCAAGCTGCAAAAACCGCGTCCCCGCACAAGCAAGGCTAACGACAATACATTCAGGCTAAGGACACAGGGGATAATATACCGGGGATTCACACCTCCCGACAGCATCTCAATAACAGGAGCATCACACAACCTTTATTGGGAAATACGCCGCCTGCGACCTCTTGCCGGCGACATTTTTAAACGCAGCTCGCTATCTCCTCAGGCTTGTGAATTTCTTACCGCCACAATCACAGGCGACACTTCCATACTCGCCGAAGACACCCGCCGGCTGTATTCCTCGGCAGGCGTGGCTCATATACTTGCCCTCAGCGGACTACATGTAGGCATCCTGGCAATAATAATCTCCATCGTGCTATTTCCGTTGCATCTGTTCAGATTGCGCAACCTTAGACTGACATTCACCATTGTGGCGCTTTGGGCATATGCCATCTTCACCGGCCTGTCCCCGTCGGTCACTCGCGCAGTAATCATGGCGACAGCCATAAGCGGAGGAGTGATGCTTCAGCGCCGCTATTTCGGATTTAACGGACTCCTGCTCGCCGCTTGCGTGATTATCGTCTGCGACCCGCTCCAGATGTATCAGCCCGGATTTCAGATGTCATTTTTGGCAGCAGCCTCGATACTCGCCATAGCCCCCGCTGTCAACCGCATCAATCGCAAAAACAAAGTGCTGTTTTATCTCGCGTCAACGGCAAGCGTCAGTGTGGCGGCGACCATAGGCACAGGCATAGTGTCAGCCTACTATTTCCATTCATTTCCCCTCTATTTCCTCTTCGCCAACATCCCTGTGTTGATATTATTGCCGTTTCTCATGGGTGCGGGCGTCATGTTGCTTGTAGTCGGGGCAGCAGGGGCCGACCCCTCGTGGCTATGCACTTTCATCGACTTGCTCTATTCGGCAATACATTCATTTGTATCATTCATCTCCAATCTCCCTAATTCAACCGTCAACCACATCTATTTCCCGGCATGGGTAGCTGTGCCTTATTTTCTTACCGTCGCTTCGCTTATCTCGGCGATATATCTGCGTAAACGCATATTCCGATACATCTGCCTGTCAATCGCGACAGCCACTTGCCTATGCTTCACTGTATCACAGCCGGCACATGCCGATGAAGAGATGTTTCTTACCTACGAGACATACTCCACCTCATGCCTTTACCGTCACCACGACAAAGCCTACCTGCTGACAACGGCAAAACCGCAGAACGCCAAAAACCTTGTCGAAAACTATATGCTGACCTACAGCGACTACCTCGGCATCCATCACATCGACTCAATAATCATAGCACCCGATTCAGCAGTATTCGGCTCGGTGACAAGAATGTGCAGCCTGACTTTAATCGGCGATAACCGCTATCTCACCGTAGCTGACAATGAGCTGCCAGACCCTGCCTGCGAGCCTCGCCCCACCCATGCCGTGATATGCCGTGGATTCAGAGGAGATGTCATTGACATCTACAGCCGGTATAGCCCCGACTCGATAATACTAAGCAATGACCTGCACCCGCGACGCCACAACCGCTATGCCGACTCTCTTGCCTTGCACGACATCCCGTTTCGCTCTCTGAAAGAATTGTAGTATATTTGCATGCGGCATGCGCCTCAACGCTTGCCGGAACACCCGCAAAAGACACAAACACATACTCTCAATATATGGATGAGCTATATTACCAGGCAATAGACTTGTTGAAAGAACTTATTTCCACCCCCTCGTTAAGTAGGGAAGAAGTGCATGCCGCCGATATAATCCAGCGTCACCTGATGACAAACGGACACTCGCCAAACCGTCACGGCAACAACGTATGGGCTGTAGCTCCCGGCTACGACCCGTCACTTCCCACATTGCTTCTCAACTCCCATATTGACACTGTAAAACCGGCGGCAGGATGGACGCGCGACCCGTTCAAACCGGAAGAGGATGAAGAAGGTCGCATATACGGGCTCGGCAGCAACGACGCCGGAGCCTCATTGGTCTCGCTAATCTCGACATTCCTTTACATGTCGGAAATGCCGCGGTCCTACAACCTTATAATGCTCGCCTCGGCAGAAGAGGAGATAAGCGGCAAAAACGGCATCGAGTCAGTCATCCCGCTACTCCCCCGCGTAGACCTCGCAATCGTGGGCGAACCGACAGGCATGAACCCGGCAATCGCCGAAAAAGGGCTTATGGTGCTTGACGCCGAAGTCTATGGCGTAGCAGGACACGCAGCCCGCGATGAAGGCGACAATGCCATATACCATGCCGCCGACGCCATATACACGCTCAAGAACCTGCGCCTGCCGGTAGTGTCGGAAATGCTCGGACATGTAAAAATCAGCGTCACGCAAATCAATGCCGGAACCCAGCACAATGTCGTGCCCGACCTGTGCAGGATGGTGGTTGACGTGCGCACAACCGACGCCTATACCAATGCAGAGACACTTGAGCTGATACGCGCTGCCGTGCCGGAATGTAGGTTCACGCCACGCTCGACGCGCCTTAACCCATCGCACATATCACCCGACCACGTGATTGTCCGGCGACTCAAGATGCTCGGGCATGTCCCATTCGGCTCCCCGACATTAAGCGACCAGGCTCTCATGCCCTGGACGTCAGTAAAAATAGGGCCCGGACAGTCATCCCGCTCCCACACCACCGATGAATTTATCTTCACGTCAGAAATACGCGAAGCCATTGCCACCTATACCCGCATACTCTCAGGGCTAAATCTTTAGATTTGCATTATTTGTCACTTTTGTGTAACTTTGTAAGAATAATCTTAAAAGCCTTGACTACGCGACATGAGTGACACCAGCGACATCACATTACAGGAAGAAGAAAACGAAAACAAGCCGGTCAACTATTCCGGCGACGACATAAAGACGCTCGACTGGAAAGAGCATATACGCCTGCGACCCGGTATGTATATCGGCAAGCTCGGTGACGGCTCTCAGAACGACGACGGCATATATGTGCTTCTCAAAGAAGTGCTTGACAACGCCATTGACGAATACATGATGGGGTTTGGCAAGCAGGTAGATGTCACTGTCACCGATGCAACCGTGTCAGTAAGAGACTACGGCAGGGGCATCCCGCTCGACAAGCTCATAGACGTATCGTCGAAAATGAACACCGGTGCGAAATATGATTCCAAGGCGTTCAAGAAATCGGTAGGTCTCAACGGTGTCGGCATAAAGGCGGTCAATGCATTGTCGACCGACTTCATAATAACAAGCGCACGCGACGGTCAGGCGCGCACCATCGAATACAGCTGCGGAAATGTAATCAACGACAGCGGCATAGTGGCAAGTGACGAGCCGAGCGGGACATTGGTCAGGTTCACCCCCGACAACTCGATATTCCGCGACTATCACTACCACGAAGAGTATATCGTGCAGCTTGTAAAAAACTATACATTCCTGAACACCGGGCTCTCGATATATCTCAACGGCAAGCGCTATTACTCGCGCAACGGTCTGCTCGACCTGCTAAGGGAGAACCTCACGACCGAGCCGCTCTACCCCATCATTCACCTGAAAGGCGAAGATATCGAGGCTGTAATCACCCACACAAAGCAGTTTGGCGAAGAATACTATTCTTTTGTCAACGGGCAGCACACAACTCAGGGAGGCACCCACCTCACAGCGTTCCGTGAATCTGTGTCACGTACAATCAAGGAATATTTCGGCAAAAACTTTGAATATTCCGACATTCGCGGCGGAATGGTCGCTGCAATCTCGATAAAAGTCGAGGAGCCTGTATTTGAATCTCAGACAAAGACCAAACTGGGCTCACGCGACATGGGACCGAACGGGCCTACCGTGGCAAAATTCATAGGCGACTTCATCAAGAAAGAGCTTGACAATTATCTTCACATAGACCTCACCACAGCCGACATCCTGCTGAAAAAGATACAGGAAAACGAACGCGAGCGCAAAGCAATGGCAGGCGTCACCAAAGCAGTGAGGGAAAAAGCGAAGAAATTTGCCATCCACAACAAAAAACTTCTTGACTGCCGCACCCACCTCTGTGACGTGAAAGGCGATGAAGACAAAAAACTCGCGTCGTCAATATTCATCACCGAGGGTGACTCGGCTGCAGGGTCAATCACGAAAATTCGTGATGTCGACACACAAGCCGTGTTCTCTCTCCGCGGAAAACCGCTGAACACCTACGGAATGCCGCTTGTGGATGTCTACAAAAACGATGAGTTCGCGCTCCTTCGCGCGGCACTGAACATCGAGGAAAGCATCGACGACCTGCGCTATAACAAGGTGATAATCGCGACTGATGCCGACGTTGACGGAATGCATATCAGGCTTCTGCTTCTCACATACTTCCTTCAGTTTTTCCCCGACCTGATAAAAAAAGGACATGTCTACGTGCTTCAGACACCTCTTTTCAGAGTGAGAAACGGGAAAACGACAAGGCGCATAGGGAAAAAAGCGGCAAAGGGCGCAACCGACGAGACTTATTATTGTTATAATGACGAAGAGCGTATCGAGGCAATCAACAAGCTCGGAGCCAACGCCGAAATCACCCGATTCAAGGGTCTCGGTGAAATCTCGCCCGAAGAGTTCCGCGGATTCATCGGTCCCGACATCAGGCTTGACCGCGTGACCCTGCGCAAAGAAGATGCCGTAGCCGAGCTACTGGAGTTTTACATGGGTAAAAACACAGTCGAACGCCAAAACTTTATTATTGACAATCTCGTAATCGAAGATGACTCACAAATCTCTTGAACGCATAGCCATATACCCGGGCACATTCGACCCGTTCACCATAGGACACCTGTCGATTGTGGAGCGCGGGTTGCAGATATTTGATAAAATAATCATTGCCGTCGGCATCAATGACGCAAAAAGGTGTTACAAACCGACGGAAGTGCGTGTGCGCCACATCAAGAAAGCCATGGCGAGTGAACCGCGCGTAGAGGTGGTAAGCTACGACGGATTGACTGTCGACATAGCTCGCAGGCATAATGCCGGGTTTATACTCCGCGGCGTCAGGACTGTCGCCGACTACGAGTATGAGCGCAATCTCGCCTATGCCAACCGACGCATCTCCGGAATAGAGACCGTGCTGCTGTACACGCTGCCCGAGTTGCAATATGTCAGCTCCACCATGGTGCGTGACCTTGACCGGTGTGGCTACGACATAAGCCAGTTTGTCCCTGAATCAGAATCACTATAACACACCGATAAATGAAAAAGTCACTATACCTGATTATATCGCTCCTGGGCGTGGCGTTTACGCTTAAAGCAGCGGGATTTGAGCTTACCCCCGACCGCAAGCTGCAATATGCCGAGGGGATAATATCCACCTACTATGTCGATGATGTAAACCGCGACACGATTGTCGACGAGGCAATCAAGGCTATGCTTAAAACCCTTGACCCGCACTCGCTCTATACCTCACCCGAGGAGACACGAGAATTCACCGAACCGCTGACCGGAAATTTCAGCGGAATAGGCATCCAGTTCAATATTGCCACGACCGACACGCTTTATGTCATCCAGACCATTGCCGGCGGTCCGTCAGAAAAGGTCGGCATCCTTCCGGGCGACAGAATAATCGAGGTCAACGACACCCTCATCGCCGGAGTAAAGATGAAAAACTCGGAAGTAATGAAGCGATTGCGCGGTCCGAAAGGCACGACAGTCAATGTCAAGGTGCTGCGCCACGGTGTCGACAAACTCATTGACTTCAGCATAACCCGTGACGACATACCCATTTACAGCATTGACGCGGCATATATGGCTGATCCTGAGACAGGCTATATCAGGATCTCTCAGTTTGCAGAAAAGACACCGAAGGAATTTGACGAAGCGCTTGACAAACTGCGCAAACAAGGCATGAAGAACCTGATTATCGACCTGCAGGATAATGGAGGCGGATATTTGAATGCGGCAACCGAGCTTGCCAACCATTTTCTAAAAAAAGGCGACCTCATCGTCTACACCGAAGCCCTGCGCACACCAAGTTTCAGCCATAAGGCAGAAAAAGACGGTGATTTCACCAAAGGCAGGGTCGTAGTCCTGGTCAATAACTATTCAGCCTCGGCAAGCGAAATCCTTTCCGGAGCGCTTCAAGACCATGACCGCGGTGTCATAGTCGGACGCCGCACCTTTGGCAAGGGACTTGTACAGCGCCCGTTCCCCTTCCCCGACGGGTCAATGATACGCCTGACAATCTCGCGCTATCACACACCCTCCGGAAGATGCATACAGAAGCCTTACACAAAAGGCGATCTTGACGATTACCACAGCGACATGAAACATCGTTTCGAGTCAGGAGAGCTCATGCACTCCGACTCTATACACCTTCCCGACTCGCTAAAATTCATAACATTAAAGACTCACCGTCCCGTATATGGCGGAGGAGGCATAATGCCCGACAAGTTTGTGCCGCTTGACACCATGTGGTACACCCCCTACTACCGCGATGTCCTTGCCAAAGGCATCATCTATAAATGGGCGCTATCATATATGGATGCTCACCGCGGAGAACTTTCCGCGACATATCCTACGGAGGTGGAGTTTGCGGAAAAATTTGAGGTGTCGCCGGAAATTATGCAGCAGGTCATCGACAAAGCCACCGACGAGGGCATCACGTATGATGAAGAGCAATATGCCAAAAGCAGCACCTACATGAAGTCGCTGCTAAAAGCACTGCTTGCACGCGACCTGTTTGAAAACGGTTCCTACTTCCGCATAATGAATGAGCTGAACCCCATCTATGTGGAAGGGCTGAGGCTCATCAACCAACCGAAAGAATATAACGAACTATTGAACCGATGAAAGAAAATATCATAAGCAAAGAGACTTCAGAAAAGACAGTTCTTGTAGGTCTCATAACCCCTCGGCAGAACGAGGCAAAAGCCAATGAATATCTCGACGAGCTTGAATTTCTCGCCGACACCGCCGGCGCGGTAACCGAGAAAAAATTTCTCCAGCGCGTCGAATATCCCAACCCGCGCACATTTGTCGGGAAAGGCAAGCTGGATGAAATAAAGGAATATGTCGAAAACAATGACATAGGGCTCGTCATTTTTGACGATGACCTCTCGACAAAGCAGGTGGCAAATCTTGAACGCGAACTACAGGTAAAGATTCTTGACCGCACAAGCCTTATCCTCGACATATTTGCAAAACGCGCACAGACGGCAAACGCCAAGACTCAGGTAGAGCTTGCCCAGTATCAGTATCTGCTTCCGCGACTGACACGAATGTGGACCCACCTCGAACGCCAGCGCGGAGGTATCGGTATGCGTGGTCCCGGTGAAACTCAGATTGAGACCGACCGACGCATAATCCTTGACAAAATCTCCCGACTGAAAGACGAGCTGGAGAGCATTGACAGGCAGAAATCAATACAGCGCAAAAATAGAGGCAAGCTGACCCGCGTGGCTCTCGTAGGCTACACAAATGTCGGCAAGTCAACCCTGATGAACCTGCTGAGCAAGAGCGACGTGTTTGCCGAAAACAAGCTTTTCGCCACTCTTGACACCACTGTAAGGAAAGTGATTATCGACAATCTGCCGTTTCTTCTCACCGACACCGTAGGCTTTATCCGCAAACTCCCCACCCATCTTGTCAATTCCTTCAAGTCGACCCTTGACGAGGTGAGAGACGCTGACATTCTTGTCCATGTCGTCGACATCAGTCACCCACAGTTTGAGGAGCAGATTGAAGTTGTGGAAAAGACTCTTAATGAAATATGTGGAGAGCATAACGACAAGAAACATATCCTTGTATTCAACAAGGTCGACGCATTCACCTATAAGCCGAAGGATGACGATGACCTTACGCCTGCCACTCGTGAAAACCTTTCTCTCGACGACTTAAAAGCCTCGTGGATGGCTAAGATGAATGACAATTGTGTGTTCATCTCGGCAAAAAAGCAGATAAACATCGACGAATTGAAGTCTATGCTTTACGAAAAGGCTAAAGAGGTACATCTGACCCGCTTCCCCTATAATGACTTCCTTTTCCAGAAATATGACGAGGAAGATGATGCCACACCCGACGATACAAAATAAATAACCGACTTATAACCAATCATCATGTGCTATCGTGACATAACACCCGGCGAGATAGCGACACTCCGTGGCAACGGCTGCCGTGCCGCCGATTGGAACTCTATTAAAGTAAAGGATGGATTCAATCCTGACTGCTATGCCCGCGTAAACTTCTCGGGTGAGATATTTCTTGGTCTTACCGACGAGCAGGTAATCGGCACCGCCGGATTCATAGCCCCGTCGGGCATATATGACGCGACTCTGCAGAATTGTACCGTAGGCGACAATGTACACATCTCTCATGTAGCCGAGTGCATCATGAACTATCACATAGATGACCACGCCTACATATCTAACGTAGGGTCGGTGATATGCACCGGCTCACGCTCATTCGGGAATGGCACTGAAGTCAATGTGCTTGACGAGACCGGAGGCAGGAGTGTGCCGATATATGACAAACTGACCGCGCAGATTGCCTATATCATCGCAATGTATCGCCATAACGAGGCTCTTGTCGGGAAGCTGAAGAAAATGATTGGTGATTATGCCTCTGAAAAGAAACAGTCGTCAGGCATAATAGGGAAATATGCGAAGCTTACCAATGTAGGGTCGGTAACCGACGTGAATTTTGAAAAAGAGTCCTATGCCAACGGTTCTTCCCTTTTATGGGACGGAACTGTAGGACAGAAAGCATTTGTAGGGCCAAACGTCATTGCAGAGCATTTTATTCTCGCTTCAGAAGCACGGCTCGACAAGAGCGCCATCGTAAAAAATACATTTATCGGACAGGCAAGCACCGTAAGCAACGGATTTGTCGCCCACGACTCTCTTATATTCAGCAACTGTGTGCTTGAATGTGGTGAAGCGGCAGCCGTTTTTGCCGGACCTCACACTGTCTCGATGCACAAGTCGACGCTGCTTATCGGCGGCATGTTCTCCTTCTTCAATGCCGGGTCAGGCACCAACCAGAGCAATCACCACTACAAGACCGGGCCTATACACTGCGGCATAATGGCACGCGGATGCAAGACCGGCAGCAACGCTTATGTCATGTGGCCTGCGCGCTTCGGATATTTCTCCGCTGTGTTAGGCAGTCATTACGACCACCCCGACACTTCAGTGTTGCCCTATTCCTATGTGATAGGAGCCGACAAAAAATCTATTGTCATACCGGCGGCAAACCTCTCGACGTCAGGCACCATACGAGACATCATGAAATGGGCAAGCCGCGATTGCCGCAGTGAAGAGCTCGAGCGCCTCGATATAGTAAACTACAATGCGCTTAACCCGTTGACTACCTCGCTGATGTACCACGCCATCAGTTTTCTTAATGACTATGAGCGAAACCCCGAGACAGCCGGGTCGCGTAACATATCAATCAAATCATCGGCTATAGCCCGCGGCAGACAGATGTATGCTCTTGGAGTAGACTATTTCATGGGATGGGCGGTAGTGCGTAAAGTCCTGTCACTGAAGCCGGGCAATACTCAGGAATTGTTACAGCAACTGAAACCCGGGGGAAGGACTGACGTCAAGGAGTGGATCGACGCAGCCGGCATGATTGTCCCGAAATCAGAGATTGAGACAATCTGCGCCGGAATCACTGCTGGAAAGCTTGACACTCTTGACTCGGTAGCATCGGCACTAAAGGAAATAGATGACTGGTATTCCGACATGGCATGGGATTTTGTCGTCAATAACTTTGACAAGTGTTACAGCCAGTCAATTGAAGATATGACGCCACGAGATATTGAGGCGATAATACAGCGCTGGACAGAGACCGTGGCGGCACTTGACCGCATGAGAAAGACCGACGCGCTGAAGGATTTCGGGGCGAAAGTCATGGTAGGATTCGGTATTGACGGAGACAAAGAATGTGCCCGCGCCGACTTTGATGCCGTAAGAGGCGAGCCGGAAGACAATCCGCAGATACGCAGTATCCACAATCACTATGTCGATGCTATCCAAAGCGGACTGGCAGCCGTGCGTCATCTCGAACAATTGATTAAATTGACCGAAGAAACGAAAAGTTAAATATATTTATAACAATAAATGACATTTTAATATTATATTTGCACACACAACAAAAAGGCTACACATTATGAGGAAATTACTTATCATATCACTTGCTTCAACCGGACTGATGTTTTTCTCTTGTAACTCTGAGAAAAAGTGGAATCTTGAAGGAAATGTTGAAAATGCGCCAAAAACCATGTTAATCGTACAGGCCTCAGACAATGGACGATGGTACACGCTCGACACTGTGATGACCGACGATAAAGGCGCTTTCAAATTTGAACATGCGGCTGCAGGCTACCCTGACATATACAGGCTCAATCTTGGCGACAAAAGCATATATTTCCCTATTGACAGCACCGAGACTGTGTCAGTGACCGCTGACGCCGACAACTTTGACACAGGTTACACAATCTCAGGAAGCACCGCCGCCGACATGCTTATGGCGGTTGACTCGCGTATCAGAGAAATTGCAAAGCAGAAAGGCTATACAGCCGCCGCAAGTGACTCGCTGCTAAAGCGCGAACTTGGAGGAATGATTATCGGCGACCCTGCCGGTATCGTGTCTTACTACATCATAAACAAGCAGATAAACGGACAACGCATATTCAATCCCGACAACCGCCGCGACAATAAGGTAATCGGAGCTGTCGCCAATGCATTTGACCAATACCGCCCGACCGACCCGCGCACAAGGTATCTGCGCGCGCTATATCTCGCCCACCGTCCGTCAACCCGCCACACAGAGCAGCTTGACACCGTACACGCAACCGAAATCGGATTTTTCGATATAGCACTGACCGACAATACCGGTGCAACCCACACGCTGTCGGACGTCGTAAGCCGCAACAAGGTAGTGGTGCTGAATTTCACGGCATATCTTGCCGACTGGTCGCCGGCTTACAATCTTGAACTCGCCAAGGCATATGAAAAATATCATAACAGCGGGCTCGAAATCTACCAGATCGGTCTTGATGAAGATGAGTTCCAGTGGAAACAGTCGGCAAAAAATCTGCCCTGGATCACTGTCTACAATCCATCGGCTACCGGTACCGACCTGCTGATGAAGTATAATGTACAGGCTCTTCCGGCTACATTCATTATCGCAAACGGCGAGCTTGCAAAACGTGTCATTGACGTGACAAACATCGGCAATGACATTGCGGCTCATCTGTAACCGACCTGCATGCCGAGTAATTTAGTGCTCATAACTACGGCATACCCTTCAAGTTCGGTGACAGAAGAAGTATTCGTCTCACCCGAACTTGAAGCCCTGAGCCGGGAATTTGACCGCGTGATAATAGTCCCGCTCCGCCGATATGGCGCAGCATCTGAGGTTAAAGGCCCGGGCATAATAATCGACTGGAGTATCGCTGACTGCCTTAGCTCCCGATGCAAGATATTCAAGCTTCCCGCACTTTGCAGCAGGTACGTGAGGAGCAACTATGCGAGATTGCTAAAAAGCAACAACAATCTCAAACAATTTATATCTCAATCGTTCTACTGCATGAACGTAGAGATATGCAGGCGCAAATTAAAAAGGATTATCAGCAAATACGGTCTTGACACGAAATCCACGGTTTTCTATACATTCTGGTTTGATTATCAGGCAATATCTCTTTACGAATTATCTAAAGAGATGCCACTGACATTTGTATCCAGAGCTCACGGATATGACATCTTTGACCATGTCGCGCCAAATCGTCCGTCCTATCTCAGGGCACTTGCCATGACCGGGATAAAAGCCCTTTATCCCGCATCGCGCGAAGGCGAACGTTACCTTAAAGACAGATACCCCGGTAATGACCACAAAATCCACACAAGGACACTTGGTTCTGACAAAGATAATCCGGACTATAAAGCCAAGTGCCACGATGAGGAGAGCGGAATGATTACTTTTCTGTCGGTAGCGCGTGTGTCACCGGAAAAAGGGGTGGCAAGAAATCTGGAATTTGTAATCCAATACGCAAAGGACCACAAGGACAAAACCGTCAAATGGATTCATGTAGGTGATGGGCCGGAAATGAATACACTCTCTCAATCATGCGGCAAAGAGGCTCTCCCGGTCAATCTTGAGATAGAATTACGCGGCTCGCTCCACAACAGCGCCGTACACATGATATATCACACGGAACCGATCGACTGGGTTATGCTGTTCAGCGACTACGAGGGAGGATGTCCGATTGCTGTAAGCGAGGCAATCTCCTATGCAGTCCCGGTAATCGGCAATGCAGTGGGCGGCATACCGGAAATCATAACCCCTGATTGCGGTATCACCGTAGCTCACGGCACTCCCCCTGCCGAAATTGTCAAGAAGATAGACGAAGTGATGTCGGACCGCAATGCCTACTTGTCGATGAGAGAAACCGCACATAATCGATGGAAAGAAAAGTTCAGTGCCGGAAAACTACGTGCTGAATTTGCCTCTGAACTGTCTGACCTTATAAAGTGATTAATCTATTTATGACACCGAAGGTTTCAATAATAGTGCTTACATATAATCAGGAGAAGCTTATCGGGCGCACTCTCGACTCGATACTCGCGCAGCAGTGTGACTTCCCGTTTGAGATAATCGTAGGGGAAGACTGCTCGACCGACGGCACCCTTGACGTGTGCAGGAGCTATGCAGAGCGTTATCCTGACATAATTCGCCTCTTCGCCAACAAACCCAACAAGGGGCTTGTCGACAACTACTACGACTGCATACTTGAGGCAAAAGGGGAATACATCGCCGACTGTGGCGGCGATGACTTCTGGATTGACCGGTTTAAGTTGCAGAAGGAGGCTGACCTGCTTGACAGCGACCCGGAAATAACCATCGTACACACCGGATGGCAATATTATGACGAGCCGACAGGCACCGTGCGCCCCTCAGGTTCGGAAATACACCACCACAGCTATCTGAAACCGGTATCGGAGAAAGGAGAACTCTTTTTGCCTATACTTAGCGACACCCACGGACCGCTCATACACCTTTGTACGGCGATGTTCCGCCGCGATGCCTTGATGAAGTGTTATAACGCTGACACCCGTCTGTTTCGCGACAAGCAGTTTCCCTGTGAGGATTTCCAGATTGTCACCTCGCTTGCCAGAGACGGAAAAGTCGCCTACCTGCCTGAGGTCACTCTTTCCTACAGTGTCGGAAAGCCGTCAATAATGTCGCTTGAAAACCTGGAGAAAAACTATCGTTTCTACATAGCGTCGATAAAACTGCTGCACTACATCATGATTAAAAACGGGATTTCACCCGACAAGCTCGCGACTCAATACTCCAACCGGCTGCATTTCACCCTTACCCAGGCATTCCGGTTATATAACCGCGACATGAGAGAAGAGGTGCTGGCATGGTATGAAAAAACCGGTGCGCCCCAAAACATGAAGACACGGGTGCTGCGCCTGCTGTCAAGCAACAGAGTGACGTGGAGATTAGCTTTAAGACTGTTGAACAAGATAAAGCCCTACCGGCATGAATGACAAGAAGCCCGACATCACCATAGTGCTGCCCGTACACAACCGTGCGGGGATAGTCACCGACACATTGCGCTCCATAAGTTTACAGCAGGAACGTCCGCTATCGCTTATAATCGTCGACAATAATTCCACCGACGGCACCTTAGATGTCGTAACCCGATGGGCAAAGTCCAGCGAAGGCAACGGACTGGACATAACCGTGATGACCGAAACCACTCCCGGCGCTGCAGCCGCACGAAACAAGGGTCTCGAAGCCGTCACCACCCCCTACGTGATGTTTTTTGATTCTGACGACTACATGTTTTCCGGTCATGTAAAAGCATTTGCCGACGCGTTTCGTGCCGACCCTCAGCTTGACATCGTAGGTCGCGACGTATTGTCGACCGGACTCGACGGAAAAGACAGGATTCTGACATTTTCCGACAGCGACATGATGTTTCGTCACTCTTTCAACGCAATCCTGTCTACGCAGCGCTACGCCGTCAGGACCTCATTTATCCGCGATGCGGGAGGATGGGAGCCGTCAGCATTGGGTTGGAACGATTTTGAACTCGGTTTCCGGCTGCTCGTCAACCGACCGAAATGTAAGAAAATCGGCAACAATATAACCGTTATCGTGCGCCGTCTTGAAGAGTCAATCACCGGGACATCATTCTCGGCGACACCGGAGAAATGGGAACACTCGCTTGATTTATGTGACAGCACGCTTACCCGAACCGGCTATGGCAATGTCGCAATAGAAATGCGCCGCATAGTGCTTGCCGCGCTGTATAGCCGCGAAGGCTCACCCTCCGGCGACAGGCTGCTCAAAGAGGTGCTTCGTCGCCAGAACGCCGTGAGCCGCAGGATAATGTACCGGTTTGCCTACCGGTACACAGTAATCGGAGGCAAGGGCATCCATCATCTGTTAAGACCTTTTCTGAAATTTTTTAAAGATGTTTAAAAACATGTCTTGATTAAGCCTCATGATAAAAATATTCACTATCTTTGCAGCATAAACATTACAAGGAATTTTATTAAGGGGTCTCGCCCAATGGTCGAGATTCTTTATTTTTTACTCATTTACAAAAACAAAAAAACAGAACAATAATCATGGCGATTACTTACATGACCCGCGAAGGGTATAAGAAGAAAATGGATGAAATCGCTTATCTTGAAACAGTTAAGCGTCCGGAAATATCACGTGCCATAGCTGAGGCACGCGACAAGGGTGACTTGTCGGAAAATGCTGAATATGATGCCGCAAAAGAAGCGCAGGGCCTGCTGGAAATGAAAATCTCGCAGCTGAAGGACCTCGTGGCAAACGCACGCATACTTGATGAAAGTCAGCTCAACACCGAGATTGTACAGATTCTGAACAAAGTAAAAATCAAGAATCTTGCCAACAATATGGTAGTGGAATACACTATCGTGGCCGACAGCGAGGCAAACCTGAAAGAGAAAAAGCTCGCGTCAAGCACCCCGGTTGCACAGGCGCTGCTCGGACACAAGCTCGGCGACATCGTGGAAGTGAAGATTCCCGCGGGTCTTGCCAAGTTTGAGATTATGGAAATATCATTCTGACAACCGTCACCTCATCACATCTGTCATGTCAACAATATTCAGCAAAATAGTCGCAGGCGAGATTCCTTGCTATAAAATCGCCGAGGATGACAAGCATTTCGCATTTCTTGACATCAACCCTGTAGCACCGGGTCACACACTAGTCATACCGAAAAAAGAAGTAAGCTATATCTTCGACCTAACCGACGAAGAATACACCGCCCTTCAGCTTTTTGCAAAGAAAGTGGCGCTTGCCTTGAAGAAGGCGATGCCCTGTGAGCGCATAGGAGTGACTGTCATAGGACTTGAAGTGCCCCATACCCACATTCATCTCATCCCGATTACAAAGGAAAGCGACATGAACTTCTCAAAGCCAAAGCTGACTGTCGCGCCTGAAGAAATGGCTGAAATCGCGAACAAAATCGCTAAATATATCGACTGATGAAATATCTCATCGTAGGAACAGGAGGAGTAGGCGGCAGCATTGCCGCCTTCCTTCATTTATCAGGATGCGACGTCGACTGCATAGCTCGCGGAGCGGCTCTTGACGCGATAAATGAGCGCGGACTCATATTTCACTCCGACAAGAAAGGCGACCACACTCTTCCCATCCCGGCTTACAACGCCGACAGTTATCCCCATAAGGCCGACGTAATATTTGTGACCGTAAAGGGATATTCAATTGACGAGACAGGCCCTGTCATAATGAAGTGTGCCCACGGCAACTCCGTGGTCATCCCGGTGCTTAATGTCTACGGCACAGGCGCCCGGATAGCGGCACAGGCGCCCGGAGTCAATGTGCTTGACGGGTGCATATATATCGTAGGATTCAAGTCGGGCATTGGCGAAATCACTCAAATGGGTGATATTTTCCATCTTGTCTACGGTGTGCCTAAAGGCAAAAATGTAGATGCCGACACTCTCCGTCAGATAAATGACAACCTGACAAACGCGGGTATAAAAGTCACATTGAGCGACGACATCAACCGCGACACCTTCATCAAGTGGTCCTACATATCCGCAATGGCACTCACAGGCGCATATTATGACATCCCTATGGGTCCCATACAGCTCCCCGGAAAGGAACGCGACACATTCATCGGTCTTACACAAGAGAGCAAAACCATCGGCGAGAAACTTGGAATCGACTTCGGATGTGACCTCGTAAACCATCACCTCGCTGTCATGGACAGCCTTGACCCCCACAGCACCGCCTCGCTGCAGAAAGACCTCAAGGCAGGACACGAGAGCGAACTACAGGGACAGCTCTACGACATGATCGACCTCGCGCGATCACTCGGCATCCCCACCCCCACCTACGACCTCGTAGCCTCCCGCCTTACAAGGTAAACGACTTTGCAAAATGGCTTTGCGGAAAAACATCCGTAAAAAAACGTGCAAATAATTGTGAGAGTTAAAATTATGTCTTAACTTTGCACGCTAAGAGCGGTTAGTGTCCGCCCTGTAATTAATTAACATATTTATTAACCCATTAAATGAACAAAGAATTGAACAATTCTCCTATCGAAGACTTCGATTGGGATGCCTATGAAAAAGGCGAAACCGCAGGTGAAAAGAGCCGCGAAGAACTCACCAAGACTTACGATGAGTCGCTCAACACCGTTAAAGACAAAGAAGTAATCGAAGGTACCATCATCGCCCTCAACAAGCGCGAAGCGGTGGTTAACATCGGCTACAAAAGCGACGGTATCATCCCCGTCAACGAATTCCGCTACAATCCCGACATCAAGGTCGGTGACGTTGTGGAAGTTTTCATCGAAAATCAGGAAGACAAGAAAGGTCAGCTGATCCTTTCTCACCGCAAGGCTCGCATGTCACGCTCTTGGGAGCGCGTCAACCAGGCTCTTGAAAACGATGAAATCATCAAGGGTTACATCAAGTGCCGCACAAAGGGTGGTATGATTGTCGATGTATTTGGCATCGAGGCCTTCCTTCCCGGCTCTCAGATTGATGTTAAGCCTATCCGTGACTACGACCTCTTTGTGGGCAAGACCATGGAGTTCAAGGTCGTTAAGATCAATCAGGAATTCAAGAATGTTGTTGTTTCTCACAAGGCTCTTATCGAAGCCGAGCTTGAACAGCAGAAGAAAGAAATCATATCCAAGCTTGAGCGCGGTCAGGTGCTCAAGGGTGTGGTTAAGAATATCACCACTTACGGTGTATTCATCGACCTCGGCGGTGTTGACGGTCTTATCCACATCACCGACCTCTCTTGGGGCCGTGTCAACCACCCCGAAGAAGTGGTTAAGCTTGACCAGGAACTCGACGTCGTTATCATCGACTTCGATGACGAGCGCAAGCGTATCGCTCTCGGCTTGAAGCAGCTCCAGCCCCATCCCTGGGATGCCATCGACGCCAACCTCAAGGTAGGTGACAAGGTTAAGGGTAAAGTTGTTGTCATGACCGACTACGGCGCATTTGTTGAAATCGCTCCCGGCGTTGAAGGTCTTATCCACGTGTCAGAGATGTCATGGTCACAGCACCTCCGCTCTGCTCAGGACTTCATGAAGGTAGGCGACGAAGTTGAGGCTGTAATCCTTACCCTCGACCGCGACGAGCGCAAGATGTCACTCGGCATCAAGCAGCTCAAGAACGATCCCTGGGAAAACATCGAGACCAAATATCCGATCGGAAGCAAGCACACTGCAAAGGTGCGCAACTTCACCAACTTCGGTGTATTTGTTGAAATCGAAGAAGGCGTTGACGGCCTTATCCACATCAGCGACCTTTCTTGGACCAAGAAGATCAAGCACCCCTCTGAATTCACTCATGTAGGTGCCGACATCGACGTTCAGGTTCTCGAAATCGACAAGGACAACCGTCGTCTCAGCCTCGGTCACAAGCAGCTTGAAGACAATCCCTGGGACGAGCTTGAATCAGTGTTCACTGTAGGAAGCATCCACCCCGGAACCATCGTTGAGATGCAGGACAAGGGCGGCGTAGTAGCTCTCCCCTACGGAGTTGAAGGCTTCGCCACTCCCAAGCACCTCGTGAAGGAAGACGGCTCTCAGGCTCAGGTTAACGAGAAGCTCGACTTCAAGGTAATCGAGTTCAACAAGGACAACAAGCGCATATTCCTCTCTCACAGCCGCATCTTCGAAGACGAGGCTAAGGCTGAGAAGAACGAAGTGCGCAAGGCTCGCCGCGCAAGCAAGAAAGAGGAGCAGCCCGTAGTCAACACTCCTATCGAGCGCACTACCCTCGGTGACCTTGAAGAGCTTGCAGCACTCAAGGAGAAGCTTTCAGGCAAGAAGTAATCAACGACGATTACAGTTTTTTGACTGTCAACCGATAAGAAAGGTATGGTGCATGGTTTTGCGCCATACCTTTCCTCTTTTTATCCCTGTCACCAATCTACTTATTTCAACAATTACCTATGAGCGAGATATTACAATCATGGCACATGCTCGGACTGACAATCGGCATATGCACCTTTCTTGTAATCGGGCTGTTTCATCCCGTAGTCGTAAAATGTGAATATTACTTCGGCACGCGCTGCTGGTGGTGGTTTCTACTGCTTGGCGCTTTGGCAGTGATAGCGTCTATTATAGTCAGCGACATCTTCTGGTCGACACTTCTGGGTGTGGTAGGATTCTCTTCATTCTGGACCATCAAGGAGATATTCGAGCAGGAAGAGCGCGTAAAAAAGGGGTGGTTTCCGCGCAATCCGCGCCGCACCTACCCCTGGGATTAAGCCTATATAATGTCAGGTGAACACAGAGCGGCTTCACCAGCCGCCTGACGCACCGCCGCCGCCGGTCATGCCGCCGCCAAACGAACCTCCTGAAAAGCCGCCGCCGCCAAAACCGCCGCCTCTGCCTCCACCCGGAGGCAGAATGATTACCGGAGGAACAGCAACCTTAGGAATGTTGTAATAGCGCATGTCCTCGTAGCCGCAGTTTCGGCAACCGTAGATTTTCACACCGTTGCCCTCGCTGCTTGTCGTGGCGCGCGCCACTATACGGTCGGCTCTGAGCGATGACGCACGCGCCCCGCAGCGTGGACACACCTGATAGCTCGACGCCTGGTTGACGAAAGGCAATATGTCGGTCTCGCCGCAGTTGTCACAGAGCCACACATCATAATCGACCGAGTTAAGACGCTCCTCGACATCTTGCTGCGGCGTAAGATACGCGTTATCCTTATCCTCGGGCAGACGGTGCATCTTATGATGACAGTTGGGACACACCCTCCGGCGCACCCTCATATAGCGCATTGTCAGCCACATCACGAGCAGAACCACAAAAGGAATGCCAAGACCTATGAACCCGATAAACAGTCCCGGAGTCATCAAATTCCGGAGCGCATGGTAACGATGGTAACGGTCATCCCTCCTGATGCGTGAGAGCGTGATGAAAAACAACAGCAGCAGCACTCCCGAAAGCACTCCTCCCATAATAAGCCAATACTTGAATATCTCCTCGCCACCCGACTCGCTGTTTATCCTGTCATTCTCATATTTTGACATCAGTTCCTCCGTGGCGCCTGGCGTAGTGGCAAGACGGTCAATCTCGCCGACAGCCGCAATCACGCCCCCGTCATAATCGCCCTGCTTGAATTCGGGCGCGGCGAAGTTGCGTATTATTCTTCCGGCAATAATGTCGGGCACTACACCCTCCATTCCGTAGCCTGTGCGGATAGCCATCCGCCGGTCATCCTTGCTCACAAGAAAGAGCAGACCGTTGTCCTTGTCCTTCTTGCCTATCCCCCACTCCGTAAACAGCTCCGTGGCAAAGTCGTCGATGTCGCCGCCGTCAATGGCGTCGACCACCACCACTACCACCTCGGCCGATGTCTGCCGCCAGAGGTCGGCAAGCTGCGCGTTAAGGCGCGCTTCAGCGTCAGGGCTGAGGATGCCGTCGGGGTTGCTAACATAGCGCGTGCGGTCGGCCACATGCACGTTGGGTATATCCTTGACGCCATAGGTCGCAGCCTCCGCGGCAACCATGACTATAATTGTAATCAGCGATAGCAATACACGTCTCATAATCTAACTTTTATAATATAACATATCACACAGCGGGAAGGCTCATCCCGTGAAGCTTGCGGTAAAGGTCGAGCGCATAGACGTCGGTCATGCCCGAGATATGGTCGAGCACCGCCTGCACCTTACCGTAAAGAGTGTCGGCAGCGGTGTCATACTGTGCCGGCACCTTGCTCAACAGCAGCGACGAATAGTTAAGCTCCGGAAATCTCACCGCGTGAATCAGCTTCTCCATCAGAAACGATATGATGCGGCTACCGGCAAGCTCGACATCCACGACATCACCTGCCCTGTAAATCTTGTCCCAGGCAAGCGCCGAACACCGCCTGTAGCCGTCGCGTTCAAGCGGGTCGACATGGTCGAGCAGACAGCCCTTGAACTCTCCGGCAAGTATCTCCTCCTCATGCGTCACAAACGCCCTTGCACACTGCTTCACGAGAGCGCCTATGACGCAACTGCGCAGATAGGCTATCTTCTCGTTGGGGTCCTCCACGTGGTTCATCGCCCTGTGCATGCGCTCACGTTGCGTCTCGCTGAAAAATCCCATGAAAAGGTCGATGACCTCGGCAGTTGTCAGCACCCTCAGCTTGTGGGCGTCCTCTATATCCATTACCTGATAGCATATGTCGTCGGAAGCCTCGACGATATAGACCAGCGGATGACGCGCGTAACACATCTCTCCCCGCTCGCCATAGCGCGGCAACAGTCCAAGCTCGTCGGCGATGCGCCTGAATGTCTCGCGCTCCGAGCTGAAAAAGCCAAACTTGCTCTTCTGCCCCGCCAGGCGCGACTCATAGGGATACTTCACTATCGAGGCGAGCATCGAGTAGGTCATGGCAAAGCCGCCGGGACGCCGCCCCTTGAACTGATGGGTGAGCAGGCGCAGTGAATTGGCGTTGCCCTCGAAATGGGTGAGATCACACCACTCCGCCTCGCTCAACTCGCTCTCCAGCACAGCTCCGGGTCCCTCGCTGAAAAAGGTGGATATCGCTTTCTCGCCCGAATGTCCGAAAGGCGGGTTGCCAAGGTCGTGGGCGAGGCATGCCGCCCCCACTATCTCGTCGAGCGCGTCAAGCTTATCCACCCATGACTCTGAGGCATATTTAAGCTTCAGCGCCGAGCTCACCTCATTGGCGAGCGAACGCCCCACTGAAGCCACCTCCATCGAGTGGGTCAATCGGTTATGCACAAATATGCTTCCCGGGAGCGGAAACACCTGGGTCTTGTTTTGCAGCCGCCTGAAAGGCGATGAAAACACAAGACGGTCAAAGTCGCGCTGAAAGTCGCTGCGCGTTCCGGGCTTGGACTCGTGGTAGTCCTCAAGACCGAAGCGTTTGTCACATATCAGCCTGTCCCAGTTCATCAGGTCAATTGTATTATTCATAATTCAATACACCGAAATTACCACTTTTTTCTCAATCGGCAAAGACAAGAGAAAAAATTAATCGTCATAGCGCGGCGCGACGCTGCCAAAGCGCTACCCACCCTCTGCCGACTCGCTGAGATAGGGATTTTTTCACTATCTTTGCACCTCAAGATTGCCTTTTTATGAGAAATATCATTCTGCTCTATATAGTCCTTATAATAGCCTCTGCCACGGGTTGCTCGCGCCATAGCGCCGCCGACTCCACCCTTGACCGTGCCGACTCGCTGATGGAAAGCCGCCCCGACTCGGCTCTCATCCTGCTGCGCGCCATCGACAGCTCTTCCCTGTCACGCCGCGCGACCTGCGCCCGCTACGCCCTGCTCATGTCGCAGGCTCTTGACAAAAACTATATCGACGTCACCTCCGACTCCCTGATTTCAATCGCCACAGCCTACTATGCCGACCTCCCCGACTCCCCCGAGCTGATGAAGTCGCTATTCTACCGGGCAAGGACATATTATAACGACAGTCGATTTGACCGTGCCACTATAGACGCAACCCATGCCTACGAGATTGCCGTCAAACTCGACGACCCCTTCTGGACAGGCAAAACCGCCGACCTCTTAGCCGACATATTTAATGAAACGTACAATTACGAAGAAGCTATAAGATTCCGGAAAATTGCTGTTAAGTCTTATGCCGAAGCAAAAAAAATCTTATTTAATGAATGGGCATTATCTTGTCTCGCCATTGATTATTTGAATAACGAAAAATTTGATAGCGCCTTATTGGTAACTGATTCACTAATGAGAATCTCCAAATGCATTAATAAAGATTCTGCACTGATGTCAAGTTGTATGTCAACTATCTTTAACTGTTACTTTGGAAAAGAAGAATATGATAGTGCAAAAATATATTTTAACAAATACCAGCAGTATAATCACCAACTTGCACCACTTAATTTATATTGTGACATCGCTATTACTGAAACATTTCTTGGAAATCTTGATACAGCAAAAACATATATTGATTCAGCTTATATCTTATATGATTCAACCAACACTCAGCATGTAATAGCAATAAACCTTGCTACTTTGGAATATGCACGAAAAACAAAAAATCATATTAAAGACGCCGAACTTACAAAAAAACTGCTTAACCTGCAAAATGAGATAGTCAAAGAGACCATCAGACAATCAGCAATAGGAGCCCAACGCGACTACTACAATAGTCAATCGACAGCTGCAGCCAAAAGAGAGTCCCAGATGTGGACTTACATTATTTTCGGGTGCATTATAGTATTCATGGCAATTAGCATACTCACTATATTTTTTAGAATGAGTATAAAATTAAAAGACAATACTATTGAATTAAAAATAAATGAAGTAGCACTGCTTTCTGCCCAGATTGACAGAAGAGAAAATGAATGTCATAAATTGAAAGAGAAACTTGCCAATTTAAACGAGAATAGCAGAGACCATGTGAAAATGTCGACTCGCGAAGCAGAATTACGCCAACTTGTTGACCGTTTGCTTGCCGGACGATTTAGCTCTATCAATAAAATTCTTGACGAATATTATGAGAATATTGACTCATCTTCGGCAAAAACAAAAGTATACAATAGAGTGCAGAAAGAAATGGATGATCTATCCTCCACAAAAAGTATGAATGAAATTGAAAAACTTGTCAACGATGCCTTGGATAGTATCATGACTCGTTTTCGCAATGAATTTCCTGATGCCACCAAAGAAGACATTACTATATTTTTGCTTAATGCTGCCGGATTATCACAAAAAGCCATTAGTCTCTTGACCGGTATTAAGCTAAAATCACTATATACAAAAAGAGCTCGACTGAAAGAACGCATACTGAAATCAGATGTTTCAGGCTGTCACGAATATATCGCCAGATTATCGTAAATCGCTAAACATCAATAAGATATATAGCTTTCTCCATACCGTATCACAATCTATTGGTAATCAATTAATTATGAGGTGAAGAAAAATTAATTTTTCTTCACCTCATAACGTTCTATATATCAACTCTTTGTATTCTTGTATGAAGAAAATTTAATATCCTAAAAATTTCAAAAAGACCTATTCCAATCACTAAATTTGTGAAAAAAGTATTCTTGCATTATGACAAAATTTAATTCATCAGTCGTATTACTATTAATAATTTCACTTTGGAGTTTTTCAGGCAATCTTTCCGCACAACAATCATCCCAAAATGAAAAAGCAAAAATTTATGTAAAGAAAAATCAACAAAATCCGACTAACAAGCCGCGTTGTAGAGTCCAACAGCAAATGCAAAGTTAACCGACATTTGCGAAAAAGCGCTGTT